>Ga0209086_10000039_pt1 | contig 112926 bp, 152 predicted proteins | sample M_130207_XF_Meta_FD_187312 | JGI IMG/M metagenome (GOLD analysis project Ga0209086, IMG submission 187312) | Freshwater microbial communities from Lake Montjoie, Canada to study carbon cycling - M_130207_XF_MetaG (SPAdes) (version 2) | ecosystem: Environmental > Aquatic > Freshwater > Lake... | reverse complement strand
GAGTAGTTGTCTATAAACTGCTCACTTTTTAATATAATGTTATAATATAATAGTCAACAATGTTGACCTAGGAGAAGGGGAACTGAAAAAATCACTTAGAACGTTAATTGTTTTAGGCCTTGTCGTCGGGTCTTTATTTTTCGGGTACTCAGAAAAAGCCCATGCAACAGAGGGTTTAACTGCAGAAGTCTATAATGTGCAAGGTCAAAATGCTGCTCCCTATATACCACAAGGAATGTCTCCAACTTTAATAACAACTGTGCCCAATATTAATTTTCAATGGGGAAGTGGAAGTGTTCTTGGAGGACCTTCAGAAGACGTAATTGTAAGATTTACAGGATCAATACTTAGCAACACTACCCAAAACATATCGTTTTTAGCAACAGCAGATGATGGAACTAAATTATATCTTGATGGCACTTTAATAACAAACGACTGGCGTGATAAGGGTGGTGGAGGAACTACAAGTGCTCCAGTTTCTTTTACAGCAGGAGTTCCTAAAACTATAGAATTAATGTATTACGAAAATGGTGGGGGAGCAAATGTGTTCCTATATTGGAATCAATCTGGATCAATGCAAATTATTCCAGCAGAAGCCTTTACTTCACAAGCACCCCTAACTATAGGTGCCCCAAGAAATTTAACAGTAGTAGATGGAGAAACATCAACAGTATTAACTTGGGAAGCACCTAATACTGGTAATACTCAGCCAGAAAGATATGCTATTTCTTTTAGCGCAGATGGCGGGGGATGGGGAATAGCAACAGGAAATGTTGGAGAACCCAACTCTCTTAATACAACAATAACAATTAACCACTCAGTACTAACAAATCTAAAGCCAAGTGGAACGGTTTGGTCATTTAATATTAGATCAGATAACGATACATTGCAAATGTATTCTGCAAATTCAAACGTTGTTACATTAAAGATAGGTCTTACTGCAGAAGAAATTGCAGCAGCGCAAGCGATCATTGATGCACAAGCAGAGGAAGCCAGACTTGCAGAGGTTGCCCGTTTAGCAGAGGTTGCACGATTAGCAGAGATTGCACGTCTTGCGGAAGTTGCTAGACTTGCTGAGGTTGCTAGACTTGCTGAGATAGACAGGTTAGCAGAAATTGCTAGACTTGCTGAAATTGCAAGACTAGAAGAAGAAGCAGCAAGATTAATTGCACAACAAGCAGCACAAGCCCAAGCAGAGGCCGAAGCAGCCATTGCTGCATATAACGCACAAGTTGCTGCACAAAATGCTGCAATAGCAGCAGCAAATGCAGCACAAGCACAAGCAGAGGCTCAAGCGCAAGCAATTGCAGATGCACAAGCACAAGCAGAGGCAGAGGCTCAAGCACAAGCAGAGGCAGAGGCTCAAGCACAAGCAGAAGCGGATGCAAGAGCGGAGGCTGAGGCATTAGCACAAGCAACACTTGATGCCCAAGCAGAGGCCGAAGCACTAGCGCAGGCTGAGGCAGACGCTAAAGCAGAAGCAGAGGCTCAAGCACAAGCAGAAGCGGATGCTCAGGCAGAAGCCGAAGCATTAGCACAAGAAGAGGCGAATGCTAAAGCAGAGTCTGAAGCACTGGCACAAGAAGAAGCAAATGCACAGGCTGAAGCAGATGCTATAGATAATGGAACTCAAGAAGCAGTAAATAACACTGTGTCTGATGCATTGTCTGATGGTAAATTAGATAGTTCAGAAGTTTCAGATATTGCAGATGTAATGTCTGCAGATGGAAAAATTGATACAAAAGAAACTAATCAATTAATTGAAGCATTAGCAAAAGATGGAAAACTTTCATTGGCAGATAAAGAAGCAGTATTAGATGCACTTGCTTCAGATGGAGAAGTTTCAAAAGAAGATTTAAAAGCAATTATTGATTTAGTAAGTGGAGATGGAAAGTTATCTGAAGCAGAAAAAAATATTGTTGCTGACGCTCTTATTCAATCTGTAGCGCCAGGAGAAAACCTTACAAAAGAACAGGTTGCTGAAGCAGGCATTCAGTTACAAGATCTTCCACCAGAAACTCCAGTTGAGGTTCGTACAGATGTGAATGGAAATGAAGTTGTGATTACAGCAGAAGTTGCTGTTTCTTTAGAGTTATTGACAGACCCAGGAGCGTTGTTATCAGCAGCATTTTCAGATCCAGGAGCAGCATTGGCAGCATTTGGAAATGTTGGAGCAGACATGAGTGATGAAGAAAGAAATGAATCTACAGACGCAGTTGTTGCAACAGTTATCGCTGCAGGAGCAGCAATTAATGCTGTTGGAGCAGCCACAGGAGCAGCAGGCGCAGCAGGATCTTCAGGTGGGTCAACTGGAGGAGGAAATTCTGGAGGGTCAGGCAGTGGCTCATCAGGGTCAAGGAGGAATGAGAGATGGTAAAAATACTAAAAGATATGATAGATCAACTTTGGACCATCCTTGGCATGTTCATTGCCTGGGTTGTTTTAGACGGAAGTGCTAAAACAGTAGTTGGTTATGCAATTATAGGTACATTTATTGCTTGGATGATAAGTTATCCAATCAGAAATAAAAAGGAGGAATAAAAATGGCAAGAGCAAAACAAATTGAAGAGGCTACCCAAGTCGGATCAGGAGCAATTGCAAGCATAAATAATATTGTTATGCGAATTGTTGCGGTATTTGCAGCATCAGGACTATCTGTAATAGGTGCTGGAGCAGTAGTGGGAATTAGTACAACAAAGGCTGTTATTCTGGCTGGAACGCTAGGAGTGGCAACTGTAGTTGAAAGACTGGCTAGAGGGTTTCTTGACGATGGCAAACTTACAATTCAAGAAATTAATGCAGCATTCTCGTCAGTGGACAAAAAGTCTAAATAAGGACAAATCCCCTTAGTTGACATAAGACCCCTTTAAGTGGTACAATTAATGTATCTACTACTGAAGGGGTTTTATGGGCAAGGTACCTTATTTTAATAAAAACTATAAGCCACAAAAGTTTTTTTATAGAGATTTAAATATAGATTTAAAAGAAGCAACAGAAGTTTTAGAATTTGAATATGATAGAATTCTTAATGGTGAAATGCGTGGAGTAAAAAAGTTTGATACTCTTCATCCAGAAAATGAATTTTTTAAAGAATCAAATTCTATTTCTACAATAAAATCTAGAGAATATAATGCTTTTAAAATGTACTACCCATTTATCCATGACCTTTATTCCTCTGTTGTTGACATGACAAGAGAAGCCTGTAAGTATTATGATGTGGACTATAATAGTCAAAAATTTGTATGTCAATCATGGTTTAATATTAACAATAATGAAAAGGGTGGAAAGTTAAATTGGCATGATCATGTGCATCCAGATCGTAAAGTTTTTGCTCTTCATGGATATTATTCTGTAAGTGCAGAACCTTCTGAAACACATTATAATATTAATGGAGATATAAAAATAAATCATAACATTAATAATCGTGCAATATTGTCTTTAGTTGGTTTTCCACACGCAATGTCTGATTGGAATTTTGATGGTCCAAGAATTACAATTGCATACGATATAATTCCATTAAATATGGCTTTACAAAAAGATTTTCTTAATTCTAAATTTCAAGAACATGAAACTTTTTGGGAACAACATTATTTTCCATTACCTCAGATCTATGATGAAGCATAATAATATTAAAAAAAATAACAAAACTAAGGGAGTAGCATGACTTGTATTGTCGTTGTTCGCAAAGATGAAAAAATTTATATGTCTGGCGAAAGAGGCGTATCTGACGATGAAATCATACTTCAATGTGCCACCTCAAAAGTTTGGCAACAAGGTCCATACCTATTTGGATACGCAGGAACTATGGATGGCGATAGAATAAAACATAATTTTAAACCATCAATTCCAACTGGAAATAATATTGAAAAATTTATGTACACTAAATTTATTAAAGAACTTCGTGATTTTTATAATGAGTGGTGGGTAGATGTATCAAAAGATTCTGATTTTGGAATGATTATTTGCGTTAAAGGAAAGATCTTTGAGCACAGTGCTGCGGATATGTCTTTAACACAATACACTGGAGATTATTTAGTAATGGGATCTGGAATGCAATATGCATTAGGAAATTTACACGCTACTGAAAATCAAAAAGATGCTCGCAAAAGATCTATAAATGCTGTTTCATCTGCCATTAAATTTTCTACATCATGTCTTGGTCCAATTGACACAGTGAGTATTTAGGGATACAATATATTATGGACAAAACAGAAGAATTAGAGTTTGATATATGGATTAATAACGGAATTTCAAGGGGATGGATAACGACACCATTTTGTAATACACATGATGGAGATCCTCATATGACTCCAGAAGAAGCACAGGAGTGGGACGAAGGTGGAGATCCATGCCAAGTAGTATTCAAGATATTAGAATAAGAACAAAAAAATGCCTCTTTAGCATAGTGGCAGTGCTTCCGCCTTGTAAGCGGATGGTGCAGGTTCGATTCCTGCAAGAGGCTCAATATGTCTCATGATAATGTGCTTAACAATATAGTTGGATCAAAATTTTGGCTTAACTCTGCGAATATTGATTTTTATGAAATTCAAAATATTTCAAATGTGCCTAGAAAGTGGACAAAAATTGAAGGGGTTTTAAATAGTAAATACAAAAATAATATAGTAAAACCTGTTAATGCTTATGCCCTTAACTTTGGAATAAGGCCAGAATTAATCTTAGAAAATGATTACATTGTTTTAAGACAACATACACATGCAGACATATGGGTTGAAAGAAAAGGTGTTCATAATATTTATGCATTAGATAAAACATGGCTAAGACAATTTTATCCATCAGATAGGGTTTTACAAGATAAAGATGACTGCTACTTAGCACAATACAAGATGTATACACAATGGATTATTGATGAAGATGTTGATGTTGAGATCAGAAATATTTTAAGTTCTCCGTTTTTTGTTTTTCCAGAAACAATTAAATTAAATAAAATAGATATAAAACTAAAACATATTTACCCAAAGTGGATATATTTTTTAATTAAGAAACAAGAATCAATGATAAAAGATGGTTTTTTTATTATTGAAAACAATACTCCAGCATTTGATATCATTATTAAAGATAAGGTTATTATAAAAAAAATTATAAAGGAGTACAGTGAAAAATAAAAAAATAACTTTTGTTGCAAGTGAAGGTGCTTCTGATTTTACTAAAAGGTTGTCTCCTCCAGTAGAGGCTATAAAGTGCCTTCCAGATTGGTATAAAGATTTATCTCCATATGGAGGAGCAAGCAATAAATTAAAAGATTTGGCACCAATCAACGATAGAGGGGTAGATGGAAGCAATGTGTCTACTAAACTTTGTTTACCTTTTTTTGACGCAATGGTAATGGGGTATATGTATTGTTTAGAGGAGGACCTATTAGTAGAATTAGATAAGGATGGAATTCCTTCTCTTTCGTGGAATAGTGGAATAATTTTAGTAGACAAAAGACCCGCTGTAGATATGGCTATTCCACTAGAATGCCATCCTATTCATTTTGGTATAAAAATGAATTGGTTTTATGAAACACCTAAAGGGTACTCTATTTTAATTACTCATCCATTCAATAGATATGATTTACCATTTTATACTTCATCTGCCGTTGTTGATTCAGATATCTGGGGTCTGCCTGCCTTTATTCCAATTTTTATAAAAAAGAATTTCTTTGGAATTATTCCAAAAGGAACTCCTATATGCCAGATGCTGCCAATAAAAAGGGAGCCTTGGCAAAAAGAGATTGTGATTGATGAAAAAGAGTATGCAAAAAAAAATATATCTGAAGAGAAAAGAAGGACAAATGTAACTGGGTATTACAGAAAAACTACATGGCAAAAGAAGACGTATTTATGATATACTTATTAGAAATAGAAAGGTTTTGTTATGAAAAAAGAACATAAGTTTTTTGAAAGATTTTTAGACAATGATCTTGATAAATTAAAAGGTTTTTTGCTTAAAACTTACGATGAAATACAAAATGAACAAATTAAAGGAATTACTCCATTAGACCCTAAGTCAGATAACTTTGTTGATTCTCAAAGTATTTCTACCATAAAATGGAGAGATTACAATGTTTTTCAATTTTATAATCCAGAAATTTATAATGTATACACAGGTCTTTCTGAATTAATTAAAGAGGCTTGTGAATACTATGATATTGATTTTAGCAAACAAAAGTTTATGGTTCAAGGTTGGTTTAATGTTAATTTTACAAAAAAGGGAAAATTAGATTGGCATGATCATGGTCCATTCCCAGCACCTCGTTTTCATGGGTACTATTCAATCAATGCAGAACCATCAACAACACACTATATTGTTCATGGAAAAAATGTTGATAACCATAATGTAAATAATAGAATGATTGTTTCTGAAATGGGTCATAGGCATGCTATGGCAGATTGGGATTGGGAAGGACCAAGAATTACATTAGCATATGATATTGTTCCGCTATCAGACCTTATTCAAGATGATCCAAATAATAGTCTTGTTCAACAGCATTGGATCCCATTGTTATAATGAAAGAAACTATTGGCATTTTTATTCATTCATATAAGAATAAAAATTTAAAGTCAATCGTTGATAGCATTATAAAAAAATCTAGTGGCAATTTAACATTAAGATTTTTTATTTATGACCAATCAAATATAAATAGGGAAAAAGATTTTTATAATAATCATCATGTTAAGTATAATCACGTAAGATGGGATGACCATGTAGGGATTCCACATTATAGATATACGTTTTTAAAAACCAATTATGATTATTTTTTAGAAATAAGCGAACATATAGAGTTAATAAATAATTGGGACATGCTTTTAACAAATTTTTTAAAATCAAAAAATAATTTAATTATATCTGGAAAGGGAAAAACTAATTTATCTATTAATAATTTTTTAATAAATAAAAACGAAGAACTTTCAAATAATTTTTATTTAAATAATTGGGTAGATATGAATTTTATTTTTTTAGATAAAAAATATATAAAGTTTTTTTCTATTTTAAATAATCTAAAATATTATGGACAAGATATTTTACTTTCAGTAGAATTAATGGCAAATGATATTGAGATATACTCATGTCCGTCTAGTTTTTACTTAATTTCAAAAGTAAATAATTTAGAGGATTCTTTTTGTTCATATGATCTGTATCATAATTACAATGAATCAATTAATTATTTAAAGAAAAATAAAAACAAATTAAATAATTTTGAAAAATATAAAAATATTGACATATTAGATATAAATTATTTGCCATTTGATAATATTGGAGTATCATACAAAAATACTACTTCTAATTTAGATTCAGAAACAAATAGATATTTTCCTGGTTTTGATTCAATTAGAGTTAAAGAAGTATCATAATGAATAGTGTTGAAATTTTAGATTTAGGATTAGTTTATTATAAAAATGCAATTATTGATTCAGAAAAAATAATTAAAGAGGTTGAAGATTTAGATAAAAAAATATTAAATAATAAAAATAAAATTATTAAAACTATGGCTAGGCCTTGGTCTCCTTGGAATGACAAAGAACAATTTTTTTGTTGGCAAAAATTTTTTATACCACAGGGACAAATAAATAAAGATGATTTTTTTTATGATGAAATTTACAGCATTTCAAAAAAATTATTTTCTCCATTAGACGAATATCTTTCTAAGTATAAGGGTCTCTATCCATTTTTAAATGTTAAATCTAGAGATGATGCAATGCATTTACTTAAGTATGAAAAATCTGGATATCTGCCAGCACATCAAGATCACGGTGTAAGCACTAGGACTCTTTCTGTTTTGATGTATTTAAATGATGATTATAAAGGTGGTAATTTGGTTTTTAAAAATTCAAATTTATCATTTAAACCAGAGGCTGGAAGTATATTGTTTTTCCCATCAAATTTTTTATATGTTCATGAAGTTGAAGAAATAACAGATGGAATAAAATATTCTTTGCCAAATTGGTATCATAACGTACCTAAAGAAAAAAGATATTTTTCCACAGGGGAGGAATAAGATTATGACTAACTTGCCTATAAAAGATAAACCAATTATAATTAATGACTTTATTAGTGAAGAAGATGCTAATGTTTTGATATCTGAAATCAATAAACCTTCAGAAATAAATCCTTATCCAGAATATTATAAAAGTAGATACGGAGGAACAGCATTTCCATATAACAAAACAACCATTAGTCTTTTAAAAAAATATGCTTTAAAAGCAAACCTAATTCATCAAGAATTAAATCCAAACGAAAAAAATCAAATTAAATGTTTCAAAGCCTTTGGATCAGTATGGAACGTAGGAAGTTCTGGAGGGGTTCATATTGATGATCAGGATCCAGAAAAATTTATTGAATATAGTTCTGTAATTTATTTAAATGATGAATTTTTAGGAGGAAAGATTTTTTTTCCTGTTTTAGACTTTGAATATAAACCAAAAAAATATAGTGCTGTATTTTTTATTAGTGACGGAGAAAAATGGAAGCATGGAATTACTCCAATTGAAGATGGAAAAAGATACACTTTATTGTTAATGCATACCACGCAATATCAACATGTAGATCCAGACCTGCAATAAATATGCAGATTAATGATATAATATATAACACAAACAAAGGAGAATAAAATGGCAGAAAAAGGCACAGTAGAAGCGATCATTGAAATCGCCAAGAAAGAAGTAGGGACTATTGAAGGTCCAAAAGATAATGAAACAAAGTATGGCAAATGGACAGGTGCAAATTTTCTTCCTTGGTGCCAGTCTTTTGTTTCTTGGTCTGCATTTACATCAGGACTAGATCCAAAGAAATATCCAAAATCTGCTTCAACAGTAGAAGCATCAGATTGGTTTAAGAAAAATAAACGATGGGCAGATGCTCGTAATGATGACCCAACACCTGGAGATTGGATTTATTTTGACTTCCCAGAGGATGGCGTTAACCGAATTTCACACGTAGGTCTATGTATTAAAAACAATGGAGACGGAACCATTCAAACCGTTGAAGGAAATACTGCTGGATCTGCTAAGGGAGATCAGCGTAATGGTGGGATGTGTGCTGAAAAAACACGGGCATATGTAAAAGATAATGGAAAAAAATTAGTAAACACTATTGTTGGTTGGGGTCGTCCAATTTATAAAGGTGAAGAAGCAACTCCTCTTGAAGTAAAATTAGCACCACCAGCAGCAAAAAAGGTAGCAAAGAAGGCAGCAAAATAATGTCATTCAAGGCTAAGACTAAAATTGGTTTTAACCATATGATTCTGCGTGATGGAAATATCGTTGCTTTAAATAAAGACGGCACTGAACGATATAGAAAAGACAGAATTACTGGAGAGCCAATTAAAACAAAAGGAAAAAAATGAAATCAAAAATGGTCTTAGCCTTATTACTAATTAGTTTTATCTTTACAAATACTGCCTACGCTTTGCCTAGCAAGACTATTTCCTATAACTCTATAGATCAGGCAGTAAATTCCTTAAAGGTGGCCCCAGAAGATCGTACAGGCTACGTAAGGACCAAGTTTAAGCACTGGGTTGGTGTTGGTAATGGATGCGACTCACGAAAAGCAGTAATCATTTCAGAAGCAATTATTAAACCAGTTGTTGAAAAAGGCTGTGTAATTAAAGGCGGAGAATGGTTTAGTATTTATGACAGTGTAAAAGTAACTGATGCTGGAAAATTAGATGTAGACCATATGGTTCCACTTGCAGAAGCCTGGGATTCTGGAGCCTCTGCATGGGATGATAAAAAACGTGAACTATATGCAAATGATCAAACAGACCCAAGACATTTAATTGCGGTAACTGGTTCATCAAATAGATCTAAAAGCGATCAAGATCCAGCAGATTGGCTGCCAACAAATGAAAAATATAAATGTCAATATATTTCAAATTGGGTCTCAATTAAAATTAGATGGTCACTTTCTGTAGATGAAAAAGAATTTTTGGCAATTAAATCTATTAAATGCCCTAAACTAAAAATAACAATAACATCACTTTAGGATTAAATTATGCCAAAATATGAATACCTATGTTATCCTTGTGCAATAAACTTTACTAAAGAAAGATCTATCTTAGAAGATGAGCCTAAATATTTTTGTGAAAAATGCAACGGTGTCCTAACTAGACAATACACTCCATTTGGTGTACAATTTAATAGTAAGGGTTTTTACTCCACCGACAATAAGAAGGTATAATATGAATAGAATGATTGAGCAAACCGCTGAACGCAAATGGCTTCTTACACCCTTAGATAGGTGTGATTCTTGTCCAGCACAGGCATATGTGTCTGTAACTGGAGTAAATGGCGAACTAATGTTTTGCAGCCATCATTATAATAAAATTATGAATGACCCAGTTGGAAAAGAAAAGATGTTGGCATATGCCTACTCTTTCCTCGACGAAAGAGAAAGACTTGTTGAAAATAGGCTACAAGGCGAATCGTATCAGTAATGTTCATTCAAGATGACAATTTTTTAACATACGAAGAACAGGTTGATTTTGCTAATCAAATTTTTTCAAACTATCAACCAAACTGGAAAGTTTGGAGAGCCCTAGAAATAATGAATATTCCAGGGCAAAGAGAAAAACTGCCAAAGTCATTAGTACTAGCAACATCTGATTCCTATAATACATTTCAAGTTGTGCAAGATTTAAATAATAATGAATATCAATATGTATTTAATAAATTTTGTGACAAGCATAATATCAAACCTAAAACCGTAATTAGGGCTAGGATAAATATCTTAACTAAGTCTGATTATGATAACTACAATTATCCACATGTTGATAATGCAATTCCCCATAATGTGTTCCTGTATTACTTTAATTCTGCAGATGGAAACACTGTCATCTTTGATAAAAAATTTGGAGATGATATTTCCAATCCTAAAGATTTACCAGTTTTACATTCTGTAGAACCCAAAATGGGTACTGCAATAAAATTTGACGGTAGATATTACCATTCATCTACATCACCAAAAGAATCACAAATTAGATGTATTCTTAACATTGACTACAGGGAGTAAAAATGAAAGAAGAAGACTTTATGTTTATAGATTTGATTGAACAAGGTGCAATTGAATATGCTGGTTTAAATGAAGAAGGTGAAGCCATTTATAACTTTACCGACAAACTAAAAGACATTAATCCAGATCTATTTGATATACATCAAACACAATTAAACCGTGAGGTAATGTTTTTATGGGAACAAGGATTTTTAATAATTGATTTATTGCAAGATAATCCAGATGTTGGACTAACAGAAAAGGCTTTTGATGAAAACGCTATTTCTTGGTTGGACGATATTTATAAAACAGTTTTGAATGAAATCAAAAGAATTTTATCGCAACAGTGATACAATAGATACATGAATCAAATTGTTCTTTTATTGTTGACAATTTATGGCATTTGGGCTATACTTTATACAGTAAAGAAACAAGAAAAAAAAGTTTTACCAAAAATTAAATATAGTCAGACTAGGATTCACAGTATTATTTCTAACCTTTTGCCAGAAGGTATAGAGATAAAACGTGTATCTCAAACTACAAAACTGAAAGAAAAAAATACCTTTCGTGTTTTAGTTGTTGGCCCAACTGCTTACTGGGTAAACAATAATGTGTTTTATCAAGCAAATGTAGAAGAAGGCGAAGTCGATAGGGAAAATGCAAAACCAATTGATTTTACAAATATGGACAATAAAGAAGTAGCAAAGATGTTAGATATATTAGATCACCTAAAGAATGGAAAAAGAAATGAAGGTCGTAGTACAGGGAACCAATGAGTTCGATGAGTATTCTGTTTTCCTTCGTTCTATGGGTGTAATGATGTCTGGTTTAAAAGAAACTGATCATGAGTTTATTGTATATTCATTAGGACCATCAAATGTAAATGATTTTGCTTCTGAGTTTTGCAATGTTTCAGAAAGAAATCTAAAGGCTAGAGGAATCAAAGTTAAGTTTATCAAGGTTCATTATACATGGGTCGAAGAAAACTTACATGAAATTGATTACTTTTCCTATCTATCAAAACCAAACCAAGCACTATCAAATATAGCAAGACTTGCACAAGAGCAAGATTTTGAATTTGGAACATTCCAATACTAAGGAGTAATAATGATTGTAAATAATTTAAAACAAATGGAATCAATTGTTTCCATGAATAGCAAGTTGTCTTGGGATGGTTGGGATGTTCTTGAACTAACTCCATTAGATTCTGCTGCCTTTGAAAAAAACGGAGTATATAAAAATAATAAATGGAATATTCAAAAAAGATATGTAGCAAACCGTAACGGCTGGACTATGCCAGATAAGTACAAACAGCATGAATAAACACTTATGGAAAGAAAGTGCTGCTTGTAAAGACTTTGATACAAATCTATTTTTTGATAAATATGAAGAAACTCCAGATATTCGTCATGGTGTTGACAGTGTTTGCCTAAAGTGTCCAGTCGCAGCAACATGTTTTGCTGTAGGTGTATCACAGAAAGAATATGGAATTTGGGGCGGTATTTATTTAGACAAAGGTAAAATATCTAGAGAGTTTAATAGTCATAAAACAAAATCTAAATGGTCTGAAATATGGCAGAATTTGACAATGAGGTAAAATGTATACAGATGCAATGAAGCGAGCAGTTAGATCCCTTACTCCTCCACAAGGATTTGGTGTAGACATTATTGATAATGAGCATTTCATTACAGTAAGGGCAGATGAAAAAAGTTTTATGAATTTATTTGACAGAGATAAAAGAGTTGCTGTAGAATATATGGTAAGGGTTAAAAAAGCCTTAGAAGAAAATGGGGCTATAGTTATGTTAGTTAGGACGGGTGGCAAACCATTATAAAAATATTGATTTGTAAGATTAAAGGGCATGTCTTTGTAGATGCTGGAGCATGTCCATTTACTGGAAATACATATGTTGGCTGTACTCGTTGCAATACTCTTAAGGTTGTTTGATGCAAACATTTTTGCCGTCCAGTGACATTTCATATACCGCAAAATCTTTAGACAATAAAAGACTTAACAAACAGATCCTTGAGGGGTATCAAATACTCAAGGTGTTGTCAGGAGAGTCACCATCTGGAGCATGGCGTAATCACCCTGCCGTGCTTATGTGGAAGGGCTATGAGACGGGGTTGTGGTCCTATATACAGCATATGATAAAAGAGGCTAAGGTTCGCGGTATCAAAACAATAAACAATGAGAACAACCTTAATGATCTTAAAGAAAAATGTTCGGGTAGATGGGGAAAGACTCCACCAATGTTCTGGTCTAACGATAATGAAGTAATGCGTATTACAACAACCCATAAGGCCAATCTATTTAAAAAAGATCCTATTTTTTATAACAAGTATCAGTATGCAACAATTAGTTTATATAATGAACCATGTTGTGAAAAATGCAATTACTATTGGCCAACACACGCACAAAGAAATGAGTTATTAGATGCAGTTCTTTAATTTAATTACGTTTACTGGATTATTTTTAAGCATGTGTGTTATTGTATCCTTGTCCTATAAGGTGTATACATTAAAAACATTATTAAAACAATTTGTTCTTGATCAAAGAATATTAAAGGCTTTTTCTGAAACCTTAAAAGATCAATTAGATTTAATTAAAAATGAAACAGATGAAACCCAAGAAAACTTTATTAAATTTTTATCAGATTCTAGAGATGTGGCCTTTAACTATATTGAAGAAACAATGGCTATTGTTAATGATATTATCTTATATTGTGAGCAACAAATTGAACAGCCAAAGTTGGCAGACTTATACTCAGATGCAAAATTAAAATTTATCTTAGAAAAACTCAAGCCTATAGTTGAGCAAAAATAAAAAATTTATAGTAATATACGCTATAATAGTATATGGAAGAGGTGATTAAATGAATAACGTACAATTAAAAGCAATGCTTTCAAGTTATGGTCGTTCAGTTCTTGCAGGCGTAATTGCCTTGTATACCGCTGGAATTACAGATCCTAAAGATATGTGGGCAGCACTTGTGGCAGCATTAGTTCCAGTTGCACTTCGTGCAGCCAATCCAAAAGACAAATCTTTTGGTAAGTTTGATGCAGTTGCAAAAGATGTAGAGGCTGCGCTTAAGAATATTAAGCCAGTTAAAAAGGCAGCAAAAAAGAAAGTTGCTAAAAAAGTAGCAAAGTAATTATACTTAATAGATAGGGATAGATACGTCTGTCCCTATTTTTTTATATAAAGGGAATTTATGAATTTTGTATACATATGTAAAGATGGTGAAAACGAAGAACTTAGATACTCAATTAGATCTGTTGTAAAAAATACTAATGATCCAAAAATTTGGGTAGTTGGTGGAAAACCAGACTGGTATGTTGGCAATCATATTTCAGTATTACAAGATCAACATAAATATCAAAATGCACTTAATAATCTTAGGGCTGCCTGTGCTTCTGAAGAAATACCTGAAGACTTTATATTAATGAATGATGATTTCTATATTACAAACAAAATAGATGAAGTAGAAATATACAACAACGGATTACTTGAAGATCAAATAAATCAGTATCATAATCTGGGGATTAGATCTACTTATTTAAATAGACTAGGAACAACGTATGCTTATTTACAAAGAAGAGATATATTAAATCCTATTAGTTATGAACTTCACGTACCAATGCCAATGAAAAAAAGCAAACTAATAACTATTCTTGAAGAAAATTATTCAACACTTTGGAGATCAAAGTATGGAAATACATTTAACATTGGTGGAGAAACAGTAAAAGATGTAAAGGTTCATAAAAGTGGGGCATTAGTTGCATTATCTTATAACCAAGACAAAAAAGAAATTCCTTATTTGTCTAGCGCAGATACTTCTTTTATGTTTTTGTTAGATTTTTTAACTACAAACTTTTCAGAAAAATCTACATATGAGCGATAAGATCTAAATAATTATCCTTTAGATTATTTTTAGCAAAATGATTTAATCCTATTTGTAATGCAGAATCTTTCATTTCACGCTTATCTTTATTATCCATATACTCATCAACAATGGCTGCTAAATGTTCTGGATTTCCATCATATACATCTACTAACGATTTGGCTTGAAAACTATTAATGTGTTCAGATCTTACTAACCATTCTTTAGGAAGAATTAAATTGTTTGGAGATATGTCCGTCATAAATACTGGGAGTCCACTAATCAATGCCTCATTCATTGGAAGACATAAACCAGCATACCTTCTTGGCAAAAGCATAGCATCAAACCCATTATAAAGTTCTTCCCTATTTTCTGGATTACTGTTATTAACGGTAACTCTTGAATCTTTTAAATCTAATTCTGGAAACTTTTGTGTTGTAATTACTAACTCATAACTTGCCTTTGAATACTTAAGCATTTGCAAAACAGTTTGAGTTCCATTTCTATCTTTTGCTGCAAACTTTCCACCAACGTGCAACAATCTATTATGATCTTTTGACATATTATTTTGTCTAACATTTTCAAATAAGGTTGTATCGGTTGGTGGTGGGAGGTGAATTACTTTACATCTTCCATCAACCATTTTTTCTATTTGCTCTATGTTCCATAAACTTGGAGCAAGTAAAACATCTGGAAGTTCTGCTTCTGGATTAGACATGTTAAGTAAGAATTCAAAATTATATTGCAAGATTGTTTTAATGCCTCTTCGTTTGGCATAATGTAAAAAATCTTGTCTATAGAAAGTTTCACAACTTAGCACCACATCTATGTTTCTTAAAAAATCTATTACTTCTGGCTTAGTTGGAAAACCTCTTTCCGTATGTACTACATTATAATCCTTATACCATTCTGGATGTTGTTCATTACCATTGAAGTGTTCTGAGTCAATCAATAAAATTTTGTCGGGATTAAGCATCTTAACTAACTCCCGTGTTTGATTTCCTAGTCCAGTATTATCAGATCTAGCAATAATTCCAAGTGTCATCCAGTGTATCCTCTAATCTCATCATCACTTGTGTATTTAAGTGTTCCTTGACGACCATCTAAATGCTGTGATCTTTTAATGTTTCCTTCTGGATGATATATCCAAAGTTTGTGTTTTTCCCATCCTTCTTCACTAAAAAGATTATAAGGTAAAATGTCATCTTGAATTATCCCATGAGTTTTATCTTCAATAAAAGCACATTCATCAAGTGGTGGTAATATAATATTCCTATAATATGAAGCCTTAGTTAAGTGAGGTCTTTGACTCCATTGAGCAGTTTGTAAAAATCCATCTTCTAATTTAAACATTAAATGTTTGTGTGGTTCTGGAATAGATGCTTCAAAATGAAACCTTATTGTATTTGCTTTTCCATACTCAATCATATCCAAACATTTTTGCCAATCAATCTCTATATCTGGAGTTAGAGGTGTATCTCCCTCAACATATAAAAGTAATGATGTTTGTATTTCTTTTATTGTTTGCCTCATCATGGTTGTTTGATGGCTATGCTGATCAAAAATAATTGGCAAAACATTTTTATATTCGTGTAAACATTTCCAAAGTATGCGATTTTTATATTCATCGTAATCATTTTTTCTATGCAACTGTTCTTTTCTTAACCCATCAATTTGCATAATGATTTCATTATCTGGAAAATGTGCTCTAATACTATGTATTGTTTCTTCTATCATTTTAGTGTTTGGATGATCTGGAACAATTGATGTTGCTAAAATTATTGTCACATCATTTTTATGCATTGATTTGCCTCATTAATTTAATCCCAAAATCTCTTTTGTATTTGATCCACCAGCATACCACAGTATGCATGTTGTTTGGATAACCCTCTAACAAACCTGAGACAGTAACAGGCAAGTCGTTCCAATTTTTTATTTTATAAAATGGAACTGCCTCATTAAAAAGACGTTGATAAAAATCATCCTCCAAGCCACTTGAATCTATAAGGTCTGCTATTGGCAAGGACATCATCTCTATTGCTTCAAACAATCTAAATGAGTCAATAACTACAGCCCCTGCAGGGCAGGCAGCAATCCTTGAACTGGCTAGGTTGTCGTAGTAATGAATTGGCTTATCTCCTCTAGCAAAGCCATCTGTGGGCTTATAAAGGGCATTGTTGACTAATGCTATTGCCCCTGCCAATTGTTCTCTTCTTTGGTGTGTGATTTGCCCAGCAAAAAATACGTCATATGTTTTAGTCTTATAATTAGGCAAATTGTTTTTTAAATGTTGCGGTACACCAATTGGAAATTTGTTATATTTTTCATGTTTTTTGTGAGGGTATTGAATCCAAATCTCTGCATTAGAATGTTCTATTCTATCTATATCAAAGACTCCTTCTTCATCCCCTGTTATAAATAAAACTAATCTAGATATATTTTTTAATTCTTTTGATATATGTTTTTCATGTCCTATATTTTGTGGTCCAGGAATTACAACAAATGCTCTGTCTTCTATTGGCAAAGCATTAACCTTAATTTGTTCTATATTATATTTATCAAATATTTCTTTAAGAAGTCCATAGTCCCACTTATCAGCAGCACAGTCTCCTTCATTAAAAGAGTATAGATAACAGTTAGATTGCTTCATAGAATAAATGTACCTCATGTTGATAGTCAAGGAAAGTTTCTTTATATCCAATGCCTTTAATAAATTGTCTTAGATCGTAAAGATATTCATTCCAATACATCATCATAAATTCTGGATGACCAGATAGCCAGATTTTTGGTTTAAACTCTCTCATAACTTTTTCTGCACCACCAAGTACACGCCATTCGCTACCCTCAACATCTAATGAAATTGCAGTAGGTGGCTTTAATCCTTTTTCATAAACAAGAGTGTCAATTTTTGTTTGACCATATTTATCTGCTTCATATTGAAGTTCTTTAAATCCATGTGCTGCTTCAATTGGTGCATCTGCTTCTGGTGGAAATTCTCCATAATATATTCTTGCAAGTTTATTATCTTTGTCTGACGCAAATCCAGGAAGGCAAGCAAGTGGCATTTCTAAATTATTTGCACTCCACAGTAATGGGAAATGCGACCAAACCTTTGGATTAGGTTCAAACAAAACTACCTCAGCACCCCACATCTGACATAGAGCAGGCATCTCTCCTTCTTCTGCACCAACATAATATACAACATCTCCAGATCCAATATTTTCTGACATATGCTTTAGTCTTGGTTTCTCCCAGCCATGAGGTTGATACCAATCTGGTCTATCTGCACGATGTTTTGGTAAAGTAATTTCAAACTCTCCGTTAATAACGGCTTTAATCATTTCAGTCATAATCCCAACTCCTTCATAATAGTTGCCCATCTGTGAATATATGTATGTTCTTGTTTAGTTCTTTCATGACCATTTAATCTAATTAGTTCCCTTGTTGAATTATCATCAAGATATTGATCTATCTTTGATTTTAGATCTTCAAGGTTCCCGTGCTCATAAAAAACAATTTCTTCTCCATCAATAAAATATTCTTCAAGGCCTTTAATGCGAGGGTAGATAGTGAATCCACCACGACCAGTACTTTCAAATAGTCTATCACTTGTATAATATGGATAATTAAAATCAATGTTAAGACTATCACCAATTGCTACTTTACTTTTTGCATAAATTCTATTTAAATCGTTTCCACGTACAGTTCCAGTGTCTCCATCTCCACCAACGTGTAAAAATCTTTTACCATAGATTCGTCTTAAAAAATCTATTAATTCTGCACGGTATTTATGTTCATGATGATACCTCTTACTACCAACAAATATTACATCATACTCAAACTCATCTTTATTATAATCTTCATGGATGTAACACTCTTTATCATATACCCCAGCAGGTAGGAAGTGCCCCTTAACATTAGTGTTCTTATTAAACCAATCAGTCATTAACTTATCTGTTGCAAAGAAGTGCCCAATTGTTTTATAGAAGTCATCTTCTTCTAAATCTTTCTGTCTTTCTAGGCCAAACCATAGATCTAAATGGTATGTCATTGTGGGGATGTTGGCCTTCTTTAACTCTTCCAGTACAAAGCCCATTCCAAGTCTTCCAGGAGTCACCCAGCCGTGTGTATGCACCCATATAAAGAGATCACTATTCATTGCTTGTTCAAGAACAAAACTATCCTTAATTGTTCTTTCTTGCAATTTGCAAACGGTATGGCCAAGAGACTCTAAAGACTTAGCATGATGATTCTCACTACTATATGACACTTCAAAGTTACCTAAAAATACAATATGAGCCATTGTTTCCAATCGTTGGTTTTACAATTATAGCAGAATATCTGTTATAATGGAAACATGATATCTGAAGGTGATTTTGTTCTTGCACAGGGTGACGATGAAACCTACGTTGGAATTGTTCAGCATGTTATGACAGATGGTATGTTTGGAATACAATACTCTGATTATTCTTTAATGGCTTCAACAGAAGAACCAGCAGTTTTAGTACGTATTCTTGAATTTGAAGAAGGTTATGGCTGGGATGAAACTGAACGTTTAGTTGGAGTAAAAGGTTCTTTAGTAACTAAAATTGATCCACTAACTATTCCAGATCTTGATGGAAAATTTAATAATATGACTATGAAGGAGTTTAAAATGGAAGAAAATTACGAATCAATTGATAAGGCAAAGAAACCAAACTATGCTGATTTTATTAAACCAAGAAGTGGTGGATCTGATCCATCAAACCCAAAACTTTATGCTAGAGTTGTTCAAGCAGCAAAAGATAAGTTTGACGTATATCCAAGTGCAGTAGCAAATTCTTGGGTAGTTCAAGAATACAAGCGTCGTGGTGGAACATACAAATCAAACTCAGTTGCAACAAAATCAGTTTGGGATGGAAGTATGTTTGATACAAGAGGCTTTAATAAGTAATGGCTGACACATATAGCCCAACTTCTGGAATGAAGGCTGCAGCAAGACGTGCACTTAAATGGAAAGAAGATGGAAAAGCAACTGGTGCAGGAACTCCTGTTGGTTGGGGCAGAGCAACAGATATTGTTAATGGTTCAGCAATGTCGCTTGATACCGTTAAAAGAATGTATTCTTTCTTTTCCCGTCACGAAGTAGATAAAAAAGGTAAAGGGTTTTACTCTGGTCCAGAGTTCCCATCAAATGGAAGAATTATGTGGGATGCATGGGGCGGAGATGCTGGGTTTAGTTGGAGTCGTGGCATAGTTAATCGTGAAAAAAATAAAAAAGAAAAAATTTGGGAGGGAAGTGCTTTTAGTTTACAAGATGAAGCACAACCTGCATTTGGAAAGTCTTTATGGGATGGTTCTGCTTTTAGATTTACAAAGCATTAACCTTAACTAAAACAATGATTAATAATACTAATGATTATTTTAATCTTGACAAAGTTACTTGGGGTCCATACTTAGATAAACAAGGACAAACAAAAAACAATGTTTTTTATAGAAAAAATAACTATGAATATCGATGTGATGATTTTACCAATAAGCATGATAAAAAACATATTTTATTTTCTGGTTGTTCTATGACCTCTGGCAGTGGATTAGAGGAATCTGAAGTTTGGTCTAAAATGTTATATGAAGAACTAAATAAAAATAATACACATTCTGGATATTTTAATTTAGCAATTTCTGGTCATTCTGTTGCAAAAATAATTCACAATTTATTTAAATATTTTAAATTATTTGGAAATCCAAAAATTATTTTTTTGTTGTTGCCACCCATAGATAGAGAAGATGTTTTTTATAAAGATGATGTTTGCGAAGAAATGTTTTTTTATAACTACCTTATGCTTGAAGAATATTGTTATTCTAATAAAATAAAATTAATATCAACATTTTGGAAAGATTATGAAAATAAAAAAAATTCTAACAAAAATTTAAACAAAAATTTTATGTCTTCTGATTTTCAAAAAAATGGTATTTTTAATAATTTTGATACAATTTTTTCACCTTTAATTTCAAAAGATTTTTTGTTAGAAACATTTAACTATATAGAATTAAATAAAAATCATCCTAGGTTATGGAAAGCAGATGATGATGACACTGACATTTATCGTCATCCAGGAATAGAATCACAATATGGATGGTATAGACATTTTAAAAAACAATATGAAGATTCTTTAACTATCTTATAATACTACTATCATATTTTTTTTCCCAATTAACTATATCTGTTTCATCATTTAAAAGTGGTTGCCCTTTTATGTTTAGACTTGTATTAAGAAGAATTGGTACTCCAGTTTCTAAATAAAATTTATTTAATACTCTGTATAATCCTGGATGCTGTTTTTCATTTACTGTTTGAACTCTAGAAGTTCCGTCAACATGAACTACAGAAGGAATATCCTTTGGTCTTTTACATTTAACCGCATACTGCATATATGGAATAGATGTCGTTGGCATTTCAAACCATTTATCTGCCAAGTGTTCTAATACTACTGGAGCAAATGGTCTAAATTCTTCTCGTTGTTTTATTTTATTTACCTTGTTTTTAATCTCTGGGTCTCTTGGGTCTGCCAAAATACTTCTATTTCCAAGTGCTCTTGGACCGAACTCGGCTCTTCCTGAAGCAACGGCTGCAATTTTATTTTCTTTTAATTGTTTTAAAATTTGATCAACGGGATATGTTCCACATAAATCATGTCCTAAGTACGGACCATTCCAATTAATATGTTTTCCATATAATGCTGCTGCTGCACCAAGAGAACTTCCAGCATCTCCTGGATTAGGCATAATCCAAACATTATCAAACACTTCCCACAACTGTGTATTAGCAGAACAATTCAAAGCACATCCACCCATAAATACTAAGTTGTTTTTTCCTGAAATACGTTTAGCCTTTAACATAAAATCAAGCAGTCTAATTTCATAGACTTTTTGAACTGCTGCTGCTATGTCAAACTTGTCTTGTGCAAAAATATTATAAGGCCAATCATGTATACCTTTATGAAAATTATATTTTTGTGTATTTATATCTGGAAAATATTCTATAACTTCTTTATAGTATTTTTTCCAATCTCCATACCCTGCCATACCCATCATAATATACTCTTCTTCGTTTGGTTTTAAGCCAACCAATTGAGTAAAGGCAGAATAAAATAATCCAAAACTAAATGGATAGTCTGTTTTTTCTAATAAATTAATTTTATTATTTTCTCCAGTATAAATTGACGAGGTTGTCCATTCTCCTACTGAATCTAAAACCACAATAACTGCATCATCAAATTCACTTGTAAAATATCCTGCTGCTGCATGTGAGTAGTGGTGATTAAAATTTGTTATTTTTATTTTTGATGTATCAAATTTAGTTTTAAATTTTGGTTTCCAGTCTGAAGAACCGCCAAATAATAGTCTTGATTTTTTTAACCAAGGTTTTTCATAGTACGCTATTTGATCTGGATATCCATATTGAAATGCATCGTCAAACAATTCTTGGCAGTTGTACCAATCATTTTTTACCTTACTATATCTTTCAGAATGCCCAGCAAAAAGTATGTTTCCATCCTCTATTAAAGATATAGATGCGTCATGAGAGGTTCCATTAATTCCAAGAATAATCATTGTATGCCTTTTCTAATAAATTAATATATAAACCTATTATTATTTTTTCTTTTTCTTATTTTTAGTAAGTAATAAAATAATTTTATTTTTTTAAATATAGTAATCAATTAAACAACGCCTCCAATTGAAAGATAGTGGCTCTACCACTTTTTCTTTCAAACAAATTTTCATCAACAATAGATATGAATGTTGGAACACCCATTACGGCAAAGTCAACAGCAGTTTGCATATCATCATCAATATCTACTTTAGTATAAATAACATCTGGATGCCTGCGTCTAAAATCTTCAATTACAGGTTCCATTGCCTTGCATGGAGTACACCATTTTGCAGTAAAATGCATTAACTGTTTCATTGATCTAGTCCTTGTCTATTAGGATTGCTTTCTCTACCGTTCATTCCATCAGGGTTATCATTTAAAATAAAAGGAACAATTTTATATCCATTATTTTCCAACTTACTAATAATTTTTTTAGTCATGTATGAAGGATCATCTGAAAGAGTATATCCATAATTATCCCATAACATATTTTTTATAAGTGAAAAAGGAGTTGTTGTCATTTTTGATTCTTCTTTTTTCTTTTAGGATTCAATTCATCCTCATCTTTAAACTTTTTCTTAACAAAATCTATGTTTCGTTCTCGTCTAATACCATGCTTATTTACATCAACTATAACTCTAGGCCTTAAACCTTTTTCTTCTGCCATAACTTCCTTTGGTAGTGATTATAAATAATCAGATATTTATTATACCACCATTCTAGACATATGTAAGTCTTGAGAATTCTTCAGCAAGAGTCATTGTCATCCTAGACCTTTCGTCTAATATTTGATGATAATCTTCATAAATCGTGCCGTTACTATAGTATCTATAATAGGTTCTTCTAAAATGAAAATTACAATAAAAAATACTTTCTGAGATATTGTTTCTGTCTTTTATTGCTGTAAAATTTATTTTACCAGGAACAATGCCAGTGGGTGTAACCTTTACAAGGGCATCAGCAGTGCAATTATGGCCTGGAGTATATGTATTAATTAGTGAGCATTTATGTCCAATTGTTTCTGTAGTTGTTACATTTTTTGCAAATGTTTCTTTTACTCTTTCTGTTTCATCAATTATAAAATTTTGAATATTTTTCCAAGAAACATTAGGCTCTGAATATCCATTCCTAGTCATATAAATTTCATAATAATAATGATAGTCACATAAAAATTTTTTACCATGTATACCCTCTACATAAACAAATGCGGGAGCAACACAAGATAAATTACAATTTTGAGTAACACCACCTGCTTCCAGTATTTCTTTAGGCAAATGCATTTTTACATCAAACGATTGACAAATCTCATTACTTATATTCAAAATAATCTCCATATTTTTCTGCTTGGTTTGAAAAAAAGGTAGCAAAAAGGCCACATAAATTACCCCAAAAGCCCATAAGCCTATTAGGATTAGCAAACAGTTTCATTTCTTGGTACGACTTGTCTCTAACCCTTCGATCCTCATGAGAAGTATTAGTCATTTACTTTTTCCTTTTCAATAGATTCAAGTTCTCTTTGTGCCAAAAGAACGTTATTGTTTATGATTTGACTTGTAAGTTTATATCGCTCTGCTGCTTCTTGTCTTTGTTGTTTTGATAGATGTGGTTTATCAGCAAGGCGAAGTTTGTTTTTACTTGCCCTTTTTTGTTTATGTTGAGAAACCTTAGTATTACTTTTCTTCATTATATTCCTTATCCCATATCTCATATACACTTGTGTCATATTCACTTGCTGCTTCATGCTGTATAATTTTCATGGCAATTAAATCATGAATTGCACTTCTACCAGTGTTTACTTCATATTTATTATGAAGATCTTGTATTTGAAACAAGATTTCAGCAGCATGATTAGAAGAATACATACTACAAGAATACCATATAGAACAAATAAAAGCAACAAACACCTACTGTTAATTAGATGTTCTTTTTCTATTTACCCTAAATCAAAATACTCCTGATATTATTAAATCATGAAATCCTCTAGATTTATTGTGGCAGCAATTGCTGCATCTTTACTCATCGCCCAACCAGCCCATGCAGATCAACTTACGGGTGCTGGTTCATCATTCATTGCTAACTTTATCAATGACTGCCGTGTTCAATATGCAAAAGCATCTGGACATAATATAGAATATACAGCATTAGGATCAGGTGCTGGAATTAATATGTTTATGCAAAATACTGTTGATTTTGCAGCCAGTGATGTTGCTGCCTCGCAAATTAATAAAACAAAAGAGTTTGTATATGTTCCACTAATAGCAGGACCTATTGCAATTGCATATAGAATTGATGGGTATAAAGGAAAGATTCAATTAAAGAAAGAAACATTGGCTAAAATTTTTGCAGGGGATATAACAAAATGGAATGATCCTCAAATAGTTAAAGATAATACTATAAAGAAAGTAAAGCCAAAACTTCCAGACTTACAAATTATGGTTTTCTATCGTGCAGATAGTTCTGGAACCACACAAGTAGTAACAGAATACTTTAGCGCTATTGCTCCATTAATTTGGACAAAGACACCAAACAAAGCCTTTACACAGGTATTTCCAAAAAGCCAACTACCTATGGGAACATTTAGTTCTGTTGCTGGAACCAATCTTATGGCATCTGCTGTGGCAGGTACAAACGGTGCAATAGGTTATATGGAATCTTCTTATGCTACAAATCAAAATCTTGCTAAAATATCTGTTGAAAATGGTGCTGGTGTATTTATGCAGCCTACATCTGAAGCAGCATCTGCATTCCTGAGTGACTTTGAGCCTGAAGGAAATGGCATTATTGTTCCAAACTATAACAATAAGGATAAGAGGGCTTACAACCTATCCTCTTTCTCTTATGGTTTAGCACCAACACAGGCAAGTGATAAGGCAAATATCATTAAAGGATTCTTTAAATACACTGCTACTTCATGTGCCAGTCTCTCAGCCAAAAAATTGGAATACTCTCCACTTACAGGATCAGCACTGGCTATAGCAAAAGCACAGATTGCATTGATTGGATCTAAGTCTTAACTTATAAAAATAAATATAACAAAACATACGCTACAACCAGCATACATGAAAGAAGTATTGCTGGTTTGTAGAATTTAAGCAGTGGCATATTGTCCTAACTTGTGTGATAGTTTAAATGTTTCTTGCATACACCAATAAGTTTGTAGCCTGCCATATCGTTATATAGGGCAACCTCGCTGCAGAAATGGCATTTCTCACCATTAAGCCTTTTCATAATATCAGAGTATACGGCAATCATACTTCAATTATAGCATATGGTTAATTTCATTGTCTTCAGACAAAGCAATACTTACTGAATGTCTAGCGCATAAAGACTCAACACTATGCTGTAATTTTGCAGGAATATATGCTAAATCACCAGAATAAAGTATAATTTCATCAGTTAAAACATTGTTATTGTCAAATATTTTCCATAAAGTTTGTCCTAAGCCTTGAATAAAAATTCTATCTTCTGCATCAAAATGAATTGGAGGGTCCCAAAAACTATTTGGCCAACCATCAACACTATATTTATTAATGGTAAGTTCTTTTGGAATTTTTTTTGGATTGTCTAAATAATATTTTTTAGTAAGTCTTAAACAATCAGAATCATTAATAACGTTATTGTTTCTATTAATAAAACTAATTATTAACATTATAAACTGTATATGCCCATTATGAATTTTAGAAAAAATTTCTACTACATCATTATAAAAATTTAAAATTTTAAATTTATCCATAATTATCATTGTGTTAAAAGAATTATAATCTATATCTTCTGGTTTTGTATCTTTTATTAAATCATATAAATTATCTATATCTAACCATAAAGGAAATTTATTATAAAAATTTTTTACTACATGAAGACGTCTTTCTTTTGTGGCCTCTACTAAATCTTCTTTTGTAATCACTTACGACTTAAACCTAATGCTGGCCTTGACATATCAGAGCCATCATACTTAAACCAGAGAGTAGCAGAATATCTTTCTTTTACAGTATTTTCAAGTACTTCATGCCAATAGTCTGCATTACTAGGAAATGTGATAAAACTGTTAGCCTTTGGTTTAATCTTCAAATTATGATCCATAAAATTAATTTCTCCTCCTTCATAGTCATCATTGATATAATATATTACTGCAAAATCTCCTGCAGTATCCGCATGCTCATGCATCTTATATCCTTTTTCAAATTTAATTAAAGGAACTGTTCCTTTTTCAAAAACATAAAGTTTTACATTATAAAAATTTGTACATTTTTCATAAGCGGTTCTAAAAATTTTTTCTAACAAATCAACAATTTCTTCTGGCATTTCTTTTGATAAAAGAAACTTAACTCCCCAAGGTTGAGTTTGCCAAGAATCAACACTTATTGTATAATCAAGCAGTTGTTTGTGTTCTTCTTTAGACAAAACATTTTCTGTAACTTGTATATTATTTATAGAATTTCCTAAATTAGATTGGATCATCATACCACTCGCTTTTCTTATTAAAAGTAGACCCAGTATACTGAAACCACAAAGATGAACTATATCGTTCTCCACTTGTAATTTCAACTACTTCGTGCAAATAGTTTTCATTTCCAGGAAAAACAATTAAACTATTTGGTTTAGGTTTAATCTTTAATTTATAATTTGAAAAATTAATTTCTCCACCTGTGTAATCATCATTAATATAATATACTGATGCAATATGATTTGATTCACTTGACTCAGTATCTATATGTTGTTTTAAAGAAAAATCTTTTTCAAATTTAAGCAAATTTAATGACAAATCTTCAAAAAAATTAATTTTTATATCATAAAAATTTTTAGATTTTTCATAAGCAAGCGTAAAAACTTTATTTAATGAATTAAGAATTTCTTTAGGCATCTCATGAAATATGATAACTTTACTATCCCAAGGTTGAATTGTCCAAGATTCACGGGTTTTTACAAAATCAAGTATTTGTTTATGCTCATCTTGAGATAACACATTTTCAGTATATTGTATGTTATTTATAGAGTTTCCTATTTTTGCAACATTTGCTAAATAGATTTCATCTTTTTTAGAATGATTTTGGATCATAATTCATAAAATTCTTTGGATCATAATTGATCTTTTTATAATACGCTAGATTATGTTTTGTTTCTCCTACAAATGTAGAGCCTTTAAAAACAAAACTTACCTGGTAAGTATACCTAAATCCTTTTGAAACTTCATGTACTCCGTGAACATAGTTTTCGTTACCAGGAAACATAAGTAAACTATTTGATTTAGGTTTAATTTTTAAATTATAATCTGGAAAAAATATTTCTCCTCCATCATAATTATCATTAAGGTAATACATACCTACAATATGTAGATTTTTTTGAGCCTCTGTGTCTATATGAGGTTCCATTTTACTTCCAGGACTCCACTTTCTTAAAAGAACGTCTCTAATTTCTGGAGGATAATCATTTACTTTTACATCATAATAATCCATACAATTTAATCTAGCAAGTGGATATATTTTTTTTATAATTTTAACGTAATCTTCCGGAATTGAATTTGGAGCAGTTCTGTCTGTAGTCCAAGGTTCTTTAATCCAAGGGATTTGATCAGAATTATTTGCAAAATTAGATAATGTTTGATACTCTTCATTAGGTAAAAAATTATCTATAACATATACGTTTTTTGCAGAACTTCCTAATTTAGCCACATTTGTTAAATAGATTTCATCTTTAGAGTGATCAATCATCATATACCTATCATATCATGATTTTGTTGCTCACGCATTTTATAAAACAAACTTGCAATATGAGTATGATAATGAATGCCTGGATGAGCATAAACTTTTGTTTTTTTATTATTTATGATTGAATAATCAGACCCTCTTTCCCATTGTGGATGATTTTTAAACCCAAAATGATCATGTAAAAGACCATCACAAGAATGACTTGGCATAGACTGTGAAAAATTTTTTAATTTAAAATCTTTAATTTTGGACATTTCTTGCAAAATTGCAAAACTAGCATCATCCCATGTTGTCCAATATAATTTTATGCCATTTGTTAAACAGAATGATTCTAAAATATAAATAAAATTTACAGAATCTAGTATTAACTGGTGTGGAGAAACAGAATCTTCTATATTATTTTTGTCTTTTATTTCCATAAATACACGATTTTTACTATGTTTCCTAACATTTGGATTGCAAAAGGTTAGTATTAACTTATCTGATTCATCCCAATACCTCTTGCTTAATCCTGATTTATAAAATTCTTCGTCTACTACAACCATACTTCTAAAAAAATCTGGAAATAAACAAAAAATTTCTTTTGGCATTTTATTATTCATACAGTATTGAATGATATTGGTACAAACATTTTTTACAGATGCTCCTTCAACTCCTAAATTAATGATGTTTTTATTAATTTGGTTGCTTAAAATATTTGTCCATCTTGCCTCCTCTGGAACTCCAATGCCAAAAGTTATAGAACAACCAGATGCTATGACATCTGAATTTTCATCAACTTTTCCACGAAAACCATTTTTATTAATTTCGTATGTATTATCATCATCAACAGTTTTACAGTTAGCCTTATCAAAAACATTAACACTATCAAAAACAATTGTGGAATTAGGATTGTGCAGTCCAAGAGTATCACTGTTTGAAAAATATTTTTTTAAATATATGTAGTTTTTTTCTTTATCAAATCTGTAAAAATCTAAAATATCCCTTGTGAAATAAGTCATATAACTATTCTACCATTAAACAAAATCAAACCAAAGTGGCATAATATACCTTGATCCATTTGCAGGAGCAACATGGTACCAATAGTGAATATTTCCAGGGAATAAAACTAAATCACCAGCCCTAGGTTTAAAAGACACACCTTGATGAATAAAAGATAGTTCTCCACCTATATAATCGTCATTCAAATATACCCAACCTGCTAAATGGTTTGAATCTTTATGACCCAAATCATCTATTGGTATTAAAGGACTCTGACTGTGCACCCATTGAGCAAAACGAGAATTTCTTGGTTTTAATTTTACTCCATATTCTTTTTCTACCATATCCTGAATTTGAGGAATATATTTTTCTGAATAATTAAGTGAGTCGTAATACAATAAAGACAGAGTAGGATTGCCATTGTTGTCTGGTTGAAGAGGACGATTATTACTTGTCTCTGTATTATTAATTAATCCTATAATATTTTTACACTCATCTTTGCTAAGGTAATTGTTAAATATTTTTATGTTTTTAGGATTACTTCCAATATTTGTAAAGTTTTCCTTTGTTAGTTCAGATATTACAATTTGTTTTTGCTCAGGAACGTCAATGCTGTTAAAATCTTTTACTAATTCTAATAATTTGCTAATATCTGCTTGGTCAGTATGGATCATAAAATCATATATACCAAATTGTTTTGATAATTGCTTTATTTGTTTAACAACATCCACCAATGGGCCTTTAACATGATGATGCTGCTTTCTTAATGGCGCATTTTTATCATATTTTACATTTTGTTCTTCTTCTGTATTGTTAATAATAAGTGGATCAATAATAAGTATTGGTTTTACACGATTAAGATCAATTTTTTTAAATTGTTCTTTATATATTAAATTATCATCTACATATATATATTCGCAATGTTTGTTTGCTATTCCAATTGTTGTATCTGAAGATCCAACAACTGCCATGTGAGTTTTATGTTGATGAGTTTTCATTAAATCTATAACCTTATCCATCCAAATTGCAGATATTGCTACTCTTTTTTCGAGAGTGTCAATGAGAGACGAATCATGCATATAGTGGTCTAATACCAATTTTTCTGAAGGGCCATTGCCTTCATCCCCCCATCTTCCAGCAACAAGATTTACTCCAATTCTTCCAGGAGCAAAACGATTTAGTGTTTCACAAATTTTGGCAGCGTAATCTGGACTTGTTCCGTATGCAGGCAACGCAATTGTCATAATTAATTGATCTGTTGTTTTTAATGCGTCTGAAATAACTAAAGAAAAATCTATACCTCCTGGACCATACGGAAGTAAAACAGATTTTACCCCTGCACCATCTAACTCTTTTGCCATTTTCATAATTCCATTAAGGTCTAGGTTTTCAATACTGTCATTTATCTGCCAGTGCCTTCTCCACATCCAATGAAATGTTATAGGTTTGTTAGTATTATCCATTTTTTATTACTCTTCCTTTTGTTTTAAACCAAGATCCTATTTTAGATTTTGCTACTTTGTTACGTAAAACTTCTCCAAATGTTTCATGAGATATATCTGAACCTAAATATTCTTGACCAGTTTCAAGATCAATCAATTTCCATTTTGCAGGAGCCTTTGTATGTAATATAAGATCAATAGGATGATCGTAATCATTTACTTCAGATCCATCCAAAAGTTTTCTTTTTTTATTACTATCTGTCATCTTTAAACTATCGTAAACCAAATAGGCAATGTGTATCTAGTTCCAGATAAAACTTTTGTTACCTCATGTGGGTAATGTAAATTTCCTGGAAAAACAATAAAATCTCCAACATTTGGCTTTAAAGATAAATTATGAGTCTCAAACTTAATCTCTCCACCCTCATAATCATCATTTAAATAAATAAGTACTGGCAAATGATTGTCTGTAACATATCCAAGGTCATCAACATGTAAATCTAAATAAGTGCCCTCTACCCATTTAACCACATTAAGATGTTGTTCTTTTGCTCTTATCTTTTCTTTTTCAATTCCATAAGATTTACATATTTGATCTTTGCATCTTTCTATTACTTTATGAATGTCTTTTAGTCCATTATACTGATAAATATAAGTTAAGGCATTACCTTCATTATCTTTTTGAGATACAAAACTAATATGTCGCCTTGTATTTATATCAGACATAAGGTATTCAATTTCTTCTTTTGTTAAAAAATTAGGAATAATCTTAATGTTTTCAACAGAATTACCAACCTCATGAAAAAACTTCATATATGAATGATTTCTTTCTACACTAGGTGGATCATTTCCAACTGGTTTTCCGTTAACTACATATGCCATAAATCTATTATAGCATAGCCTAATTTTCCAGGGAATTTATATAAATGTATGCTAATTAAAGCCAATATTTTAATATTGCAGTAATAGCAAGAATAGACCATCCTATATTAAACCAAATTATAGTAGGCAGAGTTTTTACTGTTGATGACCAGATTAAAGATAGGCTAGATAATAAAGCAAAGACATATAGCCACCAAAATTGTTTTTCAAATATTAGACCTGGAAATATAATCATTAACTTAGTCATAAACGCAAAAAACTCAATAGTATTTGCTTTATTCCAATACTCTTTATAAAACATAGTTTTAATTGCTAAAACCCATTGCATTATTGATGATACTTTTCTAACAAGTATTGCTTCATTGTTTTGGAGTTGTTTGAAGCCATATTCCATTTTAATTTTCTTTCTTCCCATAAAAAAATAATTTTGTTTATTTCTTCTACTATTGTAGGATTAATTCTATTTTTAATATCCATAAACCTATAATCATTTATCATGTTAAGATTCATTCCAGTTGAAATATATGTAATGCCTGCAGCGCCCAATGGATGCCCTTTGTTTTCCATATATCTCCACATTATATTATAAAATAAATCAGTGCGACCATGATATTGATTGTATGGGTCGCCATTTCTATCTTTAAAAATTTTATTGTTTATTTCTTTCCAATACTCACTATCCTCTCTGTGAGAAAGTGCGTAATGTAAAGCAACAAATTTGGTAAATCCATCAAACAAATCTTTTACTGAAACATTGTACATATCTCTATCAAACTGAGAAATACTACCTCTTTGAAGAATATCTATAAGTTTAAATAAAAATTCATGAACAGTAAAAAGGCCATTGCTCTCTAAAGGTTCTATAAAACCAGCAGATAAACCTATTGCTACTACATTTTTAACAAATGTCCTTTCATGAATACCAACTCTCATTTTAATATCTTTAAATTCTAATTTGTCAACATCTTCTTTAGAACGAGGTATAGTCATTTTGTTAGACATCAAATACTGTTTAAATTCTTCTTTGGCATCTTCTGGAGTTATATATTTATCTGAATATACATAGCCAGCCCCTAGTCTTGAGAACAATGGGATATTCCAACACCAACCGTTAGAGATTGCAGTGCAATTTGTGTACCCTTGAATTTCTATGTCATCATTAATATATGGAACCCTAGTAGCCCATGCACGATTGTTTGGCAACATATCAGAGTATGATATAAAAGGCTCTAACAATGACTCTGACAATAATAAACTTTTAAAACCAGTACAGTCAATAAATAAGTCTGCTTCAATTAAACTTCCATCTTCTAAAACTAAATTTTTAATTCCATCTTTGTCTTTATTAACAGATACTACAGTTGAAATTATATGAGTTACGCCAGCAGGCTTACAGTATGTATCTCTAAGCCATATAGCAAATTTAGTGGAATCAAAATGGTAGGCAATGTCGTTCTTAGGGTTAAAATTATGAAATTCGTTATATGAGTTTTCAGAATATTTATCATTATTAAATAAGGCAGCAGATGGAAACAAACAATTTACAAAATCTTCTATTGGAGTTTCTGGGTTTAAATACTTCTTTAAATGCCAATCAGCAAAAGGATTTCTATTGCCATCTACTACTGGATCACCAAAAGGGTAATGAAAACTGCCTGAGTCTTCTTTATAAAAATCTGTAAACTTAATGCTCATTTTAATAGTAGCGTCTGTTTCTTTAAAGAAAGACTCTTCTTTCAATCCTATAAACTGCGCCCATTTTCTAATACCGACAATAGTTGACTCTCCAACACCAACAGTTGGAACATTTTTAGACTCGATTAGTACAATTTCTTTTGTGGGAAATTCTTTAATTAAAGTTGTAGCAGTCATCCAACCTGCAGAGCCTCCACCAACAATAACTATTTTATCTGTTTTCATATTTAAATAAGTATACCCTAGTTTGCCTGGGAATTTAAAGACCCATTCGTAATCCCTATATAACAATTAAGGCAATAGATGCCATCAATTACTGCTTGTGTGGCATTGAGTTCATTACAGAGTTTGCATGGAATACCGTTCATTTTAACTCTTTTTCAATAGCCTTGATGGTTTTGCATGGATAGTTTGTTCTACAAGGGTGACAGACCTTCCCAATGAGGTTTGAGACCAGATCTGACTGTCCTTTGTGTAACTCCACTACTGCACGAAGGGCAAGGTATGGAGTCTCTAAAGTTCTACTATTCTGGAACTGTGGGCTGTTAATATTTGCAAGTAATTCAGCGTGTGTCATTACTCATACCAACCTATGCTAATTAAAAACTCCTCTAAGTCCCAATCAGCCTCATCTGAGATAACCTCATCATCTAGGCTTGTATCAAGATCTGGGTTATCACAGTAAGCATAAATATCACAGTAATTAACATCTGAGTAGTATGGATCGTCATAAACTGACGGGGTACTAAGAAATATTAACGACATTAACATAGTATATATAAACATTTAAACCTGTGCTTCACTTACTAAAGCGTAATCAAATTCAAAAGAGTTATAGTTGTCTGGATCAATTTCTTTTAAAAAGTCTTCAATTTCCTGGCTGTTAATTCCAAAACCATGTCCATGTTGACGTTGTTTTACAAAACTGAGTACTTCGTGTGTTATGTTCATTATTATCCTTTGTTAGTTGTTATAACCAGTATATGCTAAAACACGGAAATTGTCAAGTCTTTAAGGTTCGGCGCGAAATAGAAGTAACAAACCTTTTTATGCCCTAAAAGGGCACTATTGGTTACTATCCTTATTCTTCTTGATGTATATATCATGAAATCCAAGAGTGTTTAGCAGCAATCCATCAACAGACCAATTTTGGTTATAATATAAAAATTCATTTACGCTTTGATATATTCCTACAGGGCCTTCATATAAAACACTGTCATAATTTAGATAAGAGGTTAATCCTATAACTCCACCAACATTAGTTAACTTAGAAGAATCTAATAAAAGTTTTCTTGCTAAAAGCCTATCTCTGTCTATGTCTAAAAAAATAAAATCATATTTTTTATCTAAAGTAGATAATATTTCTATTGCATCTCCTTTTATGGTATTTACATTGGGATGATAAGCAAATTTATTTTTTATATGCTGTTCATGTGTTATGGAACTATTTTTTGGAGCACTGACTCTATCCTGTAGAATACCTGGTGCACCATTATAATAGTCTAAAAGATCAGCATTTTTAGCGTTTGTTGTGTCTATAATCATTTTAGCGGAATTACCCCAAAGGACCCCTACCTCTAAATATGATATATTTTTACTTAAAGTTTCTACGTAATCTTTTCTTGAACTAAATAGTTTTGCATTATTTAATTGATCTTTAGATATAGCATGTGCTTCTTCAAGTTCATAGACTTTATACATTTTTTCTTCATTGTATGCCAATGGTTGTCTAATTACTTTTGGAACATTCATGCATTAAGTCTATCAGACTTATCCCAAAGAACAAAACATTTACTACATTGAATGCCTGGATCTCTCATATACCACTTATGCTGACATTGTTGAATAGTTTTAATTTTTGTTTTCTTAATCTTAGTTGGTCTGCCATGCTTTAACTGTTGTCTAAATACGCCATTAGGATCATGAACATGACACTTATCTACAGTTCTCCACTCTTCCACAAATATAGAACAAGGCTTACCCTTTTTTGTGGTTGAAGAACAAGATCTCACTATCTTCAAGATGGACACTTTACATGCTTTGTGCTTTTACTTTTCTTGTTCCATAATATATGTGTACCAACTGATATTCTAGCATTACAAACACAACATGTACCAAGATACTGGCTTACAATCTTAATGCACTTAGGACCCTTTATAGGTTCCTCTTTTGCTTTCTTAAGTTCCCTTTTCCTAGATGGAGTTAGTATGTTTCCATATTTGTCATACTTTACAGTACTGTAAGCATTACTCTTTGTTCTAACCTGTTTAATCATTGTTTAATCATATCAAATTTTTCGGGGGAAGTCAAGAAAGACCCCCATTACCCCTATAAGAACATAACCCCAGTGTTACTCAAAGTCTATTTGTGATTCAAAGATACTTGGCTTCATGTCATCATCCATAGCCCCACATATAGAGCAGGTGATTTGTCCATCGAGGTCTAATTCAAAGTTACATTGGTGTGCCATATATTCATGATATCACATAGTTATCCACAAGTCAATACCGTTGGAAATAGCATAGTTATCCACAGGTTTAGCAGTTGTGTGTATATCCACAGTCAGGACAGGTTTCTCCTGGATTTGCTACACAATCATCACACCAATCTGGTGCATCTTTCCATAATTTACCTAATGAATCATATTCTGGTTTGTCCATATATCCATTATATCAAAGAGTTATCCACAGGTTTATCCACAATTAAATCTTACTAAGTGGGGAAATATGGTTTTGTAGTGGAGCAAAGTGGAGGATAGTGGAGTATAGAACATTTTAATATAAGATCGTAATATCTTTTACCAAACCTTCATACCCCCAAACCATCATATCCCAAACCCCATATCCCCCATATCACAGATATAAAGGTTTGTCAAGTTGCCAAATATGTATAACAATTTGATAACAAATTCTGGGATATTTTAAAGTATTTCGTAATAAAATTATATAAAGGTTTGATAATCAGGGGAAAAGATTTATATTTCGTAATGTTTTATATAGGGGTATTTAGAGAGAGTGGTTTGATATATCCCGTGAAATATTTATCCCCTTCGTAAACTTCGGGGAAATTTTTTAGCCCTTCGTAAAGGAGGTCTGGGGATTTTTTAACCGTTCGTAATATGCGGTCAAAATTTTTGTGGCCTCAACATAGTTGGTGTGTAGATAAGTTATAACCTTTAAAAGATCTATCAATTGATTTCGTTGTAATCCTAAAACATAATTCTCTTCAAGGATTTCTTCCAATAAGTTTAAATGTTGGTCAAGTAGTTTAACATCATCACCAAGCCCTACCTCATCTGCCAATAGGAACATGTCTAGTTTGTATACCTCTAGTATCTCTTGAGCGCTTACGTATTTATCTAACCCCTGAGATTGTTTGACTTCCCTAAGTTCTTTCGAGATAAACCTCATTATATGGTTTATACGTGCCATTATTTTTCCTGGGATTTAAAGAGACCAATTACATAGGTAATACCAGTATACTTCAAAACCTTACACATGATGGTTTGATGGATATGAGGTTTGATATTTGGATCATAGTGCTTATCAGATAAGTAATAAGGACCATACATAACCTTGGTAAAGTGTCTTGGGCTCATAACTATATTATAACATGGTTTAAAATTTGGACATAAAAAAATACCCCCCGCTGCAGAAACGGGAGGTATAAGTTTTAATCTTATTCTTTGCTATTCATCTCGTGGTTCTAATAGGTCAATCATTTCTTCGATACTGTTATACTCTACATCTGGGTCAAGTCCCATAGCATCTATTAGAAGGTCATATGTTTCCTCTATATAGACTATACCGTCTGGTTTGATCTCAGCAAGGCCTGAAGCGCATACATGTGCTAGGGGTAGTCCCAAGTCATTGTAGTCCGCAAACTCTTTGAACTCGTCGTCTTCTCTGTAGTGTAGGTACACATCAGAAAGGATGGTTAACCTTTTATTGAATGGACTAATCATGTCTGGTTGGTGCTCCTTCTAGTTGATCGATACTTGACTCTACTGATTCTGCGATTCTGCGATAAACAGTAAATGGATTTACCCGAGATAGATAAAACCCTACTGACTCTAAATCTAATCTAAAATCAGAAAGTAGCGTACCAATTTTAATTGCTACCTTTTCCTCATTACTTTGTGCGTGTTTAACGAATCTACTCATATCACTCCAGTCTATTTAATTGTACCAGAAAAAGATAAAGGGCACAAGGTGAAGAGACCAAGTGCCCTGTAGATAAGGGAGAACCCCTTCTCCTTATCTCATGTTAGCGAGAGGCTACCCGTTGCCCACGCTTAAGGGCTGTTAGGGAGACGTTGTCAACGAACTTGCCATTCTTACGAAGAACGACGCGCTCTGAGGTGCCGTAACGTGTATCCCAAGATTCAAGATACGGGTATGTCTTTGCTTTGATTGCTTTTGCCATGTTGTTGCCTTTCGGTTAGGGTTGAGTGTGACTATTAAATTATAGCAGGATCTGGCACTGGTGTCAAATATTTATCTGGCAGCGCCACCAGGTCTGAATTGTATCTGATGAAGTGTTCGATTGATACAACATTACCATCATCGTTTACAGTCCAGGTGTCTAGATTGATTTCAAGATGGCCATATGATTCTTCTGCTCCTGCAGGGTCGTTTACAAACAGGCCATAACCTGTTTCATTGTCCCAAGAGGTCCCAATCAATTGCGAAACCATAATACGCAATGCATATGGCTTATCTCCTTTTCTTGGTAGTGCAGCATACATTGCACGAGCCAAGTCTTTCTTTCTTTCTTCTCCACCCCAATGACTGTATAAGGTTAAAGTATCCTCATTAGTCTTGAAGTGAAAGTTAGTGCGTGATCCCATTATTCATCCCCTTCTTTATAATCTAAAACAATTACTGACATGTCCGCCCAAATTGTTTCGGCTACATCAATGTCATCTTGCTTTAGTTCACTGAATAGAATGAAATTCATATAAGCCCCGCTGGGCTCATGTATTAATTCAATCTCGTATGAGTTCATATTGTCCTTCAGGTAGTCGGGATATTAATTATACCGTTCTTAATGGTTGTTTGTCAAGTGCTGCTCGTTCTATACTTAGATTATACGTCATGCAGTATAGGTTTGTCAAGGCCTCCATATATCCCTGCAAAAATCGGTCAGGGTTATCTTTCATGGCTTCTTCACAGTCCACCATTTCAACTTTGAGGTGGCCGTGCAAAAGATCAATTAATGGAATAGTCTTATCTTCAAGTGCTTTGACTAAATGCGACGGGATAAGGGGATACTTATCTGTCATCAAAAACCTTCAAGTAATGTCTAGATACTTCAATGGCACCTTCTAAATAAGGAACAATGCTATCAGCACCGTCTTCCATATCCAGATCTTGCTCCAATGAAATTATGTGAATACGGATGTACTCTCTTAATGCTTTTATGTCCATATCTGGAAGATGATCTCCTTCTATAAAACCTAGCATTATTCCCCCCAATATTTAACGATAGTTTCCATAGTGGTATGAAGATGACAATCACACTCTGGTCCGCCCATATTTTCCTGGAATTCAAAGTGATAAAGATTATCCTCATATATCTCATTAACTAACTCTTGTACGGTAATAGGCCAACTTAGTCGATCTCGGTCTGGGTTCATATATTAATTATACTCCTAGATCGGGGAAATAGCAAGTTCTTCTTAATAGAGGTTTGAAGATAAAATAAGATAGAGGTTTGATAGGATATAAGGTTTGGGCCCACGGGCGCGATTCCGATGGGACTTGAACCCACGATCTCTACCGTGACAGGGTAGCGCATTAACCAACTATGCTACGGAACCAAGAGCAGTTTTAAATCTTGCTCAGGATTATTTTGTTATGCTACTTGAAGGACAGCATTAACAGTTTTAAGAATACGATTCTTTTCTGCGTTCATAGCAGAATCAAATCCACTTGCTGCTGCCAACTTAGATTCACCAGTACCACGATACCAGTCTAGGCGTTCGGTGATTGCGTTAAACGCACCCCAAGCATTACCAGCGATCATATGATTTGTATCGCCAACATATAAATCGTTGATAACTTCAATTTTTGATTTCCACATTGTCATAGCCTTTTTGGAATCATCATTAGGCTTAGGATAGACAGCGAGTAGAACATCATTGAATTGTTTTGCGTTGATTTCTTTTTCGATCATGGTGTTAGCCATTTTAGAAAAGTCATCAAGATACGCATTGGCTAATCCAAGAGCAGTACGGGCTGCTTGAACTTTACCATTAGCAGTTTGAGTATGGCGAATCTTGAATGATTGCTTAGTAGAGCGCAACGCCATATTAAGAGTGTTAGCGCATACTACACGCACAGGTGTAACACTTGCTTGAATAGATACAGAACCATCGTGTGAGGTGTGAACCAAAAGATAGTTATCGATTTTATCTGCTACACCATTAGGGTCTAACACGATTGAGCGATTAAGTGCAATAGAACCAAATACTACACGACCACCCTTGATTGATCCAGCAGTTTCCCAACGACCACCATCAAGCATTGCATCAGCGAATGAGAATAGATCCTCATTTTGTAGAGTGTGATAGCGTTCGCCAACTACGCCAAGCACATCATTTTGTCCTGCGATAAATGGATTCGTTCGGGTAACAAAAAAATAATTCTTATCGCATACTAGCGGTGTAGGCATAACAACATCCTCTAAGCGAACATCCCACTTATGAAGATTTGCTAACTCTAACATTTCTGTTGTATTGACTTCCTCTTGAAACACAGTACCTAAACCATGCCAAGCAGGTTGTCTAAATGAAGCGAATGATTTATCGCTTTCTAACTCATGAGCCATTTTATTCCTTTCGTTTTGTTGATATTCTAATTTTACAGGATAGGTGAGCCAAAGTCAAATCCTAAGACTAAAAGATTGTAAATGGTACAAAACGGACATCGCCCAGGGGCGGTAGCCAGTTTTAAGACTTGGCTAGGTCTATTCCCCTATAGGAATTTTATAGTGGTGTTACAGCATCAATGCTTAACTCGGAACTTGAAATTTCTATATCCCAAGATGACGCTTCAATGTTGCTACACATATCGCTGGCTTCCTCTGCTGATTCTGCTTCGACTTCTGCATACCCGTCGATAGTAAAATAAACAGCAAAAGTTTTTTTGATTGTTTCAATACTATTCTCTGCTAAGAAAGAATTAATTGAATTAAGACTGACATACACATTGTCCTCGCCACCGCCAACGTGTTCTTGAAAAAAAGATCTGACATTATCTTGCAACTTTAAATATAACTGAAAGTTGCTCTCTGATATTGTTTTGGTATCTTTTTGTAATTGCGTTAGTCTTTCGATTTCAATGCGTAACTCTGTATCTGTTGCTTGCATATTACTGTCCTTCCGATTGTAGGAATAATTCAATTTCATTTATTAACTGTGTTTCGTTATGCTTTACTGCCTTGTCAATTTCATTGTCAATTTCTTTCTCACTAAGAAAGAAAGGCACAATTCTGGTTGCGGTCATAGCGGCAACACTTAAAGAATAATTATACAACTCTCGCATAATTGTGTTTAAGTCTACACCTTCTCCAATACTTGCGAGCAAGGCACTTGCCTCACTTGTGATTTCCTCTGAGTGTACACCTGCCATTGTTTCGTCTGCGATCTTTTCCATTAGGGGGTTTTCCATAGGGGTTCCTTTCGTTGTCATATTCTAATCTTAGCAGATAGGGCTGACAATAGCCAATCTTAAAAGGTACTAATCGGACATTGTGAGCAAGATCACATCGGCCCGTGGGCAATTTTTTGGTGAGCAGTTTTTCACCTTGCTCAGGGTGTTAGTAGTATCAGGGCGTTTGCTTGCCCGTCTATTTTTGAGATGGGGAGGTGGAGGAAAATGGAATTATTCTACCTCCCCAAGATTATTTACAGATAACGGGCAACTGCATTGTATGTGGAAGTATTGACAACTTCCTCATCTGTCATCTTGAGAATACGAATTGCGTTTGAGATTTCCTCTTTCTGCTCATTGTATGAGTGATGATGCAAAACTACATAGTCCTTAGTTGGTTCAGTAGGGAAGTTGCCTTCCTTTGTGATGATGTCAAAATCTACATTGAGAGTGTTGTTCCAAGAACGATAATTGGTACGGAAGTTTTCTGCCTTCTTGATGTTTGCTACTGCATAGTCAATAACTTCCTTTTTCCACTTTTCCATAGACTTCTGGTATTTTGCTTCTTGTGCTTCTTGAGAAGTCCAATCAAGTTCTAGTTTATTTAATGATTGCTCTAGTGCCTTAATTACTTTAGGTGTTGCGATTTTTACTGAGATTGCTTTTGCTCTTGACATATTCGGGTTCACTTTCTGTTAGGGGTTAAAGGGGTGAGCAGTTTATCTTTCACATACTCAGGTGAGATTTGATTTGCTTATTCAGCAGACCAAGTTGTCCAACGCTCTTTTCCGCTTACATCAAGCAGAACACGCACCGAGCCAGATGCTTGTGGGTGGATTTCCTTGATAACGCCAGTAACTCCAGATTTTAGAGTTGTGTAGTTATCTCCGATTTGATAGTTTCCCATTTTTGCTTCCTTTCGTTTGTTGATAGTTCAATTATAGCAGTTTGAGGGCTATAATTCAAATCCTAGCGGTGTGAGATACACCACAGGACAATTCGGACATTTCACTTATGACCCATACCATTTATTAGTAATATGGATATAAGTATAAATACGAGCCACTCCATATTATATTCCTTTCGGACAGTTCAATTTTACCATTTTGGCAGGGGATAGTCAAATCACTTCTTACTAGCAGAGAATAGAATATCATTTCTCTCATATACGCATTGGCCACAGGTAACGCATGCAGACCCTGCCTTAGAGATGAGAGGAATTTTCTTATTGTTCTCAGGACACTTAACGCCACTCTTGCCAATAAGGTTGAGCATGTCTTCTTTACCTTGTGCAAAGGTTTGTGAAAGATAGGCCAGTTTTATTCCTTGACTAGAGAGACCTTGTGCAATATTCTTGTTGTCGTCGTCGGTTGAATAATATAAAGATAAGTTTGTAATATCTTTTAGAATGCCTGCAGCGCTCTCTACTCTTGTGTAGACCCAGAATTGTACATCGGGATGATTAAGAATAGTTTCTTTCCAGGCGTTGGTGTAAGTATCATTGAAGAAATCACCGTCCCAGTGAATGCGGAATAGTTTTTCTGCATTGCGCTTATCGCAATCCTTTTTAAAGTCTGCAATCATATCCATTAATAATAATTGCATTGTGTCCTGGCTAGCGTCTTTTAATAGGTCCCAATTATGGAGCAGGTTATCTCTTACTCCCTTGTAAATCTTTTCTAACTTTCCTGCGTAGCAGACTTTTTTGCAGGTAGGAGTTTCTCCTGGACATGAGAATGCTTTACCAGCGGGGAGGCCAAAGGTGTTAGCAATTGTTGCAGTCTTACCATTAGGACTGACAGCATTGGCAACCTTTCTATCGTTTGATCTTTTTAGTTTAGGGTTCATAGTTCTATTATACCTTCCTCCACTGACAATTTGGGGGTTTTTTTCTTACGTACGTAAACTTTTTTTGACGGGACATAGGAGGCAGCATTAGATCTACGTAACTCCATAAGGATACGTAACTCCTCATCTGTTTTTTTTGTCATAGGATAATTTTATCATTTAGTTAAGGCAAAGTCAATTCCTGGGAGATTCTACACAAATCGGACATTGGCCCCTGGGCCCCGAAGGGCTTTTGTTATTTTCTATGCATGAGTTTTTTGTTTAGAGTTTGCAAAATATAAATACTATCTTTTTGTTTTCTAATATAATTAAATTGCAAAATCATTACTAAGCAAGATCCTGCAAGTGCAATTGTTATAGCGATTATATCTAAGTTTGTTATCATTTTAATTTTCCTCAATTTCTTTTAGTATTTCCCAAAGCACTGGCTCTAATGCTAAGGATGCTTCATCTAGTTTTTCTTGTAGTGTTTTAGTCGTTGTCATATGTCACCCATTCCCATAAGTGGTTTGCTTCAATAATTGCATTTGCTGGTGCAAATCGCTCACCTCTCCAAGTAATTTGGAATGGCTCGCCGTTTCTATCTAATCCGTCGCAAGGTAGCGCAATTAGTTTTTCTGGTAGTCCGTCACTATATGCATCAATTGCTTCAATACATACCGACACCATAGAATGAGGCACTGGCGGGTAGTGATTATTCCGCAAGTGATAAGTCATTGCACTTTCTAGGGGGATACCAAAATCCCCACTAGCCAACTCACTAGATAACATTCTACCCATTACGCAACCACCTCACAATAAGATCCATTGTTGTACTTATTGACTTTCTTTTCTGTTTCTTTTAATTCAAAGACAGCGACAACCATTTCAGTAAGGAAAGTTTTTATTTTTTCCTCACTCAATTGATTAAACTCTGGATAGTCGTTTAGGTTTATTGTGTGCTTAAACACGATAGGGGTTTCTACTGTTAGAGTGTTATTCATTGTTGTTTCTCGCTTCCTGTTGTAGTTCCTCTGTTTCGTCATAGTGTTCCTCATAGTAAGCCTCATATTCTGCTAAGTCCTCATCTGTCCAATCTGCCCAATCTGATAAATCAGAAAATAAATCTGCTGGTGGCTCGGTGTTGTTTTCTGGGGTATCGAAAATTGTATCTCCATACCCTTCGGTTTCTGGTGTAACACGATCAAAAGAATAAGTGTAACTCATTACGCACCAACTTTCATAGTAGAATTGTAGCAAGCATTTTCAAATTTCTCTGGTGAGAAATTATCGTTATCTGCTTGAAAGAAATCTGCGAAATCCATTATTAAATCCTCGAATAAAGTTTGAGCAATCTCATCTTGATATGCTCGCAAAATATCCGATACATTAACATAGTCTTTTCTTGTCATCATTATAGGTTTTCCCTTCGTTGTTGTTATATTCTAAGTCTAGCCTAAGCCACTGACAAACACCAATCCAAAATGCGGATAAATCGGACATTTATTAAATTAGTTTTGTGAGATAGCCCACATTTCATTTATCCCACCCATATTTCTCAGCCCTTAGCAATAAGCCAAAGGCTAACACGCCAGCAAGCGCAACGAGTCCAGCAGATATTAGGGAGAGTAGAGCCCAGTAGTTCATCTTGATACCTCCAAGTTACTCACATTTTTACCGATACAATTATCACACATAGCAGGGATATTTTTTTTCGATACCCAAGCAGGGGAATCGCAACACATACATTTTTTTATCATACTGATACCTCCCATTTACTCCAACGACCTAAGCGGTCATTATCAAAGTCAATATAAAATGACTCAATGTTTTGATCACACTCAACGCATATGGTATATGCGATCTCGTTATAGGTAGAGATAGCACTCACCAAAGGGGTGTGAGTGTGGATTTTATTTAGCATTAGTGTAGTCATATTGACCACCTTTCTTGTTGTTGTTATAGGCAAGTTTACCATTTTCTAGGCTTATATTCAAATTAGACATGCATACAAATCGGACATTTCCAAAAGTATTTTTGTTAGATACATCACAGTACAAATCGGACATTTCGGGCGGGGCCCAAGGGGTGTGTCCGTTTTGTCCTAGTATGGTATGTGAGTTGCATTACACTTTGGCAATATGTCCAGAATCGCCCAATTATAGATTTGATATTGTCGGTGGGCTCGTGTATAATTCGGTATAAGAGAGAGTGAGAAAATCTCACTACTTAGAAAGGCTTCAAATGACTTACTTTACACATCAAGAGGATCTAGTAGATCAGTACGCTACTACATCACCAAAATATCGCGGTGATGAATTAGATGAATCAGAAAAGCAACGCATTAGAGAAAACATCTCTAAGGGTCGTTCTATCCTTGACTCAATGAGCGAGATAGAAAAAACAGCATTAAATCTTGAGATCATGTCAAGATATAACTGGAATAAGGGGCTCTAATTATGGGTAATTTATTAGATGTTATAGCGGTTGATTGCGTTGAGTGTAACAGCGCAGGATTTGTTTTTTACGGTACAGAAGGAACGCTAGTCATGCCATGCGAATGCGAAGGGGATAAATAAATGATAACGCTAACACTAACAACAACACAAGGCACAGAAAAGAAAATGTCATTCGATCAATTAGCACAGGTGCGGACATTCGTTGATGACTTGCCTAAGCGATTAAATAAAACAACACGGGTGCGGGTTGACTGTGATTTATTAGGATTAAATGGGTGGGTACAGGGTACACAGTAAAGCAAATAGATACGGTGGGCACATGTCACAGTGTGCTCACTAATTTATTTTATTTATTTTTTTCATATACATGTATCGTACATCTGCAAAATATATTCAGATTTCTGTAAAACCACTTTTCCCAAATATAAAATTTTTCAGAAATTCAGAAAATCGGGTATATAATGAATACATGGAAAACAATGGTTTTGCATTAAAGGTTTTTCAACAAGAGGTTTGTCAACATTGCGATTGTCAAACCCCTATAGATTCAAACTCTCCTTGGATACAAGAAGACCTATTTACTCAAGGATCCTAATATAACGGTTTCTTCGCTTGAGTCCATATCCCGAATAACCATTTTATACACGTAATTAATTTCGGGGGATAGATCAGCAACATTCACAGATCCTCCATTACCATCAATACCAATGTATGTGGTAGCACCACTTGGACTTACAACCATAATTGCTGCTCTGGTTTTATCAGAATTAAAGTTTGCGATTGGATCGAAAGAAATGGTGGCGCCCCGACCTTCATTTTGACTCAAAACTTTCGGGGATGAAATGTTAGCCCTATCTTCTTCAACATTACGACTATTAGGCAAAACCGGAATATCCACAACTACTGTTGGTGTCAATACACTTTGGATAATTGTGTCTGAGTTTGTTACCATATCGCGGATAACTGTTTGTACCGTTACAAGAGCATTTGCTGGAAGGTTGTTTACTACAACTGGAGTGTTTGTGTTATCTGTGGTTATGCTTGTAAATGACATACCGTTGGAAATTACCTGAACCTGAACGATTTTGTTTGGATCGTTGTTTTCAATTGGCTTGACTGTGATAGATGTTGAGTAATCAGCCTTTGCTTCTTTAGATATTACCTCTGTTGCGTATTGCTCAACTGGGATCCCGTCGAAAATAGGCAGATCGATTACTGGAGCACTTACAAATTCGTTATTTAACTCAACTTTGGTGGTTGGAGTGGTTTGAACGTAGATTTTATCGCCATGATTGATAGGCTCTGCTCTTAAAATGCCACTAATGTCGACATAGTTAACCATAAGTGAGTATGGAAGTGAAACTAGCAGTTCTTGTTGCATTTTTGATGTCCAGGTAACAAATTTAATGATCATGCCATCTTCAACTACGGCATACATCTTGCCAACTTGTGGAATTGAGACTACTTCATCTGATGAAACCACAAATTCCCTGACAGAATTAGAATTTTCGCTTAAAACAGACCAATTTGCCTGGGATGGAACAGCAGAAACCAATAAAAATGACAGAGAAGCCAATAATACTCTTACTTTAAACATTTTAACCCTTCGTAGTTGTTATATCAAGTATAAACCATAGATATTTTAAAGTCAAGTTGCGATATTTAACAATTTTTCTTCTAGCCTTGAAGATAATCTTTCTGCAACTAATTCCCAGCCAGGCATCGCCAGACGAATTCCTCTTTCAATCATTTTTGTAGGAACATTAACTGCATTTCCTTCTTCTGTGTACAAATTAACCATTTCTTCAATAATAATTGCTTCAATTTCTTTTCTATTCATCATACCTCTTCCAAATCTTTGTAGGTAACACTATATTCTCCACCGTAGATCTCAGCATAGGAGATTATATCTTTATTGTACCGTATAGCAGTATTTTTGTCAACTAATCCCGTTTTATATTTTTTAATTGTTGTTAATTTCTCAGGAAATGCAAAATTCCAAGCAGAATGTTTCTCTAATGCGGTATTCATCTCAACCAAATACTTTTCTAGCCCAAGTCTACGAGATACCAAACCTTGTTTCTCTTCATACTCTTTTGCTACTTTGGAAACATCTACTTCATCAGACAAAACATATCGGACATTCTCATCATCCATCCTAGTAGACCAATTTCGCATATTCTCTGCATAGTCGACAGCATTTTTGTATGTCGAATCTGCATATGCCATGCGTTGTTTGTCTAAAGTGGTGGTTTGTGCCTCTATTGCAAACGCGATTAAGTAACAGGTTGCGTAAGGGAACTTTTCGTTATACTTTTTGGTGGCGAAGTGAACATTTGGATTAAAAGATTCGATACAGATGTTATCTTCCATAAGTCGCATATGATTTCCAATTGACGCGAACTCTGAAGTATTCATATCGCAGTCGACAAACAGACATTCCGCCGGATTTATATCTTCCGCCAAACATAAAATACTTTTGTCATATGTGCCGACGACTCGATGTCCCAAATTTCGAGAAAGAAGTGTTGCGCTCATTAAACCATCAACATCTGGAGATATAATTATATTTTTTGAGTATTCAAGCGTACTGAGTATTTCTTTTTTCAAAACTCTCCTTAAATGATGATATAATAATCCTACAATGACTATACAGGACTGGGCTTCATTAATTGTTGCAATACTTACAATTGTATCATCTATCGCCTTTGGAATCAAGTGGCTTGTAAAACATTATTTAATCGAACTTAAGCCGAATTCTGGATCATCGATGAAAGACTCTTTAACTAGAGTAGAACAAAAAACTGACAAAATGTTCGATCTCTTAATTGATCATTTAAAAAATCATCCATAATATATATATACTATATATAAGATATCTTCTATATATTTAACTTAAAGATACATCTTTTTTCTTATATATTTTAAGTATACACGAACTTTCCTGATCTGTCAAATGAAAAACCGTATGGTATAATAATTTTATGAGTTCTGTCACCGCTTCCATTGATCAAGTAGGAGCATCTCCTATAAATATCCAATGGAAAGTAGTTCGTGGAGATACAGCAACTCTTAAAGTAGAATTTTTAGAAGATGATGAAGTTACCTTTGTAGATATTTCTGATTGGACATTTGTTTCTTCTTCTTATGATGCTTCTGGTGATACTTTAGATGAATTGACCGTTGAAAAATATACTGGTTATGTTATTATTACTGCTACCTCTGAGATTACAAAACTTTGGGGAACTGGTTATAAAAATACCGTTTTAGAATTACCTTTTGATTTGGAAATTATTATTCCTAACGATGAGTCTGGTGCAGTTGAATCAGAAGTTACTTGGACACCAGTTATTGGAACTATTGTAGTGCTTAGCGATGTAACAGGTACTGGATTATGATTATTAAAGTTACATCACCTGCAGTTACACCCTCTAAGGTAATTAAGGTTAACTTAAAAACCTTTATAATTAATAAGTGAGTATAAGTAAAAAGTCTGAAATTCCAGGGATGCAATCAAAGCCTAAATATGGCTATGCCGAAGCAGCAGCAGAAACAGTTGTAGAAACAAATAATCCCTCAGTGCCCGATATAGACTATAGAATACTTGTAGGGCCACCAGGACCACAAGGTATTGCTGGCAGACAGGGAGAGATAGGACCAAAAGGCGACAAAGGGGATCCTGGGCCACAAGGTGCTAAAGGTGAAAGAGGACAAAAAGGAGAACCAGGAGAATCGTCAATTGTTGCAAGCAACGGAATAGTTTCTCAAAATAAAAAGTCTGGTTGGGCATATTATGAAAATTTAGATCAGTCACAAATTCGTGTAGGACTATCTAGCGGAGATGAAGGATGGGTAAATATATTAAACGATGCAAAATCTGAGGGGACAAACGAAGAATATTTGCCAAAAGGAAATGTAAGTCTATGGAGTGCAGCAAATCAACAATTAAACTTTAAAGGATTAGATATAGGCACTAGAGTTGAAATAACTTATTGTTTTGAACTAGAAACATATGGAAATAATACTGAGGTTTGGATAAGAGCCTTTTCTGAAAAAGCAACTTTAAATTCAACACAGTTTGTAGCAAACCTAAAGTATAAATATCTTTATGATTTTTCAGTTACCCAAACTTTGTACGTGATAAATGATAGAATTAGAAAATATGGTATTAATCCACAAATTAGAGCAGATTTTGACGGGGATGTAAAAGTCAAATCTATCTTAGTCCACATTTCTTAGTGGTATAATAAGATCATGGCATTCCCAGGTACATATAACTTTGACTATTATCGTGGAGACACGTTTCAGTTTGTAATTACCCCAAAAAATTCTTCTGGAGCAACTTTTCAACTAGATTCTTATTCTGCTGCCGGAGCAGTTTTTACAATTTCTACAAGTAGAGGCAATAACCCAACCACATCAATTGATAGTGTTGCGGACGCAAGCAAACTTTCTGCAGTAATAAATACAAGTACAGATATTATTACTTGTGTAATTAAACCAGATGCTAGAGCAGACTTAGTTGGTGGAGGAACATATTATTACGATGTTGAAATTTTTAATGGTGCCTCATTGAGATATACACTTTTAACTGGAGAAATTACAGTAACTGACGATGTAACTGGTGCATAATGCCAGAAGTTGTTGTTTATTTAGATTCAGTAACTGTTTATGAATCAGATTTAAATATTGTTCTCAATACCGCTCCAAATTCAACAGGAATTGATCAAGAAGTAGAAGTAACTCAAGCAAGTAATATTGTTACAATAAATCAATAATTTTTATTATTATGGTATAATCTTTGTATGGCTGCCACAAATATTGGAACTGACGGAACTCATAAATATCCCCTTGCAAAAATGCCAGCAATGTCAGATGCTGCAGACATTCAGATTGCATTAAGAAATTATCATTATGGACAGGATGCTCCGCTTGCAAGTGGTGCTACTCCAACTGGTGGCATTTCAAAATATTTATATGATATTGATACACAACTTGCTTCAATTGTTTCTGTTAATAACGGACAAATTCTTGCTTCTACTGTAGATGCTAAAGGAGATTTACTTGTTGCAACTGCAGACAATACAGTAACTCGCTTAGGGGTTGGAAGTAACGGACATCTTCTTACAGCAAATTCAGCCACAGCCACTGGACTTTCCTGGGCAGCACCTACAGCAGCATCGACTTCAACACCTGGAGTTGTTCAACTATCAGATTCAACATCAACAACATCTTCAATTCTTGCAGCAACACCAACAGCAGTAAAAGCAGCGTATGACAAAGCATCTACCGCAGCAACCACATCTGTTGTAGGAATTGTTCAATTAAGTGATTCAACATCAGAAACCTCTTCAATTAAAGCAGCAACACCAACTGCTGTTTCAACATTAAAGCAAACAGTTGATTCATCAACAAAAACAGGAAACTATACATTAGATCCAACAGATGCTGGAAAAATTATTATTATGAACGTATCTTCATCAACTTCAATTATTACAATTCCATTAGAAACCACATTTCCTGCGGGAGCAAGAGTCGACATTCTACAAATAGGATCTGTTCAAACATCAGTTGCACCAGTAAGTGGAAGCGTTACATTAAATAGTAAAAGTAATAATAGAAAACTTTCTGGACAATACTCAGCAGCAACACTTATTAAAGTAGGAACAAACTCCTGGGTTCTTCTAGGCGACCTGACGGCTTAAGGATATTCCATGCTAAATATACTTGGAATTATCACATCAATATTAAGCAGGATAACTGATTCTTTCAATAGATCAGATGGATCTATAGGCTCAGCAGACACAGGGCAGTCATGGTCTGCAACAAGAGGCACATGGACAATATCTTCAAATAAAGTAACATCTTCAGATGCAGGAAGTACTTATCCATTAGCATCAATAAATTTAGGACTTCAAAATGTAGCAGTTTCTGCTGATATTACAAATGGTGGCCCAGGAGTTGCTTTTTGGGTAACTGATAATAATAATTGGTGGGCAAGTTCTGTTTCATATTCTAGTTCGAGTTGTAATTGCCAAACATGTGGTGGTGACTGTGCGTCTTATAATCCAACAGTTTGCGTTGTGGCCTACTGCCAATACTCATATATATCAGGGTACCAGCAGGTCTGTAGTGGTTGTGGGGCCTGTGGTGCATACTACTATAGTGGTGGACCAACAAGTTGCAGATGTTATGATAGTAATGATGGCGATGTTGGTGGTTCAGGATGTACTTATACTAATGGTGCTGCAATTTATTCAGTTGTAAGTGAGTATAATGAAGCGCACTGTGGATGCTCTAGTTATACTGGTGGTGGCTGTGCGTCTTATAATCCAACATATAGTTGTAATTGTCAAACCTGTACAGCAACAACTCTTTCAATATATTCAGATGTTTCTGGAACAATCACCACCCCAACATCATCAACAATAGCAACTCAAAATAACTCTTCTAGTTATACAACCGCTTCATCTATTCTTGTTTCAACATCTGGAAATGTAATAACAGCAAAGGCGTACTCAAGTGCTGGACTATCTTCACAATTGGGATCAGATCTTGTTTATACCGCTACATCACCAACTAAAGGAACAAGTGTTGGAATAGTAAAAACTCCATCAACCACAAATGTTGGATCTTTATTGGATAATTTTGCTGCACAATAAAAATTAATACTGTATACTATACTAAAAGGAGATAAATATGCCAGATTTGCCAGACTTCACAATTGTTCCAATTGGACTAGCACTTATTATTGATGGAGAAGTTGTAGACGTGCTTCGCACAAATGATAAATTAGGTGCAATACTTTTAAGCGATCCAGTCATTGTAGATATTAGTGATAAAGTTCACAATGATGGAACCTCTGATGTTAAAATTGGAGCAACCTATAACTCATTAACCTCTGAATTTACAAATCCAGAATAATTCTAATGTCAGAAAAAAAAGCAAGACCTTGGGATTTATTTAATAAAAATATTGGCAGGGTAGAAACAGAAATTGCTACAGAGCGTTTTAACATATGTAAAACATGTCCAGAACTAATACACCTAACAAGCCAATGTAAAAAATGTGGTTGTTTGATGAATCAAAAAACTAAACTGCCAAATGCAGAGTGTCCTTTAGGAAAATGGGGACAGGTTAGAGTTTCTTTTAAAGAAGATTAATCAGGATACCTTGCTAACCACTCTTTAGTCTTCCAAGTAATACCTTTCCAAGCAGACCAGTCTTTACCACCATCACTCATGTGGTAGCCAATCTGTGCATTTTTAACGGGATCAAATAGATCGTCGTTGGAATCAAGGTTAAACTTATCCCGTCGATCTGCGCCCAATGATCCTAACATATTGATTTGAAATAATCCATATGAACTATCTCCTGTACTACGATTACCATTAAAGGATGTAGGGGTTCCCATTGATTCTTTCATTACTGTCGCCCAAGCAACTTTTAGTGCATACCCTTCAAAACCGACAGATTCTAAAAGATCTACTAAATCTGTTGGACTGAGTTGCTTTCTAACATTCTTATAACTATTTAATTTGTTTTCCTTAGAAACCAAAAAAACCGCCTGAGCGGTTGCTGTTTCTTCTTTTGACATTGTTTTACTCAAATTATTTTCAGCATTAGCACTAGAATTAGAGAACAAAGCAATTCCAGTTACTGCTGCGAGTATTCCAATCACTATCTTATTAGTTGTCATGACTGTTCCTCCTTAGAAACAAAAACACCATAAAGTTATGGTGTTACTCACTAGTATATCATGGATTTGGAGATTGAGTCAACTTAAAGACTTAATGTGATATAATTTCTTTATGGCTAAATACCGCAATCCAGACGAATCAGAGATGGATGTAAAGGCTCCTTCTACCTACAATATTGGAAATAAGCCACCATTGGTTAACTGGACGGTTGTAATTGGCGATAGCGCCTCTTTTAGAATATATGTACAAGATGATGCAGGAGATCCAATTGTAGTTGATGATTGGGACATTGAGGTCGATTTTAGACGGTACTCTGATAACGTCGGAGATGATTTAATATTCAAATTAGTACCAGTACAATCAGTAACTGATGGAGATGGAGAGTTTTTAGTTTCTTTGACTCCTGCTCAATCTAAACAATTAAGAACTGGTGATGTTTTTGATGTTCAACTTACAGATCCTACAAGGGTTTGGACGGTATGTCAAGGAGAAATGATCATGCTTGGCGAAGTTACAGATCAGTCATAACAAATGGCTAAAGCAACATTAACTGATGTTAAGGCAAAAGCAAAGATAACTTCAGTAAAAGATTTTAAGTCTTCCAAAATTAAAACTGTTAATTATTCAAAAACAACTTTAACTGACGTTAAAACAAAAACCAAAATAATTCCAATAAAAGGTTTTAAATCTTCGGGTATAAAAACAGTTGACTATTCTAAAAAGGTATCAATAAATGAAATACTTCCATTTAGATTAAAGATAACTAATGTAGGTATTGAAGGTATAAATCCTTTAAATCCTCCAGGAATTGGTATGCAGATAATTGGTTTTTCTAACTATATTTTGTAATAAAATTATGTTATAATATAAACATGGCCCGACTATCACTAGCAAACTTAAAGTTAAGATTTCAAACAGGAGATCGTCCCTCACAGACGGACTTTGAAGACTTTATTGACACAGCAAGCGCTCAAGCAACTGATTTGGGTAGTGCGGGAAACAATGAGTCAACAATCAACGGCATTGAAAGTGCTACAGTAATTGATAATTTTGATGCAACTGAATATAGAGCAGTTAAGTATATGATCTCTATTAAAAAGACTTCTGGTGGCGCAAATAAATATTACGCAACAGAAATGACAATTCTTGCTGACACTACAGATGTGTCTGTCAGTGAGTATGGAACAATCGACAATGATGGGAATATTGGCACCATTAGCGTCTCCCGTGCTGGAAATACAGTATCCGTAACGGTTACTCCAGTTATCGGTATAACCCCTATCACCGTACGTTATGCACGTATGGGATTAAAGGTATAAAAAAGGAGATAAAAAATGGCAACAGTAGACAAAGATTTTAAAGTAAAAAATGGTTTAGTTGTTCAAGGATCAACAGCAACTGTTAATGGTAAGAATGTTATTACCGCAGGAGTTGTAGATGCTAAAGGTGATTTAATTGTTGGTAGTGCAGATGATGCAGTAGCACGTCTTGGCGTTGGAACCAACGGACAAGTCCTCACAGCAGCATCAGGAGCAACTTATGGTGTTCAGTGGTCAGATCCAGCAGCAGTTGGTGTATTTCAAACAGAAATTTCATTTGAAGGTGCAACAGCAGATGCCTATGAGACAACACTTGCAGCCACAGATCCAACCGCAGATCGGACAATTACACTTCCAGATGCAACAGGTACAGTAGCACTTACTTCAGATATTACAGTATCTGCTTCATCAACAAATACTTTTTCAAACAAATCAATATCACTTGGTTCAAACACAGTTACTTCAACTTTGGCTCAATTAAACACTGCAGTAACTGATGCAGACGTAGCCTCTCTTGCAGGAACAGAAACACTTACAAACAAAACATTAACTACTCCAACTATTACTAGCCCAACCATTACTGGAACAGGTGCAATTGCTGGAACATTTACTGGTAATCTTACTGGTAACGTAACAGGTAACGTAACAGGAACATCCGGTTCTACAACTGGAAATGCTGCAACAGTAACAAATGGTGTTTATACAACAAGCAAAATTTCAGCACTTGCTGCAACATCATCTGCAGAACTTGCAGGAGTTATTTCAGATGAGACAGGAACAGGCGCATTAGTATTTGCTAATACACCAACTCTTGTTACACCAGTTCTTGGTGTTGCTACTGCTACATCTGTTAACGGTACAACTATCCCGTCATCAAAGACTCTTGTTGTAACAACAGATAAGTTAAACGCACTTGCAGCAACAAGTTCATCAGAACTTGCTGGTATCATCTCTGATGAAACTGGTACTGGAGCACTTGTTTTTGCTAATACACCAACACTTGTAACACCAAACATTGGTGCTGCAACTGGTACATCTCTTGTTTTGTCAGGGGATTTAACAGTAAACGGTACAACAACCACAATTAACTCAACAGAAATCACAGTTGACGATAAGAACCTTACACTTGGTTCAGTTGCAACTCCAACAGATGCAGGTGCCGATGGTGGTGGTATTACTCTTAAAGGTACTACAGATCACACACTTAACTGGGTAGACGCAACCGATGCATGGACATCTTCTGAGCATTTTAATCTTGCTTCAGGAAAGTCATATTATGTAAACGGAACAGCACTTAAAGATGTAACAGAAACTCTTACAAACAAGACTCTTACATCACCAGTACTTACTACACCAGCACTTGGAACTCCAGCATCTGGTGTTCTTACAAATGCAACTGGTCTTCCAGTAGCAACTGGTATCTCAGGTCTTGGAACTGGCGTAGCAACATTTCTTGCAACACCATCTTCTGCAAACCTTGCAACAGCATTAACTGATGAATCAGGATCTTCAACAGTAGCATTTACCAATAGCCCAACTTTTGTTACACCAACTCTTGGCGCAGCAAAGGCAACATCTATGGAGTATCCAGATTCACTTTCAGGATCTGCAACAGGAACCGCTTCAACATCAGCAACAACTATTGACACTTGGTCAGCAGCAACATACTCAAGCGCTAAATATCTTGTTCAAATGAAACTTGGCAATGATATTGAAGTAATTGAAATGCTTGTAACAGTTGATGGAAACAATAACGTTTACTTAACAGAGTATGCTGACGTAGTTAGCAATGCTGAACTAGGAACAACAAACGCTGTTTACAGTGCTGGAAACGTTCTTCTTCAGGTAACTGGCACATCAGCAAGCACAGTTGTTAAAGTTCACAAAACATACATCGAGGCTTAATAAAAAAATAGGGGGTAGTAAATGGCAACAGTAGATAAAGACTTCAAGGTCAAGAATGGCTTAAACGTAGCCACAACTGGTACCTTTGGTGGAGTAGTTACAGTTGCCACCCCAACTCAGAATGCTCATGCAACAACTAAATTATATGTTGATACCGCAATTGCAGGAATTTCTGCAAATGTTTTTCCAACGGAATCAACTGCTCCAGTTTCACCAGTAGATGGACAAGTATACTTTGATACAGTTACGCAGCATCTTTCAATATATTCAACGGATGCTGCAGACTGGATTATGATTGCTACCTTTGATGATACTGCAAACTTGAGACAACATATTCACGATACTGCAATTGATGGAACGGGACTTATTACTACCGTTTTTCAAGATGCAGGAGCATATGATGATGTATTTTCTTCAGCACAAATTGCAGGATTCTATGATTCAGTAGAGTGGTTAACTAGTTATGATGGCGGAAGTCCGTTAGATAACTTTAATTAATCATATGTTATAATAAAGAAAGAATAAAATCTAGGGGGAGTAAATTATGGCAACAAGAATGCAACAGAGAAGGGGTACTGCAGCCCAGTGGATATCAACCAACAGTGGCAACGGCCCAATCCTTGCAGCCGGAGAAATCGGTTACGAGTCAGATACTAATAAGTTTAAAATTGGTGATGGCACAAACCACTGGATCAACCTTGATTACTTTATTGACTCAGACAGCACAGTAAATCCCCAATTTGGTTCAAGTATTTCTTTTGAAGGTACTACAGCAAACGCTTATGAAACTACCCTAGCAGTAGTAGACCCTACAGCAGACCGTACCATTACCCTTCCAAACGCAACAGGTACAGTCGTTTTGGCCGACGGTAGTGGAAACGTTACAGTATCAGGAGATTTAACAGTAAGTGGTACAACTACTACTATTAACAGCACAACAATTAATGCTACAACAGGAATTGTTTTTGAAGGCGCTACAGCAGACGCTTTTGAAACTACCTTAACAGTAACAGATCCCACAGCAGATCGCACAATTACATTACCTGATGCAACTGGCACAGTAGCATTATCATCAGATGTATTACTTCGTTTAGCAAAATCAGGCGGAGTAATGACTGGAAATATTGATTTAGATAATACTTATAAGATTGTTAACATAGCAACACCAACACAAACTGGAGATGCAGCAAATAAATCATATGTAGATAGTGCAGTAGCATCGGGACAAACTTTTACCACTTCACTTCTTTTTGAAGGTGCTACAGCAGATGCTTTTGAAACTACATTAGCAGTAGCAGACCCAACTGCAGACCGCACCATTACTCTTCCAGATGCAACAGGAACAGTTATTACAACAGGAAACTTAACAGATATAACAAATGCCGGAGTATTTACTGGAAGTATTACTTTTGAGGGTACAACAGCAGACGCTTTTGAAACCACCATAGCAGTAACAGATCCTACAGCAGATCGTACAATAATGATTCCAGATGCAACAGGAACATTTGCACTAGTAGCAGATGTTACCTCTCATGAACAAGATACAACAAGTGTTCACGGTATTTCAGACACATCCGACATTGTGCTTAAATCAGGTGCTCAAACAATTGGAGGAGCAAAAACATTTACTGGAGATACCGTTCTTCCTGCAAATACCTCAATTGGAACCGTAAGTTCAACTGAAATTGGTTATCTTGATAACGTAACTTCAGCCATTCAAACACAATTAAATGCTAAAGCACCACTAGCCTCTCCTACATTCACAGGAACAGTAACTCTTCCTTCAGGAACCGTTACATCTGCAATGATTGCTGATGGAACAATTGTTGTTGGAGATTTAGCAGATGGTGCAGTTACTTCTGCAAAAATTCTTGATGGAACAATTGTTGATGCTGACATTAACGCATCTGCAGCAATTGGCTGGACCAAACTTGGTATTTCTTCAACTGTATCCTCTACTGAAATTGGATATGTTGATGGAGTTACTTCAGCAATTCAAACACAGTTAGACGCTAAGGCACCACTTGCAGCACCAGCATTTACTGGAACTGCTACAGCAGTAAACTTAACTCTTTCTGGAGATTTGACGGTAAATGGAACAACTACAAATCTTAACTCAACTAACTTAGTTATTGAAGATAAAAATATTGTTCTTGGAGATGTTGCAACACCTACAAATACCACTGCTGATGGTGGAGGTATCACACTTAATGGTGCAACAAATAAAACTTTTAACTGGGTTAATGCAACTTCTTCTTGGACATCTTCCGAGAATATTGACCTTGCTTCAGGAAAAGATTTAAAGGTTAACGGAACTGCGGTTCTTAGCACAACTGCTGGTGGATTTATTTTTACCGACGGTACACAAACTAAAGAAGGTGTTGTATCACGGACACCAATTTCTCAACAAACAGCATCTTATAACTTATCAACAGGTGGATTAACTCTTAGAGATAACTTAATTGAAGTTAGCAGCGCAAGCGGAACTACTTTAACAATTCCAACAAATGCAACAACAGCATTTCCAGTAGGAACTTCTATTGATGTATTACAAACTGGAGCGGGACAAGTAACAATTGCTGGAGCAGCAGGAGTAACAGTAAACAGTACTCCTGGATTAAAGTTACGTACACAATGGTCATCTGCAACTCTTTTCAAAAGAGCAACAGATACATGGGTTGTAATGGGAGATTTGTCAGCATAATAAATTAATAGGAAGAGGACAAAATGGCAGCAGGTAGAAAAAAAGGTATTAAGTCAGCAGCACAGGATAACTTTGTTGCTCCAAATGCACCAACAATAGGCACTGCAACAAATGTTGGAACTTCAAGACCATATAATAATGGTTCTGCAACTATTACTTTTACCCCTGCAACTTCAGGAAATACTGCTGTAGTAACTGACTATACTGCGACATCTTCTCCAGGATCTTTTACTGGAACATCAGCAACATCCCCAATTACAGTTACTGGACTTCAATCAAACACAGCATATACATTTACAGTAGTAGCAAATAGTGCTTATGGATCATCTGCTGAATCAAGTGCATCTGCTTCTATTACTGCAACAACAGTACCTCAAGCACCAACAATTGGAACCACTACAACATATGGAGATGCTCCACAAGGAGACACAGTTAACTGGACAATTAATGCAACAGGCGGAAGTGCCATTACTGGTAATACAGTAGTTTCTTCTGATGGGCCAACATATGCTGTTGGAGCAGCAGTCATAACATTATTAGTTGCAGAAACTGCAGGTACATCACAATCCTATCAAGTATTTTCAACAAATGCTAATGGAAACTCAGCAAACTCAGCATCCTCTAATGTAGTAACAACACCTGCAGCATTTAGTTTTACTCCATTCGGTGCCTTCGGTGCCTTCGGTGCCTTCGGTGCCTTCGGTGCCTTTGGTGCTTTCGGTGCCTTCGGTGCCTTCGGTGCCTTCGGTGCCTTCGGTGCCTTTGGTGCCTTCGGTGCCTTCGGTGCATATTTCTTTGGATATCATTCTTGGGGAGATTCAATTGCAGTTCAAACAAAAGTATTGACACCAACAGGCACTAAGTTTATTGAAGATTTAGTTGTTGGAGATGTTATATATGCAATGGATTTAGGTGAAGATACAGTAACAACAAATTGGACAGAGTGGACATCTTCTGACATAGATTTAACAAATGATCGTGTTGTTGAAACAACTGTTATGTCTGTAATTCCAGGAACTGCTGAAAGTTTTATTTATATCAATGGAACTTTATACACACACGGACACTATGTTTTAGTTAAAAAAGATGGAATTACACAATTTTTACAAACACCAAACATAGATAGTACTTATGAAGTTTATAACTATGCACAAGGAACTTGGGTACCTATTTCAGGAATTGAAAATATAGAAGTTCAAATGGATAAAATATCTATTAACTGTGAACCATATGATAACTTCTTTACTGAAAACATGTTAGCATTTGACCGACCAGACTAATGCTATAATTTATTAATGGAAGAAAATAAAAAAATATCATTTAATTATCTTTATCCAAAAATGATTGATGTTTTTCCTGCACCAATACCAATGTCAAAAAATATTCCGCAATGGTATAAGGACCAACCTAGTTATATTGTGCAAGAAAATCAACCAGTTGATGTAACAACAATAAAAGGTTGCCAAGCAATTTTTGATATAATAACTAGTGGATATTTATTGTTATGTCCAGTAGATATAGAAATTGATACGACTGAAAATAATAAAATTTTTAACATACCAGAAGAATATAAAAAATTAAATACACCTCTTATTGGTTCTCACAAGATGGGGCAAATATCTCATTATCCATTTAATCATAATTTTTTTACAGAGTATTTATTTAGAGTTAATATGGCTTGGGTAGTAGGAACAGAAAAAGGATATAGTTGTTTATTTATGGAGCCACAACACCAAGATTATATTCCATTGCATGCAGTTTCTGCAATTATTGATACAGACACTCTTTTATCAGATGGTTTGTTTTCATTTTTTGTAGATAAAGAATTTAAAGGAACAATTAAAAAAGGAACTCCATTGGTTCAAGTGTTTCCATTTAAAAGAAATGATTGGGTTGCAGATTTTAATAAAGATTTTGATTTTAATATTATAGTTAAACAAAGAAAAAAGGTTAGAAGTTTATTTACTGGAGGATATAAAAAATTTTATTGGCATAAAAAAAGTTATAAATAGTTTTATAAAAATAAAATCTCTACCTATTCTAAACATTGAGAGTTGTTATAAAATAAAAACTCTGCTATAATAAAACATATAATTAAATTTAAGGAGTATTGTGTCTGACGTATTTTCTTTTCGCTTTTCTGATGATTTTGTAAACAAATATATAGAGATTGAACCACCATTTGGGTTCAAAGATGCAGGTGGAAACTCATTAGGAGAGATTACTTTTGTTCGTACTTACTCCCGTGTAAAAGATGATGGCACTAAGGAAAGATGGTATGAGGTTTGTAAAAGAGTAATCGAGGGTATGTATTCAGTACAGAAGAATCACGCAAAAGAAAACAGACTGCCTTGGAATGATTATAAAGCACAAAAATCAGCACAAGAAGCATATGACCGTATGTTTAATCTTAAGTGGACACCTCCAGGAAGAGGTCTTTGGGCTTTTGGTACCCCAATGACAATGGAAAGAAAAAACTCTGCATCTCTTCAGAACTGTGCAATGGTTTCAACAAGAGATATTGATCGTAACGATCCAGGATCTTTATTTGCTTGGGTTATGGATGCATTAATGCTTGGTATTGGAGTTGGATTTGACACGGTAGGTCAAGAAAAAGATCTATCTATTTATGCACCAACAGAACCAGCATCTGTATATGAAATTCCAGATACTCGTGAAGGATGGGTAGAATCCGTTAGACTTTTGCTCAATTCATTCTTAAGAGCAAATCAAACAATTCAAGAATTTAACTATGATCTGATACGCCCTCTAGGAGCCCCAATTAAGGGCTTTGGTGGCGTTGCAAGCGGTCCAAAACCATTAATAGATCTACATACAATGATCCGTAAAGTAATTGGCTCTAGAGCAGGAGAGAAGTTTGATTCTAGAGCAATTGTAGATATTGTAAATCTTATTGGAACGTGTGTTGTTTCTGGCAATGTTCGCAGATCTGCAACACTTGCTCTTGGAAATCCAAACGATAAAGATTTTATTAATCTTAAAAATTCAGAACTATTTCCAGATCGTAACTCGTTTGATTCAGAAAATCCAGGATGGGCATGGATGAGCAATAACTCTATTTCTGCTGAAGTTGGAACTCATTATGAAGATTATGTGGATTTAATTGCAGATAATGGAGAGCCTGGTTTTATTTGGCTTGATGTTGCAAGAAATTATGGAAGACTAGCAGATCCAGCAGATGGAAAAGACTATCGTGTTATGGGATTCAATCCTTGTGCAGAACAACCACTAGAATCTTATGAGTTATGTACATTAGTTGAGGTTCATTTAAATCGTCATACAGATAAAGAAGATTTTATGCGTACTTTAAAGTTTGCATATCTTTATGGAAAGACTGTAACATTGCTTCCAACACATTGGCAAATTACAAACGGTATTATGCAAAGAAACCGTAGAATTGGAACATCGTTAACTGGCATTGCATCATTTACTGATACAAACGGAATGCCAACAACCAGACAGTGGATGGACGAAGGATACAACAAGATTCGTCATTATGATAAGCGATATTCAGAATGGCTATGTGTTCGTGAATCAATTCGTGTAACTACCGTGAAACCTTCAGGATCAGTTTCATTACTTTCTGGAGCATCTCCAGGAGTTCACTGGTCTGTTGGTGGAGAATACTTCTTACGTGCAATTCGTTTTGGAAATACAGATCCAATGCTACATTTATTTAAAGCAGCAGGATATAGAATTGAAGACGATTTAGTATCAGCAAATACTACAGTAGTATACTTCCCAGTATCTTCCGGACATCCAAGATCAGAGAAGGATGTAAGTTTGTTTGAAAAGATTGGTCTTGCTGCAACAACACAGAAGTATTGGTCAGACAATGGAGTATCTGTAACCTTGTCTTTTGACAAAGAAACAGAAACAAAACATATTGCTCCAGCACTTCATATGTACGAAGGTCAATTAAAAGCAGTTTCTTTCCTTCCAATGGGAAATCATACTTATCCACAACAGCCATACACACAAATCACTAAAGAAGAATATGATGGCTATGTTGGAAAGGTTTCTCACATTAATTTTGATGCAATTTATGACGGTATTGAGAATCTTGATTCCGTTGGAGAAATGTATTGCACAACAGATTACTGTGAAATAAAATTAGAAACTAGTAACTAAAATTAAGCCTTAGTGTGGTAAAATAGAGTAATAATGACTACTGCTTCTAATTTATATGCCGAGAAAATTTTTGCCGAGCATCCGCTTGCAATTTGGCCATTAGATGATTCAGCAGATTACATATCTTTAATATCAGAAGTACAAAGAAATATCAGTACTTGGACTCTAACAAACGGAACAGTCACATCAGGATCAGTTCCAGTAGAAAATTTTATAGAGCAAACAGAGCCTTTTACAAATAGTCATCGTAAGGTTTTTGTTCCAACAACTCCTACTGGTGCAGCAGTAACCTCTTATTTAAAAAGTGCAAATTTAATAAACTTTCAAGAGTTAAATGCTCCACTGCAAACTTTTGCTATAAGCACATACTATTATGCAAAAACCTCAAAGATTCAATCTATTGCTATTGGATATGAATACTCAAGTGGAAATCCAGCAGTAGTAACTTCAGTATTTGAAACTATTACAGATATTGAATTAAATGGCTGGATTCCAATTTCAAAAACATTTACATTTCCAAAAAATATTAATGCAGAGTTTAAAATTGTTTTTAAAATTATATCTTCTAATGGAGGGTCCGCAGGAGATTATGATGTTCAATTTAATGGTATTGCTATAGGTCAACATAGCGAAGAGTTTAATGCAACATCATTGGGTCAAACAAAAGGAACTTTTCCAACTAACATAAATTTGTCATTGGAAGCAGTTCTTGATGCAGATGCTTATGGACTTAATGCAGAAAAAGGATATTATGTTGTAGAACATAATTCTTTAACTGCCAAAAATTTTGGTGTTCCCCTTGTCTATGGTTCTGCTAGGGCTGTTGAAATAATTCCACACTCAGAGGTAATTGATTATAGAACCTGGGATCAAGTTCAAGATGAAAGTTGGAGTTATTGGGAAGATCAACAAGAATCATGGACAGATGTTAAATTTTTTACAGAAGAACAAGATTTAATTATTAATACTAAACCATCATTTATTTTTCCAGGATATGGATTTTTAAATGAATCTGGAAGAAACAATAATTATACTTTAGAATTTTGGTTACAAGCAGATGCAAACACAGTAGATGCAAAAAGAATTTTAGGTCCAATATCATCAACAGATGGTTTATATGTAAAAGATTGTTTTTTAACTCTTGCTATTGATGGAAACTTTGTTTCACATTATGTTGGCGAATGGTTTAGGCCAATGATTATTCATATTAAACTTATTAGAGATCAAGCAACACTTATGGTAAACGGAGAAGATGTTGGAACTCTTTCAATAAACACTTCTACCATGACCCTCCCACCTGAATATTCAGTTGAATACTCTACCAAGAGTAATGATTGGATTGGAATTTACGCTTATGAAACTCTTGTAGATCAAATTAAAATAGATTGTATTGCTATATATCCTTATTCTATTTTAAACAATGCTGCAAAAATTCATTATATTTTAGGTCAGGGAGTTCCAAGAACACCACAGATTATAGATTCATATTATGGGGGTTCTACTGCAGAAATAGATTATTCTTTTGCAAATTATAGTAACAACGTTACTTTTCCAACCACTAGAGCCTGGAGTTCTGGATCAGCAGATACACTAATTCCAGATGTTGTAAGATTAAAAACACCAAACTATAGCCTGCCCAACTTTGTTCTAACTGGATCTTCTGGAACAAAGACTATCAGAGAATTAGAAGCCGATAATAAATTAATTCAAAATGAAACAAATAAATTTTTTACTTTAAAACCATCCAATCAATGGACTGGCAATTCTTATGTTTATTTTGAAAACCTTTCCTTTCTTTCTAACTCTTTAGATTCAATTGTTGGAACTTTTAAAGTTACAGAAAATACAAATGGAACTTTATTGTTTTTACAAAAAGAAAGTAGCAGTTTTAGTATTGAAAGAGAATCAGGAAATTTAAAATATTTATTTAGACACAATCTTGCTCCAGGAGATCCATCAGTAGTTATTAAAACAGTAGCCTGTCCAACAGGAATTTTTTCTGCGGGAATTCAAATATCAAAGTTACTTGAAGAAAGTCTAGTAGATGGATTATCTCAATTTTTTTCAAACCCATCGTCATTAAAGTTATATGTTGGAAGTAGGCCTAATGCATCAAATATGTTTACTGGCAATATTTATAAAGTATCTTTAAATACTTTTAAACATACAAATACAATAAGCACTTATTTTGAAGAAGACGGAACTGCAGTTGCAAATGCTAATTTTATTGATCATGTTGGAAGTTATAGCCTGTTTTCTTTTGAAGACTATGGTGGATTTTTTATTGATATTGCAACATTTGGTTATTGGGAATCTTATACTCCATTGTCGTCCCTTGCAAAAAACTCTTTAAATATTTTAGAAGAAACAGTTTTAGACATTGATTTTATTCAATTTAATCTTGACTATCCATCACCATCAGAAGTTCAAGATGAAGAAAGTGGAGAAGAGTCTGGATATTGGATAGATAATAGTGAGTCAATTAATACAGATAATTCTAACGTAAGAGCATTTGTTACTTTTCAAAATATTTTAGAAAATGTTACACAAACAGATTTTGAATACACAACAACAATGCCAGCACTTAAAAATAAAATTCTTGATTTAAATGAAGAAGCAAATTGGGAAACAAAAAGGTTTGAAATTGTTGACAACTACTTAATCTATCCATCAAAAACAGTTGACTTTAATAATCTTGCAATAGTTTATCTTTTAACCTTTAAAGTTTTTGGCATTTTACACAATCAAGTTTCTTTAAGAAAATTAGAACTTGCTGCAAAAACTTTTAATGCAACAGTTCCTAATCCAATAACAACTAGATACGCAATAGATATAGAGCCGTATGTTTTAGAGCAAGAATCTGGATCAACAGAATTGTATGATTACAAGGCTCAAAACTCATACTTAATTGACAAAGAAAGTGCACCATATCTTTACCTAACAAGAAAAAGCGGTATTGAATTAATAGGAGGAACAACTAACTTATATCGTGGAATATCTATTGATGTTAATCCAACAGAAATAGATCTTTTTTCTATAAGTGCAATGCAATTATTTTTAAGATTAGATTTATGGGGTTTTCCACAAAACCCAGTTTTAATATTTGAAATAGAAAATGCTGTTGATACTTTACAATTTTATATTCAGGCTAACTCATCAAATGCAGATAGAGGAAGAATTTTTGCAAAAACAAAATCTGACAACCTTCCTTATAATTTAATTGATTATTATGTAGACGGATTGTATGTTTCTGATCCAACGCTTAGTATTCAGAGATGGACAGTTTTAGGCATGTCTTTTCCAACAAACTTAAACTTTAATACTTTTAATGGAAAGATTAATTTAAGAAATCTTATGACATTTAACAATATTTCTTTTTATAAAGGAACAAGATCACAGTTGGAATTGTCCAACGTTTACAGGTCTTGGGAAGAGGTTGAGGAAGAAAGTTGGGGATATTGGGACAATATTACAAGTGCTTTTGCAATTGCAGATTGGAATAACGTTTTAGTTAAAAGAAGGGACAGTAGGTATATTGTTAATGCTGGTGAGGTTTATAACAACTATACTGGAACAAATAAAATTATTATAGATGATAATGAAGGAATTTACATAGAAACAGATGAGGTTTCTGTAATTAAAGACGCTATTTGGCAAAGTTCTGTATTACCTCCAGCATAATATGGTATACTAATGGTTATGAGAGAGAAAAAACCAGGAGAAGTTGGTAAATCTAAGATTAAAGTACTTGAAAAACAGTATGACTGGGGTTTATATTTTTGGGAAAAACCCAATGGCAAGGTTTTTGGAGATGGTCACGGAAACCTTTTAAACATTCCTGCACGTAAAGGTGATCTTGAAAAGATTATGGAATTACGCAAAGCAGCAGAATATTGGGGTCAGCCAGAAGGAAAACCAGTTTTTCATCCTGGAGTAAATCGTGTAAGTGAGATGGAATACTCTGAGCAAATTTCTAGAATGAAAGAAGGACTCATTCCTAATATGAATGATTTGGGCGCAGTTCATGCAGCACAACAAACAATAAAGGAGCATGGTTCTGATGATTGATGAAGAAGAGTACTACATTGGTGCAAGTATTGACAATCTTGCAGACAAAGATGATGAATTTAAAAAGAACGATCCTTTTAATAAAAACTGGGATTTTATTAAAAATTTAAACAATCTTGATCAAAACTTTAAAAGACGTGTTGCTCGTACTATTGGCAAAGCAATAGATCCAAACACCGCATATTTAGATAGCGCAAATGCGGTTCAGTCTGGAACAGACAATACAAAATCAAAAGCCATAAATCCAGGAACAGCAGTTAGAAATGGTTATGGACTTTTTGATGTAATTACACCTCCTTACAACCTTTATGAATTAGCAAATTTTTATGATACATCTTTTGCAAACCACGCAGCAATTGACGCTAAAGTAGAAAACGTTGTTGGTCTTGGCTATGATTTTGTTGTTTCTTCACGTACCATGCTAAAACTTGAAAACGTTGAGGACGAAAATTCTCTTGGCCGTGCTCGCAAAAGAATTGAAAGAGCAAAGATTGAAATGCGTGATTGGTTAGAAAATCTTAATGATGATGATAGTTTTACAAAAATTATGGAAAAAATTTATGTAGACGTTCAGGCAACTGGAAACGGATACATGGAAGTTGGTCGTAAAGTAACAGGAGAAATTGGTTACATTGGTCACATTCCATCAACAACAATGCGTGTTCGCAGATTAAATGACGGATATGTTCAGATTATCCAGCCAGCAGTTACATACTTTAGAAATTTTGGGGCAAAGAATCAAAACCCAGTAACAACAGACACAAGACCAAATGAGGTTATTCATTTTAAACAATACTCTCCATTAAATACTTTTTATGGAGTTCCAGATATTATTTCAGCCCTTTCTTCACTTATTGGTGATCAACTTGCATCAAACTACAATATTGATTACTTTGAGAACAAGGCAGTTCCAAGATATATCATTACACTTAAAGGTGCCAAGTTAAGTCCAGATGCAGAAGACAAAATGTTTAGATTCTTACAAACTGGATTAAAGGGCCAGTCTCACAGAACTTTGTATATTCCGCTTCCAGGAGATACTGAAAATAGTAAGGTTGAGTTTGACATGAAGCCAATTGAAAATGGCGTTCAAGAAGGATCTTTTAAAGAATACAGACTTCAAAATAGAAATGATATTCTAGTGGCCCATCAAGTTCCATTGTCTAAATTAGGTGGGGGAGATTCTGGATCAATTGCTAATGCACTTGCACAAGATCGTACATTTAAAGAACAAGTTTCTCGTCCAGCACAGAACGAAATATCAAAACTAATTAACAAAATTGTTCGTGAAAAGACCGATATTCTTGAACTTAAATTTAACGAACTTACGCTTACTGATGAAATTTCTCAGTCTCAAATTCTTGAACGGTATGTAAAAACTCAAGTAATGATGCCAAATGAAGCAAGAGAAAAACTTGGATTACCAATGATTAAAGATGGAGACACTCCATTTGAAATGACTCCAAGACAGGCAACAGATGCTAGAGCAAACTTAGCAGGAAACAGAGAAAGAGATTCACAAAGAGCAAACAATAACTCTGATAGCCCATCCACAATTGCTGGAAGAAATGCACAAGGCGAAGGCAGATCCTCTCAGTAATAAAAAGTATTAAAATAGTTGGTATAATAGTAAGGATATGGATATCATTAATAAAGCGCATTGGAAATCGGATGGCAACAATCTTAGATTGTCTATGCCAATCTCAAAGATTGATCAAGAGCGCAGAATTGTTTCGGGATTTGCAACTCTTGATAATTTAGACAAACAAAATGACATTGTAACAAGCGATGCAAGCATAAAAGCATTTGCTGCGTTTAAAGGAAACATAAGAGAAATGCATCAACCATCTGCAGTTGGTAAAATGGTTTCATTTAAAGAAGATAAATACTTCGATGCCGACTCAAAGAAGTTTTATTCAGGAGTTTTTGTTTCTGCTTATGTTTCAAAAGGAGCACAAAACACTTGGGAAAAGGTTTTAGACGGTACCCTTTCTGGATTTTCAATTGGTGGAATTATGAATAAATGGGACGATGGATATGATGAAAAAGTAGATCGCCCAATTAGAATTATTAAAGATTATGATTTATTTGAACTATCTCTTGTTGATAGTCCAGCAAATCAATTTGCCAGTGTTGTATCAATTGAAAAGGTTAATGGTGTAAATATTATGAAAGGCGACATCGCCGACTTAGCCGTAGAAAATGTTTTTTGGGATAAAGAATCTGGATTAATTATGATTTCAGAAAATGATTTTGAATTAAGTCCTACAAGCGGAAGTCAAATGAAAAATATAGGTTTTGTTGAAAAGTCTGATACAGACAAAGATAAAATGATAAAGTTCTTAGTTGATAGTGCAAAAGGCATTAGTGCAATTAAGATGCAAAAGGAGGTAAGTCCTATGACAGAAGAGACAACAAACGTTGTTGATAATGTTGAGGTCGTACCAGAGGCAACTGAGACAGTTGTAACTAAAAGCGTAGATGCTGAAGTTGCAGAAACTGTTGCAGTTGAAACAAATGAAGCAGTTGTTGAAACTGAGATTGTTAAATCAGAAGAAGTTGTCGAGACTGTTGAAAAAACAGAAGAGATCGCTAAGTCTGATGACGCTACAGTTGACGCAATTGCTGAAATCAAGAATACTCTTGCTAATGCCTTTGGCGATCTAACAGCAATGGTTAAATCATTAAACGAAGAGACTGTACTCAACCTACAGACTCAAATTGCTGATCTAAGTAAGTCAATCCAAAACATTTCCGGTGAGGTTAAAGAAGTTAAGGATACTTACGATGTATTTGGAAAGAGAGTCGATGCTGTAGAGCAAGACACCGCTTTCCGCAAGTCTGGTGATCTCGGTGAGATTATTCAGGAACCAGAAATGGTTCAAAAGTCAATATGGGGCGGACGGTTCCTCACAGACTCCGACCTGTTTAAGTAGAAATTCACTTGGAGGTGAACAATATGTCAGAAGAAATTATTAAAAACCAACCAGGAAACTCCGTTGTAGGCGCTTATAACGCTGAAGGTGGATTCGCCTCTGGTGGAATTGGTGGAGTATCAACTCCAGCATCAGGAGTTTTAGGAAATATTCCTACTGCTCTTTCCGGAGTCACAACTGGACCAAACGCTGTAAATCCTTCGGGTGCAGCAGGTAGTGGAATTCTACGACCTGAGCAGGCTCGTCAATTTATTGACTATGTTTGGGATGCAACTGTTCTTGCAAAAGATGGACGTAGAGTTACAATGCGAGCAAATACAATGGAACTTGAAAAAGTTAACGTTGGTGAGCGTGTAATTCGTGCTGCTGCTCAAGGCAGTGGTGCATATACAAACGCTGGTGCTACTTTTTCTAAAGTAGAATTAACAACCAAAAAGATTCGTCTTGATTGGGAAGTTACATCAGAAGGTCTAGAAGATAATATTGAAGGTGCTGCTCTTGAAGATCATCTTGTTCGTTTGATGACCAACGCATTCGGTAATGATATCGAAGATTTGGCTATTAACGGAGATGGTTCAACAGGATCATTCCTTTCTATTATGGAAGGCTTTAAGAAAAAAATTGTAACAGGAACTGGAGCGGGACAAGCACACGATGCAGTTCTCCCAGCAGTTGTATCAGATAACTGGACAACTCCAGTTATGCAAGGCATTATCAATGCAATGCCACGTAAGTATCGTGCACTTAAGAACAATCTTAAGTTCTATGCAGGTACAGACGTATTCCAAAGTATCGTTAAAAATAACGGTACCCTTGCAGATGCTATCTCTGAGGCTTTCTCAAGCCGTAACGGTAGCACACAAGCAAATCGTCAAGACTATCTTGATGGTGTAGGACAGACATTCGGAGGAGCCCGTACCACTCGTGTACTTGGCGTTGACGTAATGGAAGTTCCTTACTATCCAGAAGATTATGTCGATCTTACTTTCCCACAGAACCGTATTTGGGGATTCCAACGGGATATTACCGTCAATCGTCAATATGTTCCAAAGAAAGATACAATTGAATACACCGTATTCGTACGTTTTGGTGTTCAAATTGAAGAAGAAGACGCAATTGCCTATAAGGACATTGCTGCTTCCTAATCATTAAGCAATTATTTAGGGCAGGGGATTCGTTCTCTGCCCTTTTTAATTAAACCTGATATAATAAGAACAAAGGGAGTAAAATGTCAACTGTAAAAAAAACAACACCAGAAAAGATTGTTGAAGTAAAAGAACAAAACAGTCAGGCAGTAATCTACTCTGATAAAAACCTTTATTTTGATAAATATGGACACATAGATCAAGGCTATAATATTGTTAAAACAGAATTTATTGATATATACCTACAACATAAATCAGTTAGAGAGGCTAGCGCTTTAGAACTTGCAAAGCACTACGGTATTAAATAATGCAAGTACTGAGACTTCCACCATATCCATTAAGCATCTCCTATGACGTTCCAGCAGCATCTGCAGTATATGATCTAATTATTGAAGAAGAAGATACAAAAGAAATTCTTTTAGAAAAAAGACTTACATCAACCACAGGCAAAAAAATAAATTATACTTTTGAAACTGACGAATGGCATATGTACGACAAAGTTTATCCTTTATCTATTAAAGAAATTGACTTTGCTTCTATAACAAACAGATCATTGACTTCAAATGTTGCCACATTAACAACATCGGCTGCCCACCCTTTTGTTGTTGGAGACTCAGTTATTGTAACTGGAGTTAGTCAAACTTTTAATGGTACACAAACAATTACTGCAAAAACATCTACGACTATATCTTACGCAAAAACAGCAACGAACGTTGTTGCAGCAGCAGTTTCTCCAGTTGGAAGAGTTGCAAAAGTTTCAGGAGACATTGTAGTAGAAGATGCACTTGAGATTAAAAGACCATATGTAGATCCAAATTCTCTAGCCAGCACAGCGACAGAAATAGCAGAATATAAAAAACAAGAATTTTTAGCCAGATCTATTATTGATGCAGTTCTCCAAGAAGGATTTTATTATAAAAAGAAAACAACCGAGCACGTAGGACTTGGAACTGACTATGTTCCAATAAATTATAAAAGTCACAAAGTTTTAAAAGTGTATCAAGATAATATCCTCTGGTATGACAGCAGTTTAGCAACTCCTGCAATTTTTGGAATTACCTATAAGTTAAGTGATAATGGTACTGCAATTATTAAAGATATACCAGGAGAAGAGTATAATAGATCAGAGCAGGCTCCATTGTTTTTGCCAACTGCTCAATCAGATTGGCTTGGACCAATTGGTTACGGTAACTCTTTTGATAACCAATCAGACTTTACTTTTGTTTTAGAAACGGGATATAAGGTAGTACCACTTGATATTAAAGAAGCAACATTAATGTTAATAGATGACATTCGTTGTGGCAAACTTGATTACTACAAGAGATATGTTACTACTTATAATACAGATCAATTTAAACTTCAGTTTCATAAATCAATATTAGATGGTACTGGAAATCTTTTAGTTGATAAAATTCTTTCAAAATATATATCGGATTCCAGAGTTAAAATCGGAGTATTGTAATGTCATGCGAAGCAACAGATTTTTTGTATCCAATGATTGCAGACATATACTATCCAACTATTCAACGTGATATGTATGGATCTGGTTTAAAGAATTGGATTTTTGACAAAAGCGTTATTGTTAATTTTACTTCAGGAGGAACTGCATTAGCAGAAGATATTAAGGCAAAGGTTTTTACAAAAAATGAAAACATGCTTATTGGAAGAATTAAAAATGACATTCGTAAGTCAACAAATAAAGATAATAATTCACTTACAAATATTATTATTACAAACATAAGAAACAGTATGGATGAACTCATATATCAAGAAACTTCTGGAGAGCGTTCTGGAAAGGGTACAATTTATGAAATTGCTACTTATGATCCAGTAGTAAACCCTTTTGGTACAATAGATTATTATAAAGTTGTTTTACGAAGAACAGAAAACCAAAGTGGGGCTGACTAATGCAAGTTAAATTTGATGATAAAAAATTTATGAAAAAGATGAATAATATTGTTGATTATTCTTTTGGATTTTTTGAAGGGGCACAAAAAGGAAAAACGGTATTTTTAAATAACTTAGGAAGAGACACAGTAGAAGCATTAAAGATGTTTGTTGATGCAAATGCAAAAATGGATCCAATGTCTATGCATCATGTTTATGAATGGGGCAAGGTTGGAATGGCATCTAAAAGACTTTTTGAAGTTACACATACCGTAAGCAATCTTGGATTATCTATTAAGTCTGACTTTAAACAATCAACATCAATTAAACAGGGATCTTTGGTTCCGTTCTATAACAAGGCAAGAATTATGGAGTATGGTCAACCAGTTGTAATTAAACCAAGAAATGCTTCCGTACTTTCTTTTAATGTTGGTGGAGAACAAATTTTTACAAAAAATCCAGTTAATGTTTCAAATCCTGGAGGAGACTGGGTTCAAGGTTCTTATGAAAAAACATTTGATAACTTTATGAATTATTATTTTAAACAAACATTTTTAAGGGCTTCTGGAATTTATGATCATTTAAGCAATCCACAAGTATACAAAAAAAACTTACAAGCAGGATCAAACATTGGAAAATCAAAGGGTAGAGAAGTTGGCTATCGTTGGATTACAAACATTAATGTGGGGGTAGAGTAAAATGGCAACCAAAGATGTAGTAAATCTACCTTTTCCACCAATCTGGATAAATGCTTTTATTCAAGCAGCATTAAATGAATATGGCTTTAGTGTTTTAACAATACCATCTAATGCAGCAGCAATTGATGATTTAAGTAAAAACAGAGTGGACATACCAACACAATATGACGATGAAGGAATTGCATTAAATACACAGCCAGATGTAATTGTCCAATATGACAGACTTATTAGATATAGAAGAAGTGGTTTGTATCCTCTTAGGTGTGAGCAGTTATTATATTATGTATATTCAACTCCCAGCAAAATTTTAGATGTTAGCACAATTTTATCTCAATTATTAGATAGATCAGATGCAGCAGCAGAAGACCTAAATAGGTGGACAATGAAAAAACAAGATGGAGACTCTCCTCTTTTAGACTTAACAGTGCCCTTAATTAGAAATGTATATTTTCATGATATCAAGGTCTATCAACTAGAAGAGGTTAGAGATTTAACAGAACTTTCTTCTCTGCGAGGACTGACTTTAAATAAATTTATTATTGAGTATGACTATCATACTATAAATGACCCAGCCCCATATTATACATAAAAAGGCTGATATAATAGTTTAGAGAAGGCATTAGTAATGCTTTGATAACTTAATATAGAAAAAAAATTGAAAAAGGGAGTTAAATATGGCATATTCACGTGGTACATCCACAAATATTATCGTAGGTGCAGCAGCAATTTTCGTTGCAGACTACAAACTTACACCAACAGGCGCACATGCAGTTCCTGCATTTGTATCTTCAGAATCTTATAAGTCCACCTTGTCAGCAAATCCAAATTTTGACAACGTAGGATACACAATGAATGGTCTTGAATTGACCTTCACACCAGATTTCGGCGAGGTAGCCGTAGATCAGGTTCTTGACGTTGCTAAACTATACAAGCAGGGAATGCAAGTTACTCTTGCTACCGCTTTCGCCGAAGCAACATTAGAAAATTTACTTCTTGCAACCGCAGGAAAAGATACAGCATTAACTGGAACAAAGAACACATCAGCAGGTCGTACCCTTCAACTATCAGCAGGAGACATTGGAGAAGTACCACTTGAGCGTGGTCTTGTTGCAGTAGGTCCAGGAACTGGTGATGGCGATAAGTCTGACTCAGTAGAGCGTGTCTATGTTGGATACCGTGCTCTTTCAATTGAGGCCGTTACAGTTTCAGCAAAGCGTGAAGAGGCTTCTATGTTTGAAGTTTCATTCCGTATGCTTCCAGATGACACAACAGCAACATATGGTAAGATCGTTGATCGTACCTACTATGATGGATCTGGCACAAACTACATCGGAGCCTAAGTAAAAAGTAAACAATAACCCACTCTCATAACGGGAGTGGGTTTTATTGTTTTATGCTAAAATTAACTAATGGCTACAAAAGTTTTTAAAACATCTCAAATTGTATTATTAAACAATCAAGTTCTTGAGTGCTCTCCTTTAAAGATTAAATATATGAGAGAGTTTATGGATATATTTGTCCTTCTTGAAAAATCACAAAATGATGAAGAATCTATTGATATTTTGTTGGAATGTTGTAGAATATGCATGAAACAATATAGTCCAGATTTGTTTTTAGATTTAGATGAACACATTGATCTTAATACTCTATACGATATTATTGAAATTGCTGCGGGAATTAACATAAAACAAAAAAATAAAGAAGGTGAAGACCTTGATAAGAAAGAAATAAAACCAATTAAAGAAATTTCAAAAGATAAAGATGAAGGTTGGTTTGAATTAGATTTAGCAAAACTAGAGTCAGAGGTTTTTACTTTAGGCATATGGAAAAACTATGAAGAGTTAGAGGCATCTCTTTCTATTCCAGAATTAATGCAAACCTTGTCCTCAAGAAGAGATTTAGACTATGAAGAAAAAAAGTTTTTAGCAGCAATTCAAGGAGTAGATTTAGATAAAAATTCAGAAAATGGCAGGGGACAAAAAGAATGGGAAGACATGAAAGCAAGAGTCTTCAGTGGTGGACAAACAAGTGATGGTAACGATGTATTGTCTTTACAAGGTCCTAATGCAGCAAGAGCAGGGTTTGGTATTGGAATGGGCTTAGATTACGAAGATTTAACTAAAAAATAAACCTATTCGTGATATAATTAACTAACTTAACAAAAGGAGAAACAAATGGCAGCAGCAACAAAGGCAGATGAGAACGTTGTAGTTCTTATTGACGGAACAAAGGTTTCAGTTAGACCTTTAAAGATTTCCCTACTCCGTCCTTTTATGAAGAAATTTGAGGGTATTGCAGCAGTAGCAGAAGACAACGATAAGTCAATGAGTATTCTTATGGAATGTGTTCAAATTGCTATGCAACAGTATAAGCCTGATTTATCAGAAGACCTAAAGTCTCTTGAGGAAAATCTAGACTTACCTACAGTTTACAAAATTATTGAAGCAGCATCTGGAACAAACATGTCAGATAGTGCTTTAATTAATATATAAAATAAAGTAAAGAGGTGCTATGAGTGGCTGATGTACAATCCAATATTGAGGTTAATCTCGACGCCTCTCAAGCACTTGGACAATTAAAAGCACTTCAAAGACAACTTGCAAATTTTCATGCTTCAGTTGCAACTACAAGTTCCGCTGCTGCGAAAGCACAAGCAAATCTACAAAGCAATCTTATAAATTCAGTAAATGCTACTGGAAAGTTTTCAGCAGGTCTTACGACAATAAAAAGTTCTGCTGACAGTTTTACCGATTCATTAGAAAGAAACAAGTTTTCCACTAGAGAATATTTTAGATATGCTGGTGGTGCAACAAAAACATTTAGTAGGCTTTTCAAACAAGAGTATGACACAATTGGCAAGGTATCAGAAGAACGTCTTAAAACAATGCAGACCCAATATATTAAAATGGGTAGAACAGCAAACGGTGCAATTCAATCAATAGCAGTAAGACCGCTTGCATTAGACATGGATCATTTAGCAACAAAGACTGCTATTGCTGCACAGAAACAACAATTATTTGGACAACTATTAAAACAAGGTTCTACTAACCTATTAAACTTTGGTAAAAATACTCAATGGGCTGGACGTCAGTTGATGGTTGGTTTTACCGTTCCACTAACAATGCTTGGAACAACAGCAGGAAAAACATTTATGGCTTTGGAAAAACAAGCAGTTAGATTTAAACGTGTATATGGAGAAATGTTTACAACTTCTGGAGAAGCAGAAAAAGCATTAAAAGAAGTACAACTATTAGCCTTATCATTTACAAAGTATGGCGTTGCTGTTGAGAAAACAATGGAGATGGCTGCAGACGCTGCTGCTACCGGAAAGATGGGTTCTGATTTAATGGCGCAAGTTGCGGAAGCAACAAGGCTTGCCGTTCTTGGTGGCGTTGAACAAGCAGATGCTTTAAAAACTACCATATCATTAACAAATGCATTTGGAATACAAGCAGATAAATTAAAAGGTAAAATTGATTTTCTTAACGCTGTAGAAAACCAAACAGTTTTAAATATTGAAGACTTGACTATAGCAGTTCCTAAAGCAGGACCAGTTATTCGTCAACTTGGTGGAGATGTTGAAGATCTTGCATTCTTTATGACTGCAATGAAAGAAGGTGGAATCAATGCTTCAGAAGGTGCTAACGCACTAAAATCTGGTCTTGCATCATTAATTAATCCATCAAAGAAAGCATCAGCGTTTCTTTTAGATTTAGGCATTAACATTAATGGAATTGTTGAATCAAACAAAGGTAATATTAAAGATACTGTTATCCAGTTTGCACAAGCACTCGATACACTTGCTCCACTAGAAAGATCAAGAGCCATTGAACAATTGTTTGGCAAGTTTCAATTTTCACGTTTATCAACATTATTTCAAAACGTTACACAAAGTGGAACACAGGCTTCAAAGACACTAGATTTAGCAGGAGCATCAATAGAAGAACTTGCAATTCTTTCAGAAAGAGAACTTGCAAAAGTAGAAAATGCAACTGGAACTAAATTTAAAAAATCATTAGAAAACCTTAAAGTTTCGCTTGCTCCAGTTGGACAACAATTCCTTAAAGCAATAACTCCTATTGTAGAATTTATTGGAAAAATATTAGAAAAATTTAACGGGCTTGGAGATGGAAGTAAAAAAGCAATTGTAATGTTAATTGGAGCAGTTGGATTAGTAGGACCAGCATTGCTCATGACCTTTGGTTTAATTGCCAACGGTGCAGCAAATATAATTAAATTATTTTTAACACTAAGAAATGGATTTTTAGGATTAGGAAAAGAATCTAACTTTTTAGGTAATCAAACTAGATACATGTCTTCTGAACAAATTGAAGCAGCAACAGTTGCTACAGCCCTTAATCAATCACACTCAAGATTAATTCAAACATTTACAGCAGAAACTGCAGCAGCAACCGCTTTGGCAGCAGCATACCAAAAAGCAAACGTTGCAGGAATAAATTTTGCAAGAATAAATCCAGGAATGATGAAGGGCGGATTAGGTCCAAAAAAATTTGCATCAGGAGGTTTTGTTCCTGGAACGGGAAATAAAGATACAGTTCCAGCAGTATTAACTCCAGGAGAATTTGTTGTAACAAAAGACGCAGCACAAGAAAATAAAGGATTTTTACAAAGATTAAATAAAGGTGGATTTGTTTTACGTGGTAATGGAACTGGAGGAGATCCTTATGCTGGAGAAATAAAGGGTGGACCAAGATATGATCCAACATTACCACAATTCCGTGTAGGATCAATAGAATATGCTAAAGCACTTGTTGCAAAACAAAAAGCACAAGCAGAAAAGAAAAAATTATTTTTAGGAATGCCTAATAATTTTAAACAAGTTCAAGATGTAAGACAACAAGATGCAGTATTAGATGAAATTGATAATGAAGTTAAAAATAGTAATCTTGGTAAAGTTAGACCAAAAAACTTTGGAAAGTTAGTTGCAGAATCAAGTGGAAGAAGTTTTCCAGTTCCTGGAATTGGTGGTATTTATGAAAGACCAGACGGATCTAAAGTTTTTGTTAAACCATTCTTAGATGAAAAATCTGCTTTAGCAGAAATGCGTGGAACAACAATTGCAAGAGATGTTCATGGATTAGTTTCACCAGAACAAAAGTTATCCACAATGGTTGATCCAAATAATCCAAGTAGAAGGTTAATAGTTCTAGAGTCTAAGTTTGATCCAAGATTTGCAGCAATGAGTGGTGAATTTACAAAATCTGATTTTGTTAAGCAGGCAGTTGCTTCTGTTGTTAGAGGAGACAAAGATTTATCAAAATCAAATTTGTCTGGAAGTATTCTTGCTGACGTAGGGCCTGCTGGAGTTTTTGGAACTGCATCTGGAAAAAGAAACTTTGGAGGAATGCTTCCAGTAAAAGATCAAGCAATGGTAAACTTCCTAGGAGTAAAAGGTGGGGCAAAAAGATACTTTGCTGATGCAACAAGATCAATAGCACAATCAATGACTCCTGCACAATATGAAAAAGCAATGATACAAGAATTAGATAGAGTTCTTCCTAAATTAAAATCTTCTATTGGGTCTTTTAATCTTAACCCAGAAGAAAAAGTTGCTTACTCTCAGATGGTTCAAAGAGTTGAAGACGCTAAGAAGATTAACTGGAAAGAAATTCATAAAATACACGCTGAAGGAAAAACTCAAAACATTAAAAAACCAACAACTCAACCCGTTCAAAGACCAGGAGAAAAGGGTCATAGAGTTTCAATTAAAGATCCAGCATTTAGAAAAATATTGGTTTCTAGAGGTTTTAGATTAAGAGGAGAATATGATCCAACCTTAAACTCTTTAGAAAAATTACATTTTACAAGTGGAAAAGATTCAAACTTACATACTGCTGCTGGTTCAAAGTTTGGAAAAAAGATTGACAGTGGTTTTACTATTTTAGGAAATCACGGCTATAATCAAATTAGTGAACAAAGTGGCCTTGATGTTGCAAAACCATATCCTTTAACTTATCAAGATGCAGTAAAATCAAAGAAAAGTATTGAAAATAGATTAGCAGAACTTACATCAAGACCACCACAACCACCTAATAAACAAAGTGCAATAAAATTAGAACAAGATACTAAATTTATGAAAATGGCCTTAGCAGATCTTGACACTAATTTAAAAATACATTCAAATCCTACTAAATGGAAAAAAGAAATGGGAATGAGATATGCCCTTGCTGGTGCAATGTCTGAAGGAGAAGGCATAAATGGTCCAACCTATAAAAGACTATACAAACGTTTTATGGCTATTCAAGGAAATAGTACAGCAGATATAACAAAAAATATAGTTAAACTTGCTGCAAGCGATTACAGAGCAGGAAGATCTGCAGATAAAGGAATGACATCTAGAGGTAAGGTAGATCCTAACAAAGGAGTGGCAAGATTAAAACAAATTGGTGGTATTAGTTCTCACGTTGTCAAAGCAGCAAATGCAATGATTGCTAAATCTCCTAATGCTACTGCTCTTATGGGGCTTTTCCCTAGAAGCCAAAAAGATTTTGATTTACTACCAGAATCACATCAAAAAATGTTAAGAGCACCAAATATGATTTATAACTATTTAAAAATGAGACAAGGAATCGGATTTAAAAATTTTAGTACAGCAAAGAAATTTGCGTCTGGTGGTTCAGTTCCAGGGTATGGAGAAAAGGACACTGTACCAGCATTACTAACACCTGGAGAGTTTGTAGTAAATAAAGCAGCAACACAAAAACATGGTCCAATTCTTCAAGCAATGAATTCTGGAAATATTCAATACAGGAAAACTGGTGACATTCGTTCTAAAAGTAACAAAACAAAAAAAGCAACTGCAGCATCAAAGGCAGCAACAATTGCAGCATCAAAAGCAAGGGCTCAAGCACTGACAAACGAAGAAGAAAAAACACAAAAATCTAGATTTAATTTTAACAAATCTTCTGCACCTGTAGATGAACAAACAAGGGCAGCACAACAGGCAAGAAGCCAAAAAATGATGCAACGTTCTAGCATGGCAATGTCAACAGTTATGATGGGAAACATGGCACTAGGTATGATGGGTAATGAAACTGCTCAAAAATATCAAGGAGCCTTGGGTGGATTAACTGCAGCAACAATGGCCATGACAATGATTCAAGGACCAAAGAGTGCGCTAGCAGTAGGAATTGTTGGACTTGCTGCAACATATTTTATTTTAAAGAAATCAAATGAAGCATTATTAAAGAAAACAATAGAGACAACAGTTAATATGGGCGCAGGGGCAAAATCTATGAAAGAACTAGCAGAAACAACTGGAAAAGTTTCTGCAAGAGAAATTATGGATAGAAGAAGAAATGATAAACTATCTCAATTTCAAATTAAAACAGGCAAAAAAACATTTGGAGAATCATTTGTTGAAGGTGAAAAAGGACAACAAATGGTTAAAGATTTTGGACAAAGAATAAAAGATGGCGGCCCAGGTGGACAACAACTTGCACAAAGCGAATTAACTGCTCAACTTGCAACAGCAATATCTAGCGGAATTATGACACCAGCACAAGCAAGAAGTGTTGCTGCAAATATTGGTGAAGCAATGGGTGATAGAGCACTTGGCATAACTGTAAACGCCAAACTAATTGATTTATTTGGACCAAAAGGTGAAAACCTTCTTAAAGATCCTTTAACAATTAAAACACAACTTATTCAAGATAGTAAAACCAGAATGGATATTGCATCTAATGCAGCAAATGCTTCAGGAAGTTTTAAAAAAAATCCAAAAGATATTGTAATTGGGGTAGGTAGTGTTGCTGCTGGTATGGGCGCTGGCGCAGCAGCAGGTGCAATAGTTGGTAGTATTGTTCCATTAATAGGAACTGCTATTGGAGCCGTTGCTGGAACTATTATTGGCGGAATAGGAGGAGCAATAATAGGAGCCAAACAAAGAAATGATAGAATTGCAAAATCAACTGGAGCATCCGTTGCAATGCAAAAAATTGCTTTAGAACAAAGTCAAGAACTTTTAGATTCTTATGATCTTGAAAATCAAAAGAAAATACAATTACTTGAATCAGAAGGAAAACTTGTAGAGGCAGAAAAATTAAGAGGGGAATATGAAACTGGAAGAATAAAACTGCTTGCCACAAATGCATCACTTAATACAGATATATTAAATTCTTATAAAAAAGCAAGTGATGGAAAAGTACAAACTTTATTATTAAAAGGAGCAAGAAGCGCTGCAATTGATAAATATAAAGGAACTGCTCTAGCACCAGTTGCCGAAGAAGCATCAAAACAAATACAAAGTTTAGGATTAAATAAAGAACATGAATATTTAATCAACATGCAGTTGTCGTCTGGTCAAATGGATCCAATGCAAGTATTAAATATGGTTGATATGTTTACTGGAGACAAAGCAGGCGCACAAAAGTTTATGGATATAACGACAAGATTTGGTGCAGTAGTTGGAAATGAGGCTATGGCAGTTGCTTCTATGTTTACTGAAAAAGGCACAGGAAAAGATTTAGATCAAATACAAAAAGATCTTGTTTTAAGTGTTCACGGAAAAACCCCTGAAGAAGCACAAAAACTTATAGATTTTTATGGAACGCTTGGAAAAATGGGAACTGTTTTAGATATGGAAGTTATTGGTAACTACGTTGAAAAAAATAAACTTGGTGCTGCTGCTTTGCAAACAACAATAGCACAGATACAAAAACAAAAAGGTAAAATTGACATGAAAGTTACCACAAAATTGTTAGGAGCAAATCCAAAAGCACTAAGCGCATTAAACACTGATTTAGAGTATTACAACAAACTTCCAGATGAACAAAAAAAGATATACATGACAGCACTGGTAACTACAACAGAAACTATTGATCTAAATAGCCAAGATGTTAAAAATTTTATGGGTGAAAAAGGACTAACATTTGATAAAAATAAAGTAGGAACTTTAACAGGAGATGCAAAAGACAGAAAGTTTAATCCTAAAGGTTATAAAAAAAGTGTAAAATTAACAACCGCAAAACAAGTAACGGATTTAATGGCAACAGACAAAGCAAACAAAATAACTGAAGCAGCAAAAGATGCTAGTAAAGCATTTAAACCAGGAAAAAAAGGTGGCGGTGGCGAAAGAGATACTACATATGATGACACACTTAAGAAACTTAAACTTGTTCAAAACTCAACAATTAATGCAATTGGTGGAGCAGAAGAATTAAAAAAAGTAATGGGCAAAAATGCATCAATAACACAATTTAAAGGTATTGATCAAAAATTAATGGCAGATGGAAAAGTAAGCAGAGATTTCTTAGACTTTGTAGATGCTATGAGCCCACAAGGATTGCAAGAAGATTTAGCCAAAATTACTACTGGTGCAGGCACTGCTTCAATGAAATTAACTGAATTGGGAAATGCATTAAATAAAGCATTTACAGCAATTAAATTGGGAGAATATCAAACCCAACTAACAGATAAAATTGCTGGAATTAAAAACCAAGTAGGCGCTATGTCTGTTTTGCGTAATGCTGGATTTAGTTATGCACAGGCTATGGAGTTAGCAAGTGATCAAACCATTGCACTTGCTATTGCCAATAAAGAACTTAGCCCAGCCCAACTTAAAGAATTATTAACACAAACAGAAGAATTAACTGCAGCACAAAAACAATATGATAATGCTCAAAAGATAGCATTAATGGATGAGATGGATGGTCAAGTTGCAAGATTTAATATAGTTGAGAAGTTTGTGGCATTGCAAGAAAAACTAATTGAAAACCAATATGTTCTTGAGCAATCTAAATTAGAAACAAAACAAAATGATAATAACTATAATTTAGATTTAATTTCAAGGCAAGAAGATAAGATAAACGAAACTTATGATAAACAGATTTCAGCATTAGAAGAGATCAATGCTCTTGCTGAAAAAAATAATCAACTTATTTCAACAAAAATGTCAATTGCTGATGCACTTGCAAAGGGAGATATTAGTGCAGCAAGCAGTGCAATGCAAGATTACCGAAATGCAAAAATTCAACAAGTTGCAAAAACAAGAATGGAAGCCTTGCAAAAAGCAAAAACAAATGCACTTGAATCTGTTACTTCTCCAAACGGATTAACCAGAGTTCAAATTGAGGCAGACAATAAAGTTATTGCAGATCGTTTAAGTGATATAACAAACAACATTAGACTTGCAAAAGATAAACTTGATTTAACTCTTAAAGATACTTTAGGACTAACAAGAGTTGAAATTGCAGCAGCAGGTAGTGCTATTAAGTTAGCATTAGAAGCAGGTATTGATCCAAATGATTCTAAATTCCTTGGAAATATTCTTAAGAATGTAAAGGGAGATGCTGACTCAACAATACTTGCATTAACTGATGTAACAAAATCTATCCAGGCAGCAGATGCTGCAATGAAAGCAGCAAAAGCAGAACTTGGAACTAAAGGTAATACAACATTTGCTGATCAAAAAGCAGAAGATGCAATTAAAGCAAAAGAAGCAGCAGCAGCGCAAGCAGCAGCCCAAGCAGCAGCAGCGACTTTAGTTTCGGCAGCACCAGCACCAGCACTTGATTGGGCCACCCAATTTGGCAGATATTTGGGTGGGGTTGGCGATATGCCCAAAAAGCAGACTGCACCCAAAACATCATCCTACAACCCTTTAAACTATCTCGGCATTCCTGGATTTACTGGTGCAATGGGTGGAATGGTTCCTAAATACATGGCATCTGGTGGTCTGGCTCGTGGAACTGATACTGTTCCAGCAATGCTTACTCCTGGAGAATATGTTGTTAATAAAAAAGCAACACAAAGTTTTGGGCCTCTTCTTGGTGCTATAAACTCACCAACATTTACAACTCCTGAAGCAATGTCCTCTATTAAAAATCTTAGTGGGTCACAAACAGAAGTAAATAATTCCAAAACCCTGTATAATTATAACCTTAGCGTTAATGTTTCTAACAGTAATGCCAATCCAAATGATATTGCACGAACAGTTATCAATCAAATTAAGATGATTGAAAATCAAAGAATTAGGGGTTACTAATGGCTACCGCAGCATATACCGCAGGAAGAAAACGTTTTGGAAGACCACAAGCCATTATCTGGTCAGAAAATCCAGGTACATTACAAAATGGAATTTACGTTCCAGACGGAATTGAAATAGGTGCATATACAACTGCTACTACAAATCTAAATAAATTTTTAATCTTATCTGATCACAACAGAGCACCATTAGATTTTAAAACAGAAAGAATTGAACAAAGGCAAAGAATGGTAAATGGCAACATGAGGTCTTTTCATATTGCTGATAAAAATACAATTAGCACAAGTTGGAATAACATTCCTTCAAGATCATATGGTGGAAGACCAGACTGGGTAGACTCTACTGGAGTAACTACACAGGGGTCAGAATACACGGCTGACGGGGGTGCTGGCGGTGTAGAAATGCTAGATTGGTATGAGAACCACACTGGACCATTTTGGATGTTCCTATCGTATGACAAGTTTAACAATTTTGCGGATGATCAAACCGATGATAGATATGCACACTTAGATCAATATACTGAAATTGTTGAAGTTTATATTTCTGATTTTTCATATACCGTTACAAAACGTGGTCAAACCAACCATGACTTATGGGACGTATCGGTTTCTATGGAAGAAGTGTAAATGTTTCTTGATACAACTTTAAAGAACCATTTAGAAAATTCTGCAACAGTTGAAACCCGTTCAACTATTTTAGCAGAGTGGAATATGAATGTTCCAGATAACATTTTTAAATTAGGAAATTATAGAAATAGAGATACAGGAAAAGCACCACTTTCATTTGATGCAAATGATGTTGGCAATTCTTACACGGGAGCAACAGATGCAGATATTGTAGTTGATAATGGTTTTACTAATAGTGACCAGCCAGCATTATTTTCAACACTTAAAGAACAATATGCAGGACTTTATTCTTTAGAAGACTGTCTTAAACCTTTCCGACCAAGATCAGGAATCAACAAAGCGTTTTATATTCAAGGAAGATATCTTCATAATTTTAATACTAACTTAATTAATAATCAAGTCTTTGCTGATTCTACTATTGGAGCAACTAGTTTTTTTACACAAAGACCAAGATACTATATAGGATCAAGATATGATGAGTTTAAATATTGGACATCGTTTAGAACAGAAAAAGAAAGTGCTACATCCTTTACCACAACAGAACGGGGTATATCAAAAAAATCTGTAAATAATCAATATCCAATTGAAGATGCTGCACCATTTGTAGTATATAAAGAAACAGTTCCAGCAAATCGAATTGTTGTCAAAATGCAAACACATGTTGGAACAAAAGATCTTGGCCCTTTCAACACTGTCACAAGTCCCATTGCAGATCCACTTTTTGGAAACTCTAATAAACAAGTTCCTGTTGTTTGGCGTATTGAATATTTGTTAAATAATTCTTGGGTCTCAGCAAAAACTTTTAATGCAAACTCTTTAAGAGATGACTCAACCGTTATAATTAAAGAAGATGGTTATGTAGAATTGTCTTATGGTTTAATTATTCCAAATGATTTTAAAACTAGATTTAGACATGTTGAAAAAATATCTTCTACTACCGTACTACCAACAAGATCAATTGATGGATATGCCTATTTGCTTTCTTCAAGTGCAACAGATCAAGGAATTTATTATGTATGGAACGACACAACAAAAGTTTACGATACATTTGTGCCAGACTATGGATGGCAATTAACAAATTTAGATTTAACCAAAGAAACAAACTTTGTTACAGATTTTACATCTCCAGAATATTTTATTAAAAACAATCAAAGAGTATATCGTGAATTTCAATATATTCAAGGTGTAAGAATTGTTGCAGAACAAATGAACAAGTACGAGGCTACTTTTGATTTAATTGAAATGTCTCCAAGATTAGTTGCCAATATATCAAATAAAACTATTAGTTATTCTATAACTAAGCAGTTGTCTGATCTTGGCAATGGCTCTTTGCCAGTTGGACAGTTGCTGGCTTCTACTGGAAACATATCAATATTTGATGACGATCAAGCGTTTAATGAAAACAATACAAATAGTATTATTGCTAAATATGTTACCAAAAACCTTAAATTTAATTTTTATGAAACATTCTTAAATGTAAGTAATAAAAACTATAGCGTTCCAATTAAAACATTATATGCAGAAGGAATGCCACAAGCAGATATAACTGGAGGAACAATCTCCTTAGAGTTAAGAGATTTTTATTTTTATTTTGAATCAATAACAGCACCAAAACTATTTCTTACAAATATATCTATTAGTTATGCAATATCAATTTTGTTAGACTCTATTGGTTTTAGTAACTATATTTATAAAAGAATTGAAGGAGAATCAGATCCAATTATTCCTTATTTTTATGTGGGTCCTGATACCAACGTTGCACAAGTTTTAAATAGTTTGGCTACTTCAACACAAACTGCAATGTTTTTTGATGAATATAATAATTTTATTGCAATGAGTAAAAATTATTTAATGCCAACAGCAACACAAAGATCTGTTGATACTGTAATGATTGGTTCTAAAGTTACAGGACCAGTTCCAGAGATTATTACAGATTTTGATGATGCTTCAACATATAGCACTGAGCCAACTGAAACTGTGGATGCTGGATCTTATAGCACTACTGAATGGGATGAAATAAATTTAGGAGGTTCTCCCTCTCTTGCAGAAAGTACAGCAAATATTATTCAAAATAAAACACTGCCTAACAAAAAACTTGCTAACATAATTAGTATTGCTTCACAAGATAAAAAAATATACAATGATGGCAAGATTAGTTATACAACAAGATACATTGATAAAACATATTCTGCATTTGGCGAGCAGATTGCATCAAGTGCAGAAAATAAATATTGGGTATACAAACCATCTGCTTTATGGGAAATTTCAAATCAAGAAGAACTAAAAGATAGTAGGTCAAGTGGATTTACCCTTTCTGCACTTGCTTTAAACTCAACCCTTCCCCAAGTACTTCCAACCGTAGTCAACAATCAACTTATTAATAATATTATTGATTTTGGCGAAGGGATTTATTTAATATCTAGGCAGCAAGGATATTTTTATTCAAGTGGAGAAATAATTAGATACGATGCTGTAGAGCACTCAGTTGAAGGATTTGGAAATGTTTTTATAAGTAGTGACTCTGAATATAAAAATTATTTAAATAAATTAAAATTTGGTGGAAAAATTTTTCCAACGGGAAAAGTAAGAATTTTTGCAGAACCATACTATGAAACTATTAATGGAGTTACTAGAATGGTTAATGGTCCAGTTGTTCAAAGTGGAAGGGCTCAATTTGGAACTGTTATTCAAAACCATACAGCATCTTTAGACCCCTATTGGAGCAATAAAGATAATCGTAAAGGCGTTCTTATGTCTTCTCAATATTTATTTGGAGGAACAGAGTTTGAAGGGACTTTAAATGGTACAGTTGCTGCTGGAATTACTTCTGCAGAAGCAGCATCAGTAAATGGAGTAATTAAAAGATTTTTATCAGAGTATGCACTTACAGAAACAGAAAGAGCATCTGTTACAATTATAGACCCAACAAAAAATAAAGGACTTGTTCAATCCTCTGCTCTTGTTTTTAAAGGTAAAGACTTTGTTACAACAGACCTTTCTCCAAGAGATAACTTGTCTTATGTTTATAAAACATTAGATCAATCTGTTTTTAAACATTTTGGAACTAGAATTAGAATTGTTGGAGAACCACAAGGTCAAACAACTACAGCAGATGGCAAAGTAGTTATTAAATCAATTCCATTAAATGGAATGACTTATTATGAAAACAATGCGTCTAAACAAGGCAACAATACAGCAGCGCCAGAAGAAAAAATTAATATTTCTGGAAACTCTGGAGGAATTGCAGTTTTGTTAAATCCAACAACAAATTTAGGATATTATTTTGAAATAATTGCATTAGACAATGCAACAACAGATACACACAATGTTATCTTTTATAAAGTTGTTGCAGGTGTTGGTGAAAGTAAAGCAGTTCCAGTTAAACTATTTAGTACTTATGATGAAACAATTAATTATGATTCGGGAGAATTTTTTGGTATATCAAGAAAATACAATGAAGAAAACACTAGCATATACGACTTAGCCGTAGAGTATGAAGACTTAGCAAATAGTAATATAAGAAGGTTTTATTTGTATATTAATAATGAACTTATTGCTCAAGTTGACGACTTAGATCCTTTGCCAAACTATCAATCAACGGCTTTGTTTGTTCGTGGTTCTTCAAAATGTATGTTTGAAAATATTTATGCTTTATCAGACAACTATTCAAAAAATACAGGATTTGAAATTAATAATCAAATATCGAGAACGTTTTCAAACAGATCAATTACAGCAAATGATGCTATTAAAAAATACGCACTAAGTGGAATTTTACAAGAGTCTTATTTAAAAGGCATTAACACATTGACAACACCAAAATTTAATATTTTTTATGATGAATTTGGAACTATAATGAGAGAGTGTGCATACATTAATGCTAAATTTGATAATGCATATCCAGCACTATATGCAAAAATAGTAATGGCACCAGATAAACTAAAAGAATATACAGTCTCTGGATTCCAAGCAAATGCTTATGGAGCAGAGTTTTTGGTATTTAATGCAACAGATAGTCTTTTAAATCTTGGTACAGATACATCTAATACTTTGCAAATTATGGGTATTGCTTTTACTAGTGATAGCAGTAGCGAACTAACAGTAGATGATTATTTTAAAAAACGATCAAACTTTTCAGACCCAGAACTTAAAGGTGATGTAATAGTTTATTCACCAAAATTAGAAAAAGAAAAATATGATAATATTAAATTAAGCAGACTTAAACATGGAAGAACAGACTTTAACATAAATGTTGAATACATACAAACAACAGAAGAGGCAGAGGAATTAATTGGTTGGCTGCTTGATAAACTAATAGTTCCTAAAAAATCAATTGGATTAAAAATTTTTGCTAATCCAACAATTCAATTAGGGGATATTATTTCAATTGATTATAAAAACAATAATGGTCTAGATCTTGTAGCATCTTCTACTTCAAGATTTGTTGTTTATAATATAGAGTATTCAAGAAGTTTAAGTGGACCAGACATGACTATATATTTGAGTGAGGTGTAACGTGCCATTAATTTCAGATGGAGAGTATCAATATGAATATGAAGTAATGCCAGTTCCACCTTCTGTTAATTTATCACCTAACTTAGTTGTAAAATCTCCAGTAAAAATTGCAACTCCACAATATGTTAAATTTAATAGAGATAAAGAAGGCGATGCAGAACCAGACCAAGACTTTATTAAGTTAATTTTTTTTGAACAGATTAATGGTGTAGCCTTGCTATCTTTAACAAATAGTGCAAAATTAGATACTGGCACAATTTCTTATCAACCAATTTCAAATATGGCAGAAACAATAAGAGCCTTAAACCCTAAAAACATTATTGCATTGCAAGATACTTCAGACAAATACTTTTTAAATTTTCCAATTAAATTAGAAACAAAAGTTCCAAATGTGGGAAATGGACCAGATGGAATAAATGTTTATAGAAATGATCAAGGTGGCATAATTGTGTCAGATCTAACAATGGGCGCAATAGTTATAGAAGCAATAAATTTAGGGCCAAGAGAAAATATTCAGATTGAAACTCTTCAAAGTGGTACAATATATAAGACAAATCTTGGAAATGAGGAATCGTGATAACTAACAAAGGAAAAGATATTATTGCAAAATATTTAATAGGAATCACGCCTGCCTACGCATCTTATATGGCTTTTGGTTGTGGGGCTAAACCATTAACAACTGGACAATTTTTTGGACAGTATTCTACTAAAGAGGTTTTAGACTTTGAAATGTTTAGAGTTCCCATTTCTTCAAGGGGATATGTAGAAGAAGATGGAGTTAATAAAATAGTATTTACTTCAGAACTTCCAACAACAGAAAGATATGAAATTACTGAAATTGGTATTTTTTCTGCGGGAGGTAATCCAGATGCTTCTGGCTTTGATAGCAGACCATTATTATTATTTACAGAAGAAGAACAATGGCAATACGGCAATACTACTTTTGAAAATGTTACTTCGCCAATTACAACATCCCTTGACTATCCACTAGATGACAATATTATTGCAACAGCCTTAAATGTTTTTCAGGCAGCAGCAGACAATTCTATATTTTTTAAAGCAAATAGAAATGAAAAAAATGAAAGATGTAGATTTTTTAATAATATGATTTTTATAAAAGGAGATTATAGTCAAATTAAAGACATTACAAATGTTGCTTCTAGTTTAACAGGACAGTATCACATACAAAAAACTGGACTTAATCTTAATTTGTCTCAAAATTCATTATCTGATCAAATTAAAATTGCATTTTCTCTTGTAAACAAAAATGCTTCCAGTTATACAAACCCAGATAGTCTTAAAATAATTTTAGAATTTATAGACAGTAATAACAAGTATGCAAGATGTTTAGTTGATTTAGTTGACGGAGCAGGCGGAGTTAATTTTAATACTAACAGATATTTTGCAATTTCAAAAACATTAGGAAATTTTGTTTTAGAGCAAGGGTTTTCCTGGGCAACAATTAAAACTGCAAAAATTTATTCATGTGTTGTAGATTCAGGAAACGAAGTAAACACACACTACATTGCTTTTGATGCAATTAGGTTTGATAATATAAACACAGTTAATCCTTTGTATGGACTGGTTGGATATACTGTTGTTAAAAATGCAGATGGAGAACCAATTACCAAATCTACAAATACAAACAACTATGTTGAATTTAGAATGGCTTTAGATATTGGAACTATTGGAGATATTTCTTAATGGTAGATAAAGGCATAAAAAAAATAACAATATTAAAAAAAGATTTGCCACCAGTAAATTCTAGCAACAAACACGTATTAAGATATAGAATTATTTCTGATGACTTTAATAGAACATCAGCATGGTCTAAAATTTATTATGTTGATTCCGTTCCACTAAATGGCCTTACTGCAGAAACTACCAAAAATGCAGTAACTGTTTCTCCTACCGCAGGAACAATTTCTATTAGAACCGTAGATTCTAGAGGTAGAGGAAAACTTGATATTTTTATTAAATATGGATCTGACTCATATTCTTATCATGGAACAACCAATCAAACAACTCTTTCTGGAAATACAGCCACGACAACTTACACCTTTGCTAATACGGCAACAACGGCAACAACATTAAGGATTGCGGTTCAACCAGAAGGAATCACAAAAGAAAGAATTACAGCGTTAACCTTACACGAGAGTAGTGTAATATCAATACCGTAAGTTAAATGATATAATGGAGGAATCATGGGAAGATTAATTGTACCGCAAAGAGGGCAACCTTTAGACGTTTCGTATGTTTATGACATTGTTGCAGCCGTAAATGAACTTTCTGACAGGCTATCAAGTTCGGGTAATGGAACTTTTAAAATTATTTCAGAAACTGGAGAGCCTACTGGAGGATCAATCAATACAATGGCTGTTTTTGCAAAAACATATGTTCTTGGTACATCAAAAGATGTTTCTGCAGGACAACAGGAAGCATTTTCAATTACCTATAACTTTCAAAATACTCCAATGGTGGTTGCAACTCCTTTTGATAGTGAAAAAACAGCAGCAGGTCAAGATGTTTCTGTAGTTATTACATCAGTTACAAATACAAATGCTTCTTTTCTTGTAAGATATAATACTAAAGGAGTTGCAAATACAAAAATTAATATTCTTGCTATTGGAAAAGCACCTTTGGTTGGGTCTTCAAATTAGTGAAATGTTCAAGATGCGGTGGTATTGTTTTTGTTGACAGACAGTACAGCACCAAAGAACATATTGAAGTTTATTGTGTAATTTGTGGTAAAAGAAAATTTTACCATCCACCAGACAGCAGCAAAGAGGGATCATGGATTCTACAACAGGAAATATTGAGGGCCAAAACTACAATCAGTCCGCTATAGTTTCAGGTAATAAAACTATTTGGTTTTTAAATAATGATTTAGTCAAAGTGCATCACAGAAACAGATCAGACGGAATTGTTGCGCTTTATAATATAAATAAAGATAGAATTGAAACTTGTTTTATTGCGGAATTTAAAAAGAAAAGAGAAAAGGCATATACTATTGGAGAAACTGCTATACTTATTAACAGACATAAGAAATATATTCCTACTCTTATTAAACGTGGAACAATTCCAGCACCAATAGGATCTAGCATAGGTGGAAAGCGTGGCTGGCAAATAAGATGTTATTATTCAGAAAGTCACATAAGGGAAATAAGGGACATATTGGCATCAATTCATATTGGTCAACCAAGAAAAGATGGCCTTGTAACAAACAACATGACTCCCACTAAACAAGAGTTGACTAGGAGAATGGGCGATGGTATACTTACATATACGAGAACTGAAGATGGACGTTTTATTCCGATATGGTCGGAGAGTATCTAACTAACTGAATGGATGTAAAATGGAAAACGATAACACTAAGGTTTCTGTAACTTTAGGCTACACACTTAATCTTGGAAACTTCCAATCATTAAGACTTGATCTTGGAGTTGTTGACTCTAAGAAAGATGGAGAGACAACTAACGAAGCAATGGAACGTGTTTACAAGTTTGTTGAAGATAAGTTAACTGACAAAATTAACGAAGCCAAAGCAGAAATCTCTGAGTAATGCCAGAGCGCAAAGACCGAATGGCTTTGCTTTCAAGGTATAGCAAATACCACAAAGAAAGATATGATGTAAAGCCATCAATGAATCTTAACGTTGAACAATGGGCAGCAGATGCTCTTATTCAGTCGTATGGAATTGAAGGATGTTACGATATTTTAGAATACTATTTTAAGGTTACTGAGAGTCCATCTTGGAATACTTTTGCATACCAGGCAGAAAAAATTATTAAGGCTAAAAAAGATAAAGATCAAGATGATAAAGAACGTGCAGAGAGAAGATTGATGGCAAAGGAGTGGCTCAATGGCTAGCATTGAATCAAAAGTATTAAATGCAGTATTAAAAGATAAACAGATTCATGTTTTATTACAAGCAAATGTTGACGGACTTCTACGAACACATTTAGATGTATGGACATTCATTAGAAAATACTTTGAGGCAAACAGTTCCGTTCCACCACTATCTTTAGTAATTGAAAAGTTTAGAGATTTTGAAGTAGTCGATGATATTGGAGCAACGAAGCATCACCTTTCAGAATTACAGGGTGACTATTTAAACGATAGTCTTAAAACAATCCTAAGATCTGCAGCAGGAGAAGTACAAAGTGGCAATTCAGTAGTTGCCCTAGATTCTCTAATTACTCAAACCTCAGAACTTAAAAAGAATACATCCTCCGTTAGAGATATTGATGCTACTGACTTTGAATCCGCTGCTGCCTACTTTGATCATTTGCGTAAAATGGAAGAGGCTGGGATTACAGGGATTAAAACTGGATTGCCAGGATTTGATAACTATCTTCCAAGTGGTATCGCTCCAGGCCAACTGGGAGTTTTTTTAGCCTATCCAGGCATTGGCAAGTCGTGGCTTGCTCTTTATTTTGCGGTACAAGCATGGAAGCAAGGCAAAACCCCATTAGTAATTAGCCTTGAAATGTCCGAGACTGAAGTTAGAAACCGTGTATTTACAATTATGGGTGAAGGCCTTTGGTCACATAGAAAAATTAGTCAGGGCCACATTGAACCAGAAATGTTTAAAACTTGGCACAAAGATAAGGTTACTGGAAAGAATCCATTTCATATCATTTCAAATGATCAGGGTGGAGAGATAAGTCCATCAGTTCTACGTGGAAAAATAGATCAATACCGTCCAGATTTTGTTATTGTTGACTACTTACAGTTAATGAGTCCAAACCAAAAATCAGACAATGAGACAGTAAGAATGAAAAACCTTTCCCGTGAACTAAAATTAATGGCTATTGGAGAAGAAGTTCCTATTATTGCAATATCTTCTGCAACTCCAGATGATGTAAATGATCTTAGCAGTGTTCCAACACTTGGACAAACTGCTTGGTCAAGACAGATTGCCTATGATGCAGACTGGGTAATTGCTCTTGGCAGAGCATCTAACAGCGATATTATTGAATGTGCCTTCAGAAAAAATAGAAATGGCTTTATGGGTGAGTTCTTAGTACAGGTAGATTTTGACAAAGGTTACTATCGTTACAAGGATTATGAAGATAAGCAGTTATAATAAGATGTGTCTATTCATCATAAGCCTATAAAGTGTTTTAAACTAGATGGCAACATCAAAGATGAGTCAAACATATACAGGCTAAAAGAAGAGTATATTAGATTATTAATAGTACAAATGAAAGAATGTGCCTATGTTCCAAGAATTGACATAGAGCCAGACTTTACGGTATACTATAATGAAAGCAAAGACTGGTTTGAATTTAAATTAACGGTATATGGAATCTACGTAGGGAAAAAGAATATTGAATGGATGATCGCGGCAGACGGGTACAATCCGATATATACACAGAAGATCAAATTAAAAGAGTTCTCATCGGTTCTGGAATCACAATACAATCAGAAGTAGATTCTGACTACATAATTTTCTGTCCATATCATAATAACAACAGAACTCCTGCTGGAGAAGTATCAAAGGAAAGTGGATTGTTTTTTTGTTTTGGATGCCAACAAGTTGCTAACCTACAAGAATTAGTAATGAAGATGAGCAACAGATCATATTTTGAAAGTTTGCGGTATATAAAAAGCAAAGAACAAGAGTCTGATATTACTCAAATAGTAGCAAAACAACTATATACCCCACCTGTATTTGTTCAATATGATGAAGTTATTATTAAGAGACTGAACTCACAAGCACTTGAATCACCAAGAGCAATGAGATATTTTGATGGCAGACTAGTAACTAAGTCATCAGTTAATAAGTTTAATCTAGGTTATTCAGAGAAGCAGGATATGGTTACAATTCCAGTTCACTCCCCAGAAGGAATGGTAATTGGTTTTGTGGGTAGAAGTGTTGAAGGAAAAGATTTTAAGAATACTCCAGGACTTCCAAAAAGCAAAACTTTGTTTAATCTGCATAGGGTAAAAGCAAATGATAGAGTCTATGTTGTAGAGTCATCTTTTGATGCTATAAGATTAGATCAAGTAGGTATGCCAGCAGTGGCTACGCTTGGAGCAACAATTTCAAAAAGCCAAGTAGAGTTGTTAGAAAAATATTTCAATGAGATCTATCTAATAGCAGATAATGATGAGGCTGGAAAATCAATGTCTAAAAAAATGATTGATAAATTAAAATCGAGGGTATCAATAATACAGTTAGACACCAAGTATAAAGATATTGGAGATATGCAAGATTCTGATATAATTAAGTTAAGTAGTTCGATTGATAACTCTATATTAGAAATGTTGAGGTAGTTGTGAGCGTAAAAAATGTGTTTGATTCAATTAAAGAAAATTCAACAATCGTTGATGTCTTTATGGAAAATCAAAAAAAATATATGATGATGCTTTCATTTGCACAAGAAGTCTTGCGAGAGGCTTCATCATTGTCTCCACAAGATAGAGAAATTATTGCAGCATATACATCATATCTAAATGGATGTAGGTTTTGTTATGGATCGCACCGTGTTTTTGCAGAATCAATAAATGCTGAGATTGAGATTTTAGATGGTGGGATTCAATCAACTCCAAATAGATTGACGACAATTTTTAATTTAGTAGAACAGTTAACCAAGCATCCAGCAAGTATGACTAAGAAATTATATGATGAATGCTATGAGGCTGGATTTACACAAGAACAAGTTAAAGATGCTGTTGCAGTTTGCTCTGCTTTTAATTTCTTTAATAGAATTGTTGAAGGTCATGGTGTTCAAGAAAATTCTGAAACATGGATTCCTTCTGCAGAACAGATCAATAAAGTTGGTTATGATCAGAGATATTAAAAATGTTGTTGTTGTTGGTGGAGGAACTGCTGGTTGTTTAAGTGCACTTTTGTTAAACAAAAGGTATCCAAAGTTAAAAATAACAATGGTGCGAAGTAAACAAATAGGAGTTCTTGGACCTGGCGAAGGGTTAACAACAAGCATACATAAAATTTGTAAAGATTTAAAACTTGATGTTGAAGATATAATTAAATATACAAATGCAACTATCAAAAATGGTGTTGTTTTTTCTGGATGGAACAATGAAAACCAATCATGGTTTCATGGGTTTAATAATTTTTTTGAAGATCGTCCTTTTTATGATAATATTAATATTTTTAAACTTTGTCATATGGCAATGCAAGAACATGGAAATTTAGATTCTATTAATTTAAATGCACAGATATCTTATAAAAATAAAGTTCATTCAATTAATAGTAAAAAAGAATACTCATTGCATTTAGATGCAAAACTGCTTGGAGATTTTTTAGAAAATGAGGTAGTTAAAAAAAATATAGAAATTATTGATGCCATTGTTGTTGATACTAAAACAAATAATAATGGTGATATTGTAGAATTATCATTAGATAATGAAACAAGCATTAGTCTAGATTTTTTAATTGATGCATCTGGATTTTCTAGATTATTTTTAGATAATACTTATAACGTTGAGTGGATTGACACATCTAAATTTCTTCCAGCAACATCAGCAATTGCCTGCAAACTTCCTTTAGATGGCAAAGAAGTTCCATATACACAAGCAATTGCAATGAATTATGGTTGGGCATGGAAAGTTCCACTACAAAATAGATATGGTTGTGGATATGTTTATGATAATAATTATATTAGTGAAGATGATGCAATAAAAGAAGCCTATAAGTTTTTTGGAAAAGATTTAGAAATTATAAAAACTTTTAACTTTACTCCAGGTTATGCAAAAAAAATATTAATAAATAATTGTTTAGGTATAGGACTTTCTACATCATTCTTTGAACCAATGGAGGCTACTGCAATATCAGGAATGATTAATGCATTATATTTATTTTTAGATAATTATTTCTATAAATATATTAATAATACTATTGCTGATATGGAAATAGATTATTTTAATGATTTAAATGAACGAATGGCACAATCAATAACAACCTATCTATATATGCATTATGTTACAAACAAAACTAATACCAATTTTTGGTCAGAATTTTTACTAAAACATCCAATGCCAGAATATGAACATTATAATATAAAAAGATTTATTAATGATATGGAAACAAACAAACAGAATTTTTCTTATTTGATGCAACCACCTTCTTGGCTATTGTACAGTTGGATATCTTTATATGCTGGAAATAGTTTTAAAGTTTCTAAAGATTCATTTGACAAAAATGAATTGGAAGAGTATAATAAAATAGTAGAAAAAATCAATAGTGCTGCAGAGCAGTATGATGATTTTAAAATAACAATATAAAAAAGGAGAAAGATATGAGCGTAGTAAAGGGATTAAAAAACATCAACGCCCTGCTCGACAAACCAAAATACGATGAAAACTCACCAAAGGTAAGATGGCTTAAACTTGCTGATGGACAATCAGTAAAGATTCGCTTTATTGAAGAACTAGACGAAGACTCTGCAAATTATAGTGCATCTCGTGGACTCTCTCTAGTTGTCAAAGAACACGTAAATCCAAAAGATTACAAGCGCAAAGCAGTAGACACTATGGACACAGAAGGTCGTGACTGGGCAGAAGAAATGCACCGTAAAGACCCAAAGGCTGGATGGCGTGGTCGTCTTCGCTTTTACTGTAACGTACTAGTAGATGATGGAATTGAAAAACCATATGTAGCCATTTGGTCTATGGGAATCAGCAAGCAATCATCTTTTAATACAATTCGTGAATATGCACTTGAGACTGGTAGCATTTCAAACGTTGTTTGGAAAATGAAGCGTAATGGTCAGGGTACTGAAACAAATTACACAATGATTCCAGCAGCACCAGATAAAGAACCATTTGATTGGTCTGGAATCGAGCCATTCCAAATTGAACTTGCACTTCGCAAAGTTCCTTATGCAGAGCAAGAAGCCTTTTATCTAGGCTTTGACTCACCATCAACTACTTCATCAACCAACACAGATTGGTAGTATGAACTACGCAGGATTACACGTACACACTCACTATTCTCTGTTCGATGGAATTGCAACTCCAGAAGAGTATCTAAGTCGTGCCGTAGATCTTAAAATGCCAGCATTGGCAATAACAGATCACGGCACACTTTCAGGACATCGTGAGTTTTATCGTACCGCAAAATCCAAAGGCATTAAACCAATTCTTGGGCTAGAAGGATATATGTGTGCAGACATATCTGATACACGAGATAAGTCTGAAAGAGAAGGTCAACAAGACCTTGTTTATAATCACATTGTTCTTCTAGCAAAGAATCAGATTGGTTTAGAAAATTTAAATAAAATTAGTGAAGTTTCCTGGACTGATGGGTTTTTTAAGAAACCAAGATTTGATTTTAAGATACTTGAAAAATATCGTGAAGGTATTATTGTAACTTCAGCATGTCCAAGTAGTGTTATTGTAAAAGCATTAGAAGAAAATGAGTTTGCTATTGCAAAGAAAAATATTAAATGGTTTAAGAATAATTTTGGTAATGATTATTATATTGAGGTAATGCCACACAATACCCCAGAAATAAATAAGGCTTTGATTGAACTTGCAGATGAATTTAACATTAAGGTTGTTGTAACTCCAGACTGTCATCATTCAGACACATCACAAAAAGAAATCCAAGAGTTTAAATTATTGATGAATACTCACGGCAAAGTTAATAAAGAAGCAACATATGAAAAGTCTAAAAAGAAAACTAATATGATGCAAAGACTTGACTACCTGTACGGAGAAGATCGTCAAATTACCTTTAATAAATTTGATATACATTTACTATCATATGATGAAATTAAATTAGCAATGGAAAAACAGGGGATAGATAGACCAGACATATACTCAAACACACTCCTACTAGCAGACACAGTAGAAGACTATGATATTCAAGATGGACTTGATCTTTTACCAGTTCAATATAAAAGTCCAGATAGTGAATTAGAAAAGATTGCTTTTGAAGGTTTGACACTTAAAGGTCTGCAAGATAATGAAGAATATGTTAATAGATTACGTGAAGAATTAGAAATTGTTAAAAATAAAAAATTTGCACCATATTTCTTAGTTGTTCAAAGCATGATTGCTTGGGCAAAGAAGGAAGGAATTATGGTAGGTCCAGGTCGTGGATCCTCTGCTGGATCTTTAGTCTGCTTTGCACTTGGAATTACAGACATAGATCCAATTAAATATGGACTGCTGTTTTTTCGATTTATTAATCCAGAAAGAAATGACTTTCCAGATATTGATACAGACATTCAAGATACTCGTCGTGAAGAAGTAAAAGATTATTTAGTTAGACAGTATAGGCACGTTGCATCTATTGCTACTTTCTTAGAGTTTAAAGGCAAAGGTGTAGTTAGAGATGTCGCTAGAGTTTTAAATATTCCTTTGTCAGATGTAAACAAAGCACTAAAGCAAGTTGACACATGGGAAGATTTTTGTTATTCAAAAACAACATTATGGTTTAGAGAAAAATATCCAGAAGTAGAAGTATATGGAGATCAGTTGCGAGGACGTATTCGTGGAACTGGAATTCATGCTGCAGGAGTTGTGACAAGCAAGAACCCAATTTTTAGATATGCACCACTAGAAACAAGATCATCTCCAGGATCTGACGAAAGAATTCCAGTGGTTGGTGTTGATATGGAAGAAGCAGAAAGAATTGGCCTAATTAAGATTGACGCACTTGGATTAAAAACTCTTAGTGTTATTCAAGATGCTATTGCAGAAATTAAAAAGAATCATTATAAAGAAATTAATTTATTAGAAATTGATTTAGAAGATCCTAAAGTTTATGAAATGATTTCAGATGGATATACTAAAGGAGTTTTTCAGTGTGAGGCTGCACCATATACAAGCCTTTTGATTAAAATGGGTGTGAAGAATCTAAATGAACTTGCAGCATCTAACGCATTGGTTCGCCCAGGAGCAATGAATACTATTGGCAAAGACTATATTGCAAGAAAGCACGGCAAGCAAAATATTGATTATTTAAATAAGGTTATGAAACCCATTACAATAGATACATACGGTTGTGTTTTGTATCAAGAGCAGGTTATGCAAGCCTGTGTTGAACTTGGTGGAATGACAATGGCAGAAGCAGACAAGGTACGTAAAATTATTGGAAAGAAGAAAGATGCTAAAGAATTTGATCAGTTTAAAGAAAAGTTTGTTAATGGTGCTTCTAAGTACATTAGTCCTAATTCTGCTTTGGATTTATGGCATGACTTTGAAGCACATGCGGGGTATTCGTTCAACAAGTCTCATGCGGTTGCTTACTCTACGGTCTCGTATTGGACCGCTTGGTTAAAGTATTATTATCCACTTGAATTTATGTTTGCCCTTTTAAAAAATGAAAAGGATAAAGATGGAAGAACTGAGTATCTTATTGAAGCGAAAAGAATGGGCATTAGCATTAAGTTACCTCACATTAACGATTCGGATATGGATTTTAAAATTGAGGGTAAAGGTATTAGATTTGGACTTAGTTCTGTTAAATATATATCTGACAAGATTGCAGAAAGATATATCCAAGCGCGACCATTCACATCATACAAACAACTTGAAGAATTTACTTTTACAAAAGGAAACGGAGTAAATAGCAGAGCCTTACAGTCACTAAGGATTACTGGTGCTGCTACCTTTTCTGATAACCCAAGAAATGATCAAGAGATCAAAGAAAATTTATATGAGTATTTAAATTTGCCAGAATTTAATATGACAGTGCCAACACAATATCATTCATTCATTCAATCAACAGAAGATTTTGAAGAAAAAGGATCTTTTATTTTAATGGGAATGATTAAATCAATTAAAAGAGGAACAGGATGGTCTCGTGTTGATGTGTTAGACAAAACGGGATCAATTGGAATATTTGATGATGAGAACACTACCATTGAGATTGGTAAAACTTATCTGCTATTAGCATCTGACAATAGGATTGTTTCTGCCACACCAGTTGATGAAATTAAAACTTCACCAAATGCTTTAGTTAGATTTTTAAATTATAAGCAATTGCCATTTGCAGAAGAAGAGATGTTTGTGATATCATTTAAACCAAGAACAACAAAAACTGGAAAGAAGATGGCATTATTAACTTTAGCAGATTCATCAAGAGACTTACATTCTATAACAGTATTCCCAACATCTTTTGCAAAAGCCTATATGCATATTAAAGAGGGCAATACCTATAAGTTTGATTTTGGCAAAACAAAAGATGGGACTATAACTTTGGAGGATGTTCATGTCAGTTAGCGTAGAAGATGTTTTAGCATTACTAGATCCTAAACTTAGAAAACGTTTGGGTACTGGAGAAGGAATTACTTTTGAATACCAGCCTACTCCCAGTTATGGTCTTAACAAGGCTCTTGGTGGCGGTTTACCGTATGGAAGACAGGTTTTGATCTGGGGTAGCAAGTCAAGTGCAAAGTCCTCTATGTGTCTGCAAATGATTGCAATGGCACAGGCAGAAGGAAAGATTTGTGCATGGATTGACTCAGAGATGTCATACTCAGAAGACTGGGCTATAAAACTTGGGGTAGATCCAAAAAAACTAATCTATTCACAAGCACGAACAATTAGCGATATGGTAGATGTAGGAGTAGGCCTTATTAATGCTGGAGTTGATTTAATTGTAATTGATAGTATTACATCAATGCTTCCTGCCATTTACTTTGAAAAAGATACAGACGATATGAAGGCTTTAGAAAATACAAAACAGATTGGAGCAGAGTCACGTGACTTTAGCAACGCTTGGAAAATGCTTAACTATGCTAATAACAAAGTTAAGCCGACTATGCTTGTACTTATTTCTCAGTCTCGTAATAATATTAACGCTATGTATACTAGTCAGCAGCCTTCTGGTGGGCAGGCTACTAAGTTTTATTCCTCTTGCGTTATTAAATTATTCTCATCGGAATCAGACAATCAAGCAATCAAAGGAAAAATTAAAATAGGAGATAAATTAATTGAAGAAAAAATTGGTAGAAAAATTAGATGGGAGTTACAATTCTCTAAAACCTCTCCTGGCTTTCAGTCTGGTGAGTATGATTTTTATTTTAGAGGTAATGATATTGGGATTGATAAGATAGGCGATCTTGTTGATACCGCAGAACAAATGGGTATGGTAAATAGAACTGGTGCTTGGTATCAACTTGATGATGGCACAAAAGTTCAGGGTAGAGATGCATTTATTGACAGAGTAAGAGAAGATTTAGACTTACAAGAACAATTAAAACTAAAGGTAGAGAATGCTTAACAATTTTTCTACATATAAAGGAAAGTTTGTTTGTCAAAAATGTAATGAAGAAGTTATTGTTTGTAGATTATGGACAGAAACAAGAGATTTAACTTGGATGTGTACTAAAAAACATATATCAAAAGTTAGTCTTATTCCAAAAGGAAAAAGGGACTATGAAGATGAGTGAGAGATCAGAATCAAAAAAAATAGGCGCCAAACAGCATAAGAATAGTGGAAGAAATACCCATAAGGGCGATGCCACTTGGAAAAATTTTACGGTAGATTTTAAAGAAGTTGGAAAATCTTTTACCCTTAATCAAAAAGTTTGGGCCAAAGCAACCACTGACGCTATTAAAAATAATAATGACCCAGCCATAATTGTTATTATTGGCGAAGGGACAAATAAGGTCAGACTTGCAATAACTGAATTAGCAGTACTTGAACAATTTGTAGATGGTGTATAATATATATATGTATCTAGATAATTATAAACCTAAGAATAGCATAACTCCACATATTATAAAAGATTTCTTTACCAAAGAAGAACTTGATGAAATATTGGCAATTGTAGAAAAACAAAAAGTTGACGATTCTTTGCCTGAATTTTATAGACCATTGGTTATACCAAAAATGTCAAGAATGCAAATTGAAATTTTGTATCCAGAAAAAATAAGAAAAAAACTTGAAGCATTTGCCTGTGAAATTATTGGTGAAGAAGTTTTTATGAGTCATAATTCTTATTTAAGTTATAATAAAATTCATGGTGATGATGTAAATCCAAAACTTCCACCACATTTTGATTCTGATAATTACTATAGTAAACTAACGCTTGATTATCAATTAGATAAAAATATTGATTGGCCAATTATTATTGAAGAAGATGAATTTAGTCTTGAATATGGAGACCTTCTTCTTTTTTGGGGTGCAGGTACAATTCATTGGAGAGATCCAATATTGTTTAATGATGGAGACAATACTGAAGTTTTAACTATGCATTTTTCAACAAGAAAAGATTTTGAAGAGTTAAATTTTGTAGCAAGAGCCCAAGAAGAAAGAGAAAAAAGAATGAATTCTTGGGTTAAAAATAAAAACTTTTTAAGATATCAAGAAGAATATTACAAAAAAGACTCATTGTTAAAATAAATAGAAAGTAGTTAAACTTTGGAACAAAACAATACAACACTAGAACAACTTAATGATCTATCAGACATAGCAGAGTACATGCAAGATGAAGATCTTACAACTGCACTGACTATGATTGCTAAACTTATTATTAAACCAGACATTCCTATTCAAGTTGCAACTTTAGAAATTGTTAGACTTCAGGCTATTGCTGCTAAGTTGGCATTGAAAGCAACCTGGATGGCAAATGTTGATAAAAGTAACAGGGGAAAGAAAAACATTTATTATACTGCAGCAGAAGCAGTAAACAATTTAGTGTCAGCACTGAAATATATCACCAGATAGTGTATACTTGTCTAAACAAAGGAATATAATGACTAAAAGTTTACTACAACAAGTAATGGTAAAACAAACAAAGGCAGAAAGTCACATAGATACTAAATCTTTAGTTGAGGCTATTGAAAAAGGCTATCTTGTAGGTCGTGACAAAAAGTTTGTTCAAAAGAAAACATTTGCTCCATCAACAATTGCTTATGGGTTTGGTGAGTGTGCTAGATATTGGTACTTAGCCTTTGATGGCAACGAGTTTGATGACTTGACTACTCCATTCTCTGCTGCAAATATGGGCAATGGTACGTTATCTCATGGAAGAATTCAAGACGCAATTCTTAATTCTGGAATAGCAAAAGTATTTACTGATGAAAAGACTGGCAAGCCAACAACTGAATTTAAAATTAGTAACCAAGATCCTCCAATCTTTGGATATGGAGATGGTATTTTAGTTATTAATGATGAAGAAGTTGTGTTAGAAATTAAAACATGCGGAGAAGAAGCATTTCAGTATTATAAAAGAATGAATAAGGCTAAAAAAGGTCACATTATTCAGATATTGCTGTATATGAAAATTCTTAAGAAGAAAGATGGAGTTTTATTATATGAAAATAAAAATAGCCATGAACTTCTTGCAATTCCAATAAGCGTCAATGACCATTATAGACAATGGATAGACAATACATTTAACTGGCTAAGGGAAGTACGCAAGGCCTGGGAAGATAGAACTCTTCCTAATAAAAACTATCGTGCAAATTCAAAAATTTGTAAGGCTTGTCCAGTCCAAAAGGCCTGCGCTGATGCAGGACCAGGAGTAATTAAAATTGCTCCACTAGAGGGTCTAAGTGAAGCCGTGTAGTTGGTGCGAGAATATGTTTGATGCTACAGTAAGTTATCAAATTTACTGTAGTCCAACTTGTAGAAATGAAGCAACAAAAGTAAAAATTGCTAACAAGCAGGCATTAAATAAAAGAAAAAAAAGAATTGGCAAAGATAGAAAATGTGCCAGAGGTTGTGGAACTACCCTTTCAATGTACAACGACGTTAACTATTGTCCAAATTGCACGGTAGATCCAAAAGAATTACATAGAATGCTTAATCAAATTAAAGGTTATATGCAATATGAACAAGAATAAGTGGGGCTTTGCTATTAAGCCAAAAACAATATGTGCCATTGATGCTAGTACAAACAGCCTTGCCTTTGCTGTATTTAATGATAATGTTCTTGGAACAGTTGGTAAGATTAATTTTGAAGGTAAAACAAATTATGAAAAGGTTATGGATGCATGTAATAAGACTAAATCATTCTTAGATCATTACGGAGGGTTTGAAGCAATAGTTATTGAACATACTGTATTCATGAATAGTCCAAAGGTTGCTGCAGACTTAGCGCTTGTTCAAGGAGCCTTGTTAGGGGCAGCAGGACTAACTGGCACAAAAGTTATAGGAACAGTTTCTCCAATAACTTGGCAAAACTTTATTGGTAATAAAAAAATTGACAAGGATGAAAAGTTTGCTATACGATCAGCAAATCCTGGAAAGTCAGAGTCTTGGTATAAAACCTATGAAAGAAATTTACGCAAAGAAAGAACAATAAGGTTTATTAATATGCAGTATGATAGATCTATAACTGACAATGATGTAGCAGATGCTTGTGGTATTGGGCATTGGGCTATAAAAAACTGGGATAAAGCAATGGGAGTTGACAAGTAATGCCAGAGTTAAATGCAAACATACCACCAATAGAATGTTATGTTCGTGGAAATTTTTTAAGAGATCAAGAAGACAGTCATGATCAATATTTTCCATGTGTTATATTTGGAGTTGCAACTGTTAAGGGAAGAAGTCCACTATTTCATTTATTAATGGAAGATGGTGGAATGTGGTGGAGAATGCCAATTAATGCTTTTTGTACAAAACCAAATGTTCCAGAAGAGCCAATTCATAATTTAGTTTTATGGAATTCTTTTAGTCCATATATTTCAGTTACAAAATTTGAAAATTTAAGTAACATGAGAATTTCATATCTTGATAGAAATAAAACAAATGTTCCTGGAAAATATTTATTTACACTTGATTGGCATAATCCTGAAAGTAACATACTTGATGATGGATACTCTGAAAATCCAGGACAGCACAAGTGTGGGCATGTAATTCAAAGAGATGATGGAAACTTTGCAATACAGCCAAATAACAGGGTAAGGTTAAAAGAACCATCTTTTGTAACAAAAAAAGATCTAGTAATACAAAGACTTATTAATACAAATAAATGGGATGTTGAAAGTTATGATAAATGGACGCTTGAAGACTCAAACGCATACAACTATGATATCCTTGAGACAGAAGTTGACAAATAACGATATGGCTGCTAAACTGTATACATCAGAAGTCTTTATGCGTAAACGATATGTTATGGATAAAAAGACTCCAGAGGAGATTGCTAAGGAGTGTGGATGTACAGTAGAGACTGTTTACGTTTACCTTGCAAAATTTGGATTAAGGAAGTCTAAGCGATGAGCGATCATTTAAAAATTACGGTTGATCAAGTTAGCCATCCAGAACATTATACTAGCGATCCATCTGGCGTTGAGTGCTTAGAAATAACTAGACATAGAAATTTTAATATAGGCAATGCTATTAAGTATCTTTGGAGAGCAGGATTAAAAAACGAAGAGAAACATGTTGAAGATTTAAAGAAAGCAATTTTTTATATTCAAGATGAAATCTATAGAATTGAAGGAATAAATCATGTCAACTGAAGTTGAACTTATTGAACACTTAGATCAAATAAATAAAGTAGTAGAAGAATATTTAAAGGGTAGTGACCCAACCAAGATTTCAAAAGATTTAAGTATGCCTAGAGTTAGAGTTGTTGCACTTATAAATGAGTGGAAAGTTATGGCTTCTGCTAACGATGCAATTCGAGGTAGAGCAAAAGAAGCATTAGCAGCAGCAGACCAACACTATGGTAAGTTAATTTCTAAAGCCTACGAGGTTATTGATGAGGCTGGATTAAATAATAATCTTGGAGCAAAGACTAATGCAATTAAATTAGTATTAGACATTGAATCAAAAAGAATTGATATGCTACAAAAAGCAGGGCTGCTAGAAAATAAAGAACTAGCAGAAGAGATCTTAGAGGTTGAACAAAAGCAAGAAGTATTAATTGAAATCTTGCGTGATATTGCTTCTGAATATCCACAGGTAAGAGATGAAATTATGAAAAGATTATCATCTATCGCTAAGGCAAATGAGGTAATAACAATTGTCCACGATGTTCAATGAGTTTCTAGAAGTACTTGAAGACAATAATTTTTTAGAGGTTCCAGTAGATGCAAAAACATTTATTGAGTCTCCAAACTATTTAGGCCAACCGCCATTGTCAAAAATACAATATGAAATTGTTGAAGCAATGAGTCAGATTTATAAAAAAGAAGATTTAGAAAAAATAATGGGAACAGTGGAAGGTAAAAAATATTATGAAAAATTTACTAAAAACGAAATTATTTTACAACTTGGGAAGGGTAGTGGCAAGGACTTTACTTCGACTGTGGCTTGTGCCTATATTGTTTATAAGTTACTATGTCTTAAAGACCCGGCAAGATACTTCGGAAAACCAAGCGGAGACGCAATAGATTTAATTAACGTTGCTATAAATGCTCAACAAGCAAAGAACGTTTTTTTTAAAGGATTTAAAAATAAAATTGAAAAATCTCCTTGGTTTGCGGGAAAGTATAATGCAAAAGCAGACTCTATTGAATTTGATCAATCGATAACTGTTTATTCTGGACACTCAGAAAGAGAATCACATGAAGGTTTAAACCTATTGCTTGCAGTTCTTGATGAGATTTCTGGTTTTGCATCTGAAGTTGGAACTGGTAATGAACAAGGTAAAACTGCAGAAAATATTTATAAAGCGTTTCGTGGATCAGTCGATTCTCGTTTCCCAGATCTTGGAAAAGTTGTATTGCTTTCATTTCCTAGATATCCAGGAGACTTTATCTCTGAAAAATATGACAGTGTAATTGCTGAAAAAGAAGTTGTTGAAAGAACCCATAAGTTTATTTTAAATCCAGAACTAGGAGATACTCCAGACAACTCATTTGAAATTTCCTGGGATGAAGATTATATTATTTCATATAAGTTTCCTGGAATCTTAGCATTAAAAAGACCAACATGGGAAGTAAACCCAACAAGAAGTATTGAAGATTTTAAACATGCATTCTATACAGACTTGGGTGATGCAATGATGCGCTTTGCATGTATCCCAACATTTTCATCAGACGCATTCTTTAAACAAAAAGATAAGTTAGTTAAGTGTATGACGCTAAGAAATCCACTAGATTCTAATAGAAGGTTTGATGAATCTTTTAAACCAGATCCAGACAAAACATATTATATACACGCAGACCTTGCACAGAAGCATGATAAGTGTGCTGTTGCTATTGCACACGTTGACAAATGGGTTAACATTCAAGTTATTAAAGACTATGAACAGGTTGCACCAGTTGTTGTTGTAGATGCCGTTGCATGGTGGGAGCCAAAAATTGAGGGGCCAGTAAACTTATCTGAAGTAAAACAATGGATTATTAACCTAAGAAGGCAAGGATTTAACATTGGTATTGTATCCTTTGATAGATGGCAATCATTTGATATTCAAAATGAACTTAAGGCTGTTGGAATAAATACAGATACAGTTTCAGTTGCTAAAAAACATTATGAAGATTTAGCAATGATGGTTTATGAAGAAAGAATTGCAATGCCACAAATTGATTTATTGCTTCAGGAACTTTCTGAGTTAAAAATTATGAAAGGTAACAGAGTGGACCACCCACGTAAGTTATCTAAAGATTTAGCAGATGCTGTTTGTGGTGCAGTCTATGGAGCAATTGCACACACACAAAAAGATTTAAACTTAGAAATTGATGTACACACTTGGGGCAGTGCTGCAAAAGAAAGAAATCGGCAGGAGTTTCAAGAAAGAGAAGAGAAGCGTAATATGCAGATGCCAAAAGATGTTGAAGAGTTTTTAGGAAAGTTTAATTTATTATAGTCAGTTTGACACAGTTCTCATATATCTGCTATAATAAGGTATAGTCATAAAGGCTAAAATCATGTTAACTTATAGGAGAAAAATGAACTTATTTAAAAAGATTGCTGTTACAGCAGTTAGTGCGCTTGCCCTGTCTGGAGTGTCTGTAATTACATCAGCCCCAGCCAATGCAGCAATTACTGGAATTTTATCAGTAGATACCGTTCCAAACCGTTCATCATCATTATCTAGTGGCGTTGCTACAGCAACTGCTGCAGACAACAAGATTTCTGTATCGATGATTGCTCTTTCAGATACATCTGGAGCAAGTGAGACAGTAACTGTTCGTGGTCGTATTATTTCAAATCCAACACCAGCAACAGTCGATGCAACAACTCAAATTACAGTTGGAGACACTCTTGTGGCTCTTGCAACTTTATCAAACAACACTGCAGCAACTGTTGTTCTAGGCGGAAGTGATGAAACAGTTACGGTTGATTCTGTAAGCGTTTTATCAAACGCATTTAGAACTCCAGGAACATATAAAATTTTATTATGGATTGACAATGTGGGAAACACAATTGGCGGAAACTCAACCATTGATGGTGGAGAGGCTTACTTTACTGCAGATGTTAAAGTTGGAGGAACTCCAGTTTCATTAGAAACAAGTTCTTCTTCTTTAGTAACAGCAGGGGATGTGTCAGTTGATCTTGGAATTACACTTAAAGATACTAGTGGTATTCCAACATTGCTTCGTAATTCTCTAGAAAGAATTACAGTTTCTTCAACTATTGCAGTTGGATCAACAGAAACATTAACAGTAACAAAAGGTAAGTTAACTGCTCCAGGAAGTGTTTTAACAACTGCTTCACGATCTGGAACACCAACAACAAATACATTCTTAGAGTCAACAGACTCACTTACAGCATCAACAGGATCCTATGATCTTCATGCTAAGCATAGTGGTTCAACAAGTTCTGCTCTTACATTTAACTTGGGTGGAATTTTAACTCCATCAGTTGCCAAAGTCGTAACATTTACAACAAATCCAGTAGCAACTGCAACAAAGGTTGCTCTTTCAACTGCCATCGGAGTTTCAACATCTACAGTTAAGTATGTTGCTCCAGTTGCAATTGAAACACCAACATCAACAACATATTTTGCTAGCACTTCTTCTGCATCAACACTTGGTTGGTCCATTAGTGGAACAGCAGGATCGATTGTTAATGCTAAGATTACATCTTCTAGCGTTGCTGGAATTACAAATGGAACATATCCAGTAGTTATTGGAACGAATGGAATTGGAACATATGTTACTTCTGCTACTACTGCTAGTGGATCATTCACAATTACAGTTGCCCTAGCAACAGGAAACTCTGTTGTTACAGTTACCTATACTGCTCCTTCAGTTTCTCAAGGTGCATTAGGAACAACTGGAATTTCTACATCACTATTAAGTGCATCAATTACAAACTCTGTAGTTAAAAGTGGAGATACCACAAGCCTTAAGATTAATGTAAAGAATAACTTTGACACTGCTCAGCAATATTATTTTGTTACTGGAACATTGTCTTCTTCAAGCAGAAACTTTGGAACAACAATTGCAACTTCAGTTACTGATATTAATGGAGATGCAACAATTACATTTAAAGATTCAAGCACTTCAACAACAAACTTTGTTGATGCATTGACCATTCAGGTTACTGCGCCAGGAACTTCAACTGGTCTGCTAACGTCTGCAAATGTTCTTACAGTTACCTATTCTGCAACGGGATCATATGCCTCACTAACACTAACTGGTGGAAGCACAGAGACTGTTAAAGTATTAAAAGATGTTCAAGCAACAACAGCAGGAACTGCATCTGCAGTAACCATTGCAACATCATTAAAGAATGCTTCAGGAACTTCTGTCTCTGGAGTAGCACTTGTTGTTACTGCATCTGACGGAGTTGTTCTTAGAACTTCTGCACCTACTGTTCGTCCATTAACAGGAGATTTGAAGACTGTTACTATCGGAAGCGGACAAGAATTTACAGCAATTGGAACGAAACCTGGACTTGCAACAGTAACTGTTGTTGGTGGAGGATTGACACAAACTGCAACCTTTACTGTTAATGATGCAGTTGCAACAACAGCAAGAAACATTACATTAACAACTGCTAGTGGAAAAGTAACTGCAACTGTTAAAGATGGTTGGGGAAATCCAGTTAAAGGAATTAGTGTTAACTTTGCAGTTGATTCTAAGGGAATCTTTGGCAACGGAGTAACTTCAACTTCAGCAGTAACTGATGCTAATGGAAATGCCTCTGCAATATTACAATCCTTTGATGGAAAACTTGCAGATGCTGGAATCATTGCATCTCTTGTAACTATTGCACAGTCAGCAGATATAGCAGACACTCCAGTAACTGGTTTTGCTAAAGGAGAAAACACTGCAATTGCAATCGTATCTCTTCCAGCAGTTAACGTTATTGATTCAGTGACATCTGTCAAGACTGACGTAACAGCAGTCAAGGCTGACGTAGCAACTGCAAACGCAGCAGTTAAGGCTCTTGCAACACAGGTAACTGTGCTACAAGCCTCAGTTGCAACCTTGATCGATTCATTGACTACACAGATTGCATCATTGATGAAGTCTGTTAATGCATTGACTAAAGCAGTAGCAAAACTACAAAAGAAGTAAATAGTCCAACACTTAGGGCAGGGTAACATAAGTTCCCTGCCTTTTGTGTTATAATAATATAGTATCTGCCTAACGGGGATATAAATTAACTCGCTGAAAAGGAGAAAGAAAATGGTAACAACGTTCGCTATGGATCTTTTTAAAGATCCTTTTTTTATTGGATTTAATCGAGAATTAGATAGATTAAACCAAGCACATTCAATTAATGCAGGTGGATTTCCACCATATGATCTACTTAAACTAGATGATGATAATTATATTATTACTCTAGCAGTAGCAGGGTTTAGCAAAGAAAGCCTTGATATTGCGGTAGATAAAGGAACCTTAATTATCAAGGGAGAACAGGCAACAGTAACTGATGCAGAAGTATTACATAAAGGAATTGCTGCTCGTAAGTTTACTCGTTCATTTGCTCTTGGTGAATATATGGAAGTAACAACTGCTGATCTTACGGATGGAATGTTAAATGTTAAAGTTACACGCAATATTCCAGAAGAAAAGAAACCAAAATCTATAAAAATCAAATAATTCTGTATAATATATAGTTATAGAGATTATGAAACATTGATCGGCTATATTTAATACGGATGCTCTATATGAGAGTCGTTAGGTTAATACCGTGAACGATAGACCCGAGTAGTTGTCTATAAACTGCTCACTTTTTAATATAATGTTATAATATAATAGTCAACAATGTTGACCTAGGAGAAGGGGAACTGAAAAAATCACTTAGAACGTTAATTGTTTTAGGCCTTGTCGTC
>Ga0209086_10000036_pt1 | contig 122085 bp, 93 predicted proteins | sample M_130207_XF_Meta_FD_187312 | JGI IMG/M metagenome (GOLD analysis project Ga0209086, IMG submission 187312) | Freshwater microbial communities from Lake Montjoie, Canada to study carbon cycling - M_130207_XF_MetaG (SPAdes) (version 2) | ecosystem: Environmental > Aquatic > Freshwater > Lake... | reverse complement strand
TCGCTACGCTCCGCCTCTCTCCGTTCCGCGCCGGGCCAACCCGCGTTCGCCGAGGCAAATCCATTCTGCTTCTGATTCGTGTTCACTCTGATTTCCATTCTCGCCCTGCTCAGTAATTAAGACCGGGGATAGTGTCTCAGCTATGTTGGCACGGAGGGGTTGGACTTTCTCAAAAAAAAGGCTTGCCTGCTCGACTGAGGACAAACGCCAATGGATCGACCCTTGCCACCCCAGACTGAGCATCCAACAGCAGTGCCAACTGTTGGGTCTGTCCCGCTCAACCTACTACTGGGTTGCTCGCCCAGAGAGTGCCGAGAACCTCTGGCTGCAACGCCAAATCGACGAACTTTACCTGGCTCACCCGTTCTACGGCAGTCGGAAGATGGCCGTCGTACTCGGGATCAATCGCAAACGCGCTCAACGACTGATGCGCCTGATGGGCATCGAGGCTCACTACGCCAAACCGAACCTGAGCCGAGCGGCTCCTGGCCATCACATCTACCCGTGCCTTCTGCGCGGGCTGCCGATCGAGCGGGTTCACCAAGTGTGGAGCATCGATATCACCTACATTCCGCTACGGCAGGGTTTCCTGTATCTGGTGGCCATCGTGGACTGGTACAGCCGCTACGTCTTGAGTTGGGAGCTTTCCAACACGTTGGATGTCCGTTTTTGTTCGGCGGCTCTGGCCGCCGCGTTGGACCAGTATGGGCGGCCCGAAATCTGGAACTCCGACCAGGGCTCGCAATTCACCTCAACTGCGTTCTTGGCTCCTCTGCTGGCGCTGGAGGTCGCTATCAGCATGGACGGGCGGGGACGGGCGCTCGACAACGTTTTTATCGAACGGGTGTGGCGTTCGCTCAAGTACGAACTGATCTATCCGGGGGATTTTGGCTCCGGCGAGGAGTTGCGGGAGGCTCTGATCAAGTACTGGAGATTCTACAATCACGAGCGGCCGCACCAAGCGCTTGGCTACGCAACGCCTGCGGACTTGTTTGGCAACGGCGCTCGGAGATGAGGGGGGCGCTGCCCCCCGGCCCCCGGGATTTAACGCTTTGGGGCCAGGATGTTCAGGGCGGCGGAAACCCGGAAACCGGGTTCCCGCCTCATCCCGGCACTGAGGTGGCGCTCAGGTCGCTTCCCAGCGTTGCCTTATCCTCCACTCAGGTGGAAAATAGTCTACCGAATCCCGACCAACTGTGTCATCCTGGTCTCGGTAATCAGCCCCTCTCCACACTTAAGACTCACTTACTTTCGTGTCTAGCCGATGGGGTCCACCTCATTCTGGTGTGCCGGAGCCGAAAGAGTGAGACGAGAACTCGCGACGGGGCGGCGTTTCGCAGGCCGGCAATTTGGTATTCTCGAGCTCTTTGCCGATCTCGGCGGAGCGTTCGATCAAGAAAGCCTTCGCCTTGCCACGTAATCCTTGGGATCAGCGACGCGGACTCCGTAGATGGCCATGTAGGCGTTCTTCGGGCCGAGGGCGGTCTTCACGAAGTTGAGTTCGAAACGCTTTTGGGCAGACGGGTACAGATCGGGACGGGTGCGGGCATCGGGCCGATCGACGATGGTAAAGAGCGTCATCCAATTAGCGACCGTTTCGCTGGACGCAGCGAACTCCCAACTGGCGTTGGACTTCTGGTTGAAGGAGGCGAGGCGGTCAGGGCGGCCAAAGAGAGTGCCGGGCTCGGCCGTAGAGGCGGCCTTGAGGAAGCCAGCGCCGAGTAGAAGGGGGTTCGAGAAGACTTCATACCCGGACGGGATTAGAATCCGGGCGAAACTGCTCATCGTGTTGCTCTGCCCGGATGCGGCGAATTAATTATGCCTGGTTCATTATGCCTGGATTGTGGCGGGGCTGACGTTTCTGGTGTTACTCGCCTCGGCAGCATTGCGGTCGGCACCGGGCCTTCTGATAGTGCCGCTGGAAACGGAATTCGCATGGTCGCGGACTGTGGTTTCGTCGGCGGTAGCGGTGAACCTTCTGCTTGATCGGGCCGTTTACAGCGAGCGGGACGCAGCGGTGGGGGTGTTGGCTACGTTGCGGATCGAGGAGCCGTACCAGATGATTCTGCTATGGGGCGTCGTGGTCGGCGTGGGGACAGGCGGACCGTCGACGGTGCTGGCGGCGGTGGTGGCCAACCGTTGGTTCGAGGAGCGCCGGGGGATGGTGACCGGGGCGCTCTCGGCGGCGAACGCGACGGGGCAGTTAGTGTTTCTGCCGCTGCTGGCGCGGGTGGCGACCGAGAGTGGCTGGCGGGCCGCCACGCTGTGGATTGGTGGCTTTGCGGCGGTGGTGGCGCTGTTGATCTGGCTCGTGATACGGGATTCGCCCGGATCGACCGCGTTGCGGGCGTATGGTTAGAAGGCGTTGCGCTTCGCGGCGGGACGGAAGGAGTTTTGGGTGCTGGCCGGGACGTTCTTCATTTGCGGCTTGCCATGATCACGGGATCGGCGAGATGCGGGCGGCGAGCCTTCTGGCAATGATGGGGGTGTTCGACATTGCGGGGACGACAGCGTCGGGTGGTTGACGGACCGGTGCTCGCCTCGCTTGCTGTTGGGTATCTACTAGTGTTTGGCGTGGGTAGTGTTTGACGGGGGCTTTCTCTGTTCTTGTTGCCGACTCTGTTAGCCAAGGGGCGATACGCCGGAGTTGCAGTGGTTTGCGGTGCCGTACCGGCTGGACTGGATTGCGACGGAGCCGCCAACGGTGCGGCTGTGCGAGGATGCTCTGGACGGGAGAATACTGGGGTGATCTACGGCTGGATCGCGGCGGCGCATCAGGTGGAGGCGTCGTTATCGGCGCTGTTGGCCGGGAGCGTTCGGCAGGCGACGGGCGACTATCCAGAAGCGTTTTTCGGGGCGGCGGTGCTGTGTTTGCTAGCGGCGGGGACGTTTGTTGTTTCGCGGCGGGCTAGCGTTCCTGAGCCCGCATGACGGCGGCGTGCGTCGCAGCACGATTGGGCTGGCCGGCTTGGGTCCAGGCGCGGATGAGGAGATAGTGGATGGCGGGGTCGGGGGTAGAGCCAACTGAGAGGGTGAGGGCTAGTTCGGCTGCCGCGGCAGCTTGCGCTGGTTCGCCTTTTTTGAGGAGGAGACGGGCTAGTTCGAAATGAGCGTCGCGGAGGGTAGGGGAGTGTTTGACGGCTTGCCGGAGCCACGCTTCGGATTCTTCGAGGCGGCCGAGGAGGAGCAGGAGGCGGGCTCCGGGGAGGAGAGTATCGGCCAGGGGATGGCCAGTGGCTCGTTCGAGTCGGATAGCTTCCTGGTAGAGGGCGAGGGCGTCGGCGGGGTTGCCGACGCTTTCCGTGGAGAGGCCGAGGTAAAGGGCGACGCGGGCATCTTTCGGAGAAAGTTCGCGGGCCTTGCGGAAGCGGGCCAGCGCTTCCTTCATCTCGTTGTTCATGTAGGCTGTCATGCCGTAGAGGAACTGGGCGTAGGCGGCTTGGGGGTCCAGGGCCAAGGCGCGTTCAAGGCTGCGGCTGGCGACGTCGAAGCGGTTAGCGGCCATGGCGAGTTTGGCTTGCAGGGTGAGCGCGGGGATGAGTTTGGGATCGAGACGGAGGGCCTCTTCGACGGCGGCGAGCGAGGCGTCGAACTGCTTGGCGACGAAGAGGGCGTTGGCTGTGTCGTAGATGGCTTGGCCGGGGGAGGCGGCTTGGAGAACGGCGGCGAGAAGGGCGACAAGGAGGAGCTTCATGGTTGGCCGTCCTCTGTGACGTCGAGGACGCGGTCGGCAGGGACGTTCGTTAGTTTTTGGAGGCGGCCGCTGGGCCAGTGAATTTCGATTTCGGCGGCTGCGATGTGGCTTCCGAAGCCGAAGCGGACGAGGGGCTCGCTGGAGCTGGCGTAGCCGACGGCGGTGGTTGCGTGGTTGTAGAGATGAGTGCCATCGGGGAGGCGAACATTGACTTGGGCTCCGAGGCCTGGGCGGTTGGAGCGGGTGCCGCGGAGGCGGAGGGCGAGCCAATGGGCGGGGCTGGCGGTGACGTTGTGAAAGAGCTTGGCTGGGCCGTTGACGGCGGTGACGACGACGTCGATTTTACCGTCGTTGTCGAAGTCAGCGAAGGCGGCTCCGCGATGGGCGGCGGCGGTTTGGAAGTCGGGGCCGGCGGTGCGGGAGACGTCGTCGAGACGCTGGCCGGCTATGTTCCGATAGACGCGATTGGGGAGGGCGGATTCGCGGCCGAGGTAGCGGTCGAGTTGCATCAGGTGAGCTAAGGCGAAGAAGATGTCTTTCCAGCCGTCGTTGTCGAAGTCGAACATGCCGAGGCTCCAGCCGGTGAGTTGGCGGGTGCTCATGAGGAGGCCCGTCCGCTGGGCATAGTCTTCGAAACCTTTGCGGCCGCCGAGATTGCGGAAGAGGAGGAAGGAGTCGTTGAGGATGCCGGAGACAAGGAGGTCGGGTTGGCCGTCGTTATCGAGATCGCGGAAGTCGGCTCCCATGCCGGCGATGGCGTAGCCGTCGTCGCGGAGGGCGACACCGGCTTCGAGGCCGATCTCGGTGAATTTGCCTTTGCCTTGATTGTGGAAGAGGAGGCCGCGGACGGAGTCGTTGGCGACGAAGATGTCCGTGAGGCCATCGCCGTCAAAGTCGGCGAAGGAGACGCCCATGCCTTTGCCGATTTGGCGGCCGATGCCGGAGGCGGCGGAGACATCGGTGAAGGTGCCGTCGTGGTTGTTGTGGAAGAGCTGGTTGGGGAGGCCCTGGTAGGCGTTGGGATGGCAGTAGTACTGGCGGTCCGGGGTGCCGCAGCGGGGTTCGGTGGCGGCGTTCCAGACGACGTAGTTAGCGACGAAGAGGTCCAGCCAGCCGTCGTTATCGTAATCGAACCAACCGGCGGAGACGGCCCATTTAGAGGCATCGGGGTTGGGGAGGGGAGAGGCGGCGAAGCGACCGTTGCCGAGGTTGCGGTAGAGAGTATTGCCTTTGACACCGGCGACGAAAAGGTCGGCGAAGCCATCGTTGTCATAGTCGGCAGTGGCGACGGCCATGGCGTAGCCTTCTCCGGCGAGGTTGGCTTCGGCGGTCGAGTCGGTGAAGGTTAGATTGCAGTTATTGCGGAAGAGGCGGTTGGAGAACTTGGGGCTGGACTTGCGGAGGGAGGGGATGGCTGCACCGTTTGTGAAGAAGATGTCGGTGCAGCCATCGTTATTGTAGTCGAAGGCCGCGACGCCGCCGAGGGTGAGTTCGATTTGATGGAAGCCGCCGCCTTCGTCGTTCTGGAGCTCGAAGCGGAGGCCGGCCTGGGCGGCGATCTCTTCGAAGCGGATGGGGGGCGGCGCGGCGGCGGCTTTGATGACGGTGATGAGGAGGAGGAAGCGGTACACGCTGATTCCTATGCTACCGAAAGCTGCTCGGCAAGCTGTGCGGGTTCAAAATCGCTTTTCGACACCGGCTTGTTTCAGCACGGCGTTGGCGGTGTGTTTGGACAGGATCTTACCGTCGACTGGAAACCGCCGCTGGGAGATCGGACTATGTCAGCTTTCATGATCACCTTTGCCTTGCCGTTCCATGCGGCAGCCGTGCGAACGGAGAATATCCTTCACACTCTGGGTGTAAGTGGCCATCAATAGATAAGGACGCTGCTATCTTCGTGTTGGTACAGCACGTGCAAAGTAGCGGCCCGATGGGTGACAACACCGTTCAACTCCAACAACTCCGGGATCAGTATTTTTAGTTTTTGCGCCAGAAGATTCGGGGAATCGGCTTCTGCTACGAGGCCCGGGACATCGTCGCTCTCGGCTACCCAGACGCCAGCGTCGCTATCCCACTGAGCACGAATCTCATAGACATCGGACGTGGTCATGTTTTCCACTTACTCGATTTTACCACCCATGCGGTTGTGCCGTTCGGCATGTCTTCTACCCTTTGGGAGTTCGATTAGCTTGTCGAGTTCCCGCCCCCATTCGACCTAGAACTCAAAGCGAAGAACCAGTTGGCCGGTGCGGGGAGTGGGGAGAGACGAGTTCACGCTGTTGGAGGCGATGTTGTTGTAGTTAAGGAAGCCGAAGCCGCCGGTGAGCACTCCGTTTGAGCGGGTGGGCGGGAGGGCGGGGCTGCCGGTGCTGGGATCGGAGATCGACAGATTTTGATTGAGCAGATTGAAGAACTCGGCGCGGAGGCTCATGGTGACTTTTTCCTGGATGCGGAATTCCTTACCGAGGCCGCCGGAGATGATGGGACGGCGCTGGCCGCGGAAATCGTTAAAGTAGGCGATGTTGCTGCCGGGGACGCCGGGGGTCTGATCCTGCCAAGCGGCGGGGTTGAGGACGGTTTCCTGGGAGGGATTGATGCAGCCGCAGTTGATGTTCTTGAGATAGAGCGGGACGCCGGCGATGCGATTCTGGCGGGTGTAGCCGGTGGAGACGAAGCCGCCGATCGAGTTGTTCGAGCCCGGGGTGTTCAGCAGGGTGCCGCTTTGCCAGGTGCTGATGGTGCCTAGCTTCCAGCCGCTCAGGAGGGCTTTGGCGACTTTGTTTTGTCTAGCAATGCCATAGGCCGGAACGGTGTAGTTCACGCTGAGGCTGGTGACGTGGGGCAGGTGGTTGGGCGAGAGCCCCTTGAAGCTTTTACGGTCGTAGATGCTGCCGGCGTTGGTCGCGTTGTCGAGGGTTTTCGAGAAGGCGTAGGCGAGAGTGGTGGTGAGGCCGTAGGAGTAGCGCTTGGTGGCTTTGACTTGGAGAGCGTCGTACCAGGAGGCGCCGAGCGGGGCCCAGAGTTGGCCGACGCCGCTGAACTGGGGGTAGGGCCGGAGGGTCTGGAGTACGGTGCCGTTGGTGGGGAAGCCGGGATAAGGCAGCTTGAAGCCAGCCGCGACGGCGCCGGCAGATGTGATGGTGGAGTTGAGGAGTGTGCGAGTGGCGGGGTTAGTCAGATCGCCGAGGCCGAAACGGGCGAGGGTGGCGGGGTCGACGGCGTTGTAGTTGACGAGATTGCCGACCGAATAAGTTCCGTTGCCGCCGCCGCCGGCGTTTTGCCAGACGGTGCGGTTACCGAGGTAGGACGCTTCGACGACGATGTCCTTGGCGACCTCGCGTTGGATGGAGACGTTCCATTGGTTGACGCGGGAGGGACGGCCGCCGTTGCGGTCGACGAGGGCGGGGGCGGCCTGGACGGCGGCGCCGGGGACGACGAACAGACCGGCGTCATAGGCGGCCCCGTAGAGGAGATTCTGATCGAGTACCAAGGGACGGGAGAGCGAACCGGCTGCGACGCCGTTACCAGGCGAGGGAAGGTTGACGACATTGAAGCCCATGCTGGCGGTAGAGGGGGCGACGGCGGTGGGGGAGAGGGGTCCGTAGACGAGGCCCCAGCCGGCGCGGAGAACAGTTTTTGGATTGAGCTGATAGGCGGCACCAAGGCGCGGGGCGAAGGCTTTGCGATAGGCGGGGACGAGGGCGCAGTTGCAGCGGCCCTTCCCTTCCCCAGCGTAGATGACCGCGCCGAGCAGGCCGTTGGCGTTGGGGTTGGGGGTGGTGGGGCTAAAGGAGGACTGACGGTCCCAAAGCTCGCCGAGCGGCCCCTGGTAATCCCAGCGGACGCCGTAATCGAAGGTGAGCTTGCGGGTGAGTTTCCATGTGTCCTGGGCGAACAGGGCGAGAGATTTGCGGCGATTTTGCGGGGTGGATGCGTTTCCCGCGGAAGCGTTGTCGTAGAGGCCGAGCAGGAAACTGGCCCACGCGGAGCCGGTGCCCGTACCGTTGGGGAGTACCTGACCGTAGAGGGGCTGAGCGGTTTGGGCGCCGCTGAAGTTAAAGGTAGGGGTGAGGTTGTTGTAAGTGAGCGGGCTGGTGGTTTCGAGCTTCCAATCTCCGCCGAACTTGGTGGTATGGTTGCCGTGGACCCAACTGAGGCTGGCGACGCCGGTGGCCTTTTGGTCGAAGAGAAGGGTGCGGTTGCCGGTTCCGAACGGCAGCGCCATGCCGCCGAGGATGCTATCGCCGATGGGCCCGAGGCGGGGAAAGCCGGTGCCGGGGGCGCCAGTGATGCCGACTTTGGCGGGATCGAACTCGAAGCTGATGGGAGGAACGGTGTCAGGGTTACGATAGCGGATGAAGCCAGCGCCGAGGTGGAGGAGAAGGGTGGGAGAGAGGGTTTGGTCGTAGTTGACGCGGCTGGTCATACTCCAGATATTCTGGATGCGGACGCGGGAGAGGACGTCGGGGAGACCGTCGACGCCGTTGGACTTGTCGGTGTTCTGGGTGCCGACGTAACCGGAGATTTTGCTGCGGTCATTGAAATTGTGGTCGATTTTGAGAGAGGGGATTTGCTGGAGTTTGAAGAAGGCTCCGGACTGGGTGAAGTTATTGACGTAGGCATCGTTGCCGAGGTTCGGCTTAGGAAGGAACGCGAGGATTTTCGTGGCGGCGGGGTCGATGCGGCTGGGGGGAATGATGTTATTGGGAAACGTATTAAGAACGCGGCGGCCGGTGGAATCGATGACCTGGGTGGCGGGGTCGTAGATTGCATTTTGGATAATGGGGCGGCCAGCGAAGTCGTTGCCGAGATTCCGGTTGGCGGTGACGGCGAGGTTGTTGCTGAGGTTACCAGCGAGATAGGCACTGTTGGGGACGGTGGAGGTGCCGGCGTAGAGGCTTTCGCGGTCGCGGTACTTTTCGATATTGAAGAAGAAGAAGGTTTTGTTTTTTCCGCTGTAGAGTTTGGGGATGAGGACGGGGCCACCGAGGGAGCCACCGTAGTCGGCCAAATGCTTGACTACTTTAATATGGCCGCCCTTACCGTCGTTTGTGAAAGGGATACCGGCGTTGAGGAAAGTGTTTTCGAAGTAGAGGTAGGCGCTGCCGTGGAAGGCGTTGGTCCCACTTTTGGACGTGAAATTATAGACGCCGCCGTTGCCGACACGGCCGAATTCGGCGGAGAAGTTGGAGGTTTGCAGGGTAAACTGTTCGATGGATTCGACGGATGGCTGGAGTTCGTCGGAGACGCGGGTTTGGCGGGCGCTGTCGGATTCCTGGCCTTCGAACATGATTTTGAAGTTGTTATTGCCTCCGTTAATGGAGATGTTGTTCCAGCCGTTGAAGGTCGCGCCGGGGGTCATCTGGGCGAAGGAGAGCGGGTTGCGGATGGCGCCGGCGCCGATACCGAAGTTGATGGGGAGTTCGTTGATTTGCTTGCCGGTGATGGTGGAGGACTGTTCGGCGCTTTCTGTTCTGAGCTGGGTGGATTCGGCGTTAACGCGAATGGTTTCGGCGGCCGAGCCAATGGCGAGGACAATTTCGACGCGGGTGGTGACTGCGACCTGGACCTGGATCTTGGCTTGCTCATAGAGACCGAACCCGGGGTGGGAGACCTTCAGTGAGTAAGTTCCGGCGGACAAAGAGAGCAGGGTGTAGTTGCCGGTTCCCGTGGTGACAGTGTCGGAATTGGCACCGGTGTTCGTATTGGTAAGGACGATGCGGGCCCCGGGGATGAGGGCTCCAGTGGAATCGGATACTGTACCGGTAATCACACCTCGATCGCTTTGAGCGAAAAGTGCAGTCATCGAGCAAAGGAACAGAGCAAGCGAAGTATAAGTTTTCATGGATCTTTGAAGGGCGAGAGGCGCCGAGCCAGTTGGATACTATCAGGAAGTCGCCACGAACACCAGCGGTGATTACTCGGCTTTACGAAGCTCGGCCAGGCGGCTGAGAGCCTTGCGGGAGACTGGGTTGATGGCGAGATATTTTTGGAGGAGGGCGATCGATTCTTTGGCGGGGCGGATTTGGGTTAGGTTGAGTACGGCTTCTTCAAGGGCGGGGTTGGCGAGGAGGGCGCGGTCCCAAAGGCTGCCGGCTTCTAGCGTCCGGCCTTGGCGGATTCGATGGGTGCCGAGATTGACTAGAGCGGCGGGATCGTAGGGGTTGGCGCGGAGCACCGATTCATAGAACTGGGCGGCGCGGTTAGGGTAGGGTTCGAGGACGGCGAGGCGGAGTTGGACGGGCCAGTCTTGAGGGACCGCTCGGGAGAGGTAGGCGGCGGCTCGCGGGTCGCCGAGTTCGGCGTAGGCGAGACCAAAGGCACGGTCGTCGGCGGGGCCGAGGAACGGTGTTAGGGATTCAAGTCTGGGCTGGGACTCGCGACTCGGTTTCTTGGGGATGCTGTGGTCGGTCATGACGCCGTGGTTGGCGTCGACGGCCTTGGAGCGCGGCATGTGGCAGGTGACGCAGCGTTCCTGCTGGCGGTGAGCCGTTTGATGGCAGCCTTGGCAGGCGGGCTGGGATTTGTCGGCGTTCGTGTGGGGGTCGTGGCAGGTGCCACACCAAAGCGCATCGCCGGCCCCGGTTTTGCAGGCGCTGGCGGCGAGCTTTTCGACGTGGCTGGTTACCTTGAGGTCCTTGCGGCCTAGCTTCGAGACGAAGTAGGTGGCGAAGTCGGAGAGGCGGTCGCCGGCCCGGAACTCGGCGAACTTGCGACCCGGGCGCTCGATGCGGGCTTCGCCGGTAAGGTGGCACTGGCTGCAGACGGCGTCGCGGCGATCGGGAGCGAGGCGGGCGGGGTTGACGATGTTGCCTTTGGCAGGGGCGTGGGCGTGGTCGCTGCCGGGCCCGTGGCAGCGTTCACAGGCGACGCCGTTTTCATGGAAAGGCGGATCGCCGAAACGGTTCTGGGTGCCGAGGACGGGACGAACGCGGCTGGCGTGGCACTGCAGGCAACTGGCTTCGACGGCGCGGGTGAGATGGACTTCTTTGTGATCTTCGTAGCCGGGGGAGGCGTCCCAGGCTTGCTTCTGGGCGTACCAGGTGACGGGCAGTTCAAAGAGATAGCCTTCGTACTCGCGGAGGTAGCTGCGCCCGGCGGCGTTCGAGCCGATAAAGTAGTCGATCGTCGCTTCACCGCCGGGGAAGATTAGCTTCTTATCGGCGATCTGGTAGCGGTGGCCGGCAGCGGAGAAGCTAACGGGGGGGATGGCTTCGACTCGTCCGCTTGACTGCGCCATGGCAGTTTTCGCATAGGCGTCGAAGACCGTGGCGTGGCAGGGGCGGCACTGTTGGCTACCGATAAAAACGGCGGCGGCGAGGAGGAGCATAAACCCCTCCCGAGTTTATCACTGCGTTTTTTGGGCCATGGCGGCGAGGCTGAGTTGGCCGCCGAGGCCCATGGTTTCGACGGCGGAGGAGGGGACAACGACCATGGCCCCTTTCTCTTTCATCGTTTCGTACAGCATGTTCATCGCGCGGAGGTGGAGGGCCGCGGGGTGGCCGTCGTAGACCTTGGCGGCGGCGACGAATTTTTCGGCGGCTTCGGTTTCGGCCTGGCCGAAGATGATGCGGGCGCGGCGTTCACGTTCGGCTTGTGCTTCGCGGGACATGGCGTCTTCCAGGGCTTGGGGGATCTGGACGTCGCGGACTTCAACCGATTGAATCGTGATGCCCCACAGGTTCGTTTTATCGTCGAGGGTACGTTGGAGTTCGACGCCGATGGATTCGCGCTCGGTGATCATTTGGGCGAGTTCGTGGCGGCCGATGGATTCGCGGAGGGCGGTTTGGGCGGCCATGGCGATGGCTTCGCTGAAGTCTTCGACTTCGAGGATGGCCTTCTCAGCGTTCCAGACGACCCAGAAATAGACGGCGTCGACGGCGACCGGGACGGTGTCCCGGGTTAGGGTCGATTCGGCTTTCACGTTGCCGACGCGGACGCGCTGATCGACGGCGGTGCTGACGGTGTCGATGACGGGGATGATCCAGAACATGCCGGGGCCGCGCATGCCTTGGAAGCGGCCGAGGCGGAGGACGGCGACGCGTTCCCATTGGTCGGCGACGCGGGCGGCGAGGAGGAGGTAGAAGCCAGCGGGGAGAAAGAAAGACAAAGGCCACGGAGAGCGGAGGAGGGCGGCCGTGGCGATGCCCAAGACAAGGCAGCCGACCAGCAATACGATGCCGAAGGGGCTGATGGTGGAGTTAAGCTGTGTTATTTTCATTTGGATTTTCTCTCTTGGAGGCGGGTTAGGATGTCTTCGATTTGGAACCCGGCGGCGCCGGCGCGCGCGACGAACTCGCTGACGATTTGATCGAGCTGGCGTTGGCGTTCCACATCGTCGCGCTCCACCTTTTGAGAACTGACAAAAGTGCCGGTGCCTTGGTGGGTTTCGATGACGCCGAAGATCTCGAGTTCACGGTAGGCGCGAACGACGGTGTTGGGATTGATGGCGAGATCGACCGCGGTTTGGCGGACGGTGGGGAGTTGGTCACCAGGGCGGAGCGAACGAAAGACAATTCCGTTGCGAACCTGCTCGATGAGCTGGCGGTAAACGGGAACGCCGCTGGCCAGATCGAAGCGGAAGAGGACGGAAAGGGGCTTGGGGGCCGCAGGCATTTGCGTCAATAGTCTACTAGTTGCCGAGCACCGCCGAGAGAAAAATCAGGCTGCGGCGGCCGAGGGGCCGTTATTGCAGGAGGGACTGATAGACGAGGGTATTGAACTTCGCCTGCACGTCGGTGCCGTTAGGCATGATCTGAAGCATGAGCACAATGACGGTACCGCTTTTACGGTCGACTTGATAGGTGGTGCCGTAAGCACCGCCCCAGCCGAAGGCACCGACGCCGGCCATGCCGTTTGCACCGTAGAGCTCGGTGGTTTGGAAGCCGAGGCCGAAACCGAGGCCGGGGCCGGAGGATTTGGCGTGGAGGTCGCCGGACTGGTTGGTGGTCATAAGTTCCACCGAACGGGAGGCCAGGATACGAACGCCGCCGAGAGTGCCGCCTTGGCGAATCATTTCGAGGAACCGGGCGTAGTCGCGGGCGGTGGAGGTGAGGCCGGCACCGCCCGCGAAGCTAACGCGGGGACCATCGACATAGTGGCCTTGGCCTTTCGAACCTTCGGGGGCGCGGACGAATGTGCCGTCCTTGCCGGTCGAGTAGACGGCGGCGAGGCGATCGCGTTCCGCGGCGGGGACGAAGAAACGGGTGTCTTTCAGGCCAAGCGGGTCGGTGATGCGGGTGCGAATAAATTCGGCGAGGGGCATCCCGGACGCCTTTTCGACGACGCAGCCGAGGATGTCGGTGTTGTAGCCATAGACGAACGCCTCGCCAGGTTGGGCGACGAAGGGCAGGGTGCCGAGCCGTTCCATGGTTTGGCAGACCGGTTCGTCTTTATCGGCGGTATACCAGCCGTTGCCGGCCGCGGGGCCGAGGCCCTTCGCTTCGTAGAGGGCAGAGACGTAGGGTTCGCGGCCGTAGGAGATACCCGCGGTGTGGGTGAGCAGGTCTTGAATCGTGATGGCGCGCCTGGCGGGGACGAGGGTGACGCCGGAGTCGGTTTTGACGCCGACGGTCGTCTTTTTGAAAGACGGGATGAAGTTGCCGACTGGCTCCTTCAGGCCGATTTTGCCCTCTTCGACGAGAGCCATGATGGCGGCGCTGGTGATGGCTTTGGTTTGGGAAGCGATGCGGAAGACGGTGCTCGTGGTCATGCGGCGACTGGCTTCTTTATCGCTCCAGCCGACGGCGCGTTCATAAACGGGCTTGCCGTTGTGGAGGACGAGGGCGACGGCCCCGGCGATTTTATTTTGATCGACCGACTGTTGCAGGAAAGTGCCGATGCGGGCGAGGCGTTCGGGGGAGAAGGCGGGATCGGGGGCGGGCTGGGCGGAGCAGAGGCTGGCCAGGAGGGAGAGAAGGAGAATGTTGCGCATCGTCGGTTCGTCCATCATACCGTCAGTGGCGTTGGCAGTCCCCGGGCCTCCATTGACATTTGACATTGATCTTCGCTGGATATATCCCTAGTCTTGTTAGTTTTTCTGCGTTTTGTTAGCTCCAGGAACATGTCGCCTGCAGCAAAGTTTGCAGAACAACCCCGAAGGAGACGTACAAGCCATGATTCTTCTTACTCGATCCCTGCCTAAGATGTGGGCACTTTCGCTTCTGCTGACTACCGCCGCGGCCGCCCAAACGATTACGGGCTCCATCACCGGCACCGTCATCGACCCGTCCGGTGCCTCTGTCGGCAAGGCTGAAATCAAGCTGGTTCAAACCTCCACTGGTGCCTCCCGTACCGTTCGGTCAAATGAACAGGGGGACTTCGTCGCGGGAAGCCTGCAGCCGGGTGGCTACACGCTCGACATCAGTGCGTCTGGCTTCAAGGGCTTCCAGCAGACCGGCATCTTGCTCTCGGCGGCCGAAACACTATCGCTTGGGCGTTTAGCGTTGGTTGTCGGAGCCGCCACAGAAAGAATTACGGTCGAAGCTTCCGGCCCTACGGTGCAGCTCAATAGCTCCGAACGGTCCGGGGTGATTACGAGTTCGCAGTTGGAAAATCTTCTTACGAAAGGGCGCAATCCGATGTCCCTGATTGGTCTCCTGCCGGGCGTCGTGGACCGAGGCGGGCTAGGGGACACGGAGCGGGTTGACCGGAACTTCGACATTAGCGTGCAGGGAAATCGCCGGAACACCAATACCGTGACGATCGACGGGATGCCGACCAACCCGATCGGCAACAATTTCAATAGCGGAGTGGTTTTGAGCCAGGACTCCGTACAGGAAGTAAAAGCGCTACTGACGAACTATCCCGCCGAATATGGGCGTTCCTCTGGCGCTACCATTAACTTCATCACCAAGTCCGGCAGCAAGGACTTCCACGGCTTGGTGTCGTACTTCAAGCGGCACGAACAGTTCAACGCAAACAACTTTTTCAATAATCGCCTTGGCGTATCCCGCGGGCGGTACCGTTACAACACCTGGAACTACAACATCGGCGGCCCGGTGACTCTGGGAAAGTTCAACAAGAACCGGGACAAGCTATTTTTCTTTTGGGCGCAGGAGTTCTGGCCGCTGACGGTTCCCCGGCCGATCGCCCAACTGACGGTGCCGACGCTGCTTGAAAGGCGCGGGGACTTCACCCAGTCCGTCGACCTCAACAACCGAACGATCCCGATCCGCGACTCGCAGACGGGCCAACCGTTCCCCGGCAATCAAGTTCCAGCCAACCGACTGAATCCCAGCGGCCTATCGTTGCTACGGCGGCTGCCGGAACCGAACTTCCTAGACCGGAGCGTCTCTGGTGGGCGTTACAACTATGTATTCCAGGCCGAGAACCAAACGCCGATCCGGATGGAGAACGCCAGAATCGACTACAACCTTACGCCGAACCATCAGTTCGCCTTCACGTACGCCTCCTTTTTGGATCGCCAAAATGGAGCGGTCGGCATTCTCACAGCCGGGGCCGCGAACTGGGAGCAGATGCAGAAGTCTTATCGACTGCAGGGTATCGGCTACATCCTTCGGTACACGGCCGTTCTCTCGCCGACGCTCATCAACGAAATGAGTCTGGGCGCGACACGCCGACCCGAAGGCAACAGCGCTCCCGAAGCCGCCATTCGGGCCAATCAACGGGACACCGTCGGGTTCACGGCAGGACAACTGTTCCCGTCTTCGAACCCGCTGAATTTTATCCCCAATGCTACGTTCGGCGGCATTCAAAACCCAGCGACGTTGTTCATGGAAGGGCGCTTCCCGTTCTATCAGAAGCTCTATGCGTTCAATCTAACGAACAACACCACCAAGACGCTCGGAGCGCACACGCTCAAGGCGGGCGTCATGATCGAACGTAATTTCCAGGGTTCGCTCAACGATGGCCTGTATGCCGGGAGCCTCGTGTTTTCTCCTGACGTCAACAATTCCCAGGATACGAACTACGCTTACGCCAACGCGGCCTTGGGGGTTTTCAGCAGTTATTCGGAAGCTTCCAACCGGGTGATCCTCAACTTCCGGCAACATGCCGTGGAGTGGTTCGGCCAGGACCAATGGCGGGTGAATCGCAGGCTTACGTTAGAGGTTGGTATGCGGTTTCATTGGCTGAATCCCATCCACATGCGTTCGGATCGTTTGGCGGCCTTCGATCCCGGCGCTTTCAATAACACGCAGCGAGTGCAGTTGGTGCAGCCGGTGCGCGACGCGGCCAATCGACGCGTGGGGCGCAACCCGGTGACAGGCGAACTGTTGCCCGCCGCGCTGATTGGTGCCATTGCGCCGGGTTCTGGAAACCCGGTCAACGGGATGACGCAGGCGGGCCAGGGCGGCACCCCGCGAGGATTCATTGACGGTTACGGCATCCAGTTCGGACCGCGCGCGGGCTTTGCCTATGATGTCTTTGGCAATGGCAAGACGGCGCTCCGCGGCGGCGTGGGCCTGTTCTACAACCGCCCCAACATGAGTGACAACCTGATTCGCTTTTCGTCGCTGCCGCCCCTGATTTCGACGCCAACGGTATTCTACGGGTCGCTCGACACGTTGCGGCAATCCGCCGGTCTCGTGTTTCCGCAGAACGTAAACGGATTTGACCGCACGGACCGCGTGCCGAAGGTAATGAATTTCAGTTTCACGCTGCAACAGAACGTTGGCTTCAACACAATTGTGGACATTGGCTATGTCGGTTCGCTGGGCCGCAATCTACTCTGGCTGCGGAACATCAATCCGGTACCGCTGGGCGCGAACTTCCGGACGCAGAACGCCGACCCGTCCAACCCCGCTACCCCGCTTCCGGCCGCCTTCCTGCGACCCGTAACTGGCTATAACGACATTTTGATGACCGAGCCGGCGGCGTCCTCCAACTACCATTCGCTGCAAATGACGGCCCGCCGCCGCTTGACCAAGAACTTCCAATACGGCTTTGCCTGGACTTGGTCGAAGGCGCTTAGCTACGGAGACTTCGACACCTCTCCGGTGAGCCCGTTAGCGGACCCGCGCTACTGGAACTACGGCTTGTCGAACTTTGATCGCACGCACAACGTGCGCGTCGATTGGACCTACAACCTGCCCAGCGTGAAGACACAAAAAAAGATGTTGAGCTACGCCGTCAATGAGTGGCAGCTTTCGGGAATTACTAGCTTCGTGAGCGGTGAACCGCTGGGAATGTCCTGGACCAATGTGACGCCCATCGACATCACAGGAACGGCGAGCCAAGCTGCGCGGATCGATATGAGTGCAGACGCAGTGTTGGCCAAAGGCGAGCGCACCTTCAGCCGCAACTTCCGGACGGAGGTTTTCCGTCGCCCCGCGCTGAATACATTTGGGAACTCAGGGGTGACACAAATCCGGGGCCCCGGCATCAACAATTGGGATATGGTCCTGATGAAAAACCTGCCGATCAAAGAGCGCCTCCGCATTCAGTTCCGCGCTGAGGCCTATAACGTCTTTAATCACACCCAATTTGCGACGCTCGACACGGCCGCTCGATTTGACGCGGCCGGAAACCAGGTGAATGCCCGGTTTGGGGAATTTCTCGCCGCCCGTCCGCCGCGCGTGATGCAATTCGCGCTCCGCCTTTACTTCTAAATCCTCAGGACCCGACCGAATGGGGCGGAACCATTGCGTACGGCGGTGGGTACATGTAGTATTTCTAATATCTATGCGATCTTCTCGGTTAGCCGCCCTGCTGACATTTACACTCGTCTTCCAGTTGGCGGCGGAGGAGACGATCGCCCCGCTGGGCACCTACACGGCGATCGAACGGCGGCACTGGGCCTTTCAGAAGCGTTCGACACCGGAGGTTCCGACCTTTACCGAGCCGTCCGATTTGGCTTGGGCCAAGAGTCCGGTGGATGCTTTCGTCCTGAATCGTCTGAAAAAGGCCGGCTTGCGGCCTGCCCCGGAAGCGGATCGGCGGACGTTGATTCGCCGGGCTTCGTTTAGCCTAATCGGATTGCCGCCGAGCCCGGAGGCGGTGGAAGCGTTTGTGGCAGACCGATCCCCGAACGCTTGGGAGAAGGTGGTCGACCGATTGCTGGCTTCGCCTTCCTACGGCGAGCGATGGGGTCAGCATTGGCTGGACGTCGTTCGTTACGCCGAGACGGATGGATTCGAATATGATACCCATCGGAACGGGGCGTGGAGATTTCGCGACTACGTGATTCAGTCGTTGAACGCGGATAAGCCATACGACAAGTTCGTGCTGGAGCAGCTGGCCGGGGACGAAATGGCACCCGAAGCGGAGGCGATGCGGGTGGCCGCGGGATTGCAGCGGATGGGTCCGCTGCGGAAGAACGCGGGCAACCAGGAGGTCGCAAGTTCACGGAACGAAGTGTTAACAGAAATGACGAACGTGGTGGGCGCGGCGTTTTTGGGCGTGACGTTGGGTTGTGCCCGATGCCACGACCATAAGTTTGACCCGTTTCGGCAGTCAGACTATTACCGCATCCAATCGTACTTTTCGGCGACGCATGAGAAGGACATCACGCTGGCCACGGCGGCGGAGCAGGCAACGTGGCAGGAGAAAGCCAAGAGTGCCGAGGCCGAGATCAAGGCGTTGCGAACGGAGTTAAAGGAAAAGAGTAAGACCGAAGAAGACAAGGCCGCGCTCGAGAAGAAACTGGAAGCAGCCACGGACAGACTCCCCCCCCCGTTGCCAGCGCTCTACAGCGTGACGAACGATTTCGCCAAGGCCTCGCCGATAAACTTGCTCGAACGCGGGGAACACGATCGACGTAAAGACAAGGTGGGGGCTCGACCGCTGGGAATCCTGTTGCCCGAAGGGACGCCGGAACGTCTGACCTTGCCAGAGAACCCGCGGACGAAGCTAGGCGAATGGGTGGTTGACCCGGAGAACCCGCTGACGGCGCGAGTGATCGCGAATCGGATTTGGAGTTGGCAGTTTGGCCGCGGGTTGGTCGGGACGCCGAACGATTTCGGGAAGATGGGCTTGCGCCCGAGCCATCCGGAGCTGTTGGATTATTTAGCGAATCAGTTTGTCGCCGGTGGTTGGCGAATGAAGCCGATGCACCGGATGTTGCTGCTTTCAAATACGTGGCGGCAGGGGGTAGAGTCGCCGGGGGCGAAACAGGCGGAAGCGCAGGACCCGGAGAATAAGCTGCTATGGCACTGGAGTCGGCGGCGGCTGGAGGCCGAGGAGCTGCGAGATAGTATGCTGGCGGTGGCCGGCCAGTTGAACGCAAAGGCGGGCGGGCCAAGTGTGATTGTGCCGGTGGATCCGGAGTTGGTGCAGTTCCTTTACAAGCCGTCGCAATGGGCGATTACGCCGGACCCGGCGGAGCATAACCGACGCACCGTATACCTGATGGCGAAGCGAAATTTGCGGCTGCCGATGATGGAAACATTTGACGCGCCGGACTTACAGATCAGTTGCGCCCGGCGGGAATCTTCGACGCATGCTCCGCAGGCGCTCGAGTTGACCAATGGAGACTTCGCCGCGCGGATGGCGACCGCTCTCGCGGTGCGATTGGAAGCGGAAGCCAAAGGCGATCGGAACAAACTGATCGACCAGGCATGGCTCCTAACAACGAGCCGGATGCCTTCGACGAAGGAGCGCGCGATCGCGGCGCAGTACCTGACCGAGGGGCAGCCCTTGCGCGAGTTTGCGCTGGCCGTTTTGAATCTGAACGCATTTTTGTACGTAGATTAGATAACTAACAATGTCTGAACATATCCGCTGGACCCGCAACCGCCGTGAATTCGTGACCGACGCCTTTTGTGGCTTCGGCTCGCTGGCCGTAGCACAGATGGTCGCGCAAGCGGCGGCAAAAAATCCGCTGGCTCCGAAGACACCGCACATGCCAGATAAAGCAAAGGCGAAGTCGGTAATTTTCCTATTTCAAGCGGGAGGGCCAAGCCACATCGAAACGTTTGACCCGAAGCCGCTGTTGAACCAGTTAAATGGACAGGTGCGGCCGAAGGAGTTTGGCGAGGCGAAGTATCAGTTTGTGGCCAAGGACGCCCGGTTGCTCGGGACGAAGCGGACGTTCCAACGGTATGGCAAGAGTGGGATTGAGGTTTCGGATCTGTTTCCGCATCAGGCGCAAGTGATTGACGAGTTGGCGGTGATTCGGTCGTGCCACGGGGACATGGTGGTGCATTCGGCGGCGCAGTATCAGTTGATGAGCGGACGAATTCTGCCGGGGTTCCCGAACATGGGTTCGTGGGTGGCTTACGGGTTGGGGACGGAAAGCGAATCGCTGCCGGCGTACTGCGTTCTGCCGGATCCGAAGGGCGCTCTTGAGGGCGGCCAGCCGATGTACACGCAGGGTTTTTTGCCGGCGGTTTATCAGCCGACGATGCTCCGGGCGGGGTCGCGGCCGGTGCTGAATTTAGACTTGCCGAGCGGCATTACGACGCCCCAGCGGCGGCGGACTTTGGACCTATTGCGGAGCCTGAACGAAGCCGAGATGACGCCGGGAGACGCAGAGTTGGAGGCACGGATAGCGGCCTACGATTTGGCGTTCAAAATGCAAACCGAAGCCCCGGCGGCGTTTGATATTGCCAAGGAACCGGACGCGATTCGGGAGATGTACGGAATTGGAAAAAAAGAAACGGACGACTATGGCCGGCGCTGCTTACTGGCTCGGAGGTTGGTGGAGCGGGGCGTCCGGTTTGTGACGGTGGTAGCGGGCGGTGGACCGGGCGATATGCAGTGGGATGCCCACGCCAACATTGAGGAAAACCATTTGCGGATGGCGATGCACACGGATCAACCGGTAGCGGCGCTGATCAAGGACCTAAAGCAACGTGGGCTATTGGATTCGACGTTGGTCGTGTGGGGCGGTGAATTTGGCCGGTCGCCGGAGTCGCAAGGAGCCAAGGGACGGGACCACCATAACTTAGGTTTTTCGATGTGGATGGCGGGAGGCGGCGTGAAGGGCGGACAGGTGGTGGGTGCGACGGACGCGATTGGGTTGAAAGCGATCGAGAAGCCGTATCATTTCCGCGATATTCATACGACGATTTTGAACCAGCTCGGCTTGCAGCAGGATGCGTTAAGCTTTCTGCATTTGGGTCGGCGGGAGCGGTTGACCGAAGTACACGGCCAAGTGATCAACGAGATAGTTTAACCAGCCGAAATCGGACCTTCGCGCTGGGAAGCGGTGAGGGTAGAGATCATCTCCTCTTTGCGGACTTCGGCGGCTTCGACGGCGGAGTCAGTGGCGACCCAGTAGAAGGTGGCGGCTATGGCGAGGTCCACTGCGAGGACGGCGAAGAAGGCGGCTTCCGAGTCGGTGGCCCAACGGGCGACGTAGGCTAGGGACAAAGGGACGGAGATGAGGGGGTAGACGAGGAGCATGAAGATCTGCGTCTTGCCGGCGGAGGCATTCCGCCACGCTTGGGTGGGGTCGACGGCGCGGGGGAAATAGACACTACCGAGATTACCCACAGCGATGAGCATAGTTGCCATGACAGTGAGCACCGCGAGGGATTCGATGAACTGCAGCGGGGTGAGCCGGACTGGGAGCACGATGACGATAACGGTGACCACGGCGAGGCAGAGGAGGAGAAAGAACGCGGCGACGAGATTTTTAGCGCGAAGGACAGTGCGGAGATTGACGGGGGTGACGAACCAGGCCTGCGCAGCGCCGCGTTCAAAACCGAATACGTTCCACAGGAGGATGTCGCTAAGAATCAGCAGGGCGTAGGACATCGAGAGCGTCAGGTAGTTGCTGGTCACGAAGCCTCCTTCGGCACCGCGGCGGAGGCCGATCGGGAGCCAGAGAAGTTGGCCCATGGAACAGGCCATGAGGAGGACGAGACGAAAGCGGGGAGCCCGGACGAAGACGCGCAGTTCCTTCTCCATCAGCGCAGCAAGCGGATCGGTAAAGAGGCGGGAAGGGAAACGATAGAAAGCTTCCAGACGGGGGCTGGCTTGGCGAGGCGCGGCCGTGGCGGGGGCCGCACTAAACTCTTCCAGGCGGAGCGAGCCGGCGAACTGAGACCGGGCGAACAGGTAAGCGGCCGCGGTCCAGGCGAACAGGATGAGAAGGGAAGGCCAAGCGAGGTGGCCCGTGCCAAGATGACCCGTGGCTTTCCAGGGGAAGACCCAGGAGAGGGCGACGAGCCTTTCCAGTTGCGCGACTGCTGGTTTGGGGATGCCTTTGAGAGCGACGAGTTGGGGCAGCACAAGCATGCCGAGAAAACAAAAAACGAGGATTTCACGGATCCACTTGCGCTCCATCAGCCGTCCGAGAAGAGTTTTAAGGCCGCTCGAAACGAACAGGTTGAAAGCACCGAAAAGGAGCAGAGGGAGCACTGTCCAGAGGGGGGTGAGCGGATTGATGATCAGCCCGGCGCAAGCCCCGAGGAGGACAAGGAGCATTTCGACGCAGGTGGACAGGCGAAGGGCGACTTCGAGGGCGAAAAGTTGCCCGGGGGGGATGGGGTACACAAGAAGCCGGCGAACGTCGAGGAAGGCGCCGGAAGACGCGAGCAGGACCGGGAGCAGTTGCCAGAAGACAAAGACGAAGAAGAGGCCGGAGACGAGGGCGGGTTCGAGGATCTCCACCCGGACGGCACCGCTCGTGAGCAGGGCGGCACCGGCACCGGCACCGCTCCAGAGGAGACACCAGAGGAGGCCGCTGAGCCAGGAGAGGAAGACGCCGACTTTGTGAGCGCGAAGGTAGAAATTTCGTTGGGCCCGAAACTGGGCCCAGAGGATGGCACGAAGTTGGGCGAGGTTGGGCGAGCCGGGCATGGTTAGAGCCACTCGAGAGCGCTGGGCAACCGGGGCACACCACCGACAACCCGAACGAAAATCTCTTCGAGCGTTTCGGCGCCGGAGCGGAGGTTGGCCATGGGTTCGTCGATGACAAGCTTTCCATTGTGGATGATCGCGACGCGGTCGCAGAGCCGTTCGACGACCTCGAGCACGTGCGAGGTGAGGAACATAGTGGCGCCCCGGCGGACACGGTCGAGCAGGATGTCTTTCATAAGACGAGCGCCGACCGCGTCGACGCCTTCGAAGGGTTCGTCGAGCAGGAACAGTTGGGGGGAGTGGATGAGGGCGGCCGCCATCGCGACGCGTTTTCGCATGCCTTTGGAGTATTCGGCGATAAGCTTTTGGTCGTGGCCGTCCATTTCGAACAGGGCGAGGAGTTCGCGGGTCCGTTCCCGGGCGAGGGCAGGGTCTATGCCATAGAGGCGACCAATAAATTCCAGGAACTCGGGACCGGTGAGGTGATCGAAGAGAAGGGTATCGTCAGGGACGAGGCCGATCTGCCGTTTGATCGCGAGGGCGTCGGCGGGCATTCGAAGACCAAGCAGTTCGATTTCGCCGGAGGTTGGGGTCGCCAGTCCCATTAGCATTTTGATGGTAGTGGTTTTACCGGCTCCGTTCGGCCCGAGGAAGCCGAAAAAGCAGCCTCGGGGGACCGAGAAGGTGAGGCCGTCCACCGCCGCCTTGGTTCCATATACTTTCCGGAGATCGCGAACAGCAACGGCCGACGCGAGAACAAGCGGAGGAGGCTCAATCACAATCAACAGTTTAAGACTTTTCGCAGAGCCGCCGAGAAGGAAAACGAGACGACGCTGCAATGAATGCCACTCTATCCCCTTCCGCCGCCCGCGAGAAATCGCTTCAGGCCCTCGGCCAACTGCCCCCGTTCAGTCCGGTTCTTGCCAAATTAATGGCAACTTTGGCGCGGGAGGATGTGATGTTGACCGAGCTTGCCGACTGGATCGAAAAAGACGCCGTACTCGCGGGGAACGTATTGCGGATCGTGAACTCGGCAGCCTATGGTCGCTCGGCTTCAGTGAGCAGCGTTCGCCAAGCAATCGCGATCCTGGGAACGGTGAAGCTGCGGAACATCGTCTTGGCCATGCAGGTGGCGCGGATGTTGACACAGTTGAAGTTACCGAAAGGATGGTCCGATTCCCGTTTCAACCTCCATGCCACCGCTACGGCACTGATGGCGGATCTATTGGCGCAGTATATACCGATCGACTACGCCGAGGGCGCATTTATCGCCGGGCTGATGCACGACATTGGCAAGTTGATGTTCGCTGTCGGGCTGCCGGAATCGTATGCCCAAGTCTTCGAGATGCAGAAGCAGACCGGCCGCGCGGCTGTCGAATGCGAGTACGAGTTGTTGGGGATTACGCACCCCGAACTATCGCTTGCTGTACTGGAAAAATGGCAGTTGCCGATTCCAGTTCGATCCGCCGTTCGCTATCACCACAATCCCGATGCCGATTCCTCGGCTCCGGGTTTGATGGCGCTGAGCCGCGCAATTCAGTTGGCCGACCATGCGGTGAACCAATTCGGAATTAGTCTCTTCCCGCCCGATGGCAAGCTCGAAGATCCATCGCCACTGCTCGAAGCGTGCGGACTCGGGGACCGAACACCCCGGGTGATTGAGTCGTTCAAGAAAGATTTCGAGGCGCTGAAGTCTGGCTTCTAATCGAACGGAATGTCGGCGACATAAACCTGAGCAGATCCCGTCCGATCACTCGTGAAGACCACGCTGCGTTCATCGCGGGAATAAGACGGGTGAGGGTGGGTCCATTGGGGCCCATACACGGTGTCGGTGCCGACTTCCATCCAGCTCAACGCCCGACGCTCTGGATTCGCCACACGTTGCACCGCAGCAAAATCTGCCGCCAATGCATACCGGCGTTCGGCCCACTGCGACCCGCCGTTGGTGGCTTCAGACAGGCAAACCAATCGGCGCGCACCGCTGGCGACATCAACGATGAAAATCCCATCATCGGGATGGTTCGTATCGCATAGAACGGCGGTCCCAGCACGATTTGGAGTGATGTGCCAAGCGTTGAACGCTGCGATCGTCCGATGCTCTCGCGTCTCCCAGTTCATGACACGGAGCGCTCGAGGCCACACCGTGTAGAGCAGCTGGCCGGTTTGTCCCAAAAACGTCTCATGGACCACGAACTCGTTGTTGTCGTGCTCGTAGAGACACTCCAAACCAGTGCCGTCTCGACGGACACGATGCATGCGAGGGGCCGGATCCCCGGCGAACTCGATCCAAGTGCCATCGAGCGGGTGAAACTGCGGGTGGATCACCGTCCGTGGGAACTGGATAAGATGCCAGCCAGTTCCATCGGTCCGACCAACTGCCAAACCCGATTGCCCGTCTCGCTTAACCGCCGCCACCAGCCATTCGCCACTGGCGTCGAAGGAGCACTCTCCCATCGACCCCCTGCCAAAATCGATCACACACCCTTCTTCGAGCGTGGCTAGCCGCAGCCACCAAATGCCGCATCCACGGACGAAGAAAACGCGATCGCCGGCAGGATGAAAGGCCGGCGAGAAGGGGTGGATCACACCCCCGTCGGTCAACTGCCGGATATCCCCAGTAGGAAACTCAGTCACCGCAAAAAGCTGCCATGCCCCGCAGCGATTTGAAATGAACAGCATCGTCTGCCCGTCGGGACTGAACGAGCTCTGGAGGAAGTACGTGGCGTGATTGATCGACCCGTGATCGGTAAGTTGATGGATCAGGCAGTCGGAAGCACGGTCCCGCCGCTGGGAGTACTCCGAAGACGAAACAAGGCCCTTACTACCCGTCATCTAGTCCTTCTTTTTGCAGATAAAAATGTGTTGCCAGGGCAGGACGTCCAGCACCTTGTCGACGCGAAACCCTTCTGGCTCGAGCTCCATTTTCACTTCGGCGATACTCATCTTGTGCTCGAGACGGATCGGCACGGAGGTGTCTTCCTTCCGGAATTCCAGCAGGACGAGACGTCCGTCGTCTTTCAGCGCTTCCCGCATGCGGCGCAGCATCAATTGCGGGCGCGCGAATTCGTGATAGACGTCGACGAGCAGGATCAAGTCCTGGGACTTCGGCGGCAACTTCGGATCGTCCTCGGTACTGAGCACGGGCACGACGTTGTTGATGCCGGACGATTTTAGGCGCCGATCGAGAAGCTCGAGCATGCGCGGCTGGATATCGACGGCATAAACTTTGCCGCTGGACCCGACGAGCCGCGACATGCGGACCGTGTAGTACCCACTACCGGCACCTAAGTCACAAACCGTCATGCCCGGCTTGATCTGCAGAGCCTGGATCGCCTTCGCAGGGTTTTCCTCGCTTTCCCGTTCACTTCGCTCTAGCCAGTCGGCACCGGCAGCGCTCATAACTGGAGCAACGACACGACCACTAACGGGGTGTTTGGACTGTGCCATTAGCCCAGATATTCCTGCCACAAAAAGAGCCGATTGCAAACCCGTTCGGATTACTCGCATACTTGTTTTACCTGACATCCTAAACATTGATTCACGCTTTGCGGTACTTGTTGCACTCGTTGAACCAATAAACTACTTGGACAGCCGCCATGTTATCTCCGCGTACACTTTCTATCTTATCTGTTGGCGCCCTACTCGTCCTCGCCGCCTCATGCGGCGGGGGCTCGACCATGAAAAAAACCGTCGCCTACCGAATGGGGGATCGCGCCTCAATCGGGTCCGTCACCTACGTCGGCTTAACCGCGGACTACCGGCAGGAACTTCCGGGTGCCAAAGAGCTGATGAAAAATCGGTACCTCGTGATCGCTCTCTCAATTACAAATGGCGGGGGAGCGGAAGTGATTTTGCCGCACACGCGACTGATCAAGCCCGACGGGACGGAGATTGCCGAGGTGACCGAGATCGACGGTTTCCCGCAGTGGCTGGGTCTCCTCCGAAAAGTTGAGCCAGCTTCCACCGAACAGGGTTATGTCGTCTTCGATGTTCCGGTCGGTGCGTATAAACTACAAGTATCCAGCGGCGGCGACCCCGAGAATGAGCAACTTGCCCAAATTGAAATTCCGGCCAACCTCGCCCACCCTGGCGCCAGCGTTTCTGGCCCTTCTCTCGGCAACTAGCATCCACGCGCAAGCTCCTTCGGGGCTGGCCATCCAAAACTTGGTGGTGAGCGATTCTGATGGGGGCGTCGCCTTCGAGGGGCGCTTTGGCAGCGGAGAGCGTGTCTTCTTACGTTTTGCCATCACCGGAGCGCAAGCAATCAGGGGCGATGACGATAAGGATCCGCGGATGCGGCTTCGTTATACGATTCACTTGACGGATGCAAGCCAGATCCCGCTGGCCAAGCCGTTGCAGGGTGAAGTGGTCGCGGACCTAGCTCCTGAAGATAAAAAATGGCAGCCGCGGGTGAACGCGGAGATAGAACTCCCGACCGGCTTGGTGAAGGGACAAGCCGCCCTCTTGATTGAACTCGAAGACCAGGTCGCCGTGACCCGGACATCCATTCGCTCCGAACTCCCCCTCGCCGGACCCGTCGTCGCCGACGACGCTCCGCTAGCGGCGGCGAATTTCCATTTCCTCCGGCAGGAAGAAGACGCCCCCCCCCTCAATCCCCCGACATATCCGGCTGGGGAAACCGTCTGGGCGCGGTTCTCGATCATCGGTTTCGCGCGCGCCGAAAGCAACCGCTACGCCATCTCCTACGGGCTGGAAACATTTGGGGCCGATGGTGTAAGCCTGTTCCGCCAGGAGGTTGCGGCCGAACACCAGGGCGATTCGGCGTATCCACGCCGCTATCTGCCCAGCGTACTCAGCCTCCAACTCACGAAGGATCTAGCGAAAGGAGAGTATTTGATCCGCCTCCACGTACTCGATACGATCAGCGGGAAGCGCGCCTCGTCCGAACATCGTTTTACGGTTGAATGAGATTAATCGTTCTGGGCCCCACTCCTGAGTCATGGGCCTTTTTCGCACGCGTTCCGCGGCAGTGTACGGCATCGAAGCGCATCTGATTGACGTCGAGGTTGACTTGTACAACTCCGGCTCGGCTCGGGACTTCATTACAGTCGGAATGCCGGACTTGGCTGTCCGGGAGAGCCGGGAGCGGATCAAATCGGCGTTGATGAATTCCGGCTTTGGATATCCGTCAAAGGCGGTGACGATCAATCTGGCGCCGGCCAATGTCCGCAAGGAGGGCCCTGGATTCGATCTGCCGATGGCGCTGGGCATCCTCGGGGCGATGGGGACGCTGCACCAGAGCGATCAACACCTCTCGACCGGGGAGCTATCGCTGGATGGAGCGGTACGGCCGATCCGCGGTGCGCTGTCGATTGCGGTTTGCGCTCGGCAGAGAAACGTCCGCAACGTCATTGTGCCGTTCGAGAACGTGGCGGAAGCGGCGGTGGTGGAGGGGGTGAACGTCTATGGGGTAAAGCACATCGCTGAGGCGGTCGGTGTCATGAACGAGCCGACGAAATTTGAGCCGGCCAACGCTACGGTCAACGACAATCGACAGGCCGACTATCCCGACTTTTCGGATGTGCGGGGGCAAGCGACAGCGAAGCGGGCTCTGGAAGTGGCCGCCGCTGGCGGACACAACGTATTGCTCGTAGGTCCGCCGGGCTCGGGCAAGACCATGCTGGCCAAGCGATTGGCCGGGATTCTGCCGCCCTTGACGTTTGAGGAATCCATCGAAACGACGCAGATTCATTCCGTGGCCGGACAGCTGGAGAGAGGCCACGGACTCCTCCAACTGCGGCCGTTTCGCTCGCCGCATCATACAGTCTCTGATGCTGGGTTGATCGGCGGCGGCAGCGGCACACCACGCCCGGGAGAAGCGAGCCTGGCCCACCACGGAGTACTCTTTCTCGATGAGTTCCCGGAGTTCGCCCGGAACGTGTTGGAGCAGTTGCGGCAACCGATGGAAGAAGGCGCCGTAACGATTGCGCGAGCGAATTCAACGACCCGTTTTCCTGCCCGCTTCATGTTGGTGGCGGCGATGAACCCCTGCCCCTGCGGATTTCACGGCGACCCGACGCGGGAGTGCCGCTGCACCCCTGGGATCATCCAACGGTATCTGGCCAAGATCAGCGGCCCTATGCTCGATCGGATCGATCTGCACATTGAGGTTCCAGCGGTGGCGTACAAGGATCTGCGGGCTCCTGACGCAATGGCCAGTTCGGAACACTACCGAAATCGGGTGAGTGGCGCCCGCGACCGCCAGCAGGCTCGCGGCTACTACAACGCCCATATTCCCAGCGCCCTTCTGCGCACCCACTGCGCCCTGGACGAAGCGGGAGAGCGAACCTTAGAGATGGCCGTCCGTCGCATGGGGCTGAGCGCGCGGGCGCATGACCGGATTTTGAAAGTGGGCCGGACCATCGCGGATCTGGACGGCAAAGACGCCGTGTCGGCCAAGCATCTGGCCGAAGCAGTGCAGTATCGGAGCCTGGATCGGACTTACTGGAATTGAAAAGCGGCCGTCCGGTGAGACGTCTTCTCGCTCTGGTACAAACGGTGTGTTGCGGCCAATTCGGCCGCTGTCGTTGTATCGATCAATCCCGATATCGATCAACCGGCCACGGCGGCTCGCCAGCTCTCAGCCAGCTCGCTACCACGCGTCGTACCTCTCTTCCACCCCAGCATTGGCCGCCGCCGCTGGTTGATTCTTCGGTGTGCTTGTTCGATTCAGTCGCTTCAGTACCTGCGGCGGCGCACTCTGACCCACTTGGGCAACCCTTACAATCGACCACCGCGCGATGGAAGGCTACGTAGGCATCCAGCGTTACTTTGCCTCGGCGCCCCCCTGAAATTGACCCCCTCTGCTCGAATAGACTTGACCAGATCACAAACTGATCATGCCGCGTGGCAGGCCGACGGGCGGGACCTTCATCATCTGTGCCGCAGGCGCGTATATAGTTGCATAGGTTTAGGTGCCGACGTTTTGCCCGCGCGGCCAGACCGAGCGCCGACAAGCCCATGCTCGTCGGAGAGGCAGCGCCGTCGGGGCCGGTTGCTCGAAAAGTTTTGGCGAGCAGGGCGGGTCAATTCTTCGCGAGCGCCGAAGCCTTTGCCAGAAATCCGCTAACCCTTCATCGCTGCAAGCTCGTTACCGACCCCCAAAGCAGTCCACCGTCTTGTCAGTTTTACCGACCCATCGATACAGGTAAACCCAGTCATCGCGCACCTTGTCGCGGGTCTCATCCATCCGCCAGGAACCGGACTTACCGTTTCCGACGCTCCTCGACTTCCAGCGTGTACTCGCGCACCCATCCCAGAACCGTCGTGTCTGCCAAATAATTTCCCGCGCGCTCATCGTGGTGACCAAGCATCGGTAACTCAGTTTGAAGCTTCAGTTCCACCGAACGCACAACGCCACAATCTCCGCATCGAAACGACGGCCGACGAACCGCTTTTCAACCGGATCGGAGCGAGACCTCCCCCCCTCTTCGCCCGAGCCGCTGAGTGCGCACCCGACCCGTCTCGCCGCTGGGCATGGAGAGATCCGGCTTGCCGCCGACTTAGATCGAGTGTTCGTTGCCGACGAGCGCCCGGTCCGCTCGCCACTGGCCCCGACAAGAGAGCGTCGACGCGGGAGCCATTATGTCTTGATTTCCTCGAGTTGCTTCGTCGCGATTCCGACGGGGCGGTCTATCGGAACGCCGGAGCAGGCGAGTAAGGTGGTAAGCAGATCTCCCTGATTTCCCTTCACATCGGGAAGGAAACGTCCCGTATTGATCGAACCGCCGCCTTTGCCGGCAATCACGAAAGGAAGGTTTTCGCGGGTATGCTTGTTCCCGTCCTCGAGGCCTGATCCCCACATCATAATGCAGTTATCAAGCAAAGTGCCGCCCGCTTCCCGCAGGCCGTGCATCTTCTTCACCATGTAAGCGAACTGCGCGATGTTGAACTCGGTGATCCGGGCGATTTTGCGAACTTTTTCCTGTTCGTGATTGTGATGCGTATTCGAGTGGTGCTGGTCGTTGAAGCCTAGTTCCGGATAGGAGGCCCCGTTCGGCGTCGAGCCAATGTAGGTGCTGACCCGGGTGGTATCGGTCTGAAACGCCAAGACGTTCAGGTCGCACATCACCTGCATGTACTCGCTCCGTTTCTCGCCTTCCGGAATCCGGATCTCGATCGGCGGCGAATCGGACGCCTGACGCTTGCTCGTGCGGACGCCGGCCTTCTCCAAAGCGGCGTCTTTCTGGCGATACTCGATGGCGGCGATGCGCCGTTCCACCGAGCGCACGCTGTCCAGATATTCATCGAGCTTCCGTTGGTCCGAGACCGGCAACGTACGCCGGAGGTCTCTGGCACCGCCTAGCACAATGTCCAACAGGCTCCGATCCAACGCGCTCAACGGCGATGCTACACGCGCTCCCCCAGCCTGCTCCTGCTTGTTGAACAGGCGATAGAGCACGTTCCGCGGATTGACCTCGGCAGGAACGGCCTGCGTCGGAGATCGAAAGCTGCAGTGCGAGTAATAAGCCTCGTTCAGTCCTTCCTGGTTTTCTTTCCAGGTCTGTGGCATGGTGGCCAACTCGAGCGACGGCAGGGCGGTGAAGGCTCCCACGTGGTTGGCGGCAATCTGATCGGCGGAGATGGCGATATTGATCTCGTTCCGCTTGTCGGCGGCCGGCAAGGCCGCCGTGAGCCAAGTGGATAGTTCGAGTGCGTGCGGTGCCCCGTTAAAGGGAGCGATCGGGACGCCGGAGATCCCCTTCATCATCAGACACTGGTCGAGCACGGGACGCAACGATTCCAGCGCAGGCGGCGGCGAGGAGCGAAAGCTCTCCGCCGTGGCCGGCCAAAACTGATCCATGATCACCCCGTGGGGCATGTACATGAAGCCGAGACGCACAGGCGGCTTAGCCTTGACGGTGTCTGCCCAACCCATGGAATCCAGGAGCGGCAGGGCAAGGGTGACCCCAAAACCTTTCAGGTAAGCTCGCCGGTCAATCATTGCGCGTTTTCTCATTGATGCCTCCTATTTCTTCCACTCGCCGATGTGTAAACGGATAACTCGTAATTACCCCGTAGATGAGTGACCGCATGCGGTACCCGTCCGCGGCAATCTCATCCATCAGGTCATCCACCACGATTTCGTCGTAGCCTTCCAACTTTCGTCCCAAGGCGTACGCCAGCAGCCTCTCCAACAGGTTGCGGGCCACGTTGCCGCTTCGGGCACCGAGGATACCTTTCAGATCCTGGGGGCCCGAAAAACGGTGCCCACCGGGAAGCTCCCCCGTCGCGTCAATCAGCTGGCCATTGCTGTCCCGGTCGCGCCATCGCCCGATGGCATCGAACTTTTCCAAACCGAACCCGATAGGGTCGAGGATCTGATGGCAGTTGGCGCAGACGGGGTTCGTGCGGTGCATCTCGGTACGCTGACGAACCGTCAGATTCAAGACCGTCGCCTGATCCTGCTTGTCCAGGGCCGGCACGTCCGGAGGTGCAGCGGGAACGTGGTCGCCGAGCACTTGCTCCAGCACCCAAACGCCACGCTTCACCGGGCTTGTACGGTTGGGGAAAGAGGTTGCGGCGAGAACCCCCGGCATCCCCAGCACCCCCCCGCGATTGCCATCATTCAACCGAACCCGCCGCATCTCCGGCCCCTTGACGGTCTTCTGCAAGTCGTAGATTGCCGCCAGCGTTTCATTTAGATAGGTGTAATCACTATCCACGAAACGGATGACGCTTTTGTCCTCGCGGACGATGCTTTCGAAGAACAGACGGACTTCGTCATACATCGCCTGACGCATCGCAACGGTCATCTGCGGAAAAATCGCGGGATCGAAGACTTGCCGCTTCAACCCGCCGACGCTCAACCACTGCGCGCCGAAGCCGTCGAACAACGCCCGCGAACGACGGTCGTCCAGCAAACGTTTCGCCTGCGCCTTCAGAACTGCTGGCTCATGCAACTTCCCGCTGTCCGCCAGCGCCAGTAGTTCGTCGTCGGGCATTGTGGCCCATATCAGATACGACAACCGGGAAGCGAGTTGATAGTCGTCGAGCGGAACGATCCCGGTGGTCGACTTGGCGACTCCCGCGGGAGTAATGAACAGAAACTGAGGAGATACGAGGATGCCCTTCGCCATCAATTGGAGCGCCTGAGGGTAGGCCAGCTTGCTCCGAGTGCCGAGGTCAAACGTCGCCATCAGGACATCCAACTCCGGCTCGGTCGGAGGCCGACGGTATGCTTTCCTGGCAAGCGACCGGGCGACGTTCCGAGCCGCTTCCCGTAGGTCAGCCTTCCGCGAGGGAGGTCCTCCGAATAGCCGTTTCTGGACCGCGGCAGGCATCCGGCGCAGCACCTTGTCGGCGATCGTCAGATACTGCTCGAGTTGGAGCGGCGAGAGTGAGTTGAGATAACCCTCGCCGCTGACTTCATCCGGCAGTCCATCGGCAATCGACCGTTCGACGCCGAACAGATCCTGCAAAGTGTTGCCGTACTCGGTCTTGGTCAACCGCCGGATGACAAAGGGTCCCGGGTCCTTGGGGCTGAGGTACTTCAGCTTCCCCAGCCAATCGACGAACATCGCGCGGTCGGCATCGTCGGGTTGTGGCGCGCTTTTGGGCGGCATGTCGTGCGCCTTCACCCGGGCGGCTCCTTTCTTCCATTGTTCAGTAAAGGCCGCGTGGCCGGGAGCCTTGAGCGCAGGGGAGAAATTGACTCCCGCCCGCGTGGGGCGCCGGTTCTGGTGGCACGGCAGGCAATAGGTGGTGACAAAAGGCGTTACGCGACCGCCAAAGAACTTTTCCGCGTCGGCCTTCAGCGCTTTATAATCGGCGGCCATCAAGCGACACGGCGAGGCCAGAACCAGAATCAGATAGAGGCCCAGCGATGCCGGTCCCTTAGAAATCCGGCGGACAGCAACTGCACCAGCCATGCTCGACACGATTCTCCCTTTTGGCAGGAAAATTCCATTTCCAGGCTTCCCGGCCAAAGACAATATATCACCAGTAAGGGTCGAACTAGCGACCTGCTGATTCCGAAGCCGGAGGTCGACCCTCCAGGACGTCCGTCTCCGCTCGGCTTACCGAAAGCCCCATGCCGATTCGTGTCGCCCCCTCCACCCGCGTCCATCGGCGTGCCGGTCAGTCTAGATCTCAAAAGGTGAAAGCGGGCGCGATTGCATCATTAAACTTTGTGCCGTCCCTGAAGAGCACCGTAGCGACCCGCCGCGCATCTCGGCCTCCATTTGGAACCGCGGACAACGGCCGCGGTTCCAAATGGACGAAACGGCTCCGGCGTCTCCGCCTGCACAGGCGATCCCTTTGGCGATGAACTCTTCCGCTTAAGTATTTTGGCCCTTGGACGGAAGCCGAAGCAATTCCTGAAGAAGTTCCAAAAGCGTGAGCCCCGCATGAACCCCTGTCCGTGTGGATTTCACGGCTACCCGACGCGGCCGTGCCGGTGCCCCCCTGGGATCATCCAACGATCTCGGGCCAAGATCAGCAGCTCGATGCTCGATCGGATCGATCTCCACATTTGAGGTTCAGGCGGCGGCGTATCAAGATCTGCGGACTCCTGACGCGGTGGCACCCGCGACCGCCAGCAGGCGCGCGACTCCTACAACGCCCATATTCCCAGTGCCCATCCGCGCACCCGCTGCGCCCTGGACGAAGCGGGAGACAGAACGTTAGAGATGGCGGTGCGGCGCATGGGGCTAAGCGCGCGGGCGCATGACCGGTTTTTTAAGCTGGGCTGGACCATCGCGGATCTGGACGGCAAAGACACCGTATCGGCCAAGCATCTGGTCGAAGCAGTGCAGTCTCGGAGCCTGGATCAGACTTAGTGGAATTGGCCCGATTAGGCCCGATTAGGCCCGATTAGGCCCGGTTAGGATTGACACCCCCGCGGCAGCGGCCCATAATCTAGCGTGGAGCGAATAAGGCAAGCGCGCAGGAATCCGGCCGGAGGGGCCGCCCGTATGTGTATTCTGGCGGCCACTGCGGCTCTCAGCGCCGCGTTCGGACAAGGGGAGACGCGAGCCGAACTGGATCGTAGGTTCACCCGCACCGTCCGACCGTTCCTCGAAAACTATTGCCTCAGCTGCCACGGCCAGCGGGAGCCTGCGGCGCAGTTAGACCTGAGCCGGTTCACGACCATGGCTGGCTTATTGCAAGACGGGCACCGCGCGAGCCAGATTTTGGAGCGCCTCGAAGCTGAGGAAATGCCGCCGAAAGGAGCCCGCCATCCCATGCCGCAGCAGCGGCGCGCGGCCCTCGATTGGTTCCACGCGGCCCGCGAATATGACACGCGCCGCAACGCCGGGGACCCCGGGGTCGTGCTCGCGCGACGCCTGAGCAATGCCGAGTACAACTATACGGTCCGCGATCTGACCGGCGTCGACATCCGTCCAACCCGCAACTTCCCCGTCGACCCGGCCAACACCGCCGGCTTCGACAACTCCGGCGAAACACTCAGCATGTCTCCCACCCTCCTGAACAAGTATCTGGAAGCGGCCCGGGAAGTGGCCTCCCACGTTTATTTGAAGGAGAAGGGGTTTGCTTTTGCCCCGCATCCGATGCTGGCGGAAAGCGATCGCGACAAGTTCGCCGTGCATCAGATCATCGATTTCTATCACCGGCAGAACACCGACTACGTCAATTACTTTCAGACCGCCTGGCGCTTCCGGCACCGGGCGGCGCTAGGGCATCCCCGTGCCACCCTCGCCGATTTGGCGCGGCAAAACGGCGTCAGCGCCAAGTATCTGGAGACGGTCTGGCGAACCCTCGAGACGGCCGAAGAGGTTGGCCCGCTGGTGAAACTCCAGGCCCTGTGGCGAGCCCTGCCCGCGCCGCGGCCGAATCAGCCGGACGTGCCGAAGGCCGGCTGCGAACAGATGCGAGCCTACATCACGCAGGTGCGGAAGAAGGTAGAACCGCGGTTTATCAACATCACCGCGGGTGCCATCGGCACGGCTTGGCAGCCGCTCCTGATCTGGAAGAACACGCAGTACGCAACCCATCGCCGCACGTTTGACCCCCGCCAACTGCAGGTCGCCGGTGAGCCGCCGTTTAGTCAGGCCAACGTGGTAGAGCCCGAATGGGCAAATGCGTTCGGCCCGGGCAAGACGCTCCTCGTGGAAAACCCGCCCAATGATCCCGACCTCTTCGTCCCGGCCGGTCAACGCACCCGTTATGAAACGGCGTGGGGCCGATTTTGCAGCGTCTTCCCCGACATTTTCTACAAGGAGTCGCGCGGCCGAAACTACTTCGTGACCGGCAAAGATGAAGGCCGCTATCTGAGTGCCGGCTTCCACAATGTCATGGGCTACTTCCGCGACGATCAGCCGCTGTTTGAGCTCCTCCTCGACGACCAGCAGCAAGCGACACTGGACGCAATGTGGCGGGAGATGGACTTCGTCGCTTCCATCAACATCCGCACCTACGTCGAATTTGCCAAGCTCGGGACCCGCGGAACGCGGGACGACTTCAAAGATGGCGAGCCCGAAGTCGGCGATCTTGAAGTGGAAAAGATCATCTCGGCTTCAAAGGTTCGGAGCCTCGAAGCCGACTACTTGCAGTTCGCCAAGGGCGGCAGCGACGTCGCGATCCAGGCGATTCGAAACTTCTTCGACCGGGCCGACGCGAGCATTCGTTGGGTCCAACAGGCCCGCCGCGACGCGGAGCCGAGTCACCTGCAATCGCTATTCGATTTCGCCGCCCGCGCCTATCGACGGCCGTTGACGGCGACGGATCGCGCCGACCTACAATCTTTCTACCGCGATGTCAAAGAGCGCTATGCCCTCGATCATGAAGGCGCGATCCGCGAGTCGATCGTCCTGATCCTGATGTCGCCGAAGTTCTCATATCGCATCGACTTGGTGGGCACAAGCTCCGGAGTTCAGCCGCTTACCGCTTTCGATTTGGCCAGCCGGCTCAGCTATTTTCTCTGGTCAAGCATGCCCGACGAAGAGCTAATACGCCACGCCGCCGCGGGCGACCTACACCAACCAGAAACCATCAAAGCCCAGGCCCGACGGATGCTGCAGGACCCGCGCAGCCGGGCGCTCGCGGTAGAATTCGGCGCGAACTGGCTGGAGGTTCGCGACTTCGACCAGATCGGTACGGTGGACCGCGCCCGTTTCCCCTCCTTTACCGACGCCTTGCGAGAGGCGATGTTCGAAGAGCCAATTCGCTTCCTGCTGGACGTATTTCGCCGCAACCGTTCGATCCTCGACCTGCTGTACGCCCGGGATACGCTCGTGAATCCTATCCTGGCCCGCCACTACGGAATGCCATCCGTAGCGGGCGATGAGCGGGCTTGGATCAAGGTAACCGACGCCGACCGCTACGGCCGAGGCGGCCTCTTACCCATGGCCGCGTTTTTGACCAAGAACGCGCCGGGCCTGCGAACCAGTCCGGTCAAGCGCGGCTATTGGATAGCCAAGAACATACTCGGCGACCAAATCCCTCCACCGCCGCCGCTGGTCCCCGAATTGCCGGCCGATGAAGCCAAGATGGACCTGCCGTTACGCCAAATGCTGGAGCGACATCGGGCCAACCCGAGTTGCGCCGCCTGCCATGCCCGGTTCGACTCGTTCGGATTGGCGTTCGAAGGGTTCGATCCCGTAGGCCGACTCCGGACCCACGACCTCGGCGGACGCGCCGTCGATGCTCGCGCCTCCTTCCCGAAAGGTGCCGAAGGCGAAGGCCTGCAAGGAATTCGTAAATACATTCACGACCATCGGGAGACCGATTTCGTGCGCGGGTTCTCCCGCCGTCTTTTAGCCTATGCATTAGGGCGCAGCGTAGCGCTCTCCGATGAGGTCCTGGTTCAGCAGATCAGCGACCAACTTCCCGCCGACGGCTTCCGTTTTGATACGGTGTTGGAACGGATCGTGACAAGTCGACAGTTTCTCCATAAGCGCGGCCGCGACCCACTGACGGCCAGCGAGAGGTGATGATGAACCCGCTTCGAGACCGCATATCCCGCCGGACACTTCTCCGTGGCGCTGGCGTGACCATGACCCTCCCGTGGCTCGAATCACTATCGGGTTTCGGCCTCTTTTCCGCCGCGGCGGCGACGCTCCCCGCGCAGCCCCAACGCTTCGCCGTTCTGTTCATGGGCACGGGCATCAGCCCTGGCCGTTGGTGGGCCAAGGGGGCAGGCACAGAGTTGAAACTGGGCGAATCGCTGGCACCGCTTGAACCGATAAAAACGAAGATTAACGTCATCGACGGCCTCTTCAACAAGGCGGCCACCGGGCAAGGGATTCATCCGGCGATGACCGGCAACCTACTCTCTGGCGTGCCGATCCGCAAAGGTTCGATTATCCACGGCGGCATCACAATAGACCAGGTATTAGCCAACCAGATCGGGCAACAGACACCGCAACCCAGCATGGTATTGGCCTGTGAGCGGGCCATGACCGGGTTCCACGAAACCAATTTCTCGAACGCCTATAGCTCACATATTTCCTGGCAGAACAGCGATTCGCCGGTCCCCAACGAGATGTATCCCTCGCTGGCTTTCGACAGCCTCTTCGAGAACGGCGGCAGGCTGCGCAACACGAGCGTATTAGACCGCGTCAAGGGGCATGCCTTAACACTCAGCAGCCAAATCAGTTCCACCGATAAGATTAAGCTGGACGAGTATCTGGCGAGCGTCCGCGATGTGGAACGTAGCATTGAGCGGATGCGGGCAGACAAGAGCAAGGCCGAAGACCGGGCCCGCGACTCGGGGCGCCCGCTGTTCGCTATGAAGCGCCCGCAGGATGGTTTGCCGGAAGATATTCGCGATCACATTCGCCTGATGTGCGACATCGTCGCTCTCGGGTTTCAAACCGACAAGACCCGCGTGGCCTCGCTGCTGTTGGCCCGCGACTTGTCCGCGCTCTACTATCCGTTTCTCGGCGTCAGCAAACAGCATCACGGCGCTTCCCACTACGACACCGAGGATGACTATCAGAAGATCGTGCATTTCCAGGTGAGCCAATTGGCCTATCTGGCGCAACGGCTCGACGCGATGCCGGAAGGGGAGAGCACCGTACTGGACAACAGCTGCCTGCTGTTTCTTTCGAACATGTGGTCCGGAACCAAGCACGACAATAAAAAGGTGCCCGTCGTTACCATTGGCGGCCTCGGTGGCAAGTTGAAAACCGGCAGAGCGCTCAACTATTTCGAAGCCGGAGACGACAACCGAAAACTCTGCAGCTTGTACTTGGGGATTATGGACCGCATGGGCCTAAATCTCAAGGAGTTCGGCGACGCCGAGACGCGGCTCGCCGGCTTCTGAACCGCTCGAATCCAGAATCACGGACGTGGCGACAGCGAAACCCGGCGGCGTCCACGAACAGGATACTCGGGCGCATCCATTCGAGCACTCGTCAAAAATTCCTCAATCCGGCGAACTACGGCCGGCTGGGTAGCTGCGACGTTCGCCTTTTCCCCAGGATCGACGGAGAGATCGTAGAGCTCGACGGCCCCCTCCAACCCGCTGCGCAGCGCCTTCCAAGGACCAAGGCGAACGGCCTGCTGAAAGCCCCCGCCGTCATGGGACTCCCAATAGATCGGCCGTTCCGCGTTTTGCTTGCGTCCCAGAAGCATCGGGGCCACCGAGATGCCATCGACCTGACGAGGGATGCCTCGCGCACCGGCCAGATCGGCCAGCGTCGGCAGCACGTCGGCGAAGGACCAGGGGAAGTCACTGACCGCGCCCGCAGCGACTTGGCCGGGCCAGCGAACGATCATCGGAATGCGGAGGCCGCCTTCGTAGTTGCTGCCTTTCTTCCCTCGCAACGGGCCCATCGTGCCGAAAGGCCCGTCAAAAGTTCCACCGTTATCACTACAGAAGAACACCACCGTATTGGCAGCCAGTCCGGTATCTTCCAGGCGAGCCATGATGCTTCCAACGTAAGAGTCCATCCGCGTCACCATCGCAGCGTAATGCCGTGCCTCCTCCGGCCAAGCCTCGTTGGCGTAACCACCCAAACTAGGGGCATCGAATTGAGCGTGCGGGATTGTCGGGGTGAAGTAAAGGAAGAAGGGCTCGTAGCGGTGCCGGTCGATAAAGTGCAGTGCTTCGCGGATGAATAGATCGGAGGCGTATTCCCGTTTCTGCCCGCCGAAATTACCCTTGAGTGGCTCCTTCGATCGGTTCCGCCAAAGGTAGTCCGGATAGTGATAGTGGGCGTGCTGCTGGTTGAGAAACCCGAACCACTCGTCAAAGCCGTGGTCGTTTGGCAGGCCTGCCGTTCCGGGTTCTCCCAATCCCCATTTGCCGAAGATGCCAGTCGAGTATCCGTAGTTCTCATCGTAGCCGTGCTTCCACTCCGGGCCTTTCAGAACCGTCGCCACCGTAAGGTCATCGGCGCGCAGAGCGACCCGTTGGCCGGTGCGCAGGCTGGCATTGGCTCGAACGGTGGTGTGGCCGGTGTGCTGGCCGGTCATGAGCACGCTGCGAGAAGGGGCGCAGACGGAGGCGCCCGCGTAGCAACTGGTGAAACGGGTTCCTTGACTCGCCAAGCGATCGATGTGCGGGGTGCGGATCTGCTTCTGGCCATAGCAGCCGAGGTCGAAGACGCCAAGATCGTCGGCCATGATGAAGACGAAATTCGGGGGAGGCTGAGGAGTCGGCGCGCCGCTGGCGGTGCTGGAAAGTAGCGAGAGAAAGTGGCGACGTTGCATGAGCACTCCATACTTTACACGCTCCGTTGGCTCTTGCATCGGGGCGGCAAGGAAAGCAGCGGAAATCGACCGCCGACGGAATGCCGAGAACGTCGTCGCGCCGCCCGTGGCGGATCGCACTCGGCATCAAAAAACACCCAGCTTCCAAAAGTTGCAAGGTTCTAGGCCGATACCCGACGGCAAATCCGTAGGCGGAGCAGGGCGGGCCGACAGTGGAAAGGGCCGCGGGCAGAATGATCACCAACGCTGCTATGACGTTGGTCGCCGACCCGCGTGGCGGCGAACCAGCGCAGATCAAGCGTTCACTTCGCTTCGACGGAGCCGTATTGCACCAACGGACCGGCAGGGAAATCCGGATACCGTTACCGCAATCGCTGCCCTTCACCGTTGAGCAAGAGCCGTGATCCGGCCCATCGCGCTTCGAGATCCGCATCGACGTGGATCACCGTCGAATTCATTCGGAACAACCGTCGTCGCATGGGCGCCTCCCCGGGGAGCCTAGACGTCCACCACAAGCGAGTTATTGTCGCCCGCCTAGCTGGGAAGGGATGCCAAGGTTAGCGGCAACAATTCGGAGAAGAACCTCGCTACAGGGTCTTGCGACGAAATTGGGATCCCTTCACCCGCAGTACTGAGGATGCAGCAAATGGTCGGCCGCAGATAGTAGCCTGTTAACATGGCTCAGCTTTTGGACGGTAAACTCGTCCGCGATGAAATCCTCTCCGAACTCCGGCCCCGTATCCTCGCCTTGCCTCGGCGGCCGGGGCTGGCGGTCGTCCTGGTGGGCGCGGATCCAGCAAGCGAGGTGTACGTCTCGAGCAAAGTGAAAACCTGCGGAAACCTCGGCTTCTGCAGCGAAAAAATCACCCGCCCGCCGACGACAACCACCGCCGAACTTTTGGCCATCGTCGACAATCTCAACTCCGATCCAGCCATCGACGGCATCCTGGTCCAGATGCCCCTGCCCAAGCACATCGACACCCAGCAGGTGCTCAATCGAATCGCTCCCGCCAAGGACGTCGACGGATTTCACCCCGTCAACGTCGGCCGCCTGTCGATCGGACTCCCCGGCCCCCGCCCCTGTACCCCCAACGGGGTGATGCAGTTGCTCCGCCGCTATGGCATCGATGTCACCGGCAAGCGCGCCGTCATCGTCGGCCGCAGCGACATCGTCGGCAAGCCGATGGCGATGCTGCTGCTCCACGCCAACGCCACAGTCACCATCTGCCACTCCCGCACCGCAGGTTTAGCCGCCGAGTGCCAACGAGCAGATATTCTGGTCGGCGCCATCGGCCGACCGGCGTTCCTGACGGCCGAACATATTCGCCCCGGTGCTGTCGTGATCGACGTCGGCATCAACCGGCTAACCGAGCGAAGCCAGGTCGAAGCTATTTGGCGGAACGAACCCACCATCCTCGCCGAGTTCGACCGCAAGGGCAAACTACTGGTGGGAGACACCCACCCCCTCGACGCACCAGCATTGGCCAGCGCCTGGACCCCGGTTCCCGGCGGCGTGGGCCCCTTAACCATCGCCATGCTCATGAGCAACACCGTTGAGGCGTCCGAGCTTCGCCAAGCATGCTAACCGTCGCCCTCACCGGTGGCCTGGCGACCGGCAAATCCACCGTGGGGCGCATGTTTGCGGAGCTCGGCTGTGTTCTCGTGGAAGCGGACCTGCTGGGCCACCGGGCCCTGGCAGGTCCGGCACGTGACCAAACCGTCGCCCTCTTCGGCGAAGGGATCCGCGCTCCCGATGGCTCGATTGACCGTCGCGCTCTAGGTGCCGTCGTCTTTCAGGATCCCGTCAAACTGTCCCAGTTAAACGCGCTTGTCCACCCCGTCGTCGAAGAGTTTCGCCGACAGCGGTTCCTCGAAATCTTCGAAACCGACCCCCATGCGATCGTCTTGTACGAAGCCGCCATTCACATCGAAACCAGCCTGTACAAGCAGTTTGCCCGGCTCATTCTGGTTACCTGCAACGAGCAAACCCAGCTCACGCGGGCGATGGCCCGCAGCCAATGGACCCATGAAGAAGCGCAGGCGCGGATCGATCGACAAATGCCACTTGCGACGAAACGAAAATTCGCCGACTACGTCATAGATACTTCTGTCTCGCTCGAACACGCTCGACGCCAGGCGGAGGAAATCTATAATGAACTAAGGGCCCTTGTCGATTAACCCTCCCTTTATGAAACGGTTCCGCTATCTCTTTCTCGCCATTGCCTTCACCGGTGCCTTCGTCTATCTCACCACGATCGCCAAATCTCGACTCTTTCCCGCCAACGGGGCCGCCACCGCCGAAGGACCCGGCTGGCAAGAACCGCCCATCGTGCAGGGTGCCGGCCTCGGCTCGGATGAGCAGAACAACATCGACATCTACAAGCGCTCCCGCGCAGCGACGGTCAATATTTCAAGCACCGTCTATCGGCGAGGCTACTTCTTTGAAGTAGTCCCCTCGAAGGAGACTGGCTCAGGTTTTATCTTCGATTCCAGCGGCCTGATCTTAACCAACAACCACGTCCTGGCCGGCAACGCCAAAGTGGTCGTCACCCTGCCGGACCAGTCGAAATACGACGCCGAAGTGCTCTACAAAGACCCGAATAACGATCTGGGGCTGATTCGGATCACCCCTCGAAACAAGAAGCTGCCGGTGCTCAGTCTCGGCGATTCCGACGGGATCCAAGTCGGCCAGAAGGTGCTCGCCATCGGAAACCCGTTCGGGCTGGATGGCACCTTGACTACCGGGATCATCTCCGCCCTCGGTCGCACCATTCGCGCCGACGAGAACCGCGAACTCGAAGGGATGATGCAGACCGACGCCGCGATCAACCCCGGCAACTCGGGCGGCCCGCTGCTCGATTCGATGGGCAACGTCATTGGAATCAACACGGCGATCTACGGCCCAGGCGGAAACATCGGCATCGGATTCGCCATGCCGATCAATAAGGCAAAGCTCATGATTTCGGATCACCGGGCCGGCAAGAGCTATAAGCGGCCCCGGTTGGGCGTCGAAGTCATCTATGTCACCGGCGAGTGGGCCGAAGCATTGGACCTGCCGGCCGAAGGCGGACTTCTGATTCAGGGCGTCCAACGGGCCAGTCCGGCGGAACGCGCCGGGCTAAAGGGCCCCCGTCAGTTTGCCATCGTTGGCAACGCCGAAATCGGCATTGGCGGCGATCTGATCATGGCCATCGACGGGCAACCTTGCGACCGGCCCGACTCCATCACCCGGGCCGTCGCCAAGAAACGCGCCGGCGATACGATCGAACTAACGATCGCCCGCCAACGGAAGATTTCGAAACTAAAAGTACAGTTGGGCGAAGCTCCCGACGACGGGATCTAACGTTCAAAGCGGACGACTAGGGCGGCACCCACGGCGGGTGCCGTACCCAAGCGAGCAAGCGGGATCGGTCGAATCTCCTCACCGACCAGCCATGCCGCCTCCGTCGCCCCAACGAGCGCCGCCGCTCCGGGATCCCCGGCTTGGAAAATCTTCACCGAAACTTTCTTCCGTTCAAGCGACAAGTCCTCGACATAACCCGTTGCCGACCACAAACCGTCCTTACCCCGGACCCGAAGTTGCAGTTTGATGCTCCCCTGGCGTTGGTCCGGAACCCACCTCGTATCCCAAGTCGAATCGATCCGATGCCACGCCGAACCCAGCCGTTCGTAATACGCCCAAAGTTCCCCGTCGCCTTCGGCTTCGTACCGGATCACGGGATTCTCCCGCACCGCGCCCCCACTCCGCGGGGCTTGAATCCAACCCTTCGGCGCAACGACCGAAGCCCCGTAGAAAACCCGTACAGGGCCCTCCGTTTTTTTCGATCGCAGCAGCGCCAGCGAGGTTTCCCCGGCCGCGTTCTCGGCGCGTAAGGCACCCGAGAGTTGCTCCACCGGGACGGCTCGCCCGTCTGAAAACTCCCGATAGGTATCGCCCGGACCAATCGCCAGCAAACATAGGATCCACTTCATTTGGCCAACGTGATCAACTGCCCGGTATGCCGCTGGGTGTGCTCGGCGATGTGCCCCAGCAGCAGCCCGAGCGGCACTTCGACGCGCTGCCGCCCCACGTGCCGCGGGTCCCGATAGTCGATATCCTCCATCATCCGCATCTCGCACATCACCCGCTCAAAAGTGGCAGCGACTAACTCCAACAAAGCCTTACGCTCCGCGCAGCCACTCGACTCCGCCCCCAGAAACTCAAGTTGCTCCGAACTGATCGTCCCACCCAGCGCATAGGTCCACAAGCGATCCACCGAGCCGGCGATGTGCCGCAGTTGAAAGGCTTGGGCATCGGTCGGGGCTGCCGGCGTCCATTTGCGAAGATCGGCCAGGCAGTGTTCCAGCGAACAGGCCAGCAACCGACGGATCGGATCAAGATCGGCGTGCTTCCCGGCCAGCCATGGTTCCATAATCACCAGCATAAGCTATGGCAAAAATTCCACCGACACCACCTCCCGAGTCGCCTGGATGTATCCAACCCGAACCTTCCGCTGCTGCAGGCCACAGGCCAGCTCAGTCGACCCGCCCGTGATCCGAATCTCTTTCGGCCGCAGCACCCGCAACTCCCCGACCGCAGCCACTTTCATCACCACCGGATCGCCACAGGCCAACTCTTCGAGCACCCCGTCGCTGACGGCGTCCCCCTGTAGCCCCTCCCAGGAGTCCGGGATGATCACCGCCGGCCCACGCACGGCCAACCGCGCAGGCGGTGCCGAGACAAGCGCCATCAAGGCCGCGGCCATCTCGCGCTCCGCAGCGTTGCCAGCCGCCATCTTGCATTGCAGCGCAGCCCGGCTGGCTTCGGCCGATCGACCCGCCCGCCGCAAAGCCAGCGCCATCCCATGCCAAAAATTAGCCTGTCGCGGCAGGATGGCCGTCGCCTTCTGGTACGCTTCCACGGCGTCCTCCCACTGTTCTCGTTTGGCGGCTTCCAAACCAAGCAGAAACCAGGCCTCGGCATGCCGTGGATTACGTTCGACCGCCTGCCGCAGCAGCGGTTCGAACGGCTGCTTCGCATCCCGACGGAGCATCGCCGCCTCAAAATACGGAGTCGACTCGGAAACGCCTTCGGCCACCGCTTGGTCGAAGTAACGCCCGGCCGACCCGGCATCGCCTTGGCCCAGTGCCAGTAAGCCCAACGCCGTAGAACTCCCCTGACGTTGATAAAGCCGTCTCGCCAGCGCGATTTTCCCCCGGGCTAACGCCAACTCTGCCACCACTTCCTCCCCCACCGAAGAAACTCGCACCAGCGGCGCCTCCAACGCCTCGCCTTCCAACTCCGCCACCGGAAAGTGCCCCCGCAGCAACCGTTGCCGAGCCTCTTCCAGCACCTCTCTAGCCGACCGCCGGAACGCCCGTAAACACGCCTCCTCCGCCGGTACACCTTCGTCAAGTAGCTCGGCGAACGCCGCAATCCTTTCGCGGTAACCCGGTTGCGTGTAAAGAAAATGGACGACGGCCCAACTCTGCGCGTAGAAGACCCCCACGCGGTTGCCCTCGTTATACACCGCAGAGTCCTTCCCGATTCGAAACAGCTCTCGCGGACTCAGCCAGTCCACCTGGCCCAGCACCCGGACGTGATTCGCCACCGGTCTTCCCACCACCCAGCGATCCTTTTCGAGCGCGACCGTCGAATAAAACTCGGCGACGCCTTCCTCAAGCCACACCGGCCGGCGGGCCGTCGTGTGCTCCAACGAGGCATGAACGAACTCGTGAGAGAGCGCACGCAAATCCTCCGGCCCGGCGATAACGGCTAGATAGTCCCGCTCCGCGGCCGACTGATAGAACCCCTGCGCCGTCGGCACTGGCCGCAGATCACCGAAAAATCGATCGTCTTTAAAAACATAGGCACGAAGATGCGTCTTTCTTTGCCCCAGTAGCCGCTCCATCTGCTGCATGCGGCCCAGCGCCCGGCGGGCCTGCGGCTCCCCCGCATCGGAGATAACTTCAAGCGTTTCAGTACTTAAGCGCAGAAATAAATATTCTGCACCCGCCCTGCCTTGCGCAGCATCCACTGGGCGTGCTGCTGAACTCACAAGAAAAATCAACAACAAGGAAATTTGCAGCATAGGGTTGATAAACTTTTTCGATTGGACCAGTTCCATCGGGAGCCCTTAGGCTGGAAATGTGTCAACCATAAGTATGGAGATCCCTCCCCCTCAAGTATCACTCTTACATCGGGTGAGCAATATTGTTTCGAGCGACCTTTCTCTCGATGAGATGCTGGGAGAGATTCTTGGACTAACCGTTCAAGTGACTGGCTGCGATGCTTGCTTGGTTTATCTTTTCGAAAAAGAAGTCGGCGAGATCGTTCTTTGCGCCTCGCAAGTTCCGCACGCGCGTGAGCTTGGCAACCTTCGCCTGAAGATGGGAGAAGGCATTACGGGTTGGGTGGCCGAGCACAAATCCGTCGTCGCTCTTTCGTCAAATGCCGCGCAGGACAAGCGGTTCAAGCGCTTCCGTGTGCTCGTGGAAGACACCTACGATGCATTCCTGTCTGTCCCGCTGGTTTCAAGCGGAGACCTGATCGGCGTCATCAACGTCCATCACCGCGACCGCCACGAACACTCGCCCGAGGAAATCGCCCTCCTCGGCTTCATCGGCGAACAAATGGGCGGTGCCATCTACAAGAGTAAGTTGGCCGAAGAGAATGCGCGCCTTAAAGTGGAAACCGTTGAAGTCAAACGGAAACTCGAAGAGCGCAAGCTCGTCGAACGGGCCAAGGGCATTCTGCAACGCCGTCACGGCCTCACCGAGGAACAAGCCTATCTCCAGTTGCGGAACGAAAGCCGTCGCTTACGTCGTCCCATGAAAGACCTCGCCGAAGCGATCGTCTTTACCGAAGAACTCAATAAGCGAGCTTCTGGCGAAACGACAGACTAAACTAGTATCTTGCTGCCTTTCGAACCGCTCATCCAGAATCCTCATCTGGCCACCATCGCCTCTAACTTTTGGCCGCGTTATAAAAAACTGGAAAGCTACCCCGTCCGGCCGGTGCGGTATCAGACCGAGCCGGACGTGGCTGTTTTGGTTCATGAGCAGCGCCCGAAGTTGCACTGTCGAGGAGAACTGGTTCTCTTGCACGGACTCGAAGGATCATCCGACGGTGGCTACATGCAAAGCATGGCTTACAGCGCCCTCGAAGCCGGGTACGCCGTCCATCGAGTCAACATCCGCGGCTGCGGCGGTACTGAGTCCTGGTGCCAAACGTTGTACCATGCCGGGCTAACGAGCGACCTTCGCTACCTGCTCGAACAGATCGGATTCCGCGCGGAAGGCCCGCTTCTGCTCGTGGGCTATTCGCTCGGCGGCAACGTGGTTCTGAAGTTGACCGGTGAAGGCGGGCCGCAAGCCGCGACCATTGCCGTATCGACCCCCATCGACCTCCGCGCCAGCGTCGTGGCCTTGGGCCGCCCGAGTTGCACTCTCTACCAGCACCGCTTCATCAGCCGGATGCGAGATCGGCTCCGCGAACGCGCCCGACTCCACCCGGACGTTTTCACGCCCCTGGCAGACCGCGCCGACCGCGACAACATTCGAACCGTCTTCGACTTCGACGACCGCATCACGTCACCCTTCTTCGGCTTCGGCGATGCCCCCAATTATTACGCCACCCAATCGGCCCAAAATTTCCTCAGTGCGATCCAAACACCCACCTTACTCATCACCGCGCAGGATGATCCGCTCGTCCCGTTTGACAGCTACAGGCATCCCTCCATCGCCGCCAACCCGCACATCGAACTCGTCGCTCCCCGCCACGGCGGACATGTCGCGTTCCTGGCCAAAGGGAAGTCCCGCTTCTGGCTCGACGCCGTGGTGCTCGAGTGGCTGCAAACTTACGGGAACAAATAGGCGCTTGGGTTCGTCTTCCTTTCGACCTGATGGCGAAAACTAACAACGCTTCGTTTGCGGAGTCTGCCCGTGTGGCCTTCCGCTCTCTGCGAGGCAGCAAACTCCGCAGCTTCCTCACGCTCCTGGGGATCATCCTAGCCACCACCACCCTGATCTCCGTCATGAGCGTGATCCGCGGCATGAATGACTACATCGGCACCCAAGTCGCCGACATGGGCGTCGACGGCTTTCGCGTCCGCCGCATGGTCATGATCGGCCAGTGGGACCCGAAGAAGTTCCTCGAAATGCAGCGTCGAAACCCACAACTTACCCGCGAGGAGTTCGACTTCCTGAAACGCGAATCCAAACTGCTGCGCGAAGTCGGCATCGAGACGAACCGCCAGGTCGCCGTGAACTTCTCCACCGAACGGATGGAAGAAGTGGAACTGCGTGGGGTCTCCGCCAACGTCGGGGTCATCACCAACACCCAAATCGCCCAAGGCCGGTTTCTCTCCGATTCCGACGACGCCCGCCGGATGATGGTCGCCGTCATCGGTCACGAGATGAAGCAGAAGTTTTTTCCAGCCGTCGACCCGATCGGGAAAGTCGTCGACCTCGGCGGTCGCCCCTATACCGTCATCGGCGTAGCCAAGGAGCAGGGCAGCGTGTTCGGCCAGTCCCGCGACCGCTTCGCGATCATCCCGGCCGAAACCTACTTCAAAATCTACGGCAGTCGCATGGGCATTGGCTTCGCCGCCCTCGCGGTGGATCGGCAGCACCTCGAACAAGCCCAGGACGAGGTCCGATCGCTGCTCCGTGCTTGGCGACACGTGCCTCCGGGCGAGGCCGATAACTTCGGCCTCTTCTCCTCCGATTCCCTGGTCGCCGCCTGGGATCAGATGACCAGCGCGATTGCCGCCACCGCCGTCGCCATCGTCAGTGTCTTGATGGTGGTCGGCGGAGTCGTCGTCATGAACATTATGCTCGCGGTGGTCATCGAACGAACCCACGAGATCGGTATTCGCAAGTCGGTCGGCGCACGGCGAAAGGATATTCTTAACCAGTTTCTGGTCGAATCAAGCGTGCTCTCCGGCACCGGTGGCTTTATCGGAGTCACCATCGCCTGGATCATCGCGATCCTCGTACGGAATCTAACTCCGGTACCGATGTCCGTACCGGCTTCGGCTATTTTTATCGGCGTTGGACTGTCGGCCGTGGTCGGTCTCTTCTTCGGCATCTACCCCGCCAACGTCGCTTCGAAACTGGATCCCATCGAAGCCTTGCGGGCGGACCACTAACCCATGCGAAAGATCTGGTTCGGCATCCAACTCGCGCTCGATACCCTGCGTGGCCACAAACTCCGCGCCTTTCTTACCGTGCTCGGCGTCATCATCGGAACCAGCACAGTCATCGGTGTCGGATCCATCATCGCCGGCCTCGACGGCGCCATCACCAATCAGTTGAAGAGCTTCGGCACGAACAACCTGGTCGTCACCAAGTGGGATTCGCTCATCAACGGTTTCGGCGGCCGATCGCTTGAAGAGCGCCTGCGCAAGCCGCTGACCTACGAAAACGCTCTCGCCCTCGCCGAGCGTTGCCCCAGCGTCTCCGCCGTCAGCCCCTGGCTCTTCGCGCCATGGGGCATTCACAAAGGCAAGTATAAAGGTGTCGACGCCTTCAATCTGAACTTGGGCGGCACAGACCCCGGCTATCTCGATAGCGGCGTCGAAATGATGCAGGGGCGTTTCTTCACCGACACCGAAAACCAACGACGGATGGCGGTCGTCGTTCTTGGCGAAGACCTGGGTAAAAGCTGGTTCCAGAACACCGACCCCATCGGCAAAGCGGTCGAAATCGACGGCCACATCTTCGCGGTTGTCGGCATCATGAAGCGGCCTTCCGCTTCGATGCCGGGCCAGGAAGACCGGCGCGCCATCTTCCCCTACTTCAGCATGCGCAAAATGTTTCCCAACGCTCGCGAGCACATGCTCATCGTCGTCGCCCAGGACGGCAAACAAGCCGCCGCCATTGACGAAGTCCGCTCCGTTCTCCGGATTGAGCGGCGAATTCCGTACGGCAAGCCCGATAGTTTCGCCATCTCCACCGCCGAGCAGATGATCGATCAGTTCCGTGGAGTCATCGCCATGGTCGCGCTAGTCATGGTCATTCTGAGCTCGATCGGACTCCTCGTCGGCGGCATCGGCGTGATGAACATCATGCTCGTCAGCGTGACCGAACGCACTCGCGAAATCGGCACGCGCAAGGCGCTCGGCGCCCGCCGCATCGACATCGTCACGCAGTTCCTCACCGAAGCCGTCGTCCTGACTTTCCTCGGCGGACTGGTCGGCATGTTCGTCGGATGGCTGATCTCGCAGGCCGTCGGCTTGGTCTTCCCTACCCTGCCGACCGCCGTGCCAATCTGGGCTGTCCTGGCTGGGTTAGGCGTCTCGATCGGCGTCGGCTTGTTCTTCGGCATCTGGCCCGCGAACAAGGCCGCCCGCTTGGACCCGGTAGTCGCGTTACGCTACGAATAGTATGTCTTTTCGGAATCTCACTTGCCTGGGGCTGCTGGCTCCCCTGTTGCTGGGCGCCCAGAGCTTGGCTGACTTTGAAAAAAAGGTCACCGAGTTCACCCTGAAAAACGGGATGCACTTCATCGTCATGGAACGGCATGAGGCGCCCACGGTCGCCTTCCATGCCCATGTCAACGCCGGAGCCGCCAACGACCCGGCGAACGCTTCGTCCACCGCCCACATGTTCGAACACATGATCGGGAAAGGCACCGCCTCGCTCGGCTCGAAGAACTTCCCGGCCGAGCAAAAGACGCTCGCCGCCGTCGAAGACGCCTACGACAAGCTCGAAGAGGAGCGGCGTAAGGAACGGCGCGCTGACAAAACGCAACTCGAGCGGCTCGAAGCGGGCTTGACAAAAGCGATCGCCGAAGCCGACAAGTACGTCGAACAAAATGCGTTCACACGCGAAATTGAAAAGAACGGCGGCGTCGGCTTCAACGCCTCCACCGGCCTCGACACCACAAACTACTTCTACAGCCTGCCCTCCAACCGTACCGAACTCTGGTTCGTGCTCCAGTCGGAATGGTTCCGCCAACCCGTCTTCCGCGAGTTCTATAAAGAGCGTGACGTCGTCCGCGAGGAACGCCGCATGCGCGTCGAATCCTCGGCGCAAGGCAAGCTGATCGAGGCGCTGATGACCACCGCCTTCACCGCCCATCCTTATCGCAACTTCATCGGCTGGGCAAGCGACATTGAAAACCTGCGCGCCAAAGGCGCCGCCGAGTTCCACAAAATATACTACGTGCCCGCCAACATTACGATCTCCATCGTCGGAGATGTCAACACCGCGCAAATCAAGCAAATGGCCGAAAAGTATTACGGCCCTATCCCGGCCGGCCCCCTGCCGCCGCGCCTGTACACGGTCGAACCGCCCCAAAACGGCGAGAAGCGCGTCACGGTCGACACCGAGGCGCAGCCCTTCATCGCCATCGCCTACCATCGGCCCGAAGGCACCCACCCGGACGATCCCGCCCTGGCCGTCCTCGACGGCATCCTCTCCGGTGGCCGCACCGGCAAGCTAAATCGAGAACTCGTGGAAGAAAAGAAGTTGGCCCTCGGCGCCGACACTGGAGCCATCTTTCCCAGCGGTAAGTATCCAAACTTGTTCCTCGCGTTCATGGTGCCCAACACCGGCAAAACGGTCGAAGACCTGGAGAAGGCTTGGGACGAGTTGATCGAAAAAATGAAGAAGGATCCAATCGACGAAGCCGCCGTGAAACGGGTGAAAACGAAACTCCGCGCGGCATTTATCGCCGGCCTCGATAGCAACAGCGGCTTAGCAAGCCAAATGGCCGAATCCCACGTCACCCTCGGAAGCTGGAAAATGGTTTTCACCGAACTCGATGACCTCGAAAAGGTCACCTCCGCCGACGTGAAACGTGTCCTCAATACCTATCTGACCAAGAAGAACCGCACCGTCGCCTACAGCATTCAAACCAAGCCGGAGGGCAAGTAATCTATGCGCACGCTTCTCACTCTCGTCGCCATCTCGACCCTTGCCTTCGCCCAGCCAGCCTACAAACAGTTAAAGTACCCGAAGCTCGGCGCAGTCAAGATCCCGGACATCGAGACGTTCACCCTGCCTAACGGCATGAAGGTGTTTCTGCTCGAGAACCACAACCTGCCCCTAATCAATGGCATCGCGCTCGTGCGCACGGGAACCCTCCTGGAACCCGCCGACAAGACCGGGCTGCATATCATCGCGGCCGGCACTATACGCACCGGCGGAACGAAGTCCAAGACCGGAGATCAGTTGGATGAACAACTCGAAGCCATCGCGGCCGGGGTCGAATCCAGCATCGATGAGACCTTGGCTTCGGTCTCCTTCAATTGCCTAAAAGAAAATACCGACGAAGTCCTCGGCGTCTTCTACGACGTGCTCACCGGCCCCGAGTTCCGCCAGCCAAAAATCGACCTGCTGCTGATGCAGTACCGGTCCTCCATCGCCCGACGCTACGATGATGCAGGTCAAGTCAACTCCAGCGAGTTTTCCGACACCGTCTATGGTAAGGACTCCCCCTTCGGTCGCAGCGTGGAATACGAGACGCTCGACCGGATCAAGCGCGCCGACCTCGTCGCCTTCCACGAGCGGTACTACTTCCCTGCCAACATTCAACTCGCCATTCAGGGAGACTTTGACAAGGCCGCTATGCGCGCCCGCCTGGAACAGATATTCGCCCCATGGACCGCCAAACAGTCGCCGCCTCCAGCCTTCCCCAAGGCGACGCACGTGGCCAAGCCGGGCATCTACCTCGGCGACAAGAAGGAAGTGAACCAGACCTCGTTCAGCGTCGGCCATCTCGGCGGCATGTTAAGCGACAAGGACTATCCAGCCCTCGAAGTGTTGACCGACATCCTGGGCGGCAGCTTCGATTCGCGCCTGTTCCGCAAGGTACGCACCGAAATGGGCCTCGCCTATAGCATCGGCGCGAGCTGGGGAGCGGGTTATCTGAACCCCGGCCTGTTCAGTATCTCGGGTTCGACAAAATCGGAATCCACGGTTCTGACCCTGCAGACGATTCAACAGGAGATCAACCGGATCCGCACCGAGCCGGTCTCCGATCAAGAGCTCAACGACGCCAAGGAGAAGGTACTCAACTCCTTCGTCTTCAACTTCGACCGCCCGGCGAAGACCCTGTCCCGACTCTTCCGTTACGATTACTACGGCTATCCGCGGGAGTTCCTGTTCACCTACCAGAAAGCCGTCGCCGCCGTCACCAAACAGGACATTCTCCGGGTCGCCAAACAGCACATCCAGCCCGAGAAGTTCGTCTACGTCGCCATCACCAACACCGACCAGTTGAAGACGCCGCTGGCCGATCTGAAGCTACCCATCACCAAGTTGGATCTTACCGTCAAGGAACCGGCCAAAGCCGTCTCCGCGGCCAACCCCGCCTCGCTCGCCAAAGGCAAAGCGCTGCTCGCCAGGATGCAAACCGCCATGGGAGGCACCGACAAACTGGCTGCGATCAAAGACATCACCATGGTGAATAAGGCCGAGTTGGGCCCGATGAAGGTGAACCAAAAAGTGCAACTCATCCTCCCGGACAAAGTTCGCCAGGAACAGGAACTGCCCTTCGGTAAGGTGATCGCCGGCTTTGACGGCCAGAGCGGTTTCCTGATCGTCCCGCAGGCCCCAGCCCCGCAGCCCATGCCCCCGCCGGTTCTGAAGCAGGTCCGCGACGAACTGTTTGCCATGTTAGTAGTCCTGGTCCAAAGCGACAAAATCGACGGCCGTACCGTCAACGCCCTCGGCGATAATCTCGTCGAGATCTCCGACGCCAGCGGGAACTCGGGCCGGCTCACCGTGGACCCCACAACCGGCCTCCCAACGAAGCTGGTCGTCGAGGCGATGGGTCCCTCCGGCAAAATGGAGGTCGAGCGGCAATACAGCGATTGGAAGGATGTCACTGGGGTAAAGTTCCCCTTTAAGACGGTCATCGTCCAAGGCGGAAAAGCCGCTGGCATCACGATCGTCGAAACCGTCCAGACCAACACGGGCGTCAAACTAGAAGAGATCATGAAAAAGTGACGAGACGCACGGCCCTCTTCTCGCTCGCAGCCCCGGCGTTGCTCCTCGCCGATCGACAACAGATCGGCAAGGCGTTACTCGAAGAAACTCTGGCCGCGCTCGGCGGGCCAGAGTTTCTGGCCATGGAAGACCGCACCGAGCAGGGTCGGCTCTACTCGTTCTACCGGGAACGGCTCTCTGGCCTGACGCGCGCCAAAATCTACACCCACTATGCGGCGTCCGCCCAGCCTGGCGTCCTCGCGGTGCGCGAACGCCAGTCCTACGGCAAGGACAAGGAAGAGTACGCCATTCTATTCGAGGAAACCCAGGCCTTCCAGGTCTCCGAACGCGGGGCTCGCCCCTTGCCGACCGACGTCTGGGAACGCTACCAGGACACAACCCTTCGCAACGTTTTCTATCTCCTTCGTCATCGGCGGAAAGAAACCGGCCTCATCATCGAACACAAAGAAACCGGCGTACTCGAGAATCAGCCCGTTGAGATCGTCGATGTTACGGACACCGCCAATCGGGTCGTTACTCTCTACTTACATCGCACGACCAAGCTTCCTGTACGCCAAGTCTTCTATCGGCGCGATAATATGAAGGTCCGCCACGAAGAGATCACGATCTTCGCAAAATACCGCGACGTCGGCAACGGCGTGAAGTGGCCGTGGAACATCGTGCGCAATCGGGACGGCGAAAAGATCTTCGAAATCTTCTCCGAGCAGGTCACGATCAACAAAAAGCTCGACGCCAAGCTCTTCGCATTACCCGCGGATATGGTACGCCTGAAAGCGATTTAGAACAGCTTAGCTTGGGCTTCGGGCTTGGGCGAAGCAAACTTCTTCGGCGCTTTCAGACCGCTACCGACCACGGCCAACACCTGGAACTCAATCAGCGCCGCCCGCGGCACGAACACCCACTGGGGGTTGATCGCCTGATCGGGCGGAGTAATCGTATACCCAAACGGGTCCAACTGCAACAGTTGGTTCGCCAGCAGCCCATCCATTTGGATACCGTCCCGAAAGCGCATCCGCACCCAAAGGCCCGATTTCTTCGGGCGGCTGACGAAGTACGCACCATCCAATCGTGGGGCAGGATCGTCAAAACCCTGGACGAAACAGATCGCCTTCACATCCGCGTAAGCGATCGTACTCAGGTTCCCGTCCTGCGAGAGAAACTCGACCCCTAAGGGCGTTTGGAACGTCGACGCCTGCACGAAACCGTGCAACGGCTCCCGTTCGAACCGTAAAATACGTACTTTTTTACTTGCGGAACTCGCCAAAACGTGCCCAGCCCCCTACGATCTCTTGATTTTGGCAATAGAAGTTCAACATTTTTGCTAGGTATTGTATCATTAGGGCAATGAACCGCGAGGGCTCTCTCGCCACCGAGATCCGCAACTTTGTCGACTTCTGTCGGATTGAGAAGGGTCTTGCTGCTAATTCCTTAGATTCGTACCGTCGGGATCTCGATCGGTTCTCCTGTTTCCTCGGAGGCGCGGATGCGTCCGTACCGCAAGGACCAGAGGAAATTGGCAAGTACCTCGACTCGCTTTATCAAAGCGATTGCTCCGCTCGCACTGTGGCCCGTCACCTCACTACACTTCGCAACTTCTACCGCCACCTCCAGCGGGAGAAGCGCATTGACGGAAACCCAACCGAGTTGCTCTCGGCCCCCCGGGCCATCAAAGCGATCCCTAACTTTCTCAGCCGATCGGAGGTCGAAAAACTTCTGCTGGCGCCGTCGCCTGCAACGCCACTCGGCTTGCGCGACCTCGCCATGCTGCAATTGCTCTACGCCTGCGGTGTTCGTGTCTCCGAGTTGATCAACGTCGAAATCATCAACTTCAACCCCACTCTCGGCTACCTCCGCGTCACCGGCAAGGGGAACAAGCAACGATTGATTCCGGCAGGTCGGGCCGCCATCGCCGCCGTCGAAGCGTATCTTACTGCCGGCCGTCCCCTTCTTTTGAAGGGTAAAGCAAGTCGCTATTTATTTATCACAACCCGCGGTGCCCGCATGACCCGACAGGGCTTCTGGAAGTTACTCGGCCAACACGGTAAGTCGGTAGGCATTTTCCACAACCTTACTCCTCACGTATTGCGCCACTCCTTTGCCACTCACCTCCTCGAAGGGGGCGCTGACCTGCGCAGCGTTCAAGCGATGCTCGGCCACGCCGACATCGGCACAACCCAAATCTATATCCACGTAGCCCGCGGCCGGTTGCGCCGCGTCGTCGACGAGCATCATCCCCGAGCCTAAATCTTCATGAGCGATTATCTGTACACCCTTGAAAGTCACCTTAACGCCGCCCAGATTCACGCGCTAAAGGTCGTTCAGAAAACCGCCACCGAGGCGGGGCTCAACGTCTTTCTCGCCGGCGGAGCCCTCCGCGACATGGTCGCCGGTTTCCCCATTCGAGACCTCGACTTCGTCGTCGAAGGCAACGCGACCGCCCTCGCAAAAGCCATCGCAAAAAAGGCTGAGGCGGAAATTCTTTCCGTCGACGCCCGGCGCAACAGCGTCGAACTACGCTTCCCCCAAAACGCTCAAGTCGAACTGTCGATGGCGCGCGAAGAGAAGTACGGCAAGTCGGGCGGAAAACCCACCATCACCCCGGCCACGATCTACGAAGATCTCAAAAACCGGGACTTCACGATCAACGCTATCGCCATGTCCCTCAACCGCGCCTCGCGCGGGTTACTTATTGACCCCAACAACGGCCTCGGCGATATCGAACGCAAAGAACTCCGTACCGTCTCAAAGTACACCCTTTACGATGACCCGGTTCGCATCTTACGCCTCATCCGCTTCGCCAAACGCTTTCAGTTTTCCATCGACGAGCGCACCATCACCCAGTACGGCAACGTCCGCGATGCCAACCTCGAACTAAAAATCAGCGCCGACGCCTTATGCCGCGAGTTACACCACATCGCCGATGAACCCACCAGCGCCGAGATCATTAAAGAACTCGACGACCAGGGCCTGCTCACCCTGTTCTGCCCCGCGATGTCCGGAGCCAAAGTCAATCATTCCGGCTTACAAAAACTCCTCAAAGCGCGCCTCAATATTCCGCTCGAGCTGAATCTGCCGGTCGAAAACATTGGACTCTTCCTTACCGTCCTCTGCGAAAAACTTACGCCCAAAGAGAAGGCAGGATTGAAAACCGCTTGTGCCCTCGACAAGCCCACTCTTGCCGCTTGGGATCGACTCGACGCTCGCGCCAAAAAGGTCGCCGCGGAACTCAAAATGCCGAAGCTCGCTAAACCTTCTCTCCTCTACGCGGCAGCCCAAAAAGCCGAAGGCGCCGAACTCGTCTATTTGCTCTACAAATCAACCGAACGGATCGTGCAGGACAGAATCAAAAACTACGTCCAAAAATATCTGCCTGCTGCCCTCGAAGTCACCCACGAAGAGGTTACCGAAGCCTCCGGCATCGAACCAGGCTCGGCCAAGTTCGAAAAGGCAAAGGCGCAATTCACCGCCAAAAAACTGGATGCCCGTCCTAAAAAACCTGTGGAGGAGTTTCTCCTCATCCCCCCAGCGCCCCAACATCCACCCTTAGTCGCCAGCGCTAGGCGCTAAAGGCCCAAAACCTCAATAAACTCCCGTGCCTGGGCGGGCTCGATCCGCGAGCCCGCCCACACTTGGTCCGGTTTCTCTCCCGCGTCGAACAAACGGAAGAGGCCGATCTTGGCCACTCCATAAAGCTCGTTCTCTGCCAAACGCCGATCTTTTTCTTGCTCGTACGCCGTAATCGAAGCCTCCGGCAGAACGATCGACACCCGATGATCCGCGTTGCGGTCCATCGACACCGAAAAGATAAATTCGGTCTCTCCACCACGACAATACCGTCCGTCAAAGGTGTACTGATATACGTATCCACTCTCCGCTTGATACGTTTTCACGCGCCTCGGCTTAGCCTCTACTGCCCGGGAGACCGCCCGGACTCCAAACCATCGTTTGAACCAACCAAACATGTGTACTATGAGAGCAGATGCGAGCCCTTCTTGCCATCTTTACTGTTTTCGCCGCCCTCGCCCAGCCGCCCGTCCCGGCCCCCCTCATCTACGCCGGAAAGCCGCTCCATATCGATTCGACCTGCACCGACGACGACATGCAGATGTTCGGCTTAGCCTGCACAACAGAAGAACCCTGTCCTGTCTACCTCGAACTCAGCAGCCTCGACACCGGCGCAAACCGCATTTTAATCGCAGGTAACTTCCACACCGAAACCGCCACGTTATCGACCATCCTCCTGGCCAGCGAAGACGGCGGCACCACCTGGATCGAAGCACATCCCCGCATCAAAGGCGCCAACCTCGATCACACCCAATTCATCGACCTCCAAAACGGTTGGATCTCCGGCCAAGTCATCGCCGCCCTCCCCCGCGATCCATTCTTCCTCCTGTCGATCGACGGCGGAAAGTCCTGGCGCCAACGCATGGTCTTTAGCGAGTCCGGCCCCGGCTCCATCGAACAGTTTTCCTTCGATTCCCCCACCACCGGCTCCGTCGTCGTCGACCGCGCCGCCGGGGCCGAGGGCGGGCGCTATGCCTACCTCGAAACCCAAACCGGCGGCGACTCCTGGTCCATTCGCTCCGTCACCCGCGAAATCGTATCGCTCAAAAACCGACCGCCCATTAATCCAGCCTGGCGCCTCCAAGCCCACGCCCCCAGCAAATCCTACCGGCTCGAACGCAAAGAAGCCAGTGGGAAATGGACCCCCCTCGCCAGCTTTCTCGTCAACGCCGGCCAATGCAAACCGAAGGACTCCGAGCTCAAAGAGCCCACGCCCGAACCCACCGCCCCAGCCACCGACGCCGTCGAAGTCTTTCAAATCGGCACCCCCAAAACTGCAAAAAAAACTACGGCGAAAAAAAAGCCCTGACCCCTCCTCTCCTGGCGACCCGGCCGCGCTCGAACTCTTTCGGCATCTCCTCGTTTCAATCGCCGAGGAGATGGGGATTCTGCTCCGTCGCACGGCCTTCTCCGCCAATATCAAGGAGCGTCGCTACTGCTCCTGCGCCGTCTACGACGGAGCTGGCCACACCGGGGCCATGCGCGACCACACGCCCGTCCACTTGGGCGCCATACCCCGCAGCGTCGGCCACGCCATCGACGCCTGCCACCCCGGCCCCGGCGACATCGTCATCTCAAACGATCCCTTCCGCAGTGATACCCATCTTACCGACATCACCGCCCCCTTCCTCCCTGGCGTCTCAACCCGGGCCTTCTACGTCGCCAACCGCGCAAACCTCGCCGACGTCGGCGGCATGAGCCCCGGCTCCATCACCCTCGCTCGCGAAATTTAGCCGGAAGGAATTCGCATCCCGCCCATCAAACTCGTCCGCGGCGGCGGCCAGCCGCTCCTCGATCTACTCCTCGCTAACGTCCGAACCCCGGAAGAACGCCGACTACGCTACCGACGTTTCGGCCACCATGTAAGGCTTCCGGCTCCTCCTTCCCGGCGACATACCCTACCATGCCGGCCTACTCCGGCCCATCACGATCCACGCCCCCTCTGCCTCGCTCGTTAACGCACGGCCCCCCGCCGCCATGGCCGCTGGAAACGTCGAAACGTCCCAACGCATCACCGACGTCTTACTCGGTGCCCCCGCCAAAGCCGCCCCGGACCGGACCCCCGCCGCCAGCTCCGGCACCATGAACAACCTCCGCTTCGGCGGCACTGACCCGCGCTCCAGCCAACCCTCCGCCTACTACAAAACCATCTGCCGCGGGATGGGTGCCTGACCCGTCAACCCCGGATGGTCGGCGATTCACACCCACAGGACCACTTCCTGGAACACCCCCAGCGAAGCCTTCGAGCATCAATATCTCCTCCGCGCTACCACCTACCGGCGGCGAACCGGCCGTGGAGGACTCGGCCAACAAGCAGGCGGAAACGGCGTGATTCGGGAACTCGAATCCCTCGCCGGTGCGGCAGGCCCCCTTACCGGGCGCTGCCTCCCCGCCAAATCTCACATCGCGGCAGGCTCCGGAGACCGCTTACGAATCGAAGCTCCAGGAGGAGGCGGCCGGGGCTCCCCGTCCGCTATAATGGGAGAATCTATGGGGAGCTAGTCTTGTCCGCAAACACTGATACGGCCACACCACCACCAACAAAAAAGAATCAGTACAAGGCCAATATGATGGTCGGGGGTTGTACCATTCTCGGAGCCGCCGCCCAAATGCTCATTAAAAATGGACTGGGCCATCTTCCCGTCGCGCCCAACTTCGCCTCCTCCGATTGGAACCTCTGGATCGCCTTCGCTCTCGCCATTATCCTGAACACTCCGCTCATGGTCGGCCTGTCCTGCTACGGCCTCTCCACCGGCCTTCTGGTGTTGGCTCTCCGCTACGGAGAACTGTCGGTGCTCTACCCCATCATTGCGGTCACCTATGTCTGGGTCTCCATTTTGTCGGTTTTTCTGCTCGGTGAGACCATGAATCCATTTAAGATTGCAGGACTGGCGGTCATCGTCGCCGGCGTTACTGTGCTCGGCCGAACTCCTTCCAAATCGTCGTCATGAAGACTCCGCTCACCTCCATCCTCCTCGTCCTTCTCGCTTCCTTCATCGGGTCCTTCGGAGCCGTGTTTCTCAAGGCCGGGGCCGACAAACTGGAGCGAAACTTAATCAGCATCCTGTTCAACTGGCGACTGCTCGTCGGCATCGGATTCTATCTGGCCTCGTTCGTCATTTATACGATGGGCATCCGGAATGGAGAGTTAACCATCCTTTACCCCATGGTCTCGATGGGGTATCTTTGGACTCTGCTCTGGGCTCGTATGATCTTCCAGGAACCATTCACCCGAAATAAATTTACCGGCATTGGGCTCATCCTCGGAGGCATCGTGATCCTCAACCTTGGGAACCTCTAAATGCCAGAAGTGCCGGGATCGAATCTAATCCCCGAGTTCGAACAGCTAACCGGGCGACCGTTCTCTTTCTATCCGCCGGTCCTGAACATCGAACACAACGAATGGCACTTGCTCGAAGCATCTTGGTCAGAGATTCTCGTTCATAACACCAAAACCGATCTCGAAATCTGGGTGCCCCGCCGCTTCATCGGGCAGGTCTCCCAAATTGAAAAACCGGTCATGATCGTCGGCCTGATCAAAGAAATCGAATATAACGCCGGCATCATACGGCCTCACGAGAAACGAGTCCTCAGCCTGCCCCGGGCCTCCTCCGGCCCCCCTCCCGCCGCCGCGGGGACCATCCCCACCCCCGCCATGATCGGCGGTGTCCGCCTCGGCGGCGGACAGGATTCGAAGATCGCGTGGCTGGTCGGTGGCGTCCTGGTCATCGGCCTCACTGCCGCCTTCGTTGGCGTACGACTCTCTCGGAACGATCGGGTTGAATATCAGGCGGTCATGCAGGAAGAACTCGGCTTCGGGGCCCAGGACGACTATTTCGCCATCGTCCGCAAACTCGGCCCTCCAGCCACGGATCGCTGGAAAGAACCGTCCACAGAAATGCAGTATCGCGCCATCTCCTATCCCAATCGCCATCTCACCGTCATCTTCATGGGTACCGAACGCAAAAACGCTCTGTATATTGGCGCATTCAATGACGAGTGGCGCCCCGTCCACACCGTCACCCACGCCGGTCGAGGCAATACTCGTTCGTTACTTGATCGCCTCAAGCGATTCTGAATAGCGCCTCTTTCCATCAGAACGATACACTGATCAGAATGAATAAATTGACTGGCCACCTCCTCGCTGGCCTCTGTGCCGTCGTCGGAGCCTTCGCCTTAGCCGGCATCGCCCTCAACCGCAACGAGCCCATCAACTCCATGTGGCTGGTCGTCGCCTCGGTCTGCGTCTACATCACCGGCTACCGGTTCTACGCCACCTGGATCGCCGCCAAGGTGATGATGCTCAACGACGAACGCGCCACCCCCGCCGAACGCCTCCGCAACGGCCACGATTTTGAACCTACGAATAAGTGGATCGTCTTCGGCCATCACTTCGCCGCCATCGCCGGCCCCGGCCCTCTCGTCGGCCCCACCCTCGCCGCCCAATTCGGCTACCTCCCCGGTACCCTCTGGATCATCATCGGCTGCGTCCTCGGCGGCGCCATCCAAGATTTCGTCGTGCTCTTCTGCTCGGTCCGCCGCGATGGAAAATCGCTCGGTCAAATGGCCCGCGAAGAAATCGGCAAGGTCGGCGGTATGACCGCCCTCATCACCGTCTTGCTGATCATGATCATCCTCCTCGCCGTCGTCGCCCTCGTCGTCGTCAACGCACTCAACCACTCCCCCTGGGGCACTTTCACCATCGCCGCCACAATGCCCGTCGCCATCTTTATGGGCCTCTATCTCCGCTTCTTCCGCCCCGGCCGAGTCCTCGAAGTCTCCCTCATCGGCTTCCTCCTCATCATCGCCTCCATCTTCGGCGGCGAATGGATCGCCCACTCCCCCACCTGGGCCCCCATCTTCACCATCTCCGCCATCGGCCTCGCCTGGAGCGTCATCCTCTATGGCTTCGCCGCCAGCGCACTGCCCGTCTGGCTACTCCTCGCCCCCCGCGATTACCTCAGCACCTTCGTCAAGCTCGGTGTCGTCATCCTCCTCGCCATCGGCATCCTCGTCGTCCAACCACAAATGCAGATGCCCGCCCTCTCCCGCTTCATCGACGGCACCGGACCCGTCTTCGCCGGCAGCGTCTTTCCCTTCTGCTTCATCACCATCGCCTGCGGGGCCGTCAGCGGCTTCCATTCCCTCATCAGTTCCGGCACCACCCCTAAGATGCTCGCAAAAGAAACCCACATCCTACCCGTCGGCTACGGCAGCATGTTGCTCGAAGGTTTCGTCGCCATCATGGCCATGATCGCCGCCTGCGTCCTCGACCCCGGCATCTATTTCGCCGTCAACTCCCCCGCCGGCGTCGTCGGTGCCACCGCCGAAAAAGCCGTCGCCACCATCACCGCCTGGGGCTTCCCCGTCACCGTCGAAATCATGGCCCAACTCGCCAAATCCGTCGGCGAAGATAGCCTCTTCTATCGCACCGGCGGTGCGCCCTCCCTCGCCCTCGGCATGGCCCATATCTTCTCGAAAGGCGGCGGCGGCGAAGCCCTCCTCGGCTTCTGGTATCACTTCGCCATCATGTTCGAAGCGCTGTTTATCCTCACCGTTATCGACGCCGGCACCCGCGTCGGCCGTTTCATGCTCCAGGATCTCCTCGGCCAGATCTACGCACCCCTCGGCCGCACCAGTTGGATGCCCAGCGTCATCGGCTCCAGCGCAGCGGTCGTCTTCGGCTGGGGCTATTTCCTCATCCAGGGCGTTCGCGACCCACTAGGGGGCATCAACTCCCTCTGGCCGCTATTTGGCATCGCCAATCAGCTCCTCGCTATTATTGCGCTGTGCGTCTGCACCACGGTCCTCGTAAAAATGCACGGAGCCCGCCGCATGTGGATTACATTGCTCCCCATGGCCTGGCTCATCACCGTCACCTTCACCGCGGCGATCGAAAAAATCTTCTCCGCCTCCCCCCGCATCGGCTTCCTCGCCGCCGCTAAAACCGCCACCAACCCCACCGTCGTTTTCAACAATCAACTCGACGCCGTCGTCTGCGCCATCTTCCTCGTCCTCGTTACCACCATCCTCATCGATTCCGTTCGCCAATGGATCGGCATCCTCAAAGGCACGCAAACCGCCCAAAGCACCGAAACACCCTTCGTCGCTTCCCAACTCCGCGCAGAGGACATCTAATGCTCCGTCGACTCTGGATAAACCTAAAAGCAATCGTCCGCGAACTTTCCGACGAAAATGCCTACGCCCGCCACCTCGCACACCACCGCTGCATCCATTCCGCTGCGGAGTACCGACGGTTTCAAACCGAACATTTCAGCCGGAAGTACAAACGAGCTCGATGTTGTTAAGGAAATGAGGCCCGTCGGCAATCCAACGACCCGTGCTTGCGGTGAACAAGTGCGGGATTATGCGGCTAGCGGAACCCAACAGTAACCATGACGAAGGACGGTCTGAATCTCCCCGCCCAAGTTAAAAAGCCTCACCTTGCGGCGCAGGCGCTGCACGTGGACATCCAACGTTCGCGTACGCACCCCGCGCGCATAACCCCAAATCGTCTGCAATAGGAAGTCCCGGGACAAGCAATTTCCGGCGTGCTGACGCAGCAGAATCAGCAATTCAGACTCTTTTCTGGTCAGATGAATGGAGCCTACCGTCTCGGGCAACGAGGCTGTTAAAGTTTCCATGTTAATTTCCTCTACCCTTGTAACGAAACAGGGAGGAGATCGGTTTCATTTTTCCTACGCTGCTTGGATCTGCACGAGCAGAGCAATCTTGTTGCTCACGATCGGCACCACCTGTCCGTCCGCCTCCAAATAGGTCCATTGGAAGTCGTGCTCGTTGATTAAGCAGTCCGCATGCGTGTACATCTTCCGGAACGTTTGCCCCGCCTGCTCCGCCGTCATCCCCGAACAAACGGTCGCCACCGAACGCGCCGCGTGCCCCACGCAGGACCGACAAGTAATTCCATCACGCCAGCACTGCTCTTGATAAGACGGTTGCATATGGTCCATGCTCCTTAATAAAATCTCCCGGTTGGGTTATACCTTTGTAACGCAGTTATCCGATCCCCGCTAGAGTCCAATGGTCGACTTCTCATACCTTTCTTGCGGGGTCGGCTCCCCCCTGTTTTCGTCATAGGATATGGAGTACGTGGGTACCTGAATCTTTTTTCGCTACCCCTAGTGGTCTCCGCTCAGTCGGCCCAATATCAGGCGCTTGCCGCGACGTGAAAACCACCAGTACTCCGCCACGCGGCTCCCGTTTCTTTTTTGGCCCTCGCCTCGAAAAACTTAGCGCCCGTTCGCATTTGCACCTCACCCGACGCCCAATCCTGGTCCAACTGGCGTGCTTTAACACCAGACGCAGAAAACCCCACCGCCTCCTCACTCCTCTGGCTCGGAACCGGCCAACGCTGGATCGAACTCGATTCCCTCTCCGATGAGACCTATCGCCTCCCATTCGCCTTCATCAACCCCGGCGTCTCCCTCCCTCCCAATGCCAGCAGCAGAAAGGCCGAAGACAACCGCCCCCGCGTAGTATCCCCTATCGAATGGGGCTGCCTCGACCGCGACAAGCAACGCGGTAACAAATCCTCCTTCGCCCCGTCTCCCTCCTCATCCGCCGACGGCCCCATCAGCGACTACCCCCCCTGGATCCGCGCCCTCTGGGCCTTCCACGGCAACGCCAACGGCTGGGCCGACGTCGGCTATAACTTCCTCTTCGCTCCCGACGGAACGATCTTCGAAGGCCTCGCCGGCAGCGATAACGTCATCGGGGCTCACTTCTCCTGCCAAAATACCGGTACCCTCGGTGTCTCCTTCCTCCGCAACTTCATGCGCCAACCGGCAACTCCGGAAGCGTTTTTCTCTCTTGAACAACTTTTCCGCTGGCAAGCCGCCCGCATCGGCCTCAACCCTCTCGGCGGAGGCCTCCATGCCGACTCCCGGCTCACCATGCCCCGCATCTCCAGCCATCGCGACGGCAACCCCTCCTCCGCAAACACTCCGACTGCCTCGTCGCCGATTGGCAATCCACCGGCCTCTGGCATAAGACCTCCCGTCGATCCCTCTCCGCCCCGAAGCCTTCTGGCTCGGCGACGAAGCCACCGGAACCGGCGAATTCCCCGGGCAGCGCGCCGCCGGGGAACTCGTCTCGCCCGAATTCGAACTCCGTTCCGACCCCGTCCTCCGCTTCGCCACCTGGCACGAAACCGCCCCCCACCTCCGACTCCGATCAAAAAAGGGCCGGCTACCGCCTCGACGACGGCGAATGGCGCCCCTTGCGCCAACTTGACGGCATCTACCGCGAGCGGATCCGCCGACCGATTCCCCTCCCATACCACGGCCGTTCCCAACTCCGCTTCCGCTTCGATACCCGCGACGCCGCTTTCAATACATTCGACGGGTGGTAACTCAACGACATGTAAGTTACCCCGAACTAACGGAACCGACGAAAAAACTCCCAGCTTTTCGCCGCGCAAACCGACCACCGGAAATGCTGCGCCGCCCGCGCCAAACCCGCCGCCCCGATCGTCGCCCGTAACTCCGCCGAATCCAGCAACCGCCCCAACCCGGCGGCAATCTCGGCCACGCTGCGAGGGTCCACATGCACCGCCCCATCGCCAGTAATCTCCGGCAAACAAGACGTGTTCGACGTGAGCACCGGAACCCCGCAAGCCATTGCCTGCGCCACGGGAAACCCAAATCCCTCGTATAGCGAAGGATACGCAAAGACGCTGGCCGCCTTCGTCAACCCCGGCAGATCGCGCTCGGAAACGTATCCCAAGTACCGAACTCCAGCCACCCCGGACTGGATCCGCTGCGCCGTCGCACCTGCCGCCCAGCCCATCGGCCCGGCCAGGACGAGCTCAAACTCGTCCCGGCCCAGCGCCTCCCAGGCATCGAGAAGCGCGTCCAAATTCTTCCGCGGCTCGACGGTCCCCAGGTTCAATACAAACGGCTTGCTGAGGCCCAACCGCTCCCGCACTGCCTGCCCCTCAGCGGCGGTGACCTCGAAGAACCCCTCCGCCACGCCCGAGTGAATCGTGACGACCTTCTCAGGAGCCAAACCCAAAAGCCGAATAGCGTCTAAACGAGTATTCTCGCTGACGGCGATCAACCCGTCGGCTCTCGCCGCGATCTGCGATTCGAACCGCCGATCGGCCTCGACATTTCCCGCGGTGTGCAACTCCGGCATCAGCCGGCAGGTCATATCGTGCAGCGTAGTTGTAAGCGCCATCCCCGGCACCGGATGATGCACTTGGTTCGTAGCGTGAAAAACATCCGCCCCTCGATTCGCGAGACGCATGAGCCACCCCGGCCCATAGTTAGAGCCGAGCAGGAAGGCAATCCGAGGAACCGTCTCCCACGCCGCGAGAGTTGACTGTTCATGATTCAGATCCCCGATCTGATCAAAGAACGGAAAAGGCGAAACCCGATTGCTCGGCCCGGTCTGCCGAAGAGCCACAATCCAGTGGTAGAGATAATTTTTTACCCCCGCGCTGCGCAAAAGCAGCGGCGAGGCATCAACCGCAAGATGCATGGCGTCCTATCATGCTACACCGCCACCACAACCCCTGTAAGGCAAAAAAACGAAGGGGCGCACTGTTCGCGCACCCCTTCGCGGATTTAAATCTTGGCTCTGGAGATGTGTCTTTCGGCATGGATTAATCCAGCGGCATCAAAAGCGGAACACCACAGCAGGCCCGACCGCACAATACCTACCTTTCGCTACAACGATCACCTCTTCAACCGCTGACACGAATAATCTCGAAGGATCGCCTTCGACGATATCTGGCCGCTGGTAACCAGGACAGGGCAAACGCCCTTTGGCTCTAAGAAGCAAACATTGAGCGACCGGAAGCTGCGCCAAAAGCCCAACATGAGGATAACGTCCTCTATCAAACTCCATTGCACACGGAGATACCGTGGCCACGCCGATCACCAAAATCATCCTCTCCCCTCGCCGGGAGATTCAGCCCGCCCCGCTTTTCACCCCGACACCCAAGGCACCCAAGGCAGCCAAGCGAGTGCTCGAATTCTTCACCGCCAAGGTCAACAGCGACCACACCCGCAAGGCGTACCTGAACGCGACCCGCCGCTTTGCGGCATGGTGCGACGAGAATGGCATCGGTCAGCTCGGCGACGTGCAGCCCTTCCACGTCGCCGCCTTCGTCAAGCACCTGCACCGACCGTAAAGCAACACCTGGCCGCGCGGCGAAGGCTGTTCGACTGGCTGGCGACCGGCCACGTTCTCGACGTGAACCCGGCCCACGCCGTCCGCGGCCCCAAGTACGTCGTCAAAAAGGGCAAGACGCCCGTGCTGACCGCCGACGAGGCCCGCGAACTGCTCGACAGCAGCAAGATAGCAAGAAGACGGAAGACGAGCAAAGCGCTGAAACGGAAGAACCGGTATTAGTCGGGTTGCGCGACCGCGCGCTCATCGGCGTGAGGGTCTACACCTTCGCCCGCATCAACCCCGTGCTCCAGATGAAAGTGCGTGACTACTTCGTGCAGGGACGCCGCGGCTGAGTCCGGCTGCGCGAAACAGGCGGCAAGGAGCATGAAGTTCCTTGTCACCACAATCTGGAGCAGTACCTCGATGAATACATCGCCGCGGCAGGCATCGCCGGAGATCCGGACGCGCTTTTATTCCAGACAGCGGCTGGCAAGACTGGCACGCTCACCGGGAAGGCCATCTGGCAGCAGGACGCCTACCGGATGATCCAGCGGCGACCGGCATCACCGCGTACCTGAAGAACAAGGGCACCCTTGAAGCCGCGCAGCACATCGGCAACCACGAGTCGCCGCGAACGACCAAGCTCTACGGCCGGCGACAGGATGAGATTTCGCGAGACAAGGTCGAGAGGATTGCGCTTTGATGAAGCGGCACCCGGCGACCATCCGCCGCTGGTGTCCGGTTAAACGCCGAATAGAATCAGTTGTTTGGGCGTTTTACTTGTATCTTCTTCGGAGTCTGCCTTGGAGAAGGACACACCGGAGCCGCGCCCGACTCAATCGGCGGACATGGGGCGGGTGATTGCGATGTCGGAAGTCGGCGGACTCCATCATCGTTACGAGCGCCGCGCCGCATGGAGCCATCTGCGGCGCGTCCCATCCGCATTGGCCTGTCCCCTTGCGCGGCCCGATTAACCGTCACCGGGGCCGCGCCCGTGAGCCTATTGGCATCGCGGCAAGAGGATTGTCAGCCGACGACACGGGGCGAGTGAAGTCCAAAGGCCGTGGATCCAGGCCGATCAGACGTTAAGATGAGCTTTCCGAGAACGACAATGCGCCAGCGGCGCCACGCTTGTCTTGGACAGCATTGAAATCCTATACACTTCCTTAGTGATGCGCTACTTGCTGCTGTTCGCAGTGTGCGCCTGGGGACAGGCGGGTTTCGAAGAACGGGTGCGGCCAGTACTGGCGGCGAAGTGTCTCGCCTGCCACTCCGGGACGGCGGCGATGGGGGGCGTCGACTTCGCTAGCGGTGCTGGTGTATCGAGGGCCGCTGAGCGGCTGGCGGCCGCCATCTCCTACGGCGGGAAAGTGAAGATGCCGCCGACGGGGAAGCTCGCGGCCGATGAACTGGGCGCGTTGAGCGAATGGGCTCGCGCCGGTGCGCTTTGGCCGAAGACGGTCTCCAAGGGCGGCACCGATCACTGGGCGTTTCAGCCGCTGAAGGCGGGGACGGGGAAGTCGATCGATGAATTTTTGCGGGCCAGGCGGGCCGAGCGCCGATTGGCCCCGGCGGGGCCAGTGGACCGGTTGGCGCTGTTGCGGCGGGCGGCGTTTGACTTGACCGGCTTGCCGCCGACGGCGGAGAATGTGCGGGTGTTTATGGCCGATTCCTCGCCGGGAGCGTTTGCGGCGGCGGTGGAGCGGTTCCTGGCTTCGCCTCGGTATGGCGAGAAGTGGGGCCGCCATTGGATGGACGTGGCGCGGTATGCCGATTCGACCGGGGCCGATGAGGACTACCGGTATCCGCACGCGTGGAAGTATCGGGACTGGGTGATTGATGCGTTCAACCGGGACATGCCGTTTCCGGAGTTTGTGCGGAACCAGATCGCTGGTGACCTGTTGCCGCCGCCGGGGGGCCAAGAGGTGAACACGGCTGGCATCATCGCCACCGGGTTCCTCGCGCTGGGACCGAAACTGGTCGCAGAGCAGGACAAGGTCAAGATGTTCTATGACGCTGTGGACGAGCAGATTGACGTCGTTGGGAAGGCGTTTTTTGGCCTGACGATTTCGTGCGCGCGGTGCCACGACCACAAGTTTGACCCGGTGACGACGAAGGATTATTACTCGCTGGCTTCGATCTTTGCGAGCACGCGGCAGTTTGAGCAGATCGAGGGAACGGTCTCGAAGCTGTTTTATGTGCCGTTGGCGGGAAAGGCGGATTTGGAGCCGTGGAACGCGCACCAGAAGCGGGTGGCGCAGAAGCAGAAGGAGATCGACGCGGCGGTGGCCGGGGAGGCGCGGAAGTGGCGGGAGCGGCTGGCGCCGGACGTTGCGCGCTACATGCTGGCGGCGAAGGCCGTGATTGGCGGCGGGGCGGCGGATGCGGCGTTGGACGCGGCGGTGCTGGCGCGGTGGGTCACCTATCTGAAGCCGAACAAAGAGCGCCGGATTCACTTAGAGGATTGGTATAAGAACGGCGACGCGGCGGCGTACCAAGCGAACTACTTCGCCGAGGTGGCGCGGCGGGAGCAGGCGCAGGCGGATTTCAAGGCGGGGATTCTGAAAGAAGTTCCGAAGTTCCCGGCGGGGCTGAACCGGTTCTATACGGAGGTGGTGGCGGCGAAGGGGCCGCTGGGGCTGCCGGAGAAGGACTCCGAAGCGGTGGCGAAGCTGAAGGCGGGATTGAAGGCTGTTCAGACCGCGGCGCCGGTGGAGCCGCCGTTTGCTTGTGGGGTGGCGGAGGATAAATCCGTTGACCAGCATGTGTTTGTGCGGGGGAACCCGGAGGCGAAAGGAGACTTGGTTGCGAAACAGTTTCCGGTAGTGTTGGCCGGGGCGAATCAGACTCCGGTGAAGAGTGGGAGCGGACGGCGCGAGTTGGCCAACTGGATGGCCGATAACGGGCATCCGCTTCCGCTGCGGGTGATGGTGAACCGGATCTGGCAGGGGCATTTTGGCCAGGGGCTCGTCCGGACGCCGAGTAACTTCGGGGTGGCGGGGGAGCGGCCGACGCATCCGGAGTTATTGGACTGGCTGGCGGCGGAGTTTGTGAAGCGCGGCTCGTCGTTCAAAGCGATGCACCGGTTGATTATGGCTTCCGAGGCGTACCAGATGAGCGGGGAGACGTCGGCAGCGAACGCCGAGAAAGACGCCGATAACCGGTTGTGGACGCGTTTCCCCATGCGGCGGAAGACGGTAGAGGAAATTCGGGATTCGCTGTTGCTGTTGGACGGCGGTTTGGACCTGGCGATGGGCGGGGCGCTGACGAGCGGGACGGGGACGGACAACGAGTTCAGCGACGCGCGTAAGTCGATGCACCCGGATGATTCCAAGCGTCGGACGGTGTATCTGCCGTTGCGCCGGTCTAACTTATCGACGCTATTTACCCTATTTGACTTTGGCGATGCGACGACCAGTACGGAGATCCGGGAGCAGACGAATGTGGCTCCGCAGGCGCTGTACATGATGAACAGCAAGTTCGTGACGGAGCGGTCGCGGGCATTGGCTTCGAAGTTGCTAAAGAGCGGGACGGACGACGACGGGCGGGTGCGGGAGGCGTGGGAGACGGTGTTGGGACGGGCGCCGGCGGCGGGCGAAGTGCAGGGGAGTTTGGCATATATGGCCGAGTTTCCGAAGTTGCCGGGGAACGATGAGGTGCGGCTGCTGGTATGGGCGAGCCTGTGCCGGACGCTGATTGCGTCGAACGATTTTATTTACGTGCCGTGAGGGAGTCTATGTCAGTTTCGGGGTCAGTTTCGCGTCGCTATTTATTGCGCCGGGCGGCGTGCGGGTTCGGGTTGATGGGCCTGCAGGGGTTACTGGCGGAGGCGCCGAATCCGCTGGCGGCACGGGCACCCCATTTTCCGGCGAAGGCGAAGCGCGTCATTTTCATGTTCATGCATGGAGGGCCGTCCCATCTGGACACGTTTGATCCGAAGCCGCGGTTGATTCGCGATCATGGGAAGCCGTTGCCGTTTAAGCGCCCGCTGACGTTCGCAGAGAACAACGTGCAGGGGCTGTTGAAGTCGCCGTGGGAGTTCAAGAAGCACGGGCAGAGCGGGATTGAGATCAGCGAGTTGTTCCCGCATGTGGCACGGCACGCCGACGACCTGTGTGTGATCCGTTCGATGGTTGGTGATAGTGTCGCGCATGGCGGGGCGACGCTGCAGTTGCACACGGGGTCAAATACATTTACGCGGCCGAGCATGGGGTCGTGGGTGATTTACGGGCTGGGGACGGAGAATCAAAACTTACCCGCCTACATTACTTTGAAGCCGGGGCTGTCGCATGGCGGGGCGAAGAAGTGGAGTTCGGGGTTCTTGCCGGCGGCGTATCAGGGGACGGCGGTGGGGCTGGGTGGGATGGCGATTGAGAATATCAATGAGCCGATAGAGCATTTGAAGAATTATGGGCTGACGGCGGAGCAGCAGCGGTATGAGTTGGACATGATTCAGAAGATCAATGCGTCGAGCGCGGCGCGGCGGCAGCAGGACCCGGAGCTGGAGGCGCGGATCCAGAGTTTTGAGTTGGCATTCCGGATGCAAACGGAGGCTCCGGAGGCATTTGACGTGAGTAAGGAAAGTGAAGCTACTAAGAAGTTGTACGGGATGGACGCGCCGGAGACGGCCGATTTCGGGTGGCAGTGTTTGATGGCGCGGCGGCTGGCGGAACGGAATGTGCGGTTCATCCAGATTAACCACGAGTATGGGCCGGGGAACGAGGTGGGTTGGGACGCGCATAGTGAGCTGGTGCGGCTGCATACGCGGACGGCACTGGCGGTGGACCGGCCGATTGCCGGACTTTTGACCGATTTGAAGGGGCGCGGGTTGTTGGACGAGACGCTTGTTATTTGGGGCGGCGAGTTTGGGCGGACGCCCATTGCCGAAGCCGGGGATGGGCGGGATCATAGCCCGTATGGGTACTCGATGTGGATGGCCGGGGCGGGGGTTAAGAAGGGGTTTGTGTATGGGGCGACGGATGAGTTTGGCTATTACGCCGTCGAGGACCGGATGCACATTAACGACATGCACGCGACGATGCTGCATTTGATGGGACTGCAGCATGACCGGCTGACGTTCATGTATGGCGGGCGGCCGTTCCGGCTGACGGATGTGGCCGGGAAGGTGGCGACGAAGATGCTGGCGTAGTTTTGGGCGGGAGCTGTCTGGCCGTAATGGATGCGGATTGGGTTCGCGGTTGCGGATTGGGTTTCCATGCTGGCGTGGCGCTTCGGTTGGCGCTGCGGGTAGTGGTGGAACCCGCGGCTCGGGTGGTCAGAATGGTTGTCGCGCCTGTGCCGGGTCTCGATGGGTGCCATTTGTTACCTGAATCATGCACACGGCACGTGCCAGTCGGCTTGAATTGGCCGATGTCTATGTTTGAGGTAGCCTTGGCGAGCCCGCGAACATCGGGATAAAACAGTGGCAGGCCGTGGAGGCGTCGCCGAAGCGCGGCCAAGAAAGGAGCCCCCTGATTGGTGAAGACGGAGGTTGCTGAACTGAGCGCGGAGGCCGCGAAACCGGCTCTCGGCGAACAGTCGCCGGAACCCAATAAAATCAATACCGCGACAAAGTATCGTTTCACGGGGAAAAACCTAACCGCATACGGTTGTGGTCCGCAAAAACCCGTCCGAGTCTGCAGGGGCAAGCCGGCAACGTTTCGTAACGTGCGATCCTGGGCAACCCATGTCGAGTTCCTTGAGCTTCCCCGCTGTTGCGCATTGCTTGCGGACCTTGTTTTGGGTTGCCGTAGACCTAGTCCAACTGGCCGCCGTCGCCGCACGTCCTCGGGCGGCGTTGGTGGCCGAAAACCTTTTCCTGCGAAAGCAGTTGACCCTGTTCCAGGAGCGGAAGGTCAGACCTCGGCGGGCCGACCGCGCCGGCCCAGGAACCTCCAGACGTTGCTCCGCGAGATGGCAGCAGACATCCCCACCTAGGGACAGGAACGCATCGCCAACGAGCTGCTGTTAAAGCTGGGAACCCGGGCTTCCACTCGGAAGGTCGCGAAGTATCGGCCCGGTGCGCCCGCCAGACCCCAAGCAGAGCTGGCTCACTTTCGTCCACAATCACGCCAAAGAGATCGTGGCATGCGACTTCTTTGTCGTGCTGACGGCCACGTTTCGCATTCTCTACGTCTTCCTGCTGATGGAGGTGGGCACTCGCCGCATTCTCCATCACAATGTGACCGCCCATCCGACGGCGGACTCGACCCTGCGGCAGTTCCGGGAAACTCTGCCCGGCGACCATCCGTACCAATTCGTGCTCCACGACCGGGACAGCATCTTTTTCCGCGCACTCGACAAGGCGGTCACGGGGCTCGGCGTGCGTGTTCTCCACACGCCGGTGCGGGCGCCGAAGGCGAATACCTACCGCGAACGCCTCGGTGGCAGTCGTCGCCGAGAGTGTCTGGATTTCCTGATTCCGCTCAGCGAAGGCCATCTGCGGAGAATTGTCAAAGAACTGGAACGCCACTGTAACCGAGGTCGGTATCGCGCGCGTCGATTTCCGTACTTTTTTCGGCTATCGGCTGATTTACGCAGCTATCTGGTTCATTATCGGCGCGGTCGTTTTCACATTCGCACCGTGCTCCCCCCCCCCCAGCCTGAAGGGGGTCCGGAATCTGTTACTCTGTAAAGGCCTTGGCCTGTTACAATCGCGTGACCAAAGTCAAGGGTCCTATTAAAAACAAGAGGTAATGAGTCCATGTCTAAACTCCTTCGCCAAGCGGTGCTTTGCATCGCGCTCTTTGCGGCAACGTTGTTCGGTCAGTCCGAACGCGGCATCATCACCGGCACGGTTCGCGACGCCTCCGGCGCCGTGATTCCGGCCGCCAAAATAACTCTTTCCAACACACAGACTGGCGTCAACTTCACCGCTCCCTCCAATGCCAGCGGCGAGTACACCGTTCCCCAACTGCAAGTCGGCACGTACAACGTCCGCGTTGAAAAAGCGGGCTTCCGCCCCGCCAGCATCACCGGCCTCGTGCTGAACGCCTCGGGCACGGTTCGCGCCGACGCCACCCTGGAAGTTGGTACCGCCGCCCAAGCGATTGAGGTCTCCGCCAGCGCGCTTACGTTATCCACTGAAAACGCCAAATCCAGCGTGACCATCGACAACAAGCTGGTCGACGAACTTCCCCTCGTCGTAGGCGGTACCATGCGGTCCCCGTTCAATCTCGCGTCGATGACGCCGGAAGCTAAAAACGTTGGCGGCGACACCGGGTTCATCCTGGGCGGCGGTCAGGCGGCCGGTTACGGCACCAACCTCGATGGCATCTCCGCCAACACAACGCGAGCTCTCACACAGAGCTGGGTGGCCGTCAACGCGCCGTCCATTGAAGCCATCACCGAATTCACCGTGGATACGAACGGCTTCAAAGCCGAGTTCGGCCAAGCCACGGGCGGCATCATGAGTTTCGCCTCCAAGTCCGGCACGAACAACATCCACGGCACTGTCTACGAGTTCTTGCGCAACAACAAGATTGACGCCAACAATTTCTTCAACAACGCCCGCGGAATTGCCCGTCCGATCTATAAGCAGCACGATTACGGCTTTTCGGTCGGCGGCCCGGTGGTGATTCCGAAACTCTACAACGGCAAGAACAAGACCTTCTTCTTCGCCAGCTATGAAGCCTTCCGCAACCGCGAAGGAGCCACTGGCGCGCAGCGCACCGTGCCGACTCCGGAAATGTATAACGGCGATTTTCGCAACTGGGTGAATACCGCCGGTGTGCAGATCCCGATCTACAATCCCCTCACGCAGACGACCGACGCAGCGGGACTGGTCACGCGTGCTCCATTTCCGAATAATCAGATTCCGGCCAGCAATTTCGACCCCGAAATTGTTAAGGCCCTCGGTGTTTTCCGCAGCGGCACTGTCCCGGTACCGAACAATGGCTCAGCCCCTGGAACGGTCGGCTATGTGCAGAACAACTTCCTGGTTACCGGCGGCAGCGTTGTTCGCCCCAACACCAAGTTCAGCGTGAAGGGCGACCACGTCTTTAGCGATAAGCACCGCATATCCGGCTACTGGGGCTACAACCGCTCCTTTGAGCAGGCCGGCGCTCAGGGTCCAGCCGACCTCCCCGGCCTCTTCGTGAACTACAACGATACCCGCCGTCCGTCAGACGTTTTCCGCGGCAGTTGGGACTGGAACATCACGCCCACGATCTTTAACCACTTCTACGGCGGCGGCAACAACTGGAAGGAAAATCACGATCCGCCCCAGGCCACTATTTTGAGCGGCATTGACTGGAAGTCCAAGTTCTGCGCCATCAACGTCGCCGACTGCGCCCAGAACCTCGTCAACATGAACTTCTCCAACGGCTACAGCCAGTGGGGCGGCCGCGCCAACAACGGGTCGGAAAATTTCATCAAGCAGTTTGCCAACGATGTGACGATCATCAAGGGCAAGCACACCATCAAGTTTGGCGGACAGGCCATGTACCAGTTCTACAACGGCTTCGGCCGCCAGTGCGTTTCCGGCTGCATGACGTTCGACTTCAAGCACACGGGCCGCGGCCAGGGCGACACGAACTTCACAACGGCCGGGGGCAACCCGATCGCCTCCATGCTCCTCGGCTACGCCACCGATGGCGTCGCTGAAACCGTCCGCTACATTGGCCAGCAGTGGCCGTCGTACGCCGGCTTCATCCAGACTGACTGGCGCGCGAAGCAGAATCTGATGTTCAACCTCGGCCTGCGTTGGGAGACCATGCTGCCGCCCACCGGCGAAAACGATAGCTGGAGCGACTTCAATCCGACTCTTCCCAACCCGAAGGCCGGAAACATCCCTGGCGCGCTGATCTACGCTGGCACCGGCGAGGGCCGCCAAGGCACCCGTTCGCTGGCCGATTCCTACTTCAAGGCATTCGGTCCCCGCTTTGGCATGGCGTATACCCTCAAAGAGAAAACCGTCATCCGCGCCTCTGCCGGCTTGAGCTACGGCAATATCACGACCGTCACCGGTTCCACCCACCAACGCGGGTTTACCCTGGGACTAAACTTCCCGGACAACAGCAATGGGAACTTGCCGTCCTATCTCGTTAAGAATGGCCTGCCGGCCTGGTCCGCGCCGCCGTTCATTGACCCTAGCTTTGCCAACCGTGACGCGATGCCTTGGTGGCAGGGCAAAGAAGCCACGACGCCGCCGGCCTTCGTCACCTGGAATCTCTCGATCCAGCGGCAACTATCGCCCACCATGGTCATGGAGACATCCTACAATGCCTCACTCGGGTCCGGTCTCCAGGCAGGCTTGCTCAACTACAATCAACTCAATCCCGCGCTCCTCACGCAGTACGGGGCCACGTTATTGAACTCCCGGTTTGACTCTCCCGCCGCCGTTGCGGCAGGCATCCGGGCACCGTATCCTTCCTTTGGCGAGCCATCGGGTTTGAGAGGTAATGGCGGTTGGGGTCCCCAGGCCACGGTGCGTCAGGCGCTCCGCCCTTATCCGCAGTACAACTCCATCGACACCGCATCCGGTGGTGGTGACCACTCCGGCCACTCTACCTACCACGCGGCCATGATCCGCTTCGAAAAACGCTACTCCGGTGGTCTCCAGTTCCAGACCTCCTACGTATTCTCGAAGATCCTCACCGACGCCGACAGCTACTGGGTCGGCGGTGCGGCCATGGATCACTTCAATCGCGGCCTGGAGAAGTCCATCGGCCAGTTCGACGTCCCGCATAACTTCAAAATCGGTACCGTTTACGAACTGCCGTTTGGCAAGGGCAAGCGGTTCCTCGGTGCCAACGGCGCCGCGAACTGGCTCGTCGGTGGCTGGCGCGTCTCCGGAAACGCGTTCTATTCCAGCGGCCTCCCGCTCGGCCTGAGCACCAGCAACTCCATGCCTCTGTTCAGCGGCGGCCTGCGGCCGATCATCTCGACCTACGACGGGTGGCGCGCTCCAACCAAGGGCGGCGATTTCGATCCGTTTGTCGATCGCTTCGTGCAACCGGCCAGCTTCTTCCCGGCCCAGCCCGCGAACACCTTCGGCAATCAGACCCGCTACAACCCGAAGTTCCGCCAGTTCGGCAACTACAATGAGAACATCTCGGTCTCCAAGACGTTCCCGATCAAGGAGCAGATCCGGATCGATCTTCGCGCCGAGGCGTTTAACGCCTTCAACCGCGTCCGATTCGGCACCGGCAGCCTCAGCCTACAGAGCCAACAGCTTGGCCAGTTAACTGGATCGGGTGACCTATTGAACTCACCGCGCTCGATGCAAGTTGCTTTGAAGCTTTACTTCTAACTACAACACCACCAACCAATAAAAAGGGCGGCCCGCTTGGGCCGCCCTTTTTATTGCTACTGCCACTTCTCATCAAAGAAACCGGCCGCCGCAACCTTTCCCGGATAGCGCCCATTGGCCGGCGTCGTCACATCGATCACCGCCCTGTCGGGCAGCTTCGCAATCTGGCGCGCATTGTTCAAATTGTCAAACTCGCGGAACGTGAACCCGCTGTTCAACACAATGTGTGTTTTACCGTTCGACGGATTGGGATAAATAAACGAAGGGTAGTTCGTGGCGGCGGCGTACTTTTGACCCTTCACCGTCAGCGCCCCCGCCGTCCACTGTACCGGCAACCCGCCCATCACCGAGTTCGACCCAGGATCGCCCCACCGCACCAGATTGTGCGCCGCGATATCGGCATCGGGCAATCCGTGGTTCTCGCAAACCTTGAAGTTGCTGATAAAGCGGGAGTTGACTCCCTTCTTTCGATTCAGATGTCCGCCTTCCTTGGTTGCGCTGGCGGTGGCTTTCTTGGCTTCCTTTCGCCGTCGCGCGGCGCTTCAGCTTGAGATTCTTGCCCTCCGTCATCAGCTCGGTACTCTGCAACGCTCGGTGAGGAGACCGAAGCTGACGGCTGCGGATCGATTCCTATGGGCCTGGTTGGCAGCGGTCTGGACGGATTGGCAACCGACTTTTAACATTATAATAAAGTCGGCCACGGTGATCCTGAAATCGGCGGTTACCCCGCCGGTAGCGGGTCTATCAGATCCGTGGTCCGCAAAAACCCCGTCCGAGTCTGCAAGGGCAGGCCGGTAACGTTTCGTAACGTGCGATCCTGGGCAATCTATGTCCCGTTCCGTCGGCTTCCCGGCTGTTGTGCATTGCTCGCGGACCTTGTTTTTGGTTGCCGTAGACCTAGTCCAACTGGCCGCCGTCGCCGCACGTCCTCGGGCGGCGTTGGTGGCCGAGAACCTTTTCCTGCGAAAGCAGTTGGCCCTGTTCCAGGAGCGGAAGGTCAGGCCTCGGCGGGCCGACCGCGCCGGCCCAGGAACCTCCAGACGTTGCTCCGCGAGATGGCAGCAGACATCCCCACCTAGGGACAGGAACGCATCGCCAACGAGCTGCTGTTAAAGCTGGGAACCCGGGCTTCCACTCGGGCGGTCGCGAAGTATCGGCCCGGTGCGCCCGCCAGACCCCAAGCAGAGCTGGCTCACGTTCGTCCACAATCACGCCAAAGAGATCGTGGCATGCGACTTCTTTGTCGTGATCACGGCCACCTTTCGCATTCTCTACGTCTTTCTGCTGATGGAGGTGGGCACTCGCCGCGTTCTCCATCACAATGTGACCGGCCATCCGACGGCGGACTCGACCCTGCGGCAGTTCCGGAAAACTCTGCCGGCGACCATCCGTACCGATTCGTGCTCCACGACCGGGCAGCATCTTTCCCGCGCACTCGACAAGGCGGTCACGGGGCTCGGCGTGCGTGTTCTCCGCACGCCGGCACGGGCGCCGAAGGCGAATGCCTACTGCGAACGCCTCGGTGGCAGTCTTCCCCAGGAGTGTCTGGATTTCCTGATTCCGCTCAGCGAAGGCCATCTGCGGAGAATTGTCAAAGAATGGGCACTCCACTCTAACCGAGGCCGGCCTCACTGCTCATTAGGACCCGGCCTTCCGGAACCCAGCCTGGAGTCTGTTCCGGCCAGTGACCACCGGCACAAGTTGCCAGCCGGATACCGGTTAACGAAAACACCGCTCCTGGGCGGCTTACATCACGAGTATCGCCTGGTGAAGGACGCCGCTTAAGCGACACTTCATGGCTCGGACTGAGTTTTTGCGGACCACAAGTCTCAACACCCAAGTCTCAACACCCCCCTCCGTCGGCGCGCGGACTGTGATACTATCTCGCTCAGCGTAATTCGATGCGATACTCCTGCTTCCTCGCTCTAATGCTCGCCCCCTTGGTTTGGCCGCAGTCGGAAGATTTCGAGACCAGAATCCGACCCATCCTCGCTACCCGATGCTACGGCTGTCATTCCGCCGCCAAACGGACCAGCGGCCTCGCGGTCGATTCAAAATCCGGTCTCGAATCCGGCGGGTCCCGAGGCACCGCCATTCGGCCCGGCGACCCCGCGGCCAGCCTCCTTTTAAAAGCCATCTCCTACGCCGATCCCGCTCTCAAAATGCCCCCCGACGGAAAGCTCCCCGATTCCGTCATCGCCGACTTTCGCGCTTGGATCGCCCGCGGCGCCGAAGACCCCCGCACCACCCCCGTCCCCGCCGCCCCCGTCGCTTCCATTGATTGGGAACGCGCCCGAAAACACTGGGCATTCCAGCCCGTTGGCGCTCCCGCCAAAGCCCAGTCGATCGACGCCCTCCTCACCGCTCGCATCCAACACGCCAATCTCCCTCTCGCCCCTCCCGCGGATCGGCCCACCCTCCTGCGCCGCATTACCTTCGACCTCACGGGCCTTCCCCCCTCACCCGCCGAACTCCAGCAGTTCCTCCACGATCAAAGTCCGGGCGCCTACCAAAAGGTTGTCGACCGTCTTCTCGCCTCTCCCCGTTATGGGGAACGCTGGGCCCGCCACTGGCTCGATCTCGTGCGCTTCGCCGAAACGAACGGCCACGAATTCGATTTCTACAAGGACGAAGCCTGGCGCTATCGAGATTACGTCATCCGCGCCTTCAACCAGGATCTCCCCTACAATACCTTTGTCCAGGAACATATCCTCGGCGATGCCATCTCCCCGCAACGCCTCTCCCCTGACGGCCAGCACCAGGATCCCCCCCTTGCCAGCGGTTTCTTCGGCCTCGGCGAGGAACGGAACGGCGCCACCGATCTCGAGGAGGTCCGCGGCGAGATGCGCGACTCCAAAATCGACGTCTTCGGCAAAACCTTCCTCGGCCTCACCATCGCCTGCGCCCGCTGCCACGATCACAAGTTCGATCCCATTCCAACCACCGATTACTACGCCCTCGGTGGGATTTTCGACAGCACGCGCACCACGCTCGCCAGCATCTCCTCTCCTCAGGTTCGCGCCACGATCGAAGCCGCTCTGGCGCAATCCGAACGCCCACCACCGCCCGCCTTCCTGTCCCCGGAACTCCGGCCCAACGACCAACTCTTCGACCTGCGCCAGTTTTACCGTTCCGGCGCCGCCTTCCCGGAGGGGCCCTCGATTGACTCCAGCCGCAGCCTGACCAACCAGCTTACCGGCATCATGGTCTCGCGCAGCTTTGTTCCCACCCGGAAGTTCATCCACATTCGCCTAGCCGGAACCCTGTACAAACCGGTTCGCGAAGAACCCTCCCAACTCGCCGTCACCATCTTCGCGCCAGGCCGCTATCCGAAAGGCGTCGCCGGCAGCGGTGATCGCAAATTTCGCTGGCGGACCATCACTCTCCAAGAAGAGATCAAACAGGTCTGTCACCTTGAAATTGCCGACCGTCGCACCGACGGCCACATCGCCGTCACCGCCATCGTGTTCTCCGATTCCAAGGAACCGCCCCCCGATCCGCCCGAAGCCCTTGCCGGTCTCCCCACCGAGTTCAATACCCCCATCCCCGCCGAGACCTTCGGCCGCATCACGTACGAAGATGTTGCCCACAATCTGCGCGTCCACGAACGGGGCAGCCACTTCAATCTCGGTGCCGAAGTCCCGCGCGGATTCCTGCAAGTTCTCGACTCCAGCGCCCCCTCTTCCTTCTCGACCGGGAGTGGCCGCGCCTCGCTCGCCCTGGCGCTCACTGGCCCCTCCGCTCCTCTGCTCGCCCGCGTTATGGTCAATCGCATCTGGCAACACCACTTCGGCGAGGGCCTCGTTCGCACCGTTGACAACTTCGGCAAGTCCGGGGAAAGACCATCCCATCCTGAGCTGCTCGATTTCCTGGCCCATCAGTTCGTCGCCAACCGCTGGTCCGTGAAGGCGCTTCACCGCCTGATCCTGCTCAGCCAAGCCTATCAGCGAGACAGCGCCGCGCCCCATCCAAACGACCCCCAGAACCGGCTTCTCTCCCACATGTCCGTCCGTCGTCTGGATGCCGAGTCCGTTCGCGACGCCATCCTGTCGGTCTCCGGCTCACTCGACCCCGCCACGGGCGGCCCCAGCGTCCCCGTCCACGTCAGCGAGTATCAGGTCGGCCGCGGCAAGCCCCCCTCCGGCGCGCTCGACGGCAAAGGCCGCCGAAGCATCTACCTCGAAGTCCGCCGCAATTTCCTCACGCCTGTGCTCCTTGCCTTTGACTATCCTCTCCCCTCCTCCACCATCGGTAGACGCCTCGTCTCTACCGTCCCCGCGCAAGCCCTCACTCTGATGAACAATGAGTTCGTCATTAGCCAGTCTGCCCAATGGGCCGCCCGCATCGCAGCCGCTTACCCGGATCCGCGCCGCCGCCTCGACGCCATGTTCTTCGAAATCTTCGCCCGTCCCCCCCTCCCCTCCGAACGGGATCGCATCGCAACGTTCCTCAGCGCGAACTCCTTGCAGGATCTCGCCCACGTTCTCTTCAACGCCAAGGAGTTCCTTTTCCTCCGGTAAGCTCATGCCCAATCGCCGCGATTTCTTCCAACTCGCTCTTGCCGCCCTTCACGCCGAATACGCCCAGGCACAGCCGCGCCAGCCTCACTTCGCGCCCCGCGCCAAATCCGTCATTTTTCTGTTTATGGACGGCGGCGTGTCCCATCTCGACAGCTTCGATCCCAAACCGCGCGTCCAAAAAGAGGCCGGCCAGCCACTCCCTCTCGCCCGCCCCAAAATGGTCCGTGCCGTCAGCGACCTCCTCCTCGCTTCCCCCTTTGAGTTCCGCAACTACGGCCAATCCGGCACCCCGGTCTCCAGCCTCTTCCCCGAAATCGCCAAGCACGTGGACGATCTCTGCGTCATCCGCTCCATGGTCGCCGATCACTCCGAACATACCGCGGCCAACTACTTCATGCACTCCGGCTCCGGTCTCCAGGGCCGCCCCAGTGTTGGCGCCTGGGTCAACTACGGCCTCGGTAGCCCCTCCCGCAACCTGCCCGGCTACGTCGTGCTCGAAAACGGTATGACCCCGCCCGGTGGCATGGACATCTTTGGCAGCGGCTTCCTCCCGGCCAACTTCCAGGCATCGATTCTCCACCCCGGCCCGCACGCCATTGCCGACATCATCCCCGCCGACGCCAACCCCGCCAAGCAGCGCGCCAAACTCGATCTCCTCAGCGACCTCGACAAAGCCGCCCTTCCCCGCTATCACGATGCCCCGGACATGCGCGCCGCCATCGCCAACTATGAACTCGCCTACCGCATGCAGTCCGCGGTTCCCGAACTCACCGACATCTCGGGGGAATCCGCGGCGACCCTCAAACTCTACGGCCTCGACGAAAAAGATACCGAAGAATACGGTCGCTCCTGCCTCCTCGCCCGCCGCCTGGTGGAACGGGGAGTCCGCTTCATCGAGCTACTATCCCCCAAACGCGAAGGATTCGACCGCTGGGACCAGCATGCCAGCTTGCAACGGGGCCACACCGTCAACGCCAAGGCCACCGATAAACCGATCGCCGCTCTACTCTATGACCTGAAAGCACGGGGTCTGCTCAAGGACACTCTAGTTGTCTGGGGCGGCGAGTTCGGTCGTTCTCCCACCACGCAGGGCTCAAGCACGGATGTTGGCCGCGACCACCATCCGTACGGCTTTTCTATGTGGCTCGCCGGCGCCGGCGTCAAGCCCGGCCTCACCTACGGTGCTACGGACGACTACGGCTACTACGCCATTGAAAACCGTGTTCACGTCCACGATCTGCACGCGACGCTGCTCCACCTCCTCGGCCTCGACCACACCCGGCTCACCTATCCTTTTAGCGGCCGCGCAATGCGCTTGACTGACGTTCATGGCAACGTTGTCCGCTCAATCCTAAGCTAATCGCCGCCTGCCGTCCTCCTCACGAACAGCCCGTCGCGCAAACGCCCTCCCCGTCGATCAGGGAAAGTACAACTGCCGGCGAGCCCAGACGGATGGATGCAGGGCTGCCTGAGAGCGCGACGCACCGTCCTGCATGGCCGAAGAGGAGCCGTTAGAACGCGTAACGCAGCGCGAGTTGGATCTGGCGGTTGGCGCGTTGCGTAGCGGCAATCGTGCCCGCGCCACCGACGCCGATTGTGGAGGCGGGAAGGCCGAATTGCGGGTGGTTGAGCGAGTTAAAGAATTCGGCGCGCAATTCGAGGCGGCGGGCCTCGGAGAATCGGAACTTCTTCGAGGCCGATAGATCGATATTCCAAATGCCAGGGCCGCGAAGCGTATTGCGGCCGAGGTTGCCCCAAGTGAAAGCGGCCGGAACCGAAAACGCCGCCGGGTTGAACCAGTTGGTAATACTTCGATTCGAAACGTCCGGGCTGACGCCTGTAACGGCGTTGGCGCGAGAACCGGAACCAGTGTTGGACGACGACCAGCTTTACGTTGGTCATGATTCAACTCCGTGTTCTGTCTTGGATATGAGTTCGGATTCAGTAAAAGGAACACTCGTTTCGTCGCGCAAGAGTTCGCGTCCATCCGAAATACTGGCGAATAGGTAGTAAAGACCAGGGATGATGAGCACGCCGAGCACCGTGCCAAGCAGCATGCCGCCGACGCCCGTTACCCCGATCGTCCGATTGGCAATCGCGCCCGCGCCATGGGCCACGACCAGCGGAAGAAGACCGGCAATAAACGCGAAGGACGTCATCTGGATGGCCCGGAAGCGCAGTTTTCCTCCCTCGATCGCGGCGTCTTTGATCGAGACGCCCTCGTTCCGGCGCTGCACGGCAAACTCCACGATCAGAATCGCGTTCTTGCCCAGAAGCCCGACCAACATGATCATCCCGAGCTGAGCCCAAACGTCGTTCGCCAATCCCATAAACTGCAGGAACCAGAAAGAGCCGAAGATGCCGACCGGCAGCGATAGGACCACGGCCAAAGGAATCAGGAAGCTCTCGTACTGCGCTACCAGCACGAGGTAGACGAACACCACCACAATCAGGAAGATGTAGAGTGCCGCGTTGCCCTTCTTCGATTCGTCCCATGATAGGCCTTCCCAGCCCAGACCATATCCGCGCGGCAAGCTCGCGGCGGCCACCTGCTGCACGGCCTCAATGGCCTGACCGGTCGAGTAGCCCTTGGCCGGCACGATCTGAATAGCGGCCGAGGGGTACAAGTTGTATCGGGTGATCTCGTTCAGCCCCTGCGATTTCTTCAGCGTCATGAACGACGAATAGGCGACCATCTCCCCCTTTTCGTTCCGGACGAACAGGTCGTCGAGGTCCTTCGGCATCCGCCGGAACTGCGGCCAAGCCTGCACGTAAACTTTGTAGAACTGGTTAAAACGAACAAAGCCCTGCTCGTAGGTACTGCCAATAAGAATGTTGAGGTTGTTCAATGCATCCTGAATCGACACCCCCTTCTGCATGGCCACATCGTTGTTGATGACCACCTCGTACTGTGGGTAGTCGGACGCATAAAACGTGAACACACTACCGACTTCTTTACGTTTCTCGAGCGCGGCGATGAATCGGTCGTTGATCTCTCCCAGGAGCTTGTAGTCGGCCGTACTCGATTGCGTTTGATCCAGCACGCGTAACGCAATCCCGCCTGCCGCGCCGAAGCCGGGAATCGCCGGAGGCTCGAAGAACTCGAGTTTGACGTCCGTCATTTTGCGGGTCTTTTCCTTGAGATGTTCGATGATCTCGGTCGATGTCTGTGCTCGTTTGGACCAATCGTCGAGGTTGATGATCGCCGTGCCCGCGTTCGAGCCGCGACCCTCCGTCAGCACCTCGTACCCCGCAATCGATGTCACGCTGCGAATGCCCGTGATCTCCTTGGCGAGCCGTTCCAACTCCTGCGACTTGGCGTTGGTATATTCCAGCGTCGACCCCGGTGGGGTCTGCAGAACGGCGTAGATCATACCCTGGTCCTCACCGGGGATGAAGCCTGTCGGTAGAACTTTGCTGGTCGCGACAATACCGTACGCGAATGCTCCGATGACCACCAGGGTGACCACCCGGAGCGTGACAATCGGCCGCAGCATGCGCCACGCATACACATCGGTGACTTTGTCGACGGCAAGGCTGAACGGCTTTTGAATGAAGGGCACGAGCAGCACGAGAAGCCCGAAGCGTCCCCAAAGTTCATAGGCGAGATAGGCGATACCCGCGAGGAACGGGGCCCCCACCAGGGCGTAGCCGAGCAGTGTCCTGGCCCGTAGCCCCCGAATTCGCTCCCACAGGCCCTTGCGCGCCTCCAAGCCAGCCGGCTCGTGCGAATGAGGCTTCAGGATCATGGCACACAGCACTGGCGTAATCGTCAAGGCAACCACGCCGGAAAGGACGATCGTCGAAGCCATCGTCACGCCAAACTGGCGGTAGAACACGCCCACCGGCCCCGGAAGAAAAGACACCGGAACAAACACGGCGCTCATAACCAGCGTGATGGCGATGATCGCCCCGCTGATCTCCTTGAGCACTTCGATGGTAGCCCGATACGGTGCCAAGTGCGTCTCGGCCATCTTGGCGTGCACGGCCTCGACCACCACGATGGCATTGTCGACGACGATACCGATGGCCAAAACCATGGAGAAAAGCGTGATCAGGTTGATGGAGAACCCCATCAGCTGCAGCACGAAGAAGCTGCCGACCAGCGATATCGGCACCGCGAGCGCCGGGATGATCGTGGAGCGCACGTCACCCAGGAACAAGAAGACCACCAGCGACACCAGGATAAACGCTTCGAGAAGTGTGTGGAGCACCTGCTCCGTCGAGGCCTCAACGAACCGGGACACGTCGTACGCAATCTCGTAGTCCATCCCCGGAGGAAACGACCCCTTTAACTCCTCGAGCGTCTTTTTCACTTCCGCGATCACCTGGGCGGCGTTGGAACCGGTCGACTGTTTCAAGACGATGGATGCGGCCGGACGACCGTTCACGTCGGAATAGATATCGAAGAACTCCGAGCCAAGCTCGATGCTGGCGTGATACTTATCGCTCTTTTCCGCGCCCTTGCCGTCGTTGCCGACCGGTGGCACGCAGACGTCTTTGAGTCGGAGAATCTCGCCGTCTGGCTTAGCCTTCAAGATGATATTGGCGTACTGCTCTGCCTCGTTGAAACGGCCGACGTAAGTGAGCACGTACTCTTTCGACTGGGAGCTCATGCCCGTCGCCTGACCCAGCCGGCCCGGTGATCCGATGACGCTCTGCGAGGCCAAAGCCTTCATCACGTCCTCGACCGACACGTCGTAGGCGCGCATGCGCTCTGGGTTCAGCCAAATGCGCATCGCAAACGTGCGATTACCCAGGTTGACCGGAATACCCATGCCCTTAATCCGCTTCAGCACGGGCATGACGTACACGTTAGCGTAGTTGAAGAGATCCTTCTGATCGGTGTTTGGGTCCGTGCTGTACAGATTGAGATACATCAACATGCTGGGCACGACTTGGCTAACGAGAATCCCTTCGCGTACCACCAACTCGGGTAGCCGGCTCGTCATGATGTTGACCCGGTTCTGTACGTTCACCACGTTGATGTTGGGATCGGTGCCCGGCTCGAAGAAGATCCGAATCGTCGCCTCTCCGGCGCTCGTCGCGTCGGAAACAATGTAGCGCATCCCTTGGACGCCGTTAATCGATTGCTCAAGAGGAATCAGAACGGAATCAGTCAGGACCTTGGCGCTGGCTCCGGGATACGCAATCGAAACGTACACACTCGGCGGCGCGATGTCGGGAAACTGCGCGACCGGAAGAGTCGCGATTCCGAGTGCTCCCAGAAGCAGAATGAGGATCGATAGGACGATCGCCAGGGCGGGTCGGCGGAGAATTTGTGTAAACATGATGGTTAGTGACCGCCCCTATTCGGCCTTGAATTTCAGGTTTTTGACCGCGTCCGCAGACGCACGAGTCTCGATGCGCTCCAGGTGCTTGCCATCTCGGACCTCGCGCACCCCCTCGAGCACGAACTTCTCGCCAGCTTTGAGGCCGTTTTTAATGATGAAGATGTCCTCTAGCTCACGCGCGACAGTGATCTCGCGTTGGTGCGCGACGGATTTCTCGTCGACGACGAAAACGTACCGTCGGTCGAGGATTTCAAACGCGGCCCGCTGCGGGATGACCAAGGCGCCGGAGAGCGTTTGGTTGATCAGCAGCGTACCGGTCTGACCGTGGCGCAGAAGGCGTTCCGGGTTCGGAAAGTCGGCGCGGAACTCGATGTTTCCTGTTTCCCTGTTGAACTCGGATTGGATGGTGAGCGTCGTCTCGGCGTTCTTATCGAAGATCTGCCCGTTCGCCAGTCGAAGCTGGATCGTTGCACCGGGAAGCACGAGCTTCCGGGGTGAGTCGACATCGCTTGCTCCCCGTAAGGACTTGAATCGCAGGTAGTCGGCTTCCGGGACGTTAAAGTTGACCCACATCACCGTGTTGTCAGACAGGGTCGTGAGGACGTCACCCTCTTCGATCAGGCTTCCCTGCTGCATCAGTTGACGACCCACGATGCCGTCGAACGGAGCGACGATGGTCGTAAATCCGAATTCGGCCGTCGCGCGGTCGAGATTGGCTTTCGCCCGGTCTCGCTCGGCCGTAGCCTTGGCCAGCTCCGGGGCGGACACGAAGCCCTTCCCCGCGAGTCGTTCCGTGTTCTGTAGATTGATCTCAGCCAGGCGCAACTCGGCCTTTTCGGCATCGAGCCGAGTCCGATAGAGGACAGGATAGATCCCAAAGAGACGCTCCCCGGCGCGCACCGCCTGGCCCTCTTGCGTTGGGATTTCTTCGAGATACCCCTCCTTCAAGGCCCGGATGTCGATGTGACGCCGGGATTGCATGCGGCAGACGTAGGCCTGCGTGACGGGCACGCTCAGGACACTGGGAGTCGTCAGGACGATCGGGCTCGGTTCCTCTTTTTGTTCGCCACCTTCGGGCTGCTTCTTCGAGCAAGCGCCAGCCAGGAGGCATAGGCCGGTTACGATGAGCGTAGCCCATGGATGCTGTTGTAACTTCATTTCTTCACCCCCTTCGTAAATGTAGGATCGACGTCAGCTCCGTCGGGAGGCTGCAGACCGGTGCTGCGCCAGCCGCCCCCCAGGGCCTGATACAGCGTCACGGTCGCAACCATCTGTTGTTGCTTCATTTCAACGAGCTCCAGCTGTGACTCGAGATATTCATGCCGGGCGGTAAGCACTTCCAGATATTCGGCTCGATTCAAATTGAACAGTTCGGTCGAGATATCCACCGACTGGGCGAGGCGGTCCACCTGTTGTTGCTTCAGCCCATAGCCTTGGCTGAGATTTCGTGTCAGGCTCACGCGGTTGCTGACCTCGACAAAAGCGGTCAGCACGGCTCGTTCGTAACGGAGCACCGCCTGCATCTCACGGGAGTTCGCCGAGTAGTAGCCCGCGGTGATTCCCTTCCGGTTGAGCAGAGGCGTCAGCGCTTTGCCGGCCAGTCCCAGGAGCAGCGAGTCGGGCGTATTCACGAGCTTGGCCAAATCGAATGTCTGAAAGCCGACCACGGATTCGATCCCGATCGACGGATAAAAAGCTTTTCTTGCCGCATCGACGTCAAGCCCCGCTGCCTTAAGCTCGAGCTCCGCCTGGCGAACGTCAGGACGATTCGCCAGCAGCTCGGCAGGGACGCCCACCGCCATTGCAGCGGGCTTTCGGTCGAGAAAGTTGGTGCGAGCCCGGTCGATCCGCGTTGGAAACCGACCGGCCAGGAAGTTGAGCTGGTTCTCGGTCTCGACGATCCGTTGCTGGATTTTGTACTGGGAACTCTGCATGGACCGGAGGGTGGCCTCGAAGCGTGCCGGAGCCACCGAGGTGGCGCGACCCGCCTCGAACTGCGCTCGCGCGAGTTCGACGGACTTTTCCTGGAGAGCGATGTTGTCGGTGATGATCTGCAATTGCCGATCGAGCGCCAATAACTCGTAGTAATTGCTGGAGATCTCGGAGACCAGACGCGTCACCATGAAGTTCCGGCCTTCGACGCTCGCTAGGTATCGATGGGACGCGGCTTTGGCCAGGTTGCGGAGACGCCCCCAAACGTCGATTTCCCACGACGCATACAGCGCGGGCTGGTATTTTTGGAGGTTCGATCCGATGCCGGTCAACTCGTCGCTTTGACCCTGGCTCGTGAACTTTCCGACGCGCTCGGATCCGCTTTCGACCCCGAAACCCACTTTAGGAAGGTACTCACCACGCCGGGCCATAATTTCGGCGTTGGCGACCACCGTCTCCTGAATCGCCAGGTTGAGCTCCTGGTTGTGCTGCAGCGCCGCATCGACGAGCGCGACCAGGGGGGCGTCCACAAAGAAGTCGCGCCACGGGATCAGACCGGAGTTTCGCGTATCGCCCAGTTCACCAAAGGAGTCGGGCACTGTGCGGTTTGGGGTGTGGGCCACTCTCACTGGGGGCTTTAAAACGCGCGTGCACCCGATAGGCATCAGGACAACGAGCGCAAGGAATGTTGCGGTGAGCGAAAGCCCTATCCGCCCCGTCTTGGCTCCGGACTCTATTTCCGAAATCTTGTTCATTTTCGCTTGCCGCTCCTTGAAACACTTCGTCCATCCGGTCACAATCAGCCGATGGACCACCGCGTCGCCATGGACTCATGGTTCGGCAATCAGGACATCATGCAATTCCCCCTGACATTCAGTCGGGGAGACTAAAACTCGGGCTCGAGCTGCTACCGGGGGAGCCCATATCCCCTAGTATCCGGCCGCTCTGGCCGCCAGACGATCGCCCCGGCAGGGGGTTTTCCCCAAGTCCTCTAGGGGATGCGTTTGGGGTAGTCATTGCCCGGGGAATGGCATCCCCCGCGGGGGCTAGGCGGAAGGGGAGCCGCGGCCCGAAAACACACGCAGTCGAAATACGGTTATCACTCGGTTAGCCGACGATTCGTAAAGGCCCTTTCGGATTCCAAAGGGGGCAAATTCGAGTCGTGGGACTTCCATCAGCGAGTGATCGGTCTCGTCCTCTTCTACGGCTTCGAGGACTTCGACCATCTCCTCGTGGAGATCATCCGCCGAACGCATGGCGAGGCTACCCGTCGGCAGAGCGGTATGGTTCGGCGCTTTGATCTGTTCAATTCGATCGTCAATCTGTCGATCAAGCCAATCAGCGCCTGCCAGCCGAGCCGGAGAGCTACCGCCAAGGAGGACGACCAAAACATAGGCGAAAGCAATCAGCGCAAGGCGAAGTGCGGAGCGGTCGCTGAAACTGAAAGATCGTCCCTGCACTGTATTAGTAATAGCACATATTTCCCGCGGGCAATGCGCTACGCCATGGGGACAGACTTCGTCATCGGTCGATTGCTCGGCGTCACGAGGTTTCGGGAACACACGATCGACCGACTCGGCGACAGCTGGTTTATCAGGCTAGACTTCCCAGGAACCCCGTGATACAGTCGCCCCGAGGTAATCGGCATGAAAATCTATTTACTTTCGCTGCTGACCGTAGCAGCCGCTTTCGGCCAATTGACGGCGCAACTGACGGGCACAATCACTGATTCGTCGGGGGCCACCGTTGAGGGAGCGGCGGTCACGATCACCAACGAGACTACCGGCATCAAATGGGAGGCGCGAACGAACCCAGGCGGCGCCTACACTGTGCCCTTCCTGCAGCCGGGCGCCTACGAAGTCAAAGTCTTCCGTGCCGGATTCAAAGCGATTACCCGCGCGGGGATCCGTCTGCAAGTAGCGCAGACGGCCAGGCTAGACTTCTCCATGGAAGTCGGCGCCACATCGGATTCCGTCGTCGTTACAGACTCCGCACCGCTGCTTGATGTTGGCACAAACGCGATCGGAGGTCTCGTCGCTGCGGACAAGGTGGAAAACTTGCCCATTAAAGGCCGGAACTCAAGCGCATTTATGATGCTCGTCCCCGGAGTGAGAGCCACCCGCGCCACCACCGGCGGTCCAGTGCTTGAAAGCCATTATCAGTTCTTCTCAGTCAACGGATCCAGGCCCGGACAGAATCAGTTCACGCTAGACGGCGGGAACAACACCAACGTTGGATTCAATAGCCCCGAGTACAGTTCACAGGTTGAGGCCGTTCAAGAGTTCAAAGTGCAGACGAGCAACTACAGCGCCGAATACGCCAACGCGGCTGGAGCGGTGATCAACATCGTTACAAAGGGAGGAACAAACCAATTTCACGGCAGTTTGTTCGAATACTTCCGCAACGACGCACTTGCCGCAACAGACTTCTTCTCTAACGCCGCGGGTCGCAAAAAACCCATGCTTCGCTACAATCAGTACGGCGGAACCATCGGCGGGCCGGTGATAAGGAACCGGACATTCTTCTTTTTCGGTTACGAGTCCCTCCAATTGCGGGACCCCGTAATCACAACGACAACAGTGCCGACAGCCCGGCAGCGAGCCGGAGACTTTTCGCAAACTTTCACCAACACGGGGGCGCTGATTACGGTGCATGATCCATTCACCACACGCGCGGACCCTAACAACGCGGGCAAGTTCCTTCGAACGCCGTTTGCCGGAAACATGATCCCAAGCAGCAGGATCAGTCCGGCGGCGCTCAATATTCAGAAATATTATCCGCAACCAACTTCACCCGGCGATCCGGGAAGCGCGCTGAACAACTTCTTCTTCACCGGGCCGCGGACGCGACCAGTGCAGGACTACACGGTTCGGGCCGACCATCAGGTGAACGCAAGTACGATGCTAATGGGCCGATTCTCGCAATCGACCGTCACCATCACTAATCCGCCAACTTTTGGGAAGGAGGATATTGGCAGCCCCGGATATAGCCGGAATCCGCAATCCCATCCCTCGGCGCTGGTGAAGGTGACCAAGACATTCGCACCAACTCTGTTTGGCGAGTTCGTCACTTCTTTCAATCGGTTCAATTTCGACCGGCGGGGTTTGTCGAACGGATTCGACCCCACGCAGTTAGGGTTCCCTGCCTACGTCGCGGCCAACAGCAAGGCGTTGGGCTTCCCAGCGATTGGCATAGAAAGTATGTCGGGTCTGGGCGGCTTCCAGAATGAACATGACGCCTACGACCGTTATGAGGGAAAGGCGAACATTTCCAAGCTGAAGGGCAAGCAGACGCTGAAGTTTGGAGGGCTGTTTTCGGTGGTGAAATTCAACTCCGCGCAGAACAGCACCGCAGTCGGGAGTTACTCCTTCGCCAAAAGCTTTACGCAAGGCCCGGATCCCCTGTCGAACGTAACGACGTCCGGGCTTGGCTACGCCACGTTCCTGCTGGGCACGCTGACGAGCGGGACACACAACGCGGGAGAGTTGCGCAGCGCGCTGGCGCAACGATATATCGGCGGCTATTTTCAGGATGACTTCAAGATCAGCTCCAAGCTCAGCGTGAACCTAGGAATCCGCTACGACTACGAATCGCCGCGAACCGAACGGCACGATCAACTGGCCAACTTCGACTACAACGGCACCTCAACGCTACCGAACGGAACAGCGCTACGAGGCGGACTGCTGTTCCCAGGCACCGGCGGATTGCCGCGCGAGCATTGGAATCGCAGTCCGGCCAACGTCGTGCCGCGCATCGGGTTTTCTTATAGCCTGACCAACGACACCGTGGTACGCGGCGGGTACGGGATGTTCTACAGCAATAGCTGGGGAAGCGGCCGGAACGGCAACGGAATGCCGCCCACCGGGTTCCTCTGCAGCAGCAATGTCACGGCGAGCCTGGACGGCGGATTGACGCCGTTCGCGCTGGTTACCGATCCGTTCCCGAGGGGCTTCTGCAAGGCCACGGGAAGTTCCGCTGGGCTGCTGACGGCACTGGGCCAATCGATCGATATGATTGACCGGAACCAACAGATTCCCTATGCACAGTCCTGGAACCTGAACGTACAGCGGAAGCTGATGAAAGACGTAGTTTTGGAGATCACCTACTCGGGCTCGCGTGGGATTAATCTAGCCGGCACTCTTGAGTACAATCAGCTCGACCCGCAGTATATGGCGCTCGGCACAAGGCTGAACGACCAAGTACCGAATCCATTTTTCGGCTCCATTCTGGAAGGGCCGCTTTCGGAGCGGACGATCACCCGTGCGCAATCTTTGCGGCCGTATCCGCAGTTTGTCGGTGTTTCCAGCCGAGACGCTACCTATGGTGCCTCGGTGTACCATGCGATGTTCGTTAAGGTAGAGCGCCGGTTCTCAAAAGGCTTCAGTATGCTCGGGTCGTACACGTTTTCCAAGCTCATCGACGATGTGATTCCCAGCCGGACGGGATTTCCGGGCGAGTCCTTCTCTGGAGCGCCTCTTCAGAACTTTTACGACCGGCGGAGTGAACGAGCACTGGCGTCCTTTGACACGCCTCACAATCTGGTGATTAGTTCCGTCTACGAACTGCCGTTTGGGCCAGGCCGACCGTTTCTGAATACCAAGGGAGTGGCGGGAAAGATCGTGGGCGGATGGCAGATTAACGGAATTGGAATGTTCCAGAGCGGGCCGCCGCTGCAGGTGAATGGTGGCAATGGAAATGGCGCCTTCGCCGGGACTCAAAGGCCCAACTGGAGCGGCGCGAATGCGACGAAAACAGGTGCCATTCAGGAACGGCTCGGGGCGTTTTTCGACCCCTCCGTATTCACCTTCAATGCGCCTTTCACTTTTGGCAACGCCCCGCGCATCATGCCGAATCTCCGAGGTCCAGGAGCGGCGAACTTCGACCTCTCGCTTTTCAAAAACACCAATATCAGCGAGAGAATACGCTTACAGTTTCGCGTGGAAGCGTTCAACGCCTTTAATCGTGTCCAGTTCAACGTTCCGAATACGAGCATCAATTCGCCGGCGTTCGGCCGGATTACCGCTCAGGCGAATTCCCCGCGAGACATCCAATTAGCGTTGAAACTTCAATTTTGAGTCGTTGCGCCTGGCAAGAGTGGCTCCCTGTTCACATAGGGAGTCATTGCCTGGATATCTAGAGCCCGTCCAGAATTACCTCTTTTCCGCCGCCGCCAGCCCTGGCCCGGCCACATGCTCTATAGCACTTGGTCGCCGTTCAGCTTCTCAGCCATCCGCTGGCTGAGGCACGGTCCAGAACGACGGATCTACATCCTTCATTTCTTTAGCCAGATAGCTCATCGCCGGACTCACCGCGAAGATCACCGTCTCGCTCGACATCATGGTTTCTCCGAAGAGCTTCCGGAGCTCGTTGTACCGCTCCGCGCCCATCGCCTGAGGGAGGGGGCGCACAGATGGATTCGGGTTCAGGTCTTTGAGCGACTCCAAGGCACGCAGAACAACATAGGTTCCGAAAGGTGCCCCTGACGTTACCCGATAGACCAATTGCCGTCCCTTGTGTCCCCCGGCTGAACGACCCGCATTCGACATCGCGCGGAGCTTGAATTGTTCGGCACCCCGGCCCATGCGGACCCGCTCAATCTGCATCGAGACGAAGTGAACCTTACCGAGCGGGCGTTCCGGCATGAAGCTCAGGTCCTTCTCGAACGTCGCGAGCATAATGCGCGTGCCAGAAATGGATTCGGCGTCCTGCACGTTAAGCTGCGCAAGCTCCGATTTCGCGGGTTGCTTATCTCCCAGAGCCATGGTCTCCTCCACTCCAGCGCAGGAAGGGTAAAACTCCAGGAACCAAGCTTCCCGGGGACCGGTAACAGTCGTCATTCCGAGGAAATTCACTCAGCCGCTTTGATAAAGACGTTGGCGAAAGCGGCCTCCGTCACTTCGTGCGACGCGTCGTGGCGGGGGCTGAGCGAGTGCGGTCATCGAAACGGTCATGCCGATGTAGACAGTGACAGTGACCGACAAGGAATACAGTGAGATGCTTTTCATTGCGGGAGCCGACTACATCACACGCCACTTCTCAGCCGGTGTTTCGCTTTGTCCTCCTGCCGACTCCGAGAAAAAGGGACACGCAACGAGCGAGACCGGCAGGAGGGGCAGTTGACGACCTGACCTCCAAATTGCGATCGATGTGCCCAAACAACCGCTCAGTACCGCAGCGGTCCACGCCAGCTACAGGGCATTCCAGAAAGTGGAGCGGGACTTTCGCACGATGAAGACCGGGTTGCTGGAGATCCGGCCCTTGTTTGTTCGCAAGGAAAGCCGCACGCGCGGACATGTCCTCTGTTGCCGGCTTGCTCTAAAACTGCAACGTGAGCTGGAGCGTAGATTGGCGGCTGTTTTCGGAACCACGGCACCAGATCCGAAAGCGATCACTGTTTCGGACGCGCGCGCGGCGTTGGGCCGCCTGTCTCTCCTCCGCTATGACGTAAACGAAAAGACGGCGGTGACGCCCCTGCCCAAGCCCGACGAGCACCAACGCAAGATTCTAGCTGCACTCAAAGCCAGCTTGCCGACCAAGTAAAACGTAGTCAGGCGGAAAAAGTCGGCCGCGAACTACAACCCTCACTGAATCATGACATTAGAGGGCATAGTAGCGCTTTACTTCGGGGGGGAAATCCGTCCGATCCGCCGGGGTAAGGCCAGCGATTTCGTACCGCCACTTGGGGCACCGGTCTAAGGCGTTGAATCGGAAGAAGTAGCGGCGCGTTGAGCCCTTCGGTGATTCTTGCAATGTTTCGACAGGAGCTGAATGTACTGTATGCTTACCCTGCAAACAAGAGATATAATGCTCGCGTCCCGAAGGGTGACCGACGTATGCCATCTTCGCGGAACTCTTCAAATGTTTTGGGAGCCCAGTGACTTATGAAAACAATCCGAGCTAATTGGCGGACGTACCGTCTATTCCTTCTCGTTGCGGCAGCCTTCGCCGCTTTCGAATGGGGCACAGTACGCGCTCTCGCCCAGCGCACTACTGCATCCGTGGGAGGGTCCATAGTCGATTCTTCGAGTGCGGCAGTGCCCGGTGCCAGCGTAACCGTTCGCAGCTTGGAAACAGGCGTCGAACGCTCGGTCAAAACGAGCGAACACGGCTTGTACGTCATTCCCGCGCTGCCGGCGGGATCGTACTCTATGAGCATCGGCAAAGCAGGATTTCAGACTCTGAACGTGCCGAAAATGGTGATGACCGTCGACCAAAATGCCACCGTCAATCTTACTCTCACGGTTGGCGTCGTGTCTGAAAGTGTGAACGTGGTCAGCGATGCCGTCATCGTGGACACCCGTACCGCTTCGCTGAATACGGTTATCAATCAGAAGCAGATCGCTGAATTGCCGCTGAACGGCCGGAACGTGCTGCAGTTGATGCAGTTGACGCCAGGGACATTAGGTGGCGCTGGAAGTTTCAATCAATCGGCGACACGGCCCGAAACGCTACAGGTTTCGGCGAGCGGCGGGCGCGGGAACTCCACCACGTTTGTGCTGGATGGCGGGCTGCACGAAGATCCCTATACCCAAGTTGCCAATGTCGCCCCGAACCCGGACGCGATTCAAGAGTTCAGCTTCCAGACCAACAACTACTCGGCGAAGTTCGGCGGACGCGGCGGCGGCGTGGTCAACATGGTCACGAAATCCGGTACTAATGAATTCCATGGCTCGATGTATGAGTATTTCCGCAACGCGGCGATTAATGGCCGGAACTTTTTCGCGGCGACGGATGATGGGTTGAAGCGAAATCAATACGGCTTGGCCATCGGTGGCCCGGTGGTGAAGAACAAAACGTTCTTCTTTTTCGCTTGGCAGGGGACACAAGTGCGGCAGCGCCCGCCAACGTCCACGACGATCGTACCTACCGCTGAGCAGCGGCTCGGTAATTTTTCGAGTCTGCTCCCGGGAACGCAGTTAGTAGATCCCACCACCAAAGGGCCAGTGCCCGGAAACATCATTCCCCCTTCGCAGTTGGACCCGGTTGCGCAAAAGGTTTTGGAGACCATTCCGCTGCCGAATCAGCCAGGTGGTTTGCTCTTCTACACGGTGGCATCGTCGACGACCGACAATCAGTACATCGGCCGGATCGACCATCAGTTCACTGACAGCCACAGGTTGTCAGGCCGCTATTTCTTCGACGGCTTGCAGAACCCAGGAATCGTCAATTTGAAGAATCGATTGACGAACGTTGCCAATCGGTACTGGGCCAGCCAGAACTTCAACCTGACCGATACGCTTACGTTGACACCTTCTCTGCTGACCAACACTACGCTCAGCTACAGCCGCACGTACAACATTCAGACCGGGCAAGACTTCCCGGGTAACAAGGCGCTCGGCATAAACGTACCGATCCTGTCGAAGGGGGATACGTTCCGCTTTGGGATTACGAACTATTTCGGCAATGCGGTAAACGCACTCTATCGCGTGGCGCGCAACCAGTACAACTTGCAGCATTCCTGGACTTGGACTCATGGCCGTCACCAACTGGATTTCGGGCTAGACGCGACAAGGGATCAGAGTATCCTTGATCAGGATTTCAATTCCGACGGTACGTGGACATGGGCCGGGCGGTTCTCCAACAATAACCTGGCGGATTTCGTTTACGGAAAGGCAAGCGCGTTTGCGCAGATCTCGCCGTTGTACAACAATCTGGTGCGCGACCAGTACGGGGCGTTTATCCAGGACAACTTCAAGGTCAATCGCCGGCTCACCTTGAATTTGGGGCTGCGCTGGAATCCGTTCGTCCAATTCACCGATAAACCGGCGCACCAAATCTCGCAGTTTAGTGCCGCGGCTTATGCGGCGGGCACGCGATCGCAGCGCTTCCCCAATCTTCCTCCGGGGGTTCTGGCGGGCGGCGATCCGGGCGTGTCGGAGACCGTGGTGCCATCGAACTATCGCTTGTTCGATCCCCGCATCGGCCTGGCGTTCGACATTTTCGGTAATGGGAAGTCGAGTCTACGGGCCGGGTATGGACGATTCCACGATGCTCCGATGGCGCTGACGTACAACCGGCAACTGACTTCCCCGCCGAACTCCGTACGCGTGGACATCACGGCACCGCCGAGCTTCGCCAACCCGTACTCCGGCCGAACGAATCCGTTCCCGGTGCCGCGTCCGATTGCCGCTTCGCAAAGGTTTGTACTGCCGTTCCTACTGGTAGGATTTGACCCAAATTTCGGCTACCCCACAATCCACCAGTGGAACTTCACGTATGAACAGAGCCTGCCGAAGGGGTTGGTGTCACGAATCAGCTATCAAGGATCGAAGGGCCAAAACCTGTTCCACGCGGCTGAGCTGAACGCCGCCGTGCCCGGACTTGGGGCCACGATTGCGAATACAGACCGTCGCCGCCCACGGCCGGAGTTTACGCAACTGACGCTGGCGGGCACGTTCGGCGTGTCCGACTACCACGCATTGGTTTTGAGCGTGGAGAAACGGTTCTCCGGAGGCCTGACGTTCCTGGGCGGTATGAGTTGGCAGAAGACGACCGATTTAACGTCTTATACGGCGTTCGAGGGGAATGTGGGCCAGTATCCTTACGGCAGCCACGGGATGGATCATGGGTTATCGGACTTTCAGCGTACGATTCGATTCACGAGTTCGTTCAACTACCAACTACCCGGGCTGAAGCAGAGCAGAGCGCGCCATTTGCTGGGAGGCTGGCAGTTGAACGGGATTATCGTATTGCAAACTGGCGCACCGCTGAACGTCACCGACGGCTTCGATAATTCCCTAACTGGGATTGGCGTAGACAGGCCGAACCTGGTGGGAGATCCGTACCTCGACAACGGGCGTCCGCGTGGCGAACGCATCTTGAAGTGGTATAACACCGGCGCCTACGCAGTTAGCCCCTCTGGTACGTTTGGCAATTTGGGACGCAACACCGGCATCGGTCCGGCATTGGCGAATACGGATCTGTCGATCTTCAAGGCTTTCGTCATGCCGTATTCCGAGCGTCACAAATTCGAGATTCGAGCCGAGTTCTTCAATGCGCTGAATCGTGTGAATTTGGGTAATCCGAATACGAATCTGACGAATGCTTTGTATGGACGAATTACGAGCGCAGGCGATCCGCGGATCATTCAGTTGGGGCTACGATATTCGTTCTGAGTCTGTATCTCGTAGAATTGCGAGCGGCAGGGTGGTGCCACCGGCCGCTCCGGGCTTTTTAGGGTGAGTGTGGGTTCGAAGTCGGTGCGCGTTCAGAGTTCGCTTGACGATTTCGGGAGCGGAGACTTTATGGTGATCGCTGGCAGATACAGTACAGCTCTGAACGAGTTGATTCCACTAGGGCGGATGGCGACGAGAGTTCATCTTCTGCGAAGCTATTCTGCACATGTTTAAAAATGCTGGATTTATCTCGCTGGAACAAATCGGCCATCTGCGCCAGCGTGAGCCATACGGTTTCATTCTGGAGCCGGACCTCCACGCGGGTAGTGCCGTCCTCGGCCAAGTAGAGAGTGATCTCGGATGTTGGCTGATTTTCGGTCATCGCTAAATCGTTCCAGGATGCTCGTTCCACCGTCCCAGTTCGTAATGGGTGTTTCGGATTCTCTTGGAACTCCCAAAGTACCAAAGCATCGAAGGGAAGCGAGCGAAAAGCCCGATCTCCCCAAGTTCCGTCCTTATAAGCGCTATCGGAGACGCAAAACCACCCCTTCCGAAGAACATTCCTCAAACTCTCCCTGATCCGTGCCCACCACGACGCAACCGGCCCATTCTCCGCCCAATTCAAGCCGAATTTCCCCATTTTTAGCTCGTCCAGCCAACCCGTTCACAAGCAATTCATATTTATTTTTACTCCCTTATTTTCAATTAGATAAGCCCGGTTTTCACCCTCCCATCACCCCCCGAAATTTGGAACCCATCATGTAGAATGAAATCAGTTAAAGCGAACCACGCCCTGCCCGGGTTTCCAGGCAGGGCGTTTCTATTCCCAAAGGAGTTTTCACCATGTCCCAGGAACTAACCGACGAAGAGAAAAAAGCCCGTCGCGCCGAAATCAATCGGCAAAATGCGCGAAAGAGCACCGGCCCAAAAACCGAAGCGGGCCGCATGAACTCCCGCATCAACAGTCTCCGGAACGGCAGCCGGACCGTCATCGTTGATCACACCGGGGCCCCCGGGCTCGCCTTGCTCTCCGGCGAAGACATCGCAGAATATCGCGCCATGGTCGCCGAATACTCGCGCTACCTATCTCCCAGAGACCGTGTCGAAACCGGCATCGTCCAAAGAATCGTCGATGCCCAGTGGCGCCAGTTGCGCAACTCCCGGCTCCAAACGCTCGAACTGGAAAGCTGCTTGGCCGACGTGCGCGAAACCGAGTACCCCGGGGTGGCCCCCCAACTGGTCGGCGCCATCGATCTCTTGATGGCCAGCCGGATGACCTTCGATGCAAAGATACCCCAGCGACTCCGACAGGAGGAAGCCGCCTTGGTACGGCTCATCAATGCCAGCCTCCGGGAGCTAAACATGCTCCGGAAGCTCAATCCCATGCCCAAATCGCCGGTCCGGCCCCGTACCGAATACCTCGGACCAGACGCCGGCCCCGTCGACAACCTCTTCAAAACTGAAGAGGCTGAAGTCGAAGAAAACAAAAAGGAAACTGCCCCTGCAGACAACGAGCGAAGCCAAGTCGAAACCGGCTGGAGCCCCGTTCTGGAGCGTCCCGCCAAGCCCTTGGTCCGCGCCGCCGGCTCTACCGTCGAAACCAACGTCTTTTCGGACCAGCCGGAGCCGCCGTACTAGCCAAAAACTGGCGGTTCAGACCGGTAAAATCAACCCGGTCCAGCGAAGCCCTGCCCAAATCTAATACAGCCGTTCCTTGTACGCGTGGGCGATCGACGCCTCCATCTCCTCCGCCGTATCCGCAATCTCCATCTGGTCCTTCATCATCCGCCCGTAGGACGGCATCGCGCTCCGTTCCACCACTGACCCCGGGTCCCATAGCTTCGACCGAATCAGCGCCTTCCCGCAGTGCAAAAACGCCTCCTCCACCGTGATCACCAGCGCCGACTTCGGCCGCTTCCCGTCCCCTTCCCATCGCCCCAGCAACTCGGCGTCGAAACTGATCAAAGCCCGGCCATTCACCCGCAAAGTCTCCTCAAACCCAGGGATCAAAAACAACAGCCCCACCCGCGGATCCTCCTGTACGTTCTCCAGCGAATCCAGCCGATTGTTCCCCCGCCAGTCCGGCAGCGCCAACGTCACCTCATCCAGCACGTGCACAAACCCCGGCCGATCCCCCCGCGGCGTCACGTCCGCGCCCCCGCTGCCCACCGTCCCCAAACACACAAACGGCGATAGCGCAATGAACCGCCGGCAATGCCCATCCAGCCACCGCAGCGACTTCTTCACCGCCCGTTCCATCGCCGGCTCATAGCACTCCCGCAGCTCCATCAGGCCCTCCTTCCATGCACGTGGTACGGAACATAATACCGCCCATCCTCGTCCCGCGTCGTTAACGCGAAACCGCTCTCCCCCAGAAACTCCCGCACAAATCCGAGCGTCCGAAAGCTCTCCCCCTCCCCCCGATTCGCCCGAAAATCATGGGCCGAAATGCAAACCCGCGCCGTCCCTTCCAGCGCCTCCCGGCACCCCGGCAACGCCTGCCGCTCCGCCCCCTCGATGTTCATTTTCAGAAACGAAATCGGCCCAATTCCTAACTCCCGGCTCAGCTCATCCAGCGGCCGCCCCGCCACCGCCGCGCTCGTCTCGCTCGCTTCCCCGCCCCGCAAGTGGTTCGATTCCCACACCGGCATGGTCTCGATCTGTAAGCTCTCCGTCCGCTCCACGCACGCCACCTGCAACGTCGTCACGTTCGTCAGCCCGTTCCATTCGCACAGCTTCCGCAGCGCCAGGTACGACACCGGATGCGGCTCCAGCGCCCACACTTTTCCCGTCGGCCCCACCGCCTCCGAAAACGCGAAAACGTCCTCGCCCCGCCCCGCCCCCACGTCCACAATCACGTCCCCCGCCCTCGGCTTGTAAGCGTGGAACCAGTAGTCCTCCGCATCCCGCCGATACTTCTCGACCGTCCCCGCCAGCTTCCCCCAATCCCGCTCCATCCGCGTCGGCAACTCCGGATCCGGAATCCGATACCCCCCGATCCGCCATCCCCAAACCTCGTCGAAAAACGCCTCGATCTCCACGCCCGGGCACTCCGCCCGCGCCCGCTCCGTCGCCATCTGCGCTATGCTGTCGATCATCTGTACCCTCTCATTATCGACCCTCACATGCTAACCCGTCGCCAATTTCTCCCGGCCTTCGCCGCCCTCCCCCCGCTCACCGTCATCTCCCAGCAACCGGGCCACTATCACGCCTGGCCCACCCTCATCCGCCGCCGCTCCGGCGAACTCGTCGTCGCCTGCTCCGGCGGCCGCGAAAGCCACATCGACCCCTTCGGCCGCCTCGAAATCACCCGCTCCTTCGACGACGGCCTCACCTGGTCCTGGCCCCAGGTCGTCCTCGATACCCCCATCGACGACCGCGACACCGGCCTCCTCGAAACCCCCTCCGGCGCCCTCCTGCTCACCACCTTCACCTCCCTCGCCTACGAGCCCATCCTCGCCGCCGCCAAGAATTGGGAGCCCGCCCGCCTGGCCCGCTGGCAAGCCGTCCAACGCGCCACCACCCCCGCCCAACGCCAAGGCCTCGTCGGCGCCTGGATGCTCCGTTCCACCGACGGCGGCCATACCTGGTCCGCCCCCTATCGCGTCCCCGTCACGAGCCCCCACGGACCCATCGCCCTTGCCGATGGCCGCCTCCTCTACCCCGGCAAACGCTACCCCAGCGAGTCCGGCGAAATCGGCGTCTGCGTCTCGAACGACGATGGCCAAACCTGGTCCTGGCTTAGCACCATTCCCAACCGCCCCGGCGACAAAGCCCAGGACTACCACGAACTCCACGGCGTCGAAACCGCCGACGGTCGCCTCGTCGTCCACATCCGCAACCACAACCCCGCCAACAACCGCGAGATCCTCCAAACCGAATCCACCGACGGCGGCAAATCCTGGTCCATCCCCCGCCCCCTCGACGTCTGGGGCCTGCCCTCTCATCTCCTCCGTCTCCGCGACGGCCGCCTCGTCATGTCCTATAGCTACCGCCGCAAACCCATGGGTAACCACGCCCGCCTCAGCACCGACCACGGTCGCACCTGGTCCGCCCCCATCATCCTCTCCGACGACGGCACCAGCGATCTCGGCTACCCCTCCACCGTCGAACTCCCCAGCGGCCAACTCCTCACCGTCTGGTACGAAGCCCAACCTCCAGCCACCCCCATGTCCGTCCTCCGCCTCGCCCGTTGGAATCTCGCCCGGCCGTAGTAAAGTCCCCCCGCCGAACTGCCGATCTCTCCTCTGTGGGAACCACTTTACTTCGACGCACGGCTATCGCCGGGTTGATCGCTCTGTATTTCGCCGCCACCCTGGCCATCACCGTCACCAAGCCTCTGCGCCTGGACGAGATCGGCACCATCGGCATCGCCACCATCCCCACCCTCTCCCAATTCTTCGCCTTCTTCGCCGCCGGCCAGGAACCCCACCCGCCGCTCTCCCATCTCCTCATCCGCCTCACGTGCAGCCTCTTCGGCCCCAACGAACTCGGCTCTCGGTTTCCCTCCATCCTCGCCGGGTTCGGCTCCATCATCGCCATCTACTTCTTCCTCCGCCATCGGCTCGCCATCGGCAGCGCCCTGTTTGGCGCGGCCATCGTCGCCATTGGGCCCGCATTCTATGCCACCGAAGGCCGCGGCTACGCCCTCCTCGTCTGCTGCACCGCCGCAGCTTGCCTGGCGTGGCAGCGCCGGTCGAACCTCGCCCTCTTCGCCTGCCTCGCCCTCGCCATCTCCACTCATTACTACGCCGTCTTCCTCTTCCCCGTCTTCCTGGTCGCCACCTACGTCCGCGACCGCCTCGCCGCCCGCTCCACTTACGCCGCTATCCTCCTCGGCGCTGCCCCCCTCCTCCTCTACGCCCCGTGGGTGCTCAACGCCTTCCGCACGAGCCTCACCAGTTGGCAGCACAACACCCAGAACCTCCGGCAACCGTCTGCCGAAAACGCCGGCATGTTCCTCCTCGATGCCTCCGTCCGGTTGCTCTGCCCGCTACTCATCCTCCTCGGCGCCTGGTTCTCCTATCGCCGCGCCGGCACCACCCGCTCAAGCGGCTTCACCATCGCCGAACTCGCCCTCGCCTCCGGCCTCGTCCTCCTGCCCATCGAACTGTTCGCCCTCAGCCGCTTCTCCACCGGTGCCTTCTTCGCCCGCTACGCCATCGCTTGGAACGTCGGCCTCGGCATCCTGGCCGCCGCCTGCTTCGCCAAATTTGTCCCGCGCCCGCAGCACCAATGGGCCTGCCTCGCCGCCACGTTCCTCAGCCCCTTCCTCTTCGCCTCGCTCTATACCAACGAACCACGTCCATGGCCAGCCCTTAACGCCGCCTGGCGCTCCGCCAACATCCCCGACCTTCCCCTCGCCTACTCCGATTCCCTCTACTACGAGTCCATCTGGTTCTACGCCCCGCCCGACATGAAGCAACGCCTCGTCTACGTCCACGACGGCAACGCCTCCCGCCGCACCCCCGATCCCGTCCCCGAACACTGCATCCAAATCCACGCCGCGCTCCTACCCTACGGCCACACCGCCTACGCGGAATTCCTCAGCAAACACCAGGACTTCCTGCTCCTGTCGACCGGCAACCAAATCCGCGAATGGCTCCCCCAACGCCTTATCGGGGAAGGCTACCGCCTCCTGCCGCTGCAATCCCTGGAGGGACACACCCTCTATCGAGTCTCCGCAGCCAGTAACTCACCGTCGCCGCCATCAACACAAACCCGATCGCAACGTGATCGACGAGCGCCATCAACCCCGCCGGGTTAAGCGCAAACTTCAGCAGCGCATCCCCCACACAGGCCCACATCAGTAGCTCCAACATCTTCCGCGCATCCCCGTCCCACCGCATCACCATCCAACCAAAACCCACCGACGCAACCACGGCCAAGGCGTAGGCCGGCTCGGGTGCTCCGCGATAAAACCGGACGAGGTCCAGCGTCACCGCCGCGAAGGTCACCGAATAAGCCACATGCTTAGCCAACCACCGGTATCGCGCCACCAGCACCAACACCGCGCTCCCCGCCACTAAGTAACCAAATCGTATCGGCAAGTTCCAGCTCAGCCAGAACAGCGCCCCCGCCACGATCGCCGCCGTCAACATCTCCACCCAAACCGACGGCGCTTCCTCCCCTACGCTCTCCTCCGCGGGTAACGCGCCGTGCGCCGTCGCCCAGGCCAGCGCCCATCCAAAGCAAAAGCCAAAGAAGAACTCCATGTACTTCCACCAGTGCAGCTTCAGGTCGGGAGTAAAAACCCGCCCCACCCCCTGAATCGCCCCGCCAAACCCGAACCCGATAAATCCGCCCACGAATCCCGCCACCGCCATCCGCCGCGCCGGCTGTCCCTTCCCCTGCCAAGCCAAGTAAGCGACTAACGCAATCGCCGCCAACCAAAAGCCCGCCCAGATCTCCTCCCGCGGTCGGTCGAGTAAGTTCGAAAAGTAAATCACCTTCGGCTCGTTGATCAGCTTCCAACCCACCCAAGTCGCCCCCGTCATCACCGCCCCTCCGCCCAATACCAACCGCCATCGCGGCGTAAACCCCATCCCGATCACCGCTCCCGCGAGAGCCCCCCAAATCGCCCCCTTCAACCCTAAACCCAAAAAGCCCCACCAGAACGTCTCGGCCTTGGTAATGAACCCCACGGTCTGTCCGTAAGTCATCTCACCGCCGAACCCGACGCCGACCGCCCCAAACGCCGCCAGCATCGTCCAGTCCCTTCGCGGATACAGCACCGCCAACGTCAGGATCACGAGCGCCCCCGGGATCATCGCCCCAAAAGGTCCCCCGCCAATAAATCCGCGCAGTCCCCATCCCAACATCATCGCCACCGCGGGCAGCCAGTTTCCTAGGTTCACCAAAACAGCATACCGCCTAAAGAGTTCGCCCCGTTCGTCCGAATATCGAGAATGGACGTGCGCTCGGCCAAGGATCTGCGTTGGCTCGCCCTTGGACTCTGCCTGGCGGCGTTTGTCGCCACGTGGCTGCCCCGCCTCTGCTGGGGCCTTTGGACCGACGAGGCCAGCACGTTTTGGATGGCCTGCGAAGGCTGGCGGGAAGCGCTCGTGCGTGTCGCGGCGAGCCCTGGCCAATCCAATCTCTATAGTTTCGTGCAGTCGTTCTTTACCGGTCGAGGACCCTGGCTCGAACCGCTCATGCGAGCGCCGTCGGTAATCGCGATGGGCTTAGCCGGCTGGTACTTGAAGCGAATCAGCGAAACCCTGATCCATAAGGACGCCGGCTGGCCCACCGTCGTGCTCTTCTTCTGCGCCCCGGATATCATCAGCTTTGGCACCTCTGCCCGCCCCTATGCCATGGCGCTAGCGGCCGCCATGGCCTCGTTCTGGTACCTGCTCGACTGGCTCCACCGCGAAAAGCGGTCGACGACTCTCAAATACTTGGTCGCCTCAGTTTTCACCCTCCATCTGCACTATTTCTTCGGGTTTATCTTCGTCGTCCAGGCCGTCTATCTCGCGGCCCGCAAACTGTCCGGTCGACGGGTGGGCCATGCGCTTCCCGTCGCCGCCGCCGTCGCTTTACCTGCCAGCCTGCTCCCAATGCTCGCGCATCTCATGCTGACCGCCAAGGAAGCCATCACCTTCGCGTTCCCAGAGCCCCCGACCTTTGTTCACTTGCTACAAATGTGCTTCCCGCCCACGTTGCTCCTGACGCTTGGACTAGGCCTGGCTCTGGTCGCACTACAGAAGCGAAAGGCTACCTGGAACCCCGCTCCGCTGCCGAAGGAGTCAGTCGTGCTTCTCGGCACCTGGCTCCTTCTCGGGCCCATCGTTTTCTTCCTGGCAGCCCGACTAACCCCGCACGCCCTCTTCTCCACCCGATTTCAACTCTGGGCCGCTCCAGCCTTCCTACTGCTGGCCGCTTGGTTGATCGCGGGACTCTCCCTCGAGTCTCGCAAGTGGATGCTCATCGCCTTCTTCGCCGGCACCATTCTGCACCCGGGAAACATGATGCAAAGTTGGCGAGACTCCGCCACCAGTTGGCGAGAGCCCCTCCAGCGCGTCAGAGACCTATCCCGCGGCGAGGCACACCAAGTCTTCGTCGCCAGCGGACTCGTAGAATCATCGTCCCTCCCATGGCAAGCCCTCTCCCCGGCGACACACCGCCTGTTTGCACCCTTGACCGCCTATCCCCTCCGTAACCCCACCGTTCCCTTGCCATATCAGTTCAGCGAGGACGTCAAGACGTTCGTTCGCAGCACCCCGAAAGATCTCCAGTGCTTCCTGCTCGCCCCCGCCGATTCCGCACTCTGCCCGTGGATGAAGTCCTACATGGAGCAGGAAGGGTTCCGTACCTCGGTGCTCCCGGTCAACGACTACGTCGTCATGCACTTCCAGCGCGAATCAGTCCCCGCGGCCACACTCCCTAAAGTTCCCCCTGCGGATCGTCGATAACCAAGGCAGTGCTTTCGTCGCGCCGCGATTTCTGGATCAAGCTAACGGCCGCCGCCCTCGTCGGCGCCGTGATCGTTGCCTTCATGCCGCTTGATCGCATGGCCAAAGCCCAGAACGACTTCGTCCATTGGTACGTCGGCGGTCTCCTGTTCGGCACGCCTGACATCCACCTCCAGGCACCCAATCACGCCAAGCAAGCCGAACTCCTCGGCTCCACGCTCGATCACTCCTACTTCATTCGCCCCACCTTCTACGGCTTCTTTCTCAAGCCACTCACTTGGCTGCCCTATCTAACAAGCTACTACCTCTATCAGGCTTACAGCTTGGCCGCGTTGCTCTTCTTCCTCTGGGTCTTTGGCAAACGATGGCCCGATATCTGGGTCTACGCCGCCCTGTCGATCCCCGCCATCTCCCATATGATCAACGGGCAGGACGTCACGTCCTTGCTTCTGTTCTGCACCCTATCCCTCCTCCTCTCCCGCCGTCAGCGGGACTTCGCCGCCGGCCTCGTCTTCGCCCTCTGCGCCATCAAATTCCACCTGTTCATCTTTGTGCCCCTGGCCATCGTCGCCCATCGCCGCTGGCGCCTTTTCGCCGGTGCCGCGGTCGGCGAAATCATCCTCTTCCTCATCGGCCTGGCGGGCGGCGGCTGGCTCGTCTTTCTTTCGCTCATCGCCCTGCTCCGGCACCCCGAAAATCACCCCTATCCAGAACTCATGCCCAACCTCCGCGGAATGGTCTACGCCTTAAACGGCGGGCCCAATACCCCGCTCCTGGTCGCCATCTACCTTCTCGTCGGCACTACCGCCGCCTACCTCGTCTGGAACGCGCGGACCTACGAAAAGAGCTTCGGCTACGCCCTCATGGCCGGACTCGTCATCAACTTCCACGCCTACATCCAGGACCCGATGCTCCTGCTGCTCTGTTGCGCGCTCCTGTTCGACGGCGAAGAGACCCTCGTTTTCCGCTCCGTCATGCAGCTTCTGCTGTTCCCCGTCGTCTATCTCCTCCTGCTCTGGCAACCGCCCTTTAGCGGCCTCTACGGCCTGCTCATCATCGCCGCCTTTGCCGTCGCCCTCCGCGATCAACTCCAAGCCGCCCCCACCGCCCTACGAGGATTTCGTACCCTTATCCCATGCGCTGCCTCGCTTCCCTCTTCTTTCTTGCCAGCCTCACTTTCGCCCAACCCGAACCCGCAAAGACCCTTCCTCTCCAGCCAAGTCGCAAACTCAACTTCCAAACCAACGAAGCAACTTGGCTAGCTCTCGACGTCTCCCCCGTCGACAAGTCCATCGTCTTCGAACTCCTCGGCGATCTTTACGCCCTCCCCTTCTCCGGCGGCGAGGCCAAACTCCTCATCGGCGGCCTCGGCATGGAGACCCAACCCACCTTCTCCCCCGACGGCAAAACGATCGCCTTCCTATCAGATCGCGACGGCTCGGAAAATCTCTGGATCGCCGACTCCAACGGCGCCAACCTCAAGCAACTCACGAAGGACACGATGGCCACCTTCGTCTCCCCGGCCTGGTCCCCGGACGGCCAATTCCTCGCGGTCTCTCGCATCACCCCCACCTCCCGCACGGCCGAAATCTGGATGTATCACCGCGACGGCGGCACCGGCATCCAAGTCACCAAAGCCGCCGAGCGCGAGGGTACTCCCAACCCTGACCGCCTTTCGTCACTCGGCGCTCGCTTCTCGCCGGACGGCAAGTTCCTCTACTACAGCCGCCGCAAGGGCTTGTTCTCTTACAACGTCACTCTTCCCCTCTGGCAGCTCATCCGCCGCGACCGAGTCACCGGGGAGGAGGACGTCATCACCGAAGCCCCGACCGGCGCTCTCCGCCCCGTCATCTCCCCGGACGGCTCGAATCTCGTCTTCGCCACCCGCTACGAAACCGAAACCGCCCTCCGCCTCCGCAACCTCAAAACCGGCGCCGAGCGCTGGCTGAAATACCCCATCCAACACGACGACCAGGAATCGGTTGCCTCCCGCGATCTCTACCCCAACTACGCCTTCACCCCCGACGGAAAGGAACTCGTCCTCACCTTCAACGGCAAAATCCAACGCCTCAACGTCCTCACTGGCGAACACGAAACGATCCCCTTCAACGCCCAAGTCTCGCAGGATATCGGCCCCCTCCTCGACGTCCAAAAGCGCATCGAGCAGGGCCCCGTGAGGGCGCGGCTCATCCAAAGCCCGCAGCCTTCGCCCGATGGGAAAAACATCACTTTCTCCGCGCTCGGATCGCTCTATTCCACCGAACTTGGCGGTGCCCCAAAACGCCTCACGAACGCCGAAAAGGTCTTCGCGCCCGCCTACTCCCCCGATGGCCAGTGGATCGCCTACACGAACTGGAACAACACCGGCGGCCACATCTGGAAGGTCCGTTCCAATGGCCAAGGCGCTCCGCAACAGCTTACCACCACCCCCTCGTACTACCTCCAACCCGCCTGGTCTCCCGATGGCCAACGCATCGTCGCCCTCCGCTCCTCCATTCAATCCCAAATCCAAGCCGAGTTCGCCTCCGCTCTCTACGACGTCATCTGGGTCCCCGCCGCCGGCGGCGACCCTACGCTCATCACCCCCGCCCGCGGCGCTCGTCGGCCGCACTTCGTCACCGGCGAGCCCGACCGCGTCTATCTTTACTCCGCCAAGGGCCTCTCCTCGATTCGCTTCGACGGCTCAGACCCCCGGCTCATCATGAAGATCAACGGCGTCCAGCGCGGCATCGAGCCCAGCCCCGCTCAGGACGCTCGGCTTTCACCGGACGGGCGCCATGTCGCCGCGCTCGCCAGTCATCAAATTTACCTCTTCCCCCGGCCCGAACCCGGCAGCGCCAATCTCTCGATCGACCTGACGAAGCCTCCCGTGCCGGTCAAAACAATCACGACCATCGGCGCCGACTCGCTTGCTTGGGCCCCGGATAGCAAATCCATCGTCTGGTCCGCCGGGCCCAGCTACTTCCGCAAAACCGTCGGCTCAGAAACGAAGCCCGAGGAGTTCCCGATTATCATCGAAGCCCCCCGGGCCAAACCTTCGGGCTCCATCCTGCTCCGCAACGCCAAACTCATCACGATGAAGGGCGCCGAGGTGCTGGAAAACGGGGACGTTCTGATCACCGACAACCGCATCGCCGCCGTCGGCAAACGCGGTTCGTTCCCCGTGCCCGCAGGCACGAAGATTCAGGACGTCGCCGGCCACACGATCATGCCCGGCATCATCGACGTCCACGCCCACTGGCGCGTCCAGCGCGACGTCATCGAAGAACAATCCTGGAGCTTCCTCGCCAACCTCGCCTATGGCGTCACCGCCGGCCGCGATCCCCAAACCATGACCGCCGACATGTTCGCCTACCAGGACACGATCGACCAAGGCGGCATGCTCGGACCGCGGGCCTTCTCCACCGGTCCCGGCGTCTTCGCCGACACCGACTTCAAGTCCTACGAAGAGACCAAATCCGCCCTCTCGCGCTACTCGAAATACTACGGGACCCACATGCTCAAGTCCTACATGGTCGGCAACCGCAAGCAGCGCCAGTGGGTCGTCCAAGCCTCGAAAGAACTCGGCATTATGCCCACCACCGAAGGCGGTCTCGATCTGAAGCTCAACATCACGCACGCCCTGGACGGCTTCAGCGGCAACGAACACGCCCTGCCGATCCTGCCCCTCTACAAAGACGTCGTCGAGCTTTTTTCAAAAACCGGCATCACCTACACCCCGACGCTGCTCGTCGCCTACGGCGGCCCTTGGGCCGAAAACTACTTCTACGAAACCACCGATGTCTACGGGGACGCCAAGCTGAAACGGTTCATCCCGCAAAACGTGCTTTACCTCAAAGCCAGCCGCCGCAACGCGTGGTTCAGAGAAGAAGAACACGTCTTTAAGCGCCTGGCTGCTTCGGCCAAAAAAGTCGTCGATGCCGGCGGCCGGGTCACCATCGGTGGCCACGGCCAACTGCAGGGCATCCAATGCCACTGGGAGATGTGGGCGCTGCAAAGCGGCGGGATGACCAATTTTGAGGTCTTGCGCGCCGCCACCATCCACGGAGCGGAAGCGCTCGGCTACGCCCAGGATATCGGCTCGCTCGAAGTCGGCAAACTCGCCGATCTCCTCGTCCTGCGCAAGGACCCCCTCGCCAATATCCGCAACACGAACACGATCCATTTCGTGATGAAGAACGGCGAACTGTTCGACGCCGACTCGATGGACCAACTCTGGCCCGCGGCGAAGAAACTCAGCAACCAATGGTGGTGGAACCAGCAGCCCAAGTAATTTCTGTTACCCTCGGTCCATATGCTTCGCCTCGCCCTCATCAGCCTCTTTTCTCTCTCGCTCTGCGCTCAGCCCAAGCCCCTCGAATGGACGCAAATCGACCAGGAAACGCTGAAGCATTTCTCGGCCCTGGTCCAGATTAACTCGGCCGATCCGGGCGGCAGCGAAAAGCCCGTCGTCGACTATCTCAAGGCCGTCTTCGACCGCGAAGGTATCGAATCCAAAGTCTTCACCCGCACCAATCTGGCGGATCCCAACATCATCCGCCCCAACATCATCGCCCGCCTCAAAGGCACCGGCAAGAAGAAGCCGCTCCTCATCATCGGCCACACCGACACCGTCAACATCGACGCCAAGAAATGGGTCTATGGGCCGTTCTCGGCCCACCGCGAAGGCGGCTACATCTACGGCCGCGGCACCGTCGACGACAAAGACAATCTCACCGCCGCGCTGATGTCGATCGTCCTCATCAAGCGGCAAGGCATCCCGCTCGAACGCGACGTCATCTTCCTTGCCGAGGCCGGCGAAGAGGGTGCCACCTCGGTCGGCATTGCGTTCCTGGTTAACGAGCACTACGCCGACATCGACGCCGAAGTCTGCATCGCCGAAGGGGGCTCCGCCATCCGCCAAAACGGCAAGCTCAAGTACGTTCAGATTCAAACCACCGAGAAGATTCCCCGCGGCGTACGCCTCGTTGCCTCCGGCGTCGCTGGCCACGGTTCGGTGCCGCTTCGCTCGAACCCCGTCTCCCACATCGCCCGCGCGGTCACCAAAGTCTCGGACTGGCAGCCCCCCATGCGCTTGAACGATACGACCCGCGCCTACTTCGAACGCCTCGGGGCTGTCTCGACGCCCGAAGAAAAAGACCGTTATAACAACCTACTGAACTCCGACAAGACCGACGCGATCCAAGAGTATTTCGCGGTTAACGAACCGCGCCATAACTCGATGCTCCGGACGTCAGTTTCGCCCAACATCATCCAGGCCGGTTACCGTTCGAACGTCATTCCGTCCGAGGCCTCGGCCACGCTCGACATCCGCGCCCTCCCCGACGAAGACATGACGAAGTTCTACGATACGCTCAAGAGCGTCATCAACGATCCGGCGGTCAAGATCATTCCGACCTCTGGCTCCGCCCGTCCCGGTGCCCCGCCTTCGATGCTCGACAACGCAGCATTTCGGACGATCGAGGCTACCGCGAAGAAGCACTATGATGGCGTCGTCGTTCTCCCGACGATGGCCACCGGTGCCACCGACATGTCGTTCCTCCGCTCGAAGGGAATGCAGTGCTACGGCATCGGCCCGGCGGTCGACGTCGAAGACGGTCCCAAGGGCTTCGGAGCCCACAGCGATCAGGAGCGTATCCTCGAAGCGTCGCTGTATCAGTTCGTGAAGTTCCACCACGACCTGACCGTCCAACTCGCTGGGACTAAATAACGACTACCAGATCGCCCTGTTGTAGTTGGCCAGAATTAATCGATCCGCGGTCACCAATCGCGAATTCGCGTCGCAAACGGATTGCGCCACGATGATCCGGTCAAACGGATCATTCGTCCATTCCAATTCGGTCGCGGTGGCCGCCACGCTCGGGAATCCCTGTCGGCAGAGACTCACGCCAAAACTGGTGCTGAGGTTGGTGTAGATCTCGGTGGGGGCGAGGCGAATGCGCCCTCTCTGGTGCAGGTAGGCGAACTCCAGATATACCATCGGCGAGAGGAGCAGGTCGCTTGATTCAATCGCCTCCTTCGCCGCCTCCGTTAGCTTCTCGACCAACCCGTCATGCAGCCATACCGCGACGTGGGTGTCGAGGTAGACACGGCTCAAAGCTTCGCGTCCTCCGCCGCCCATTTCGCGTCGAGTTGTTCAAGCAAGTCCATATCCGAGCCGATAAGCAAATCGGGATCGCCTACGATAGCGTGCCGCCGCACGGCTCCTGCCAGCTTTGAGCCGCTGCCGACAGCTTCGAGCCGAAACGAAGTTCCCTTGTACTCAATCATCACCGCACCGCCCTTGGACGCTTGGTCCAACGTTTGAAATAAGTTCTTCCGAAGCGCCGTCGCCAGCATAGTCTAAGAGTACAAGTACTTCCGTACATTGTCAACATTAAAGCGTACACTCTCGCTACTCTTCTTTTACCATCCGAATCACCGTCAGCGTCTCCTGGTCACCCAACGGCACCGCGAGGCGCTCGACGGCGACATACCCTCGTTGGGCATAAAGCTTCTCCCCCGTCACCGTCGCGCCCATTTCGAACCGGCGAAACCCGGCCGTTTGCGCCCGCTCCTCGCACAGCGCTAACAACGAACTCCCCAACCCACGGCGCGCCCAGTCCGGATGCACAAAGAACGCCCTAATTTTCGCCGCGTCGGTTTCGGGGTCGAGCCACGTATCCTCCCGCCCCGCCGCCTCGTCGCCCCCAAACAATGTCCGTCGCTTGCTCCATCCTCCGCAGGCCACCATCGTCCCCCCTTCAACCTCCACCACAAAGTAAGTTCCGTCTTCGATCAAGCGGCTATCTACCCCGTATACTCGCGCCAGCGCGCCCTCCCGCTCCGCGGTCGAGTAATCCCCCACTTGTAACTCCCGCACGGATCGTTCGATCAGTTGCGCTAACTCTGCCACATCGGACGACACCGCTTCCCGAAATGAAAAAACTATCCCGTCATTTTAACCACGGCAGCGGTACAGTAGGAGGGTGGAAAACGCCCCCGCCACTTTCCAGACGTCGCGGCCGTCGAGCCCCCTCTTCTGTCATCCGGACTTTCTCACCAGCCTCGAAACCTATCGGACACAGCCCATCGGCAAACGCGCCGCCCTGCTGCTTCAACGTCTCCTCATCGACCCGGAACGCCTTCACTACAAGGCCACGCAAGGCGACAACAAAGGCTGGCGTCGTTCCCGCCTCGGCGGCTCCTCCGGGAGCCATTTCTACGCCTGGTGGGCCCCTAAAGGCTCCCTCCCGCTCCAATCCCACCCGGGCTTCGCCGACGCTCCCGCCGGGTCCCTCTTCCTCCGCGATATCCGTCATCACGACGACCACTCCCCCATGCTGTCCCAGCGGTTCCCAGAAGACTACCTCCCCATCACGGTGCCGGAGGTCCGTCAGGAAGACTTCGGCCCGGCCCCGTGGACCACGCAGCAGACAAAGTTCGCCAACGCCCGCGACTCCGTCCGCGTGCTCAAAGGCCATCCCGGATCCGGCAAAACGACCGCGCTGCTGCACGCCGCCGACCATACCAGTTCGACTAACATTCTCTATCTGACTTACTCGGCGGATCTCGCCTCCCTGGCCCGGACTTACTTCGACCGCTACTGCTCCAACTCCCGGGAGTATCACGTCACCACGTTCCCTCACTTCCTCCGGGCACTCCTCAACGTCGACCTGCCCATCCCCCCCCTCGCCGAGCTCCGGCAACGCTTTCGCGTCGAAATCGTCTCTCAGTCGCGCTCGCTCGGCCCCTGGGCCAACGACCTCCCCGCGCTGTTCGACGAGTTCCACGCCCACGTCATCGGCGGAGCCCTCCCGGCCATCGTCGCGCGATTCAAGGCCGCTCCCACTCAACGTATGATCGAGGCCGACTATGTAGCGAGGCGCTCCCGGTCACTCGGCCGGGGACCCGCCGAGCAGGCCCACGCCGCCGCCGTCCGCCTCGAAAAAGCGTCCGGCCCCTTGGCCCCGCGCCTCTTCCCGGACCTCCACCTCGCCTGGACCGCGATTGCCAAGCTCCCCGAACTCTCGGCCTCCGCGCTCCCCTGGGATTGCATCGCCATCGATGAATGCCAGGATCTGACTCCGATCGAAAGCTTCTTTATCGCTCGTCTCGCGCTCCGGCTGCGCCAACTTCGCGGCCGCCCCGTGCCCGTCCTCGTCGCCGGCGACGAAGCCCAAACCGTCCGCCCCACCGATTTCGAATGGGCTTGGCTCAACGATATTTTCCACGCCGAACTGGCCACGCCCGCAGTTCACAAGCTTTCGTCCAACCTCCGCAGCCCCCGCCAAATCGCCGAACTCATCAACAGCGTTTGGGACCTCTACGGCTACCTCGACAAGCAAGATCGACCGTCCGGCCAAGGCTGGGCCGCGATTGACGACGACTCTCCCGATCAGATCCTGTATTGTGCGGCGGCCCCGGGCGAGGATCTCTCCGCTCTCCTCGCCGACCTCTCCTCTCGGGAAGGCCTCGCCCTCGTCGCCTTCGGCGCCCCGCCCCCGGGTCTCCCGCAGGCCCTCTCCCCCTCCGAAATCAAGGGTCTCGACTTCCACTCCGTCTGCATCATCGACGGCGGCGAACAGCTCCAAAAGATCGTCAATACGATGGGTTCGTCCGACATCGAGCACCTCTCCCGCCGACTCGCCATCGACCAACTCCGCGTCGCCATCAGCCGACCAACCGAACGGCTGATTTGGCTCGACATCAGCCCCCCGCCCCTTCGGGTCGCCGGGAGCATCTCTTTCCTCAACGGCAAGAGCCGTCAGTCTTCCCACTCCGCACTCTCCTCGGCGGCTCTGCTCAAATCCCTGCAGGAAGAGAATCTCGATCTGGAAGAGCGCATTCAGCGCTGCCAGGAAGACGCCCGGCAGTACCTTTCGATCCGGCCCGATCTGGCTTGGTCCCGCGCCCATCAGGCCGTTACTCTATTAGGGATCGCCAGCGACCGCAACGCCGTTCAGGACCCTCTCACCCGTAAGACCGCGCACCTCACGCTCGCTGAAGTCTGCTTCTCTCTCGCCCTGCGCAAGGTAAAGCTCTCCCCCGAACTCGGCAATCCGCCGCTTCTCAGCGAAGCCAGCATGTCCGCCACCCAAGCCGGCGAACACGCGCTGTCGGCTTTCGCCTTCGCGCTTTCCCGGCACGCCAACCTCACCGACGCCGAGGAACTCAACTCCTCGGTCGATCTCATGCGCCAGTTCCCGAACATGGTGGCCGATCTCCCTCCGTGGGTCCTCATCGAACTCGGCACGGAGCCGCAGCGCTGGATCGATCGGCTCGAAGCCGTCCAACACCTTGGCACCAACGCCGCGATTTGCGTCCGTGTCCTACCGCCCTTCTTCAAAGCGCTGGGCCTTCCGGATGCGGCCGAACGCACCACCAAACTCCAAACTCGCGCCGTCGAACTCCTCGTCAAAGCCAAGCATTTTAAGGAGGCGCTGCCCATCCTCGCCGCGCTGCCAGAGCGGAACTACAAACTCGAAGCGGGCTGCCACGAAGGCTGCGGCGACTTTGCCGCCGCAGCCGAAGCGCATCAGGCCGGGGGCAACCTCGACGCCGCCATCGACGCGTATCGCCGGGTCCCCAACTTCGCCAAGGCCCTTGCCGCCATGCGATTATCCACGAAGGCTCACCCCGCCGCACCCGCGCTTGAATGGATCGCGGCCATGCAAACTCTGGCGGCCAAGCGTCCAGCCAACTTTAACCGTCTCGTCAAACCGGAAGAAAAGAAGCTGCTCGAACAGTTGCTGGAATCCTCACTCGGCGTTCAGCGCAAAGCCCCGGCGGCCAAGAAACCAACCGCCAAAAAAGCCGCCGTAAAAAAGGCGCCGCCGCGGAAGCGCCCGGCCCCCGTCTCGCCCTTACAGCGCTGACTCCCCGCGCTCGTCATTGCGAATTCGCCAGGCCTCGCCGACGTCGTAGACGAAGATCTTTCCGTCTCCGATCTTCCCGGTCCGCGCCGCCCGACAGATGGCCCCAATCACTTCCTCGCAGCGCGCATCGGTCACCAAGATTTCAATCTTGATCTTGGGGATCAAATCGACCTGGTACTCTCGTCCTCGATAAACCTCCATGTGCCCTTTCTGCCGGCCATAGCCGCGAACTTCGGTCAAGGTCATACCTTCGATGTGAATAGCGTTCAAGGCCTCCTTCACCGCTTCGAGCCGGAACGGCTGAATAATCGCTTCAATTTTCTTGATGGGCATATCAGGCTTCCAGATTGTATCCCTCTTCTCCGTGCAGCACGAGGTCCATGCCTTCGATCTCTTCGCGGGCTTCCATCCGTAAGCCACCGGTCAAGGCCGCGGTGATTTTCAGCGCTACCCAACTGCCGACCACGGCAAACCCGATGGCAATTGCCGCTCCTATCAATTGGTTGCCTACCTGTCCGCCGTTGCCGTCCACCCAGCCGAGCGGAGCGGCGTCTCCATTTGCCAGTTTCAACGCATCGTTCACGACTCGCGTAGCAAAAACGCCCGTCAACGTGGCACCGATAATGCCGCCGACCCCGTGGACGCCGAAGGCATCGAGCGTGTCGTCATAGCCTAGCCGATGCTTCGCAATCACGACGAGGTAGAAACAGACGAAGCCGCCGGCCAGTCCATAAACCGCCCCCACAAACGGCACCACAAATCCGGCTCCTTGGGTCACCGTTGCCAACCCGGCGACAGCTCCGGAAATCGCCCCTAGAGCGCTCGGCCGACCCGTATGGAGCCACTCGGCGACTAGCCACGCGACGGCACCGGCAGCCGCCCCCAAGTGTGTCGCCACGAACGCGCTCGAAGCCAGCGACGAAGCCGCTAGCGCGCTTCCGGCGTTAAAGCCGAACCACCCCACCCACAGCAAGCAGGCCCCGATGAAGCTCAGCACCAGGCTATGCGGCTTCATCGGCTCTTGCGGATAGCCGCGGCGCGGGCCGACTACGAGCGCGCAGACCAGCGCCGAAACGCCCGTCGTGATGTGGACCACCGTTCCCCCCGCAAAATCGAAAACGGGAACAACGCCTCCGTTGTAGGCGTTCAGGAACCCTCCTCTCCCCCACACCATATGCGCCACCGGGAAATAGACCAAGAACGCCCACAGCAGGGAATAGACGAGCAGCGCGTTAAACTTGACGCGTTCGGCGAAGGCTCCGGTGATCAGCGCCGGAGAGATCACGACGAACATCATTTGATAGACCATGAAGGTCAAGTGCGGAATGGTGGGCGCGTAGTCGCTATTCGCCGTCGCGCCCACCCCTCGCAACATCGCGAAATCGAGGCCGCCGAGCCAGGGCGTACCCGGCGCAAACACCAAGCTATAACCGATCGCCGCCCACAAGAGCGACATCACGGCCATCATGATGAAGCTCTGCATCATCGTGCCCAGCACGTTCTTTTTGCGGACTAAGCCGGAATAGAATAGCGCTAAGCCGGGGCCCGTCATCAAAAGGACCAGCGCGGCGGAGGTCAACATCCACGCGTTGTCCCCGGCCGACTGCGCGGCTGCCACCGCCCCTTTCAACTTCTGCATCTCAGCGATAAGAGCCGCGTCGGATTGCGCGGCAACAGGCAAAGAGGCGGCCAGAATACTGGCGGCCAAGCGACACCATTTCATCGATTTTTAGGTCCTCTGACTGGGAGTGTGGGAGCAGCAAACCTCTGGCTACTCGACAAACTATACTGCCACGAATTCCTGCGATCAGGGTACCCCCTTTATAATCTCCGTATCACCCCATGCGCTCGCTACTGCTCTTCACGCTGTGCTTTCCACTCCGCGCCCAAGCGCTGGCGCAACAACTTGGCCAGACCGTCAACCCCAACCGACTAGCGCTGACGGCACTCGAGTTTAGAGCCGATACACTCCTGTTCGTCCCGAACGCTTAACGAGACGAAACAACCTTCGCCACCTATCAATTGAAACCCCTTCCGCGCGAGCTTCGGAGGCCCCTGGCTCGGTCCGCTCCCCCGACGGCAAATCCGAACTCTTCCTCCGGAGCTGCAACGTCTGGTTCCGCGGCAAAGGTGCTCCCACATCCGTAGTCCCGCTGCCGACCGACGGCTCGGAAGGCAATTACTACACCCTCTCGTCGCAGGCCTAGTCATCCAACGGCCTCAAATCCGCGGTCTATCGCATCCGTCCCGGCCAGCGCCGCAAAATCTACTACGTCGAATCCTCATCGACCGAGCAGGTCCAGCCCCGCCCGACGGACACCCTTTACCCGAAGTCCGGCGACGCCCTCAACATCTCCCAACCGGTTCTATTCGACATCGCCACCCGCCGTCAAGTCAACGTTGATAACGCCCTCTTCCCCAACCCTTATTCGCTCTCTCGTCCCGCATGGCGGCAGGACTCCCGCGCCTTCTCGCTCGAATACAACCAACGCGGCGACTAAGCCTATCGCCTGATCGAAGTCGACGCCTTTTTCTGCTACTACGCCAAGAAGTTCCCGGAGGACGTCGCCGACGGCCTCGAAATTATTTGGTCGAGCGAACGCGACGGCTGGAATCATCTCTATCTCTAACGATGGGTTGACGGGCAAGGTCAAAAACGAGATTACGAAAGGTCCCTGGGTCGTTCGCTCGATCGCCAGCGTTGACGCCAAAGCGCGGCGGGTCTACTTTCTCGCCAGTGGCGTCGCCCCCCGCAAGGACCCTACTTTCGCCATCTTTTCCGCGTGGCCTTCGACGGCTCCAACCTTACCCGCCTCACCACCGTCGACGCCGACCACCACGCCGCCGTCTCACCCGACTTCCAGTACTTCACGGACTCGTTCTCTCGGGTCGATTTGCCGAGCGTCATCGAACTCCGCCGTGTCGCGCCGAACACGCTCGTGGCGACAGTCGAAAAGGCCGACGATAAGGCCCTGCGCGTCTGGTTGGTGTCCGCCAGAAGTGCTCAGCGCCAAGACCAGCGACGGCCAAACCGATATCTGAGGCTCGCTCTACCCGCCGTCACATTTCAGTCCCAGCGCCAAATACCCGATCCTCCAATACATCTACGCGGCTCCGCACGACTCGTTCGTTCCCAAGCGTTACACCCCGACAAACGCGATGCAAGCGATGGTCGAACTCGGTTTCCTGGTCGTTCAGATCGACGGGATGGGAACGTCCAACCGCTCAAAGGCATTCCACGACGTTTGTGGGAAGAACCTCGCCCACGCCGGCTTTCCGGACCGCGTCCTTTGGCACAAAGCCGCAGCCGCGAAGTACCCGGGCTATGACATTTTCCGGGTTGGCATCTACGGCCACTCGGCCGGCTGCCATGACAATCGGATCGACAAAATCAGTTGGAATGAGCAGTGGCAGGGGTGGCCCGTGGGCCCCGAATACGCCGCGAGTTCCAACGTCGATCACGCGTCTACCCTCCAAGTCGTCAATCCGCTCATCAAGGCCCAAAAGTAGGGGTTGGGGCGATTACTGGGACCGCAAGCATGCCGACTTCTTCGTCCGCCAACTGCTTCACCAGGATCAGCCCGATTGGGACGCGGTGCCGTAGTTAGGTAGCAATCACGTCGAGGTGGACACCCCATTGGAACTGGCGTACCACTTGGCCAAACTTCTGCCGGTCGATGATGACAACCTTATAACCGATGTCAAACATCAGGCGCAGACCCTCGCGGCGGGTTGGTGCGCGCAGGCCCCAAGTGTCGCGGAGACGGTATTCAGCGCCGGTTGCCTGATCTTGCAGGAAGCGATCTTCGATGCCTTGCCGTAGCCCCACTGGGCGGGCGCGGTATCCGAAGTGCGCCTTTTTTCCGGTTCTTCGCTGTTTGCCGTGGGTAGAATCTCCGGTCAAAATTCGCCAGCGAGGGGCGAGTCAGCGTACTTGGCCCCGAAGTCGGCCGTGGAAATGACGGGCGGTAGAAAGCGAGAAAAACCAAAACCAGGTTTTCACTCTCTTCCCACCGCCCTTGG
>Ga0209086_10000035_pt1 | contig 122120 bp, 173 predicted proteins | sample M_130207_XF_Meta_FD_187312 | JGI IMG/M metagenome (GOLD analysis project Ga0209086, IMG submission 187312) | Freshwater microbial communities from Lake Montjoie, Canada to study carbon cycling - M_130207_XF_MetaG (SPAdes) (version 2) | ecosystem: Environmental > Aquatic > Freshwater > Lake... | reverse complement strand
ACGGAGGTGAGGGTGGAGACGGAGGTGAGGGTGGAGACGGAGGCGAGGGTGGAGACGGAGGTGAGGGTGGAGACGGAGGTGAGGGTGGAGACGGAGGTGAGGGTGGAGACGGAGGTGAGGGTGGAGGCGGATTTGAACCACTTAATGAAACTCCTATAATTAGTGATGATCCACTAACATATCCAGTCCTCGTCGTTCTGATCGTCGCTGTTGAACTCGTTGCAGCAGCCACTCCGGTCACCGTAACCAAGCCCGTGCTGCTAATAGATACCAAGCCCGATGATGTTGCTGATCCAGCCCATGTGTAGCTAGCGTTATAGTTAGTTATCAGTACTGTAAAACCATTTGATGTTGATGTTATAGGTCCAAATGTTGGAGTCAACGCAGCAAAGAGCGAGCTTGCCGTGACTGGTGCCGTACCATCGACATACCCAGTTCTCGTTGTTCTGATCGTCGCTGTTGAACTTGTTCCAGCAGCAACTCCGGTCACTGTAACCAAGCCCGTGCTGCTAACAGATACCAAGCCCAACGATGTTGCTGATCCAGCCCATGTGTAGCTAGCATTATAGTTAGTTATTGGTACTGTGAAACCAGTAGCCGTTGATACTGGAGCTCCAAATATTGGGGTTAGAGCAACATACAGAGAAAGCTCACTAATAATTCCGCTACCTATTGCATATCTAGCTTTTGTGGTTGTAATCGTTACTGCCGACAGTATTCCAGCAGCTAAGCCCGTTACTGTAACCAAGCCAGTTCCACTAATTATTACATTGCCATATGTTGCTATTCCAGCCCATATGTAGCTCAAGTCATAGTTGGTTATCTGTGCCGTGAAACCATCAGATGTTCTTGTTGTGGAGCCAAATATTGGAGTTAATGCCGTAAATAGCGAGGTTCCCTTAACTTGTGCCGAGCCAGTAGTCTCAGTACTGGGGGAGACACCGATAGCATATTTTATTGTTGTACCAGTCACTATTGTTAATACCGAACTCATTCCAGCAGCTTTACCTGTTACCGTGACCAGACCCGTATCATTGATAAGAAAATCTCGCCCGTCTTGCAGCCAACGTACGGTGTACTTGGTCATGATTTCGTTTTTTATTTGTTCGAAGGAAGTTGTGTAGTTCGATATCTGTACCGTGAAACCATCATCTGTAGGTACTGGAATTCCAAACTTTGGAATAAACGGAGGTATCCCACATAATATCTTTCCCCACTTATACCAACCGGTAGAACTACCACGATCGCATGTTATCGTAATGCTACTATAAGTACCAGGAAATCCAACAATTCCATCGCTACCCCCTGCTAAAGAAGACGTAATAAGTCTATTCTTGGTTCCTTTCGGTTCAATAGGTCCAGAAACAAGTATAGAGCCAGCCATTGATGAGTGGTTCTGACAAGCATAATAAAGATTATTCGGAGCATCAAATGGAACTTCAAATATTATAGTTCCGTTATCTGCTCCTCCGCCCGTAATTCCAATTGAATACACACTATCTGCTCTGAAACTGCCCGAAACTGTTTGGATCCAAAAAGGATGTCCAAAAGCGTTCACATTAATTAGATACTTGTGACCACGAATAAATGATATAGACGGATTGCTTAATCCATTTATTAAATATTCTCCAGAGGCAAAATTTGTAACATCAATCGTAGTTGAGCTAGGCATTTGTATGCTATCGCTAATCAATATCTGACAGTCTTCTGATGTTATTAGTGAAACAGGGGAACTAGAAGATCCTAAATTAAATATTATAAGAGCTAAATCTTTAATAGGTGTTGTAAAACTAAATGTTCTGGTTCCATTCCACCAGCCAGATCTATAATTTTCATAACCTATTGTTGCGCCCTTATATCCATCTATGTTAGAGTCTCCCAGAACAGTAGAGAATAAATTTCCCGCTCCTGAATCAGTTATAGCAACTCCATCGATGGTTTCGATATCTCCATCCAAATACCTGTCTGCCCACTTAATGGTAAAAGGGAGATCAGTACAGCTAATGTATGCATCACAGAAGGAAATCGACCCCGGACACGCCGGAAACCCTGGAAGCGGAGGAGGGGGTGGAGGAGGTGGAGACGGAGGCGAGGGTGGAGACGGAGGTGTCGGACCCACACATCTTAATCTATCATCTTCATATGATTTATCTGTTGTAGTAGGATTTAAAATTTGATTAGTACCATAACAGATATAACCAGCGGGACATACTGGATAGTAGTTTGTAATCCCCTGTCCAGGCATACCCGGCATCTCATGTCTAACTTCATTGCAGATTGGATCTATAGTGTCCCAAGTATTATTTGTTCCGCACTTTGCGCATTTTGCGTAATCGCATACAGTCTTGTTTGGATATGCATTTATATCGCATAGATATGTACCGGCCATAGTCTTATAGTCTCCATATTTTTGTTTCTATGCTCTCCAAGTACGACAAGCTGATTCGCTCATTAAACAAATACACTATAGTAATAAAAAAACCAGCAGCCATTTTACAAGCTGCTAGTTAGTTTATTAAAATAAAAGTATGATATCTTAGAGAATATCGTACCTTAATTATAATCAGGTATTTTTAGCTGAGTAATCTTTTATTACAGGAATTGGTTGACCTAATTTGTATATTACTACACCAGGAATTGCTCTAGTTATAGTAGCGGCATGATCTGCACCAGGACTCTCTGTTGTTGATGTTGGTGGAGTTGTCCATAAGCCAGTATATCTGCTAAAATAATTAGCTCTAAGAGCAGTAGCTGTTTTTGAAACTTTGAAACTCTCTCTTTTATGAATACTTCTTGTTTGACTAGGAACAAGAGCACCAGATCTTAAAATGGTATTAGCTTGTCCAGAAATTGTAGATGATACCCTCATGCCGATAGGCTGACTATTATTATAAGCAATAGTACTAGCAGAGATAGATTCATTAGTATCCATTCCATCAATAACTACTGACCCTCCGAAAGCGGGTTGAGTTCTGGTTGTGCGAATAACATCTAGTTTACTATTAGCTGTAGATGTACCGCCACCAGTTGATGCTCCGCCATTATTTTTAGTAGATGTTTTAGTTACATCTGTACTTCCGTCTATTTGCTTTGTAGCCATTTTTATTCTCTCCATATAAAAAGTTTATCATATCATACTTTATATATACACCTAAATCTATTTCTATGAATTATTTTGTGATTTTTCTGATATTATACTCAGAGCATTAATAGAATTTACCCTTAGTCCATATAAATCAGCCTTTTGTACAGTATCTACCTGTTTTTGATTCCAGACATTGCCATTACAGATAATATTCATATTAGCCACTTTTTTATGAATCAATACACAAGCTAAAATATTATCATTAATATCGTCCAATAAATATCCTGTTGAGGGCAATATTGTAGTGACCCCATGATCTAATAATATCTGGGCTATTTTATACAACAACTCATATGAATATATCCTATACTCCAACATATATCTTAATTTAATATTATTATTAGAACAAATAGTAACAGCTTCTTTTATCTCTTCTCTAAACTTGTCATATTTCCTATTGCATAAAATATATGAAGGACAAACTATATCCACACTCTTTGCACCATTTTTAATGGCCCCCTCCAATATACTAATTCTGGATTTATTATCTATAATTCCCAGTGGATAATCGATGGGGCAACATAATTCTATATTAGATGGGATAATAGTCTTAACTGATCTTAAATATGTTGGCAAAACAGCAATGGTATTTACTGGGTATTTGATAACTTTTGATATTATCTCTTTTGTTTCTATCTCATTTGATGATGAATCGTAATATGAATATTCTATGTGCATAATAATTATTTAATTTTTTTAAGTGAATCTATAGTCGGATATTTTTTACTACCCAAAACCCCATCAGCAAACCCATATCTAACAGTATCTTCTGCTGATAATATCCAATCTAACTGATTTGCTAGTTGAGACTGTATATGTTTTCTGGCCATCATTCGTTTCCAATTCTTCTCAACATATATCTCACTATTTATACACATATCTGTGAAGATATCTATCATCTTATCACATTCTTTTTCATTCCATCTAACACTACTAGCTGCTGCTTTTGAGTGCTCAGCATCTAAACTAATAGATCCATAATGTATTAGCATATTTACATTTGGCATTATGACCCGAATATTTGAGGCCTGTAAAATAATACTACTGCATGATTGAACTTTGGCATATGCTAGTATAATAGTTTTAGCTTTGGAAAATTTAATAGCATCATATATTCCCAAGCAGTCTTCCCAGTCTCCTCCTGGAATATGCATATGTATTAGTATTGGCTCATGAGACAGTAAATTCAGGTATCTTAAATTTTTTTCAAATATTACAGCAGATCTATAATCTACTCCGTTATCAACATCCCCGTCCATATGTGCGTGTAAAAATATTTCTCTATTTTTTATATCTAAATTATGAACATGTAAAGACTGTAGTTCTAGATCACTAATTATATTATTGTTTGTATTTAAGTTACTATTAGACATATTAGTCCAAGACCCCATATATTCTACTGTTAATATCTCTCATAATATCCGAGTCCTTAAAGGCTTTGCCAATAGCTATTCTAAATCTATATCTTGTAAAAATATCTAGAGTCTCTACTCCAACTGTTTCTTCCAATAATTGGGCAACTTTTTTAGTTATGTTAAAATTTGTGTGTCCTGTCCAAAAATTAAATATTTTACTACTAGCAGTATTATCATTCATAGGAATAAATCCCATTGGTGTTGACAATACCCTAATGGGTAAAACAAGTCTTTTGCTAGCTGCTGTCTGGAATTCTGGAAAATCTGTAAGTGGGCGACCCTCATCTTCTTCATCCTCTGAATAATATTCTGGATCATCATCTTGATCATTTTCATCGTAGACATCTTCCATTGGAAGATCATCTTGTCCAAATGGATCCAACCATTTTTGCCATATTATTATATTGTTTTCACTCATAATAAGCTACTATTCTTTTAATATGATAAAAAATAATAAGTCTCACACACTTATAGTATACCCTATAATAAGAAAAAAAAGTAGTTGGGCAGGTAATTATTTCCCTCTAAAGACAGAATTAGGCCTAATTAGTGGCTCTTTTCCATTTTTCATGTCCATAATGTCTTTTTCTAGAAATTTATAGAAAATTATCACATTATCCAATAATAGTTTTTCCCTATAATCTTCTAGTTTTCTTGAATTACTCTTTATTGTTTTTAATAGTCTATCTTGAAAAAAGCCATGATTTATAGACAACAATAATTCAGCACATCTTTCTCCAAGAGGAGCTATTCCTTCAAGTGGCATATCTTCAAATCCAGCTACTGAAAAAGACATATCTATATCATTATCAGTAGTTAAGAAATAACTGATAGAGCACACGTACTCTGAGTTTTTTGTTTTCTTTTCTATTTCTGTTTCTCTGGGTACATCTTTAGTAGTATCTTTAGTAGCCAGAAGAGAATAAAAATATTTTGTAATCTTGTATATAATATAATTCATTGGTTGTATAAGTCATTCTTTTTAATGATGTCCATAGCCCTTTTAATATTTTGTCTAACAGCTTCTCTAGAAACTCCAAACTTTAAACCTATTGATGAAAGAGTTTCATCTTCAAAATAATACAGCTTAATCTGCTCTTTTTGTTTTTCGGATATTAAATTATTGTCAAGTAAAGAAGCTATGTCTGAGGATAGCATATCAGCACTCTCTTCTAAGATCAATATATCTATCGGACAACTAGCTTTCTTGTCCTGAATAGTTCCTGTTAATCCTGTTGAGTTGCTATCGTTTTCAAAATCAATACTTAGAATATTCTTTTTATTTTTATACTTATTGCTTATATATGTCTTAATTGCCCATATGGCACACTGATTACGATAGGAATATATGGTTTTTTTGAGACCCTGTCTTCCAGATCTTTCTGAGTCAAATCTCCAGTCAGCATACATAATAGCTGTGGCTATGTCTGAAACAGCTTCTGCGCTATTGAGCATCTCTCTTGCAAGACTATTATAAAAAGATGGACCAAATTTTGAGATCGTCTTCTTCGCTAGACTTAGGTATGAGTCCAATGTGTCGTATTTCTTCATAGTTTTTGTCATGATATTCCTTGTTTTGAAACTAATGGTATCTTGTTCTAAAATTGATATCGACAAGATAATCAGGGGACTTGAGTTTTTATTCAAATATCCTGCTGATCTATCTGAGCATACATCATAGCTGGTTGAATGTCAAGCCCCTATTTTTTATTGAATTATGTCCATGATAATTCTTGCAGAATTTGCCCATGAATATTTTTTAGCTGTTTCTACGCCTTTGGGATTTTGAGACAACCTATTATTATAAGCATATCTCATATGATTTATTATTTGTTCTTTTTGTTGTTCTCCTATCTTTGCCCATTTACCCTGTCCGCTAAATACTTTTCCATCGTGAGCAGGCTCTAATTCATCAATATCTATTAAAAAAGAATTATCCTCATTGCAAAATTCTGTGTGAGATGAATAGTTAGTTGCTATTACTGGTTTATTCATAGACATTGATTCTAATAATTCTAGATTCCAACCTTCTGCTCTTGAAGGATAAATACCACAATCTGAATTTGCTATAAGTTGTGCGACCTGCTCGTTGGTCTCAAGTCCACTTAATAGTTTTACTCTTGGTGAATTATACATAGATTTCCATTTAATTAATTCATCACTATTAGAATAGCTGTTAGTTATCTCAGAAGCCAAAATACATAATTCAACATCTGATTCATTTGGAAAAGCCCTATTGAATAATTCCAATAAAATATCATGGCCTTTACGAACTTCCCATTTTCCGATATTGAGAAAAACATATTTATTATCCACTCTTGTTGATTTTATATTATGGTCAAAAACACCCCTATCTACTCCCAGAGGCACAATATAAGATTCAGTCTTTATATTATTTAATCTTACTATATCTTGAGCCCATTTGCTAGAAAGGAATAAAGTATCTGGAACAGACATATGAATACGCTCTGATTTATTAAAAGTGTCTAATTCAAAAAAGGGAAAAGCAAAATATTTACCCTTGCCTATTCTGGAGCCCAAATCAAACTGGTGCCATATTTTTATAAATGGAGCATCAATATCAAATAGGTGTCTATTATTAAACATTTCGGAAAGTATTTTTTGATCATTCTCATTCTGTATAAGGGGCTGTCCAATAGGGAAATATGAAATAATATTATTATCTATCTTATAAAGCTCTCTTAATATGTTTAGAGACGCAATACCATAGCCAGTCAAGCATACGGGAGCGTTGTAATTTATGTGAAATAATTTATTTTTCATTAGTTATATATCTTATTATGAGTACTAGTGACCTGTATAAATGTTGTTTTTTTACCAAAATCTTTTATTTTAGAGGCTCCTATATATGTTCCAGAGCTTCTTAGTCCCCCTAAAATATCTTGTATAGTTTCTGATGCTAGTCCCTTGTATGGAATGGTAACGCATTTACCCTCGTCCGTTTTATATTTAGCTACCCCATTACTATGTTTTGTCATAGCTTTCCTAGATGACATACCATAAAATTCTAGATGGGTTTTTCTTGTTGTTGTTTGAGCCTGAGCATCTGTAATATTATGCGGGGACATAGGTTGCCAAAAAGGAACACCAGAAATATTTGCTAGATATTCATATTTCCATTCTCCTTCGCACTCGTCGCACCCAGCAAACATACTGCCAGACATAACAAAGTCAGCATTAGCTCCAAAAGCTTTAGCAAAATCTCCGGGATTTTTACATCCACCGTCAGAACACAGATGCCCGCCCAAGCCATGTGCAGCATCGCTACACTCGATTACTGCTGATAGTTGAGGATATCCCACACCTGTTTTTAATCTGGTCGTACAAACAGATCCTGAACCTATTCCAACTTTCACTATATCTACTTTACCATGAATAATTAATTCTTCAACCATTTCTGGAGTAACAACATTGCCAGCCATAATGATTATCTCGGGATATAAGTCTCTAATATGTCTGATGTTTTTAACAAATTTTTCATGATAACCATTAGCAACATCTATACAGATGTTTGGTAAGGAAATATTATTAGTTTTTAGACCATTAATTTTTAGACCATTCATTATAGCAGTAAGCTTTTGAATATCTGAATGAGATACTCCTGTTGAATAAAATACTAGATCCGACTTATCTTTCCTGGAAGTAAAATAGGTTACAACATCTTCGACACTATAGTGCTTATGTAGACACGTAATACAGTTATGCTCTATAGTTTTATCTGCCATAGCCATTGTTCCAGTAGTATCCATATTGGCTACCATTATAGGAACACAAGATAATAATCTTGGAGAATACAGAAACTTAAAATCTCTAATTAGACCAACTTCTGATCGACTAGATAGATTAGATCTTCTGGGTTTAATAAGAACATCATCAAAATCTAATTTTAATTCATTTATTATTTTTTGCACTTTTACTCTTTTTTATTGTTTCCATATCAAAAAAATACCATCTTTTATACGAATCTATACTGCTGCTAGTATTGATATGATTAAGGTAACCTCTTATCTCTTCCCAAGAAGAAAATATCAGCTGATGAGGAATGGCCCCAAAAAGCCAATCTGGGGTATTCTGTTTACCTTGTTTCATGTGCAATATTATGGGTTTTTTTTCTCTATTTCCTAAAAAAATTTCTTCCATAGTACCACAGGGATATATATCCAAATCAATATTTACTATTAGAAAATCACTAATATCGACCATTCTTAAGTCAACATTTCTAATTTCTTTCATAAATACAGCTAGACCATCATAGTTTTGAAGATCCTTTAGAGACTTCTTATATTCTCTTGACCCCATGTCTTCTTTTGCTATGTTTATAGGTTTTGATATTGGATTGAGAACTATAGCTCCCATATCTATTAGGAAAGGAGTAATATCCTCTCTCCATGTTTTACCATTATCTGGGCACCTATCCATTGGGCCAGCAAGATAGACTCTTTGATTTTTTAATCTATTCATTAATAATTAACACTACTAGTCATTGGTATATTTGTCTGTAAACATAAATGTAAAAATATTCCTAGATGACCCTACCCCAAGAGATGAGTTCGTCTTTGCTCTTTGGACTTTTAATAGTCCATTAATAATTCCGGATAGTGAGGTCATTATAATGCAAACAAATAAAACATAGTCCATATTAAGCTCCAATATATTTACTTCTCATTTTTTGTACTTCTTCAATATTTTCTTTTAGATTCGTTGGATCGGTTGATCTACCAGTTGGGTTTTGGTAGTACAGGCCCACCGGATGATTCATCAAACCTATTATAGCTCCTCCGACAGAAAAACGCAACCACATATCTCCATCAGATGCGCATTTATAATTTTCGTCAAAGTATCCAAATTTTTCATGCAAATCTTTTCTCCATAATGGCATACAATGAGGAGAGTTGTTTTTGAGTAAATTCTCTGTAGAATGAGGGAGATATGGATAAATCTCTTGAAAAGAATTGTCATCATATTTTTCATTAGCTATTTTTGACACATAAGTAAAACCATAAATCATATCTATCTCTGGATATTTTATTATTTTTTTTAATAAGAGTTCAATTCCATTGCTATTTTTTCTATCATCGACATTCCAGTTTCCAATTATTTTAGACGAACACATCTTAACTGCAATATTCCATGCTGAGTATAGTCCTGGATCATTATCAAGCCTATGATATTTTATGTTGGAATATTCTTTTGTTAAAGGAATAATAAAATCTTTTTCATTTTCTGGAGAATTACAGTCTAAAAAAATAAATTCAATATCTTTGAAAATAGACTGAGCAAGAACATCTTCTATATATCCTTGAATAAATTTCTCGCCCTTGTACAGAGAACAGAACAGTGAGCACTTATACTTCATTTTAATGTAGCAACCTTTTTGTTTGATAAAATTTTATTCTTCCAATAATCAGCTTTCAACAGATCCATATTATATGTCTTATTGATTACTTCTTGGTATTTACTATCAATTAACCGATAGTCTAATAGATCTTGAGGTCTGTCTAAAATAACAATAGGGAGTTTTTCATATAGCTCATATATTTTATAGTTTCCAGTTTTAATGGTTATAGGAATCCTATTGGAGTATAGAGTCTCCCATAGTCTATGGGTATCAATTCCATTACCAGCTGGGCAAAGAACCATTTTATAGTTCATTATCTTATGAAAAAAGAAAGAAATGGCCGTATGGTCTTGAAAAGAGCTTTCTGGATTTTCCCACTCAATATGATCAATATTCTGCACAACATCTCTTATATTATTCCTATATTCAGGATTAGTAGCAGTGTTGAAGTTCGCATAAATATATTTTTTTGGATAGGTACTAGGCTCTTGTAAAGACATGCTTCTATTGTCTCTGATCAGTTGTTCTTTAAGAGATGCTCTTTCTGGGTAGCTTATGCCATGACCATCCCTATATGAAATATTTTTATTTTCTAATCCTATTGGAATAGGTTCTAGTATATCGCAAGAAGTAGATAGAGCATTCTGACAATACCACTTAATGACATTGCTTGGCACAAGTGAGCATATTTTATCATCTATTCCATAATCTGAATTACCAGATATTAAGATGGTGTCGATGCCCCTTTGTTTTATTTCATAGAATTCTTTTATTAAAAAGTCTGTTTTACAAAAAATAATATCAGTATTGTTGTGCAGAACAGATAGCTCATTTATATATAGGAGATTCATACCACCGTCCATTTTTTAGATGTTTTGCAGGGGACGGAGGTTTGTCTAACATTGTGGAAGAATAAACCTGAAGACAAATCGTCTCTCATATTTTCTATTAGGTGATATATGGAACTATTTATACAATGAATCTCCCAAGCTTTTTTTATCAAATCCATGTGGGCGAAAAGTGGCTCATTGCTTTCAAAATATACTTTTGTTAAAGATGTCTCTATGTCTAAATCATATTTTGCATCACTGCAAGTGTCATGAATTAATATGAATCTTTCATTAGGAGTTTGTAGCATTTTCGGAAATTTTGTTTTTGGCAGTCTAAAGTACTCATACCTAAAATTATATGGAATATCAAACTGTTTATAAAAAGATTCTTCAAAATTATTGTTGTCACACTTGTCAAATCCTATTCTAATAAGTTTTAAATTATTTAGTTTAACAAAACTATTGACGTACTCTATTTCATTGTCTCCAATCTCTATAGGTATAACCATTTTATTGTCGCTATATAAATAAGAAACGGTCTCGATATTTCTCTTTTTACAAGCTAGATATACCAAGGGAGAAGACTGTAGACATTTTTCTGTTTCTTTTTCTATCTCAGAACAGATATAATTCACTAATCCATTACAAATAAAATGATCACCTGTTCCGAGATGGTGGTGAATCATAAAGTCTCTGTTATCAGCACTATCTATTTCAATCATCGTTTTCCCTAGCAATATCTGTATCTTGATCTTTATTTATTTCATCTGATAGATATTCAAAAATATTTTTTGTTGGTACCCAGCCCAGAATAGTCTTTGCTTTTGTTGAGTCTGCCAGAGTGTTTCTAGCTTCTCCTACTCTAGCATCTATAAAACAATGTCCCGTTCCTATAAAATTAGCGAGAGATAGTATGGATGCTGAAGAACCTGTTCCGACATTAAAAACTTGTCCAAATGCTTCCTCGTTAAAGGTAGTAGCTGCTAAAACATTGGCAGAAATAACATCTGATATATGAACAAAGTCTCTTTCTTGTAGACCATCACCGACTATTGTCATAGGCTGGCCCTCTTTTGATTGTTTTAAAAGTAGTCCAACAACAGGCGAATACTGCCCAACAGTAGGGGCCCTTGCACCATATACATTAAAATATCTTAGTGAAATTGTTTTAAGTTTAAATAATTTAGTATACATAACACAAAGATCTTCTCCTGCACATTTAGTTAAAGAATATGGATTTAGATGGTCTTTGGGCATGTCTTCTACTAGTGGAGGAGTATTTATTAATCCATAACAAGCAGAAGTAGAGGAATATATAACCCTGTCTATATTGTGCTCTCTTGATGCCTGAAGCACATTGCACGTTCCAATAATATTAGTTCTAGTTGCTTGTATAGGATTTAGTATAGATGGCTGAATGCGTGATTCTGCCGCTAGATGAAAAACAACATCAATGCCTTTGAAAATAGGAGAGATATCCTCATAAGAAGAGATGTCTCTATTATGATAGACAGCCCCAGCGTTTTTATAAAATATGTCATTACCTTGTGCCGATTCATTATCTATTACGGTAACATCCTTACCTATTGATACTAGATAGTCCACAATATGACCACCAATAAATCCACTTCCCCCAGTAACTATAGCTTTATTAAATTCCATATATTATCCCTTTAATTTAATTATTTCTTGTATCATCATAGACTATTTCTGACCCATTCTGAGAGATCTTATAATCAAGCTTAATAAAATTATTATTCTTCATATATTCATCAACATAACAGTGATCCTTGTGGCTATATAATAATAAGAATCCTCCCCCACCAGCCCCTATTATTTTCCCGCCCAAAATATAATCATTCTCCAAGAGAGTATTATAGACACTGTCTATTTCGTGGTTCGTCATAGTTGAATTTAGAAGCCTTTTTTCTTGCCAGTGTTGATTTAAGAGTTCTCCATACATATCATAGTCTCCTCTTTTGATAGCGTCAAGTGACATATGACTAATTTCTTGTATCTTTAACATTCTTCTTTCAAAATTAAAAATATCTTCTTTTTGAGCTTGTAAAATATTTGAGGCATTTCTTTGCAATCCAGTATAATAGATTCTATTTTTAGACAGGAAATCCTCTGGGTTCTCCAGATATAATTTTTGCTCTATAACATTTCCATCTTTACTTATAGTGAATGTGGTTATTCCTCCATATGCAGCTATAAATTGATCCTGTTTTCCTACTGGTTCATTTAGCACATCTATTTCTATATGACAAGCTATATCTGCTATATTTTTTTTAGATAGTCTATAATCCAGAGAGTGTTGTAATAAATTGATAAGTCCTACTAGATAGCTTCCAGAAGAGCCCAAACCGCTACCACAAGGCAAGTCTGATATACTTGAAATCTCAAATCCTCCGCCTCTTCCATTTCCTAATAGCTCAGGTATAAAATATCTGATAGTCTCTCTGGCTCGTTCATTTCTTAATTGATCTATTGAATCGACCGACTCTATTTTTAGATATGACAATCTTATAATATTCTCTAAAATATTTTTTTTAAAGCTTATATAAATATATTTATCTATAGCCATACTGGTAACACAGCCACCGTATCTAGAATAAAAGTCTGGCAAGTCGGTTCCCCCACCAGCTAAAGTAATTCTAAGTGGAGTCTTAGAGATAATCATAATATATATCCTGCAATTTTAGCATCATCATAGAACATCTTTACCGTTTCTAGAGAATATTCTGTTAAATTTTTATTCTGTAGTTCGAGTTTTTTAAGAATATCCTGAGAAATAGTTATAATATGACATCCAAGTTGATCAGCTTCATACACATTGTAAATCTCTCTTGGCGATGCCCATAAAATTTTTACATTACTTGGAACTGAATTAATCCCATGCTTGATAATAGGTTTTGGATCAATCCCAGTATCTGCTATTCTACCAGCAAAAATAGAAAGGATCGCAGGGCCCCCTTGTAAATATGGAATAAGCTCATCTATTTGCTCGATAGTAAATACAGCTGTTATATTTACCATGATAGCATCTTCTAGTAAAGATTTAATAAGCGTCTTTGTCGATTCTCCGCTAGTATTAGTTACTGGAATCTTTACAAAGATATTTTTTCCAAATCCAGCTAATATCTTTGCTTGTCGTTCCATTTCAGGAAGATCGTCGGCAAATACCTCGAATGAAATAGGAAGATCTTTTATATATCTTGTTACTTTTTCAACAAAAGAGACATAGTTATCTATCTTCTCTTTACGCATCAGAGAAGGATTGGTTGTAAATCCGGTTACAAATTTTTTGGTATTATATATTGATACCATTTCCGTAAAACTCGAGCCGTCTGCATATATTTCAATATTCATAATTAATTACCAGAAAGAAGATTTACCACTAGGTGCCAAATAATTCCTTGCCACTCTTCTGCGTGTGCCGTTATTCTATCAGAATGAGCAACAGGAATCAAGACACAAATATCAGATTTTTCCTTGCAATATCCACCGTCTCTGCTAACAACCGAAAGAACCTTTGCTCCGACTTCCTTTGCCAAATCAACAGAACACGCAAGATTCTGTGATGTGGTAGCCGATCCACCACCAACTGAAAATACGATGATCGCATCTTTTTTGGATAGATTGGAAACTTTGAGCCAATTGGAATAACTCGTATCCCATCCATCATCATTGATCCTCGCTGTCAGTTCGGAGACATTTTCAGAAACGGAGTAGCTCTCTATACCAAGAATTTTTCTAAAATCATTTACAGCATGAGAGGCATTTCCAGCACTTCCACCGACCCCCAAAAAAAATAACCGACCCTTATTGGTCCTCACCGTGTTGATCTCTTCTGCAAGCTTATCAATATCATTTTTGGAGATCGAGTCGCAGATGATCTTCACTTCTTGTAAATATGTTTCAATGTAGTTCATATTAGTGCCATCCATGAATTTTTACTCCCCGTGCGACGATTTGTTGTATCAATTCAGCCTCCGTCTCTTTGTTCTCAGAGGCAATATATTTGGTGTGCCATTCAATATACAGGTCGCCGACTAGATCCATTGTGCCATCAGCGAGCATCTTCCTAAGAATGCAAAACTCAGATCCCTCGACATCCAACTTGACGACAATACGATCTTCTTTGGTATATACTTTTAGTGCCGTCGAGATATCAATACACGGGACGGTGATGATGTGATCGTGCTTACGAAAGGAAACAGAATGTTGGTCAACACACTCTGCTGCCGCCATCAATTTCTCGACCGACGATCCTTGCGATTCTTCCAACATCACTGAAAAAGAAACTTCGCCATCCCGATCCCACACAGCTTTGTTATGAATAGTGATCATCATAGGCAAAGGCGAAAGATTTGACGTAAGCGCCTTAATAAGATATGGATTTGCTTCGAAGGTTTCGACAATCCATGAAGCATCCATACGATAGATTGAAGCAATTTGCTGCAATCCTTGACCAAGATTAGAACCACAATCAATAAAGATATTCGCCATAATATGTTATATGCTTTCGATTAAAGTGGAACCTATCGGTCGGTAAGATTGTGTAGGATTGTGGTGTAACGCTCATATGACTTTTCTCCGATTGTTTCGAAGTTTACCTTCCTCTTCCATAGATCATCATCCATGTGAAAATTAAATGACTCTGTAACAAAGGTACTAAAGGCTTGGGATGATTTTATTTTTTGGCCAAGGTATGACTCAAGAGCCATAGCGTTAAGCAAACCCATGCTGCTCCATTCATTTTTGAAAAACTTCTCATCATTTATCCAGAAAAAAGCTCCGCTATAATGCCAATCTCCTATAATTCCATCCGTCTTGCAATCCTTTTTAAGAATGCCGCTAGTAGTGTAATTTGTACTCAATTGCTGCTCGGCTTCTTTTAAATAATCTCCATCAAGATTAAAATAATACATACACAAAATCCAATTTCTCAAAGTATTATCTATTGGATGTGTGCTTCCCTTGCTATGTCCATAGAAGGATATAGAATCTGTCGAGTCTTTCACATGGCTCAATAGTCTAATCAACGACTCTGATTCTCTGTGTATCGCATGATTCTTGAAGAGGTGAATCTCATCGAATCTTTTTAGAATAGGGAGTGCTTCCACAATCTTTTCATTGGAATATCTTCCGACACTATCGACTGCTACATAAACAATCTTCTTACCGTCGAAGACATCAATATATGTTTCAAGACATTTGAGATTGAATATCATCGTTTCATTGATATTATCTGTGTCTTTAATGTAGCAATGGTATAGTAGGTTTTTTTTCATGCTAATGTGAGCTCATGTGCGAACTAGCAGTTGCCCGATCAGGACGGACATTGTTGTTTAAGATATTTCGAATGATATCTTTATTGTGATTGTGAATCATGCCATACTCATCAACCTGCCAATACAGACTAGTTAGCCCCCTACATATTACTCTGTGTGGAATATTCAACTCATGTATCTTTTTATAAAGATGGCTCTCGATACAATGCTCTGTTGGGCCAAACTCATCTCCGAAGAAATTAGTGATCTTTCGTGGCTTAAAGACAAAGAAGTCTGTACTATACAGATAGTTACAACCGGGATGGTATGGATGATGATCAACAATTATATGATTGTCTGTGTCTAGCTCTTCTTCTAGCAAAGCAATCAAGGGCTTATCATCGACCACATAGACATCAGGTGTGCTATGAATAACAAAGTCATACTTGTCGAACTTATGAAAAGTTTCATTGAGAGCAACGAGCTGCCCTGTGTGGACCCCATTACTTGGATTTGTACTACGAACTACTTCACAGCTCCCGCATTCGTATGTACATTTCGATCTGAGTTCGTCTAGATCAATACTCTGTTTGTTACAGCACGCTAATACATCTGAATGTTTCTTCAGGAAGTCAGATCTATTAAAGAAACAACTAGACAAATGATACTCTTCTATGTGTCTGTGTGAGTTGTAGTGCCAAAGTATTTTCATATAAATGTTTCACTTTGCAGGTCTTTGATGCTGATGAATCGGATTCCCAAATCAATTAATTCCCTATTGTTTCTCTTGATCTCTTCTGAGAAGTTCCAAGCCATAATTATGACGACATCGGGCTTGTCTTCTTTCAGCCTATCCTTTGAGTAGATGGGGATCTTCACACCAGGTAGGATCTTATTGTGTTTTAGTTTGTTGTCTTCGACGATATAGTCGATGTATTTTGTACCAATGTTGAAGTAGTTTAGAGCAGTTGTCGCCTTTGCCGGAGAGCCATATCCAACAAGTTTCAAGCCTTCTTGCTTCAAGGCACGAAGATTTTTATTGACATTCACTTTGATCTTCTTGATCTGTTCAAAGAAAGAGTCATATATCTTTTCGTTATTTAGGCCGAAGTCTCGTTCGGTATTCAGGAAATGTTGAACGCTTGAGTCTACCTTGGTGGCGTGGCGTTTGACATACACACGAATGGAGCCTCCGTGCGTATTGATGTGCTTCACTTTCACAACGAAAAACCCAAAATTGCCAAAGAAGTTGTTGAGAGATGTGACAGACCAATAGCTAAGGTGTTCGTGATAGATATTGTCGAAGGTCAGATCCTTGATAGTGTCCAATAGATATTGGACTTCTACTACGAAGCAGCCATCATCTTTGAGCAGACGAAAGACATTCGTCGTGATGTCTTTGATACCATCAGAGTGGGCAAACATATTGGATGCTGTGACGAGATCGACCTTACCGAACTTCCCCACAATCTTATCAGTGGTTTCAGCATCAAAATACGCATTGATCGTCTCTATGCCATTCTCATTAGCGAGTTTGGAGAGGTTTGCAGCGGGGTCTACGCCACACACCCTTATGCCTTCTTCCTTGAAAGGAAGGAGTGCGACACCATCGTTGCTGCCGATATCCACTACAACAGAGTCAACATCTAATCCAAATTCTACGACATAATCTGCTGCTGCTGTTCTAAAATGATCTCGAAAGGTTTTTGCGGTGGAGGACACATACAAATAGTTATCGAACAACATTTGTGGGGGAACTACATATGTGAGTTGAGCATAGTTACACTTACAGCAATACGCTACATCCAATGGATATAAATTATCGTCGTCATCCACATGATTCAGTAGGTTGTTCGCTAAAGGAGATACTCCCAAAGCAACAATATGTTTTAGTCTATCATTACCACAACACCTGCATTCGTTCTTATACATATTATACGTTTTCTCGTAGAACATTGCTTATTATGAAATCACGATTAGTTATTATTTCATCATAGATACTTGCTACATTGTCTTGGAACTTGAATCCATAGTCATTTTGGAATAGGGAGTTGTCACAATTGAAACTATAGTTAGTCGGGAACTTGTCACTCACAATCAGTTTGCAGTTGGTCCGTCGTTGAATATCCTGTGCAAACTCGATAATCTTCGCATTTATAGAAGTGATGTTATATATCTTGTTTTTAATAGTATCTTCTGCCAAAATGGTAGAGAATACTCTACACAAGTCACTCATACCAAGAACTGATCTGTAGTTTTCTGGATTGGTGATTGTAATCTCGTTCGACTTTAGGGAGGACATAGAAATTGAGTTTAACAGATTCTCCCCTCTGAAGTTCTTAGAGAATCCACCGATAGAGCCGAACCGAAGACCAAGGATCTTCTTGTTGGGGTATAGACTGATGATATTTTCGTTGCAGATTTTGGTGTAATCGTAATAGGAGATGCCACCCGCAATTGGATACGACTCATCCACTAGATTCTTATTGTTTCCATATACTGCTGCTGTGCTGCTATATATCAACACCTGATCGTCATTTAGTTTCTCAATCAGTTTAATGAAGTTCAGGACATTGTTTTCAAAGCATGGGAGTAAAGACCCCTTACACATATTAACCGAAGAGTGAGCGGCCAATAAGATTACATGAGTAAACCCATTGATGAATTCTTTGGACAGCTCGTTATAGTTTTGTTGGATAGTATTATCAAAAATCTTTCCAAACCAACAAAGATCTACATTCGTTACATTGTAGTTCAGGCCATATAGATGGTCGTAAACTCTACTTCCAATATATCCATTCCCACCAAGCAGAAGTATGTTCTTTCTCATATAAGACTCCGATAGAGAGTATCACTGGCGCCAAAATTCTCCAACGCTTCATAGCCGTTTCGTATCATATGGTCGGATACTGCCACCAACCGACGACCATTAGCGAAGTTAAAAGATGTCTCAAGAAGGCAGTACGTCGGACGATATACGTTGAGATCTAGTCCATTCAGAACTGAAATCTCATAACCCTCGACATCAAGGCTAAGGAAATTAATCTTAGTGATATTATGCTTGTTCAACAGGGAGTTGAGAGTCGTTGCAGGGACGGCTATGTATCCATAGTCATTCTTGCGCGAATTCTTCGCCTCCAAAAGAAACTCATCGCAATAATCCCCCGGATCTTCTACGGTCCCCATCAAACTTTGGTAGTTGTCGCGGTGAGCGAAGTCTCCATTGATTGTATTTGAAGAGTACGAGCTAGACACCAATGCATAGTTTTCACAGATGGAGTTGAGTCTATTTAAAACACACTGCCCATATACGAACGGGTTTGGCTCGACCAACAATCCTCTCCATCCTTGATCTCGTTCTAGGGAAAAGGTATTTGATTGGTCGATGCCATTGTTTGCTCCTGCTTCTACAAAAATACCATCACGGAAATTCAAATATTTTTTATGTAGTTCACTATATTCCATAATCAAATAGTCTCCTCATCTAATCTCCTATATATTATTTAACAATCCTAATACAACCTTGTGTATATGATGCTCCTGCTCCATGATATATCAAGGGTTCAAAGTTCCAACCAGTATCAATTAAGAATTCTGCAAAAGCTTTTATTTCGCACTCTTTGTATGTTGGAAAGTCTAAGAGTTCGTCAAAACAAATAATAGTTCCCTGAACGATTCGAGACTTCAACTGTTTAAAGATAGTAACGCAAGAGCTATAAAGATCACTATCAATATGAATAAAAGCTGCATTTTCTTTGTATTCTTTTAAGAAATCAGGAAGACTGTCTTCAAAATATCCCTTAATTAGTCTAACATTTGAATTCCAGGGTTCTGTGTTTTTTGTTGCAGAGCTGTCGAACATGCAGTGATTATCTCCAATTATAGCTCCTTCGGGAATTTTTCCACTAGAATTATAGACACCCTTTGGATTATCCTTGTCCCAATGTTCATGCAGTCCTTCAAAACTATCAAATCCCCATACTGTATTTTTAGTTAGAGAAGAAATTCTCTGAATGCTTCTGCCCCGAAAAACACCAAATTCCATCCATAATCCATCCTCTTTAATATTTGGCACTACTTCTGCCCAATAATTAAAATGATACTTATCCTCATAATCATTGATTATTTTTGGACTAGATCGAACTGCTGATTCGATTGTATTAATTAATGTTTCTATACTCACAATATTTCCTGCTTATTTTGATTAAATTATTGTCTATGATTTTCTATTATTCTATTTTTCAATTCTGTAGAGGAAAAACTATGCCCTCTATTATGATAGTATATATTTTTACAATATTCTTCCCCTGTTATACTAGAGCCTTTTGCATCAGAACCTACGATTCTTATATCTGGTTTTATCTTTTGCAAAACTTCTTCTAAATCCTTCTCTGTCTTGTATATTATTATTTCATCCACATAACGATTGGATCGCAATTGTATCTCTCTTTCTTTTAAAGACTGAATTGGTTTATTTTTATGTGGACGGTCTATATTTGGATCTTCTTGAAGCGCAGCTATCAAATAGTCGCAAACACTTCTTGCTTCTTGTAGATACAAACAATGTCCTGCATGAAGCATATCAAAACAACTAGCAACAAATCCTATAATTCTTATGCCTTCCCTTTCTCTCCATGCAGACGCACCTATAGCTTTGTCATCAACAAAAAGATCATAACTTGGCTTTCCTTTGTCTATTAGTTTATGAAATTTCACCCCCCAATCGGATAACTGTTTTATTATCAATGACCTATAATCTATTCCAGAAGTCGATCCTCTAGCCGTAAATATAGTAATTTCATTTCCTTGATCATGCAGCTCATTAATTTTTTGTATAACTCTATTATAAGGGATAGCATCATTATAATTCCTAGACGATGGAGTAGCACAGATTGTCTCATCTAAATCAAAACAGTATTTCATCATATTAATATGTATTATTTATTAAATTTAATAGTTCGCCTTCAACTAATTTATAATCATAAACACTCTTATATTTGTTCTTAACAAGAATTGACATTTCTTTGTAGTAATTCTTGTCTTGTAATCTAATCATTTCTTCAGAGTACTCTGATACCGAGTAGGTCATTTTTCCACAATTTTCTACTTGCTCAAGATGACCAAGATTTGTTCCGTCTCCAATGAATGAAATAATCGGCTTACTATGAAACATAGCTTCTATGATACAAGCTGAGGCCACCTCTCCGTCTACACGACAGTGTGCGTAAACATCAAGACCATCCAAAAAGTCGTGAATCTCATTCGATGAAGAAGTCGCATCTAAGAAAATTACATTTCTGATATTGTTGTCTTGGCAATATCGTCTATGTATATCGCTACCGCCAAGTAAAGCAAAATAACAATTGTTGTCATTCAAAGAAGTAAATGCTTGTAATGATACTAATGATCCCACACCATTGCTCTGGTGTAAGCCATACACAAAGGCATCTGCAGGGATTCCATACTTTTGTCTGAAAGTATTAGTCCATGTTTCTGGAACTGGAACCAACGGAGGAATTATAACCATACGACTATGATCTCCGCCATTTGCAATCCATTTATTAGCTTGCCATTTACACAATAAAACAGACTTAACAATGTTTGATTTATTATAAGCATGAAATCCATGTACCGTATGAATAATTTTTATATCATTAAGACTATTATATGGAAATTCTTCGCGACCATCTCCAGCAGTAACAAGATATTCATAATTTTCTTCCCTAAATAAATTAAAAAAATCAGTATCTATCCACTGAGTGGCCATGTTAGAGAAAGACTCTCCTCTTAATCCCACCGAAACTTTAATCAAGTCTATTTGCTGCTTTTCCAGCAATAAGATGCGATCCGGGTCGTTGTCAGGGTGTATCCAAGAGGTGTTTAGTATCTTTGCAGCATTTGTATAATAGAAGTCTAAATCGTGTCCACTTTTCTTATAAAGCATACAGATACTCTGTAGATATTTTTCAATACCACCATTTCCCATTCCAGCAAACTTACAAAAAGCTATTTTCATTTTATATCCTTATGAGGTCTTTCTTTTTTGACTTCAGAACTGATCATCTCATCGAGAGTATTATCTAAAGTTTTAGTAATATTCCAATTAGGATAATGGGTCTTGAATTTTGAAAAATCGGTAATATACCAAATATGATCCCCAATACGATTACTGTTGGATACGCTGTAGTTTTTCCAATCAAATCCGGTCTTCTCATTTATCGCATCTATAGCTTCTAGTATAGAGCACGAATTGTTTCTTCCGCCACCAACATTATACACCTCTCCACATTGCGGATTTTGATGGAAATGCCAAAACATATTCACTAGATCATAACTATGAATATTGTCTCTTACTTGCTTTCCCTTATAGCCAAATATAGTATAGGGTTTATTTTCAACCATACACTTAACTAGATAAGAAAGGAATCCGTGTAGTTCTGTGCCTGCGTGATTTGGACCAGTCAAACAGCCACCACGAAAAATCCCAGTCTTCAATCCAAAATACTTTCCATATTCCTGACACATCACATCAGCAGAAACCTTGGACGCACCAAATATAGAGTGTTTTGTTTGGTCAATAGACATGGTTTCGGGAATAGAATATAGACTGTTTCCTTCTCCAAAGCATTCATATCGTTTTTCTTGCTCAACAATATTCAAGTAGTTTGGGGTGTCTCCATATACCTTATTCGTTGATGTAAATATAAACGTCGCATCATAGCAATATTTACGAGTAAGCTCAAGTAGATTAAGCGTACCAAGAGCATTAATAGTAAAATCTGTAATGGGTTCTTTTGCTGCCCAATCGTGAGAAGGCTGTGATGCTGTATGAATAATGAGATCAATGGATATTCCATATTTTTCAAATATAGTTTCCATCAACCCGATGTCTCGAATATCGTAATTAAAATGAATATAGTTTTCAAAATTTGCTATTAGAGCATCCCTAGAGGGTTGGGTAGATGCACTACTTCCGAAAAAATATTGCCGCATATTATTATCAATACCTATGATTCCATATCCCAATCGGTGGAAAAAATCAACTGATTGACTCCCAATAAGACCAGAGGAACCAGTAATCAGCACATATTTCATAGTATCTCACGTAATTGTTTTTTGATTGAATCTAATGATGGTTCTTTCCCTTCAAACAGATATTGAGAAGCGATTCTATCATATTGTTCTTCATTTGTATCCAATTGAATAATCTTTTCGACATATTCGTCCATATTTGGGAAGTCATAAAGGTTTAAAAACGAATCCGTATTGAAATCCTGTTTACAGTTTTCATCTGCCCAATATAGAGGAAGGCATCCTGCCACCTTTGCATGAATAATTTTCTCTGTATAGTAACCAGAATGTATTCCATTCTCGAAGCAGATATTAAACTTATAGTTAGATATGATATCATATTTAACATCCTCTCCCCAAAAATGGTTTGCAAATGCAGTACCATAGCAATCGATATTCTTATATTTTGATAATTTTTGCAGTACTTCGGCTCTATTTGGAATAGGATTATTAAAAACTATGCAGCAGAACTTTGTCTTGGGACGCTTCGAGAATCGACTATGTCTCAACTCAGCAGGGGGGATGACAAATCTTGGATTTCCGTAGTTCTCTTTTTTAAACCAATCTATCTGAAGCATCCACAGAGGGAGACGAATATTTCTTCCTTCATAATCATCAAAGTCAAACGTCAGACTATAATCACATTCATCATAATTTGGACGCTTGTTCTCGCCAGTATAAAAAATCTTCTTCACCTTACTTTTATCAGTAGAATGGTGCTCCGAGCCAAAGCAAGAATAAATAAGAACATCGGTATGATCATTTGAGAATGGAATTACTTGACAATCAGGATACATGCTTTTTAGAAGATCAGAGAAAAAATTATTATTTGGATCAACCCCTTCCCAAAAATCAGAAAATGATATATTCATATTGTGTCTTTCATGAAAATAGTATTGCCATATATCTTAGTTACGAACTGACGATGAGGATACAGTAAATTAAATTCTCTATTATAGTTGATACTCATATAATATTATGCCATTAAAAGTGGATCCCATTTTAGATTTTGGTTTCCTCGTAGCGATGAAAAAAATTCTAAACTTTGTAGTGCTAGTGGAGGCTGAAACCAATAATTATTAAGATTAAACTTATCGATAATATAGTTATAATAAAAATCTGCTTGCCTGTCGATATTTTTTATTTCATCTATCATCTTTATAGAAAATGATTTACTTATACAATAAGCATGAGCACATCGAGATCCTCTATTTGTTTTGTATACATTAATATTTAAAATCTCTGGTTCTTTTAGACCGAAACAACTTCCAACCCATCCAATATCCCAATCTACAGGCATCTGCTTCATGTAGGAGTTGTATTTCTCGACAAAGTCATCGACCAACACCGCATCATCCTCCAAAACCAACACAGATGAATAGCCTTGCTTGTGCATATCCGTTACGATCCAAGCATGTTTCAAAGCTAAAGACCTTTCTGCATTATTTATTTTATTGTCAGGATGGAGGATTTTAGGAAACTCTTTGGTTATTTCTTCTGTATTCCATGAGTCTTTGTCAAATTGCTCAACAAATATATAATTGTCTAATCCCAATTTTTGTAATTGGTCTAATATAATTATCTTCCTATCTGTCAACTTCTTATAATGACAGACATATATCTTATCTGTGAATATGTTAATATTTTACTCCAATATTGTGTTTTATAAAAATAATCACAGGTAACCTATAATTTGATCTGCCCAACCCTTTGATCTACTATAGGGCCAGACTAACCAGCTTGCAGGCTTTGACTCTGTTTGAAATTCTCGCCAGACTTTACAATAACCGTCTGGATCATTTTTCATTCCGGGTATTTCATTTTTATCAACATCTTTTCTATAAATTTCTACCCCTTCTTTATTCTTAAAAGCCACAGCCCAAAATTCATAGTCATCTTCTGGAACCTGACCATATTGTATGTCTATGCAGTGTTTAAAAATAGAGAGCAAAGAGGCATCGAATTCTTTGTCTTTAAGATAGCTCGTTTCTGGATCAGGAGGAGGCTTATTATCTATAACTCTTTTTTGTATTGATCTATTACGGAAAGAAAGACCAGAATATTTCTCATAATCTCTTAATGTTCTAGTTGTTCCAAAATCATAAATCCCAAAGTCTATATCTTTGCTCTGTCCATCTACCTGAAATAATTTTCTATTTCTAGCATGAGATTCATTGTTTCTGTCGCCCCACTCTGTATCGTCGTCCCAATGTTTTGCTCTTCCTTTTCTGGTATATTCATGCCAGCATATTACTTTATGAGGATGAAAGAGATCATACCCATGAGTAAATGCTCTTACTGCAACGCTAATTTCTTCACCATGAAAATAGTAGTTTGGGTCATGCTGAACCTCTTTACAGAATATTCCTAAAGTAAAAGCAAAATGAGCGCTGTAGAATCTAGCTGGAAGAGGAGACTTTTTATTATCCCATTCATCAAATGATGCAGGAATAAAGAAAACTGCTCCTTCTGGTATGAATCTATCAAAATTCATTTTCCATGGAACATTTATTCTCGAAGCAGGATCGTTGTCGGGATCAAAGCTGGGTAAATAACTGGTCAACAGTGGTTTTTCATGACCTTCATCTTGCAATCCTATCAACATTTTTATTAGAGTATCATCCCAATTCTTCTTAAATCTATGGTGGGAATCCAACTGCATCGTATATTTTTCGTTATTGTAAAGTTGTTGAACTTGATTTCTTGCCCAACAAACACCTTTGCTTTTCTTGTTATCTATGTCTAGTATTTTAAATCTCTTATCCTTAGCGTACTCTCCAAGATTATCCCATTTATCTTTTGAGTCATGCTGCCATGCTATTCCAAATCGTAAATTTTCTGGATATTTAGCATTTTTGATACAGTCTTTAAGAGTTAGAAGCAATTGAGGGTCTCTATACGAAGCTATTTGTATAAAGATTGTATTTTCAGTTTTCTTTTCTTTCGCAAGCATCGTAATGATATATCCTATTGTGGGTTATTGGACTAGCTAGTAAGATTGCTGGATTCAAAATATTTTCTTTTGTTAATGAATACATATGACTCATCCATGTTTGTTCAAAGGGATTAGCCCATTTTGTATCTAGAAAACATTTTTGATTACCCTCTTGATTTATAATATGAGGCCAGTTGGAATAGTAAATCTCTCCATCAGCATAAACTGTCTCATTAAGACTTTTAATATTTTTAAACACTGTATTTGGCCTATTGTCTTTACCCTCAAAAAACTTATCTCTAGAATGCTGGGGAACATTATGCCAACTCCATTGTTCACCATTGTTTCCATAAAATTCACTAAAACTGAATTTAAGAAAATCATAGTTCTCTTTATTCATAATATTGACAAGATTACTAAACAAGCTCTTTACATTCTTATTAAAACCAAATGAACACCTGGTATCAGATAAATCTATGAGCATGTCATCTTCAAAAAAGAACATATATTTATTTTTAGATTCTGCAAAATGTTCTGCTGCTAATTGTCTAGCTCTGCATATCCCCAAATTTCCCTCCCTTATCTGCACAAAGTCATATTTTTTGACGATAATGTCATACTCATCAAAATATTCTTCTTTCGTACTGTTATTGATCAGTATTTTTTCTGTTTTTTCCAGAAAACTTGGTTCATATTTCTCAAAAGAATCTAGGAGCATTTTTAATTGACCGGGGGCATTATATGTGTTGATATATAGGCTAATCTTATTATTCTCATGCTTCCTATTCTTTGCTTCTATTTGAATATCTGTTTTATAATCCTTAACATTCTCAAAAAATAAATTTATAAGTCCATTGTCTTCTATCTTTTCGCAGGAGAAGAGATCTGGGTGAAGATAAGTCATTAGGGTAAAAATACTTTCTTCAGTTCCCATAAGACCAGAATTAAGACTATCCTTTAGCAGGGAATAATAAATACCATTGATTTGACTTATCTGATCTTTTGGTCCTCCAAAGAATCCTCCGCGAGCAACCTTGTTTACAGATGGAGAATTTGCATATTTTTTCATTTCATTTATATCAAAACCATGTATTTCTGTGGATGTTTCATACGGAAAACATATGAATAAAAATTTTGATAGACAGTCCTCTATTTTTTCTATCACAGAGTCATGGGTAAAATATCCTGGGTGGACAGTATTAGTTATTCCACCATCTAGCCAATAAAAATAATCACTGTTGAAAGGATTGAATATCTTTACGTTATGTAATAAAAACATCTTACTCATAACCATAGGATTATATCCTGGGATCTTAGCTTGGGTACTATCTTTAAGCCATCCCACTTGATTCAACCACTTAGGATCACAACGTATTTTTTGAACCTCATCATAAAATGGAAAAAAGTCACCACTAAAAGATCCGCTAGTATGAGGATAAACAACAGTATTAGACCTATCCCTTATCTTCCACACCATATCTTCAAGTTCTGGATCTATAAAAATCGCCAGATTAAGGTTCTTACACTCCAGTAATTTCGTAAAATTATCAAGATAGTGGTCAAATGGACGGCACCAACCATCAGATAAAGAAGATCTATCTAAATTCCAGATTCCTGTTACGATTGTGGAGTTCATGTAATTATCTAGGGGTATATATAAACCTATACGTATTATGTTCCCGACCTGCATCAATACTAACGCCTTTTTACGATTTGTCAAGGGGAAAATTTTTTATTCTCGGACTTGACAAAACCAAAAAAGCTAGTACAATAAACCTACAGGAGCCAAATAGAAAAATGTATCAGAACAACGAAGACGAACCACAAAGTATCCCTAGAAAAAAAGACAAAAAGCGAAAGCCTCATTCTGATGAGGATGAATATGGGGAGAAGCAGATCAATAAGGATTTCAAGAAAAAGAAGAGAAGCCTAGAAGAAGACGACGAATGGGAAGACTGGGAAAGTTTTTTTAAAAAATAATTGTCACAAATAAATCCTAATATCTGATATCTAATAAATCATGAATAATTATATCGAAGAGCTTTCTCACGGAGATTGTTTTGAGTTACTGGGAAATATGTACATTGTCACCTGTGATCAAAAGAATGATGGAAGAAGATTGTGTGTAGACCTAAAGGCTGGTAATATGAGATGGTTTAAGGGGTCTGACATAATCAATAATAAGATACCCATATTCTATACTAATGAAGACAATCATATAGTAGCTATTAAAGAGAGTATAAAGGATGATATTTCTTAAAATAGTAGTATTTATAAAATCCCTGCTTTTTCATATTTATGCTGGATCTCCTAAGTCCACAAAAGAGCAAATATTAGAGAGATATTCTATATGTGAAAATTGTGTAGAATTTAACAAAAAAAAACAAGAGTGCTATATTTGTGGATGTTCTATAGGCAAGAGAAAAATATTTTTAAATAAATTAGCATGGGCAGATCAAAAATGTCCTATAGGAAAATGGAAAGAAATAAATAGTAGGGAGAATAAATATGAGATTAATAAATAGAAAATACCCATACATAGTATCTAACAATGACTTGTTTCAGATGGCACAAGATAGAGTAAAATCTGGAAATTCTGGAGCAACAGTTTTTATCCCGCACGTTTGTAACAACATAGACTTATTCGGATCTGGATTTGCTGAGCAGGTAGCTAATAAATATCCTTCTGTAAAAGAAGACTATCACTTACTTGGAAAGAATTTTCTAAAAGCAAATTTTGGCTACAGTCAAATTATTAAGGTCTATGAAGACAAAAAATATAAGCATAAAATGTATATTGTGAATATGATAGCTCAAAATGGAACAAGAAATAATAATAATCCCAGACCCCTTAATTATTTAGCTTTGGCTAAGTGCATGCTCGGACTATCTCAATCTATACAGAATAATTCAGAATTTGCTGATAAGGAAGAAAAAGTAGAAATACATGCTCCAAAATTTGGCAGTGGACTAGCTGGTGGAAATTGGAATTTTATTTCAGATCTGATTGAAGACATTTGGGCAAAACACATTGTGTATGTTTATAATTATCCCGTCTTGAAGGCAAAGCATGACTAATATACAGCGAAAAGAATTTATTGCTTGGTTGATCAATAGACTGCAGTTAAAACATAATGAAGATAATGAAGTTATCAGAACCATGAAGGATTTGCAAGAAAAATATTGTTATATTCCTAAAACAGTAAGTCTTTCTGATATAGATAATATATGTAGAAAGTATTATGCTGACTATGACATGCCAGCATGTGAAAAAATGGGCTACACTGATCACGAAAGAAACTCTATTAGGAATCTTGTTGTTGGAATCATAAAAGATGCTGGAAATCTTTAGTGAGAAAAATCATATCTTTTAGTTTATGGGGAAACAATGGAAAATAACGTCGAGAATGAATTAGTTCAGATAAGACCTAGTTGGTATGCAAGAGGTCCCAATGAAGATGTAAATATTTGGAGTCGTGTTCACCCAAGATTTAATATGCACGACGGGTGTATTGTTGACTTGGGTTGTTTAGGGTGGAATAAAAGCTTTGAAGACATTGAAAGCGACAATTGGGCTGGTTATTTTTTTGGTAAGAAGAAAGTAATTGGGGTTGATCCTCAAGAAAGTCCAAATGAACATTCTGAATTATTTAAAGGGTTCGTATCAACATTTACAGGCAAAGCTAATTTAAGCTCAGATGGCATTACGGGGTCAATAATACCTGATGAAAATGGGGAATATTATGTAATAACATGGTCTGATTTTAAATTTAGATTTGGCATTAAGTCAATATCAATTTTAAAGGTGAATATAGAAGGCTCTGAATGGGATTTATTTGATTCTTTTAATGACTTTGATTCTGTAGACCAAATATGTGTTAGTTTTCACAATTTTTTATCTCAGTTTGATAATCAGTTTTATCATAATAGAACAGAACAATGTATTGATAAAATTATTAAAAATAATTTCACGATGATTGATCTAAATATTTATGGTTGGAAACTTTTTTTAAAAAATTATTAATTTATGAGTAAAATAATATCATTTAGTTTGTGGGGAAATAAGCCAATTTATACAATTGGTGCAATAAGGAATGCAGAATTAACAAATGAGATTTATTCAGGTTGGGTATCAAGGTTTTATTGTGGTAAAAGTGTTACGGGTGAAATAATCAATAATCTTAAATCTATACCCAATTGTGAAGTAATCCTTATGGATAATGATGGAGATTGGAGCGGTATGTTTTGGAGATTCTACGCTGGTCTTGAAGCACAAAATGATGTTGTTATATTTAGAGATTGTGATTCAAGATTAAACCAAAGAGAAAAACTTGCTGTCGACGAATGGCTTGCTTCTGACAAAGATTTTCATATAATGAGAGACCACCCATTCCATAATACTGCTATACTTGGGGGTATGTGGGGAGCAAGAAATCAAATACTAGATAGAATAGGAATTACTCTTCAGGATTTTCCATCTGGGGATTACTGGCAAGTTGATCAGACTTTTTTAAGAGAACGCGTATATGGAAAGATTCTAGACACTTGTTTTATTCATGACTCATATGGAAGTACAGAATCTTTTTCTAAAAAATTCCCAACAGACATGGAAGACAGGCATTTTGTTGGAGAGATATTCGATGAAAACAATAAAAGATTTGATCACTACTCATTACTGTAATTTTATATGAATATACTTATTAAGTTTCCATCCAGAGGACGACTCGACAAATTCAAGTTTTCTCTAAATAGATACATAGAGAAAAAATCTAATAATCATAATATTTCTTTTATTTGTTCATTTGACAAAGATGACGAGGAGATGAATTCTGCCGAAGCTAAAGAATATCTTGAGCAACACAAGAATTACCTCCAGTATTTTTATGGGGATCATAATAATAAAATAGAAGCGATTAACTCAGACATCTCTGCTGATTTAATCTTTGATATTCTAATATTAGCTGCTGACGACCTATATCCTATTCGAGATAGTTATGATGAAAGAATAGTTTCAGATATGAAGCTATACCATCCTGATATGGACGGGTGCTTGCACTATATGAACCCATCTTGGGAAGAAAGACTAGACATAGGGTGCGTTATGACTAAACTATACTATAGTAGATTCAACTACATATATCATCCTAGCTATAAGTCTATTTACTGCGACAATGAATATATGAATGTTTCAAAAATATTAAATAAGCATAAATATATAGACTCTCAAATCTTTGAGCATAACTATGTTGTGTCTGATCCAACAGCCAGCAGAAATTGGCCGTTCAATGGTGCCGACGAAGCAAATTATAGACACAGAGAATCATTAAATTTTTTGATAGGGAAAAATGATATCAATTAATGGAACTATAATTGCCGATAAGGGATTCTTCATAAGCCTTCCAGAATCCACAGACAGGCTAAATAATATTAATGATCAGATTAAGACCTTTAATATAGAGGGACTCACCAATTCTGTAGCAATAAAAAATACCGATATTCCTCAATCTTCCCCAACTGTTAGCCATCTTAAAGTTTTTTCTGATAGTTTGGATAAAAATCTTGAAACTATTCTGGTTGTAGAGGATGATTTTCAGATATATCCAGAAGTATTTGTTTTAAATAATTCCAAGACAGCTCCTATAAGCGAGTATCTACCCATTTTATTTGATCATATAAATTCTATTGAGTGGGACATTATACTTCTTGGATTTAATGGTAAAAAAAAATGTATTCCAATATCTCCTCACTTATCTAAAAATTTTAAGTCTACTGGAGCTTGGGGTTATCTGATCAATAGGAGAGCCCGTGAATATATTTTAAATAATTTTCATTACTCTAATGACAGAATGGCTATAGATGATATCTTGCCCCATATGACATATAGGGGCTTTAATTCTTTTGTAACAAATGCTCAGATAGTTCATCACGGAAAAGATTTTGTCTCTACTATGCAACCCAGCTTTGGAAAGATAGATTATTCTGAATGGATAACTGGAAACTATCACAATTCTATTTGGCAGTTATTGTCCAAAGATGAAGACTCTTTCTATGAATATTTGGAGCAACTATATTCTAGTACTCACCATATCAGAGAAAGCACTATTCTCTTACAAAATTTTAATGGAGACATAGGGACTCTTCATAGTTTTATAAATCGGCACCCACAATATTCCAATATGTTTATAGAAATAGAGAATACTGACCATCCAAATCTAGGATATTATCTTAGCGTGGAATCAGGATATCTTTTTCATAGACATAACCAAGGTAAAGATATTAATAATCTTGGTAAAAATTTGATACAAATTGATCTTGATCTATATTAACTTTGTAAAATCTAGTTTAATAATACCGTTTCCCTGATACTTCCTAGACCTATATTTTTCTTCAGGAATATCAATACAGACCTTGCTCAAAACATCTATGTAATCTTGAGCGCTTCTCAAAGAAAATCTTTTATGCTGCCTGTTATGAGATAGTAATAGGCAAGCACACCCAACAGCAAACGGATTGCTCATACTCGTTCCACTCATTATCGCATAGCCATTATTAGGAGCTATACTAAAAACATTGTGTCCGGGAGATAAAAAATCTAAGTCTTCTCCACTGCAAGTAAAGGAAGTCCTATTTAAATGCTCATCTATTGCTCCTATAGATATAACATTTTTATATCTTGCAGGATACAATATTTCTGTCTTTTCTCCACTATTACCAGCAGCAGCAAAAACGACAGAGCCTTTTAAAGAGGCATAAGCTATTGCCTTCTCAAGACCATCCGAAGTATTGCTCGTCCCTAATGACATAGTAATGAAATCTGCTCCAGCATCTGCTGACCAGATGATTCCATTAATAACATCCTGTAAAGAGCCATCTCCTTTTGAGTTTAGAGCTTTAACAGGTAAAATTTTTACTTGTGGAGCAACACCAACCATGCCCAAACCATTATTTTCGGCAGCTATCATTCCACAAACATGACTTCCATGACCATTGTCGTCCTGTGGATCTTTAGAATTGTCTAAAAGATTTATTCCCTTCAATAGATTATTTTTTATATCAACATGCTGTAAATCACAACCAGTATCGATTACGGCAACAACGACACCCTTTCCTTCTGAGTATGTCCATTGTCTATCTATGTTTAATTTTTTTATTTCCCATCCAATCATTTGTGTAGAAGATGGATCTAATCCATATACCTCTGTTCTGGTATGAGGAAGAAGAGAGACTTGTCCTTTTTTATTCTTTTTATTAAAAAATATCATAAAACTTTAGATGCTATTAAGCACCCCCTAGAAACAGCATGAAGAGGATCTTTTGCGTGTCTGACCTGTTGTATTACCAGAGGGAAATTATTTTCTTTTAATTTTTTCTCAAATTCTTCTATAAACCCTGCTGCTTGAGATGTTCCTCCTGCTACAACAATAGGTAGTGGATTTTTGAACTTCGGCAAAGACTTATGATGTAATAAGGATGCTGTTAGTTGTTTAGTGGTATAGTCTATTAGTCTTTCGTAATATGCTGAAACAGCAGCTAGTACTTGGTTTGGGTTGTCTTGTCCAATAATAAAACTTCCGTGCTCCTTTTCTGCTTGCACAACACTATCAGGCTCCCCTGTTGCGATAGCACTCATTCTATCTATCCAATCTCCACTTTTTGTAGTAGAGAACATCACAGTTGGCTCTCCATTAAGCATTATGCATATATTTACCATGCCAGCACCCCAAGACAAGCTAAGACCCGTATAATCATCATTCTCTAATTCTGAATAACATAGAGCTTCAGCTTCATTGATACTTCTAGCAGCATATCCACATTCTGCTAATACAGATTTAATAACATCTTCATGATAGCCAACATCAAAATCATCGTCTTGTTGATCTATCGGTTGAGCAGGTATACAGAACACTAATTTTTCATTAGGCTCATCTGCTTTTCCTACAACCTCTTTTAAAATAAATGATAATATTTTTCTAGCATCTTTCTCTTTTGCAGAGACTACTCCCTTATACATGGGTCTTTTAGCACTATCATTTCTTTCTATGGCTTTTTCTATAGCATCATTACCCAGTATTATAAATGACCCATCTATATCTTTGACGAAAATCTTACCGGCCAACCCCTTCTCTATCATTTTAGTCGCAACAGGAGTTGATGGCCTGATAATATAAAAGGCATCTCTAAAATCTTTATATTCTATAGTATTATTAATCTCATTAGATAAAACAATATATGACGTTCCAACATCTAACCCCTTTGCCATAAATCACCCCTTTTTTAATTGATTTAATTTAGAAACTGATCCAGCAATAGTATCCTGATTAACTGTTGTATCGCCCAAATCTGTAAAACTTTTTATTAATTGATCGGTTTTTATTTCTGTAACATACTTTTTTGTATCTATAATAATCTCCTGCTGCTTCTCCTTCGTTCTATTTAAAAAGCTAGTAGTTTTAACCATATTATTGTCATTATTGAACATATTTCCAGATAAAGTATTCAATCTACCCATTATAAATCCTATAAAATATATTGATACATATCCAACACTTACTAATAATATTGTTATGTTGCTCATTTAAAATAAACCAGTATATAAAAAACAATAGATAGACCCATTATTATACACCCAACAAGAGATAGACTAGCTATTAGAACTACTTAACAATAAAGTCAATCCATCTTTTATATGTTGAAATCCTAGTATGCCCACTCTGATCTCCATAACTAGAATCCGCTTTTTTATCTGAGGCAGACACAAAAGAGTGAATACCCGCTAGTTTTCCATTTATAAATAAACCACCCCCGCTATCACCATGAGATATTAAAAACTCCAGCTCTGTGGGATTCCTACGGCTCATATCGCAGAACAAAAGATCATCAGTCATAAGAGATACTTTATTGCTTCCTGCTCTTTTTCTTTCATCGCTCTTGACAGCCCCCATAGATGCTGATCCTGTTGACCCATACCCACATAGTCCACACAGTTTCCCGACTTCGTCGTCTTTGTCGTATAAAAGAGGATAAAAAGAAAGATCTATCTCTTCTTTGACGTAACATAGAGCGATATCTGCAAAAGTCATCTTGCTATTTTTATCATAAGACGGATGAACTATAATGTCGTCTACAGTATATTTTTTAGATCCTATATAAAAAAAATGATTATTTGAGTCGGTAACTACATGCGCAGCAGTTAATATCCAATGAGGATCTATTACTACTGCTGATCCAGAAGCTATTGTCTCCACCTTCTCTATCGTCTCAAAAACAGACATGGTAGAATTATGGACAATATTCATATATCCGCTTATTTTAACAACAGAAATATATTTTTTACCATACTCTAGGTACTTAGAGTCTGACGTATCTTGTCGTATTGTTCCAGCTAATAAGCAAGTTGTTATTATAAAATATAAAATAAAGGATAAAAAAATTTTCATAAATATGCTCCTTATAATAAAGCTCTATATTATACACCTTCGTAGAAGCATTGCCTGTTTCTGGTTTTATGGTAATAAAGAGAGCTATTCTAGTATTAATTATTCAGATTTTATTTTATTGACAATATGCTTGTTCTGTTCTATTATATTAAGGATTGTGTATCTTCCTAGGAAAAAATATGAGCGAAGCATATCTAAATAAATTAGGCCCCTTTTTGATCCCAGATAGTAACCTCCCAATTTCTATTGGTAAGTTAGGAAGTGTTGAGGCTTCGCACTGTGCTGAGTATCTTAAATCGGGCATTCCAAAACGCATGGTTGAGGATATGCTATATATAAATGCTGGAATATATTGTAAGAATGAGCAGAGCCTAATTTGCTGGCTCGATAACTATCTCTTGGCGGTAAAAGATCTGGATTATGTCCTGCCTTGGTGCAAAGATTATGGGGACTCATATGTTATTGATTCTGTGGGAACCGGAAGACTTTTACATTCTTTTTCACAGATAGAGCCTTTTGATCATGGAGAAGATGGATGGCATTATCGTCTTGGGGACAAGAGAGTACTATGTGTTTCCCAACTAAAAGATACTATTGGGCAACAAGTTAATAGATATTCTGAAATTTGGCCCGGAGCTAAAATAGGAAGCTGTGTAGTGATAGGAGTAGGATATTCAGAGGCTCTTACGGGACTATCTCCAATAGATTGGCAAACTAAAATAGAAATATTAAAAGAAGAGATTCTTAAAGCAGAATTTGATTGTGCTGTCGTCGGAGCTGGAGGATATTCGCTAGAGGTTTGTAGATTTATTAAAGCTATGGGAAAATCATGCATACATACTGGAGGCGGGACTCAATTATTATTTGGCATACGAGGAAAGAGATGGGATGATATGTTTCATCACAAAGATTGGTATGGTACTCAATCATGGATAAGACCAATGTATCATGAAATTCCAGAGAGACCAGAATTGTTGGAGGGTGGATGCTACTGGTAGATCTAAACAAAACATATTTAACTTATTATAATAAAAAGGACACATTATCTCATGATACTTCCAAAACCAATAGCCGGTGAAAAAAATCAATACTTTAAGTCAGAGGATATAGTTGTAGGTTACTCTGAAATAGAGGGAATTGGAGTAATAGCAACAAATAATATAGCTAGTGGACAACTAATAGAGAGATGTCCAATGGTTAGATTGGATTGGAGATCAAACTATATTCATGATCCCCAACTTAGAAAATATTGTTATAAAGAATCAAATTGCGGATGTTCTGCTGAAACAAATCCAGACAAAGAATATAACGCTCACGGAGGCGTGTTCTGGATGGTTTTGGGTTATGGCATGATCTATAATCATCAAGATAGTCCAAATACAGAGTGGAATTTTTATTACGATTCTTCTATAGCAGATGTTGTAGCCACCCAAGATATCTCAAAGGGGTCGGAAGTATATGTGTCATATGGAAGTAATTACTTTACAAATAGAAAAAATATTTCTTTGTCAGAAGTTAAGGAAATGAATAAAATGAGCAATGACTTAGATATCGAAGATGATTCTGAGTTTATGAATAAAATTAAGTCTTTGATAGATAGTCCTGATATTCCCAAGATTCCAGAATCAGTAGATGTAATTCCAGAAGTAGAGGAGTCTGACGAAGACTTTCTTGCTAGGATGCAAGAGATGACTAAAAATTCTTCTTAAACTTATACAACATATTTATATCATCAAATTTTAAAGACAAAAAATACTTATGATAAGCTTAATAACATGCTGTAATAATATTTTCTTTGATAAAGCTATCGAGTGTTTTCAAAACTCTTTTGAAAAGAATAAAGATATAAAGCATACCATTTATTTATTTGGAGATAAGCCGGTATCTCGTAATGTGGCAGATTTTATTTCTATAAAAACAATTCCAGAAAATATAGAAAATTTAAATAAACCATTCTTATTTGCTTATAAGTACTGGGCTATTCTAGATAGTTTAAATGATGCAGAAATCGTGATATATACAGATTCTGCGAATAAAATAAATGGCAGTCTGTCTGATATAGAAGACTTTTGCTTTATGGACTCATTGTTATTAAGATATCCCGAAGACCAGTTCTTGATCAAAAACTGGACTACTAAAAAATGTATAGAAAAACTAGCAGGGGAATCTTTTTTAGACACTCCACAAATATGGGCGGGTTTTCAGTCTTATAAAAAAACAATAAAAAATACAGATTTTTTGAACAGAGTTCTTTCTCTCTGTTTAGAGGAATCGATTAGTGGGCCACAACCATCTATAAAGAATCCAGATGGAGATCAGTCAGAGTGTAAGTATCATAGAAATGATCAATCTATATTATCTATAGAGTCTATAAAAAGTAAAATATATCCACCATTTAAGACTGAGGTAGACAATATATTTGGGGACTTTCTATCTTCTATTATGTTTTACCCGAAGAATTATATCGGTGGCCAAATCCAGAATATTAATGATCAAATGAATAATAAAAATAGAAAAGTGTTACCCAGATATTATAAATACTAGAAAAAATGAATAAAATCACACACTATAAAACAAGATCTGACTTGCTTGAAATTATCCCAAAACATTGTAGTTTCCTGGAGATAGGGGTTTTTGTTGGAGATTTTGCAAAAGAGATTCTTGAAAAAGCTCAACCGTCACATTTGTATTTAGTAGATATTTGGCAGGGAACTTACGGGTCTGGCGACAAAGATGGAAACAACCATTATGAAATACAAAACATGGAAGAGATTTATTTGGGGTTGTATCAAAAATATAAGTACTACAATAATGTTGATGTCATTAGATCTCCATCAGTAGCATTTTTAAAAAGCTGTGAGAATAATTTTTTTGACGCTGTCTATATAGATGGTGATCACACAATCCAAGCGGTTTGTAATGATTTGTTTTATTCATATTATAAGACAAAAAATGGTGGAATAATTATGGGGCATGACTACCATTATGGAGTTAAAGAAGCAGTATCTGCTTTTTGTAAACAGTTAAATCAAGAGGTAGTATGTATAGCTGATGATGGATGTCCTTCTTTTTTTATTAAGGTTGTAAAATAATACTATTGCTTACTTGGATATTATCATCCTGCTGTTAAAAGATATATTAGAGGAAACTTTCCTGCCGCTAATAAAATTACTATATTAATCAAAACAAATCCCCGTATCCATTCCACCAATCATAAACCCTGATACAAGTCAGATAGATACCGATAGCAAATAGTGCAAGAACAATAGGCATTATTAATCCTTTATCGAATAAGAGTTTAAATCAAATCTTGCTAACATTTCTCTGCATTTTTGGAGACAACATCTTTTTTTCATCATCTTTTGGAGGTTTCGGGATATTGTTACCATTATCATTCATCTTCATTATATCTGGTTCTAAATATCCTTCCATCCACTTATATCCCATAGGAGTTTTCAATTCCTCGCTAGCTACTAATGCCCAAGGGGTTCCAGGATTTTCGCTGACTACTCTGTTTAGATACATTTTAGCTAATTTAAAAGATTTCTCCACCGAGCTATTTCCTTTTATCGACTCTTCAGTATGTACCAGTTCCCACTGATTAGACTCCTGTCTCTCTGTTTTCATTCCCAACTTAGCTTCTGCTAATAAAAGATTGTATGATTCATTTCTACATTTAGCAGCATAAATTCGCCCCATAGCAAGATCAAAACTCGCCCCCCACACCTTTTCTTTTACCGAACCCCTAGTCGCTTCTCCGTTTTGAAGAATAGAAAATACCTGAGCTATTTTAGGGTCTAGTTTAGCAGAAAATTGTTGAGCCTTATTTAAAGACTTTAAGAAAGATTCTATGGTTCTAGCATCAAATTTCAAAACTTGATTACCAGAGATATTTATCCCATCTTCAATTCTACAAGCATTTATAAGAGCTAATTTTGTTTTATTAGATAATATTTCTTTAGTTTGTTGGTCTATTGATCTATAATCTGGCTTATAATTAAACATTATGTTGGGATCAAAAAAGTATTGAATACCAGAAGATAGTGGATCAATATCCTTTTTAGATATTTTATGACTACTATTTCTATTAGGATGAAGAGCAAAGTATAGTCCACCAGTATTTTGACACAATCTTGATAATGAATATGACCCAAACCCACTATCTATTAATATATTGTCTATATCTAAACTTTTCATGTTGAGGGTCATTTTAACAAAAGACTCTGGCCCTTGTTGAATTTGTACCCATTTTTCTGTTTGGTCATACTTTTCATCAGGATCAACATATTTTAATTCACTCTTTGCAACACCAAATGGAGATGGAACTCCAACAACATAAATCATGCAACCTGTTTGTTTGGCAGATACAATAAGGGGTTCTAATTTATTTTGATCATCACCAACCTCATCAGTAAAACATATTACCATCATTCTTGATTTATTCTTTTTAAGAAGATTTTTATGAGATATTATTAGTTCTTGAATCGACCCAAAAACATTCTCTATTCCAGACTCATCAAGTCCGATAGACAGAATATCTTTTATTAGCTGGTCTTTATCAGAGGTTGGGGCAGAAGTAATGGTTCTAAGGACTCCCCCAAAACTGCTGACTATGTGATTTATCTGTTGATTTTGATTTTTAGAAAGCTCTATTTCCGTCAACACCTTTTCAAATCTAGAGGCTATATCCGCCCTCTGTTTAAAAAGGCTGACTGAAGCATCAAATAACCAAAATACAACCACTGGACGATCATTAGCATTGCTCACAATCTCTCTGGACAACCGATCAACAGCACTACCAACTCCACTAACAGCAACGCCAGAGTTGCCGATATTGGACTCATTTGACGACCCAGAAAGCTCCATCAAATCCTCATTGGATATTGTGTCGCCAAAATCCTCCACTGTTTCAACAGACTGAAGCTCTATTTCTAAGTTCTCTTCATTTATCTGTAGACTTTCTTCTCCAGCTTCCTCATTACTTAATATCGTTTCTTCTTCACTAAAAGTATTAATGTCCTCTATGTCTACTGATTCTGGTATTATTATTTCTTGTACTGGATAAGATACTATTTGAATAGTTGGGGCTATTCTTTCATTAATGATAGGAATTAATGATAAAGTTAGTAATATACAACAGTGAGATAAAAAACTAACTATAAAAGCCTGATCGTCTTTTTCAATATTCATTAGACTAATTCTTTAAGATAAGGGTGCTCAACAAGATATTGGGGTCTTCCAGTTGTATCTACTATTGTTTGTTGTGATGTGTCTATGCCAAGATTATGATAGAGGGTTGCAAATATTTCTTGAACATGAACTGGTCTATCAACAGCATATTCCCCTAGTCTATTGGTGGAACCGATAACCTGTCCCGTTTTCATTCCTCCTCCAACCAATAATGCTGAGTTTACTTGAGGCCAATGATCTCGTCCAGCATCTTTGTTTATTTTTGGCGTTCTACCAAATTCTCCCCAAACTATAATAGTTACATCATCTAACATTCCTCTGGTACTAAGATCATCTATTAAAGCACTAAGAGATTGGTCTAATTTTGACCCATGATCTCTGACCAAATCAAAATTACTACCATGACTATCCCATCGACCATAGCTAAGACTCACCACCCGCACTCCTGCTTCAATTAATCTTCTAGCCATTAAAAGATGGTCATTACAAGTGGGCGCTCCATCATATTGATAATTATAAGGTTTTCCATCTCCATAAGCAGACAATACATTAGGGTCTTCTTTTGACAAATCTAATGCTGTTAATAATTTACTACCAGATAAAACATCAAAAGCCTTTTGACTAAATGAATCCATCCCTTTCATAGACCCATTAGAATCCATCGCCCTTTTTAAATTGTCTATACTAGCTAACAAGTCTTTTCTATTTCGTATTCTATCCAAAGTTAAATCTTTTAATATCATATTCTGTAATCCTGGCCCATCTGGTTTAAATGCCCCGTGAGATGTTCCTAAAAACCCCGCTCCTCCAGCATCAGACCAAGGCATGTGATCGGTCTTATCTGCTAAACCAACATATGCTGGAACAGATGGATCAACAGACCCTTGGATTCGTGAGACTGTTGCTCCGATAGAGGGTCTTCCTCCAATACTTTTTAGATTATCAGGAGTCCAACCAGACATACATTGAAAAGCAGCATGATCTCCATGACAACCAATGATAGATCGTATGATAGCACACTTGTCCATTCGTTGAGCTAACTGTGGAAAAACTTCACAAATTTCAATTCCACCAACATTAGTTTTGATGGGATCAAATTCTCCCCTAATTTCAGACGGAGCATCTGGCTTTAAATCCCATAAGTCTTGATGAGGTGGCCCACCAGCTAAAAATATATTGATTAAAGATTTGTGTTTTTTACCAGAAGACTCTTGAGCTTTTAATATTTGTGGCAAAGATAATCCACCCAGACCAAAAGATAATCCACCTATTGATAGAAAATCTCTTCTACCTAGCTTATTACAGATGCCATATTGTTCCCCAAAAATAGAAAACATAGCTTCTCCTTATTTATATGGCCTATCTAATATCTTTTGATAATATTCTTTACAATCTTCATTTACACCACTATTCCAACTCTTAAAATCCATTAAATGACCAAATAGAATGTGGCAAGGATCAGCACACAAGGTCATAAGGTTGTCGGGGTCTAATTCTTTAGAGGGGTCTATATGTACTGGGACTATATGATGAACTTCTAATTTCTTAGATTTTCCACAAGCAGCACAGATAGGATTTAAAATAAGATGATTTTTACGAACAGTCTGCCACTTGGGTGATCTTATGGCAAATCGAATATTTTTATTAAAGAACATATTATTAAATAGTCTGTTTTTTATAGATCAATTATTACGGCATCTGTATAATCATCGCCCAAGAAGAGGTTCTGTATAATAGTTCTAGTTATATCTTTGACATAAATAGTTTCAGAACTAATACCAGCTTTTCTATTATCATTTTTCCAATAAAATATACCATCTTTTGTATAAAATCTTCCAGTGTAATCATTTTCTCCGTACACAACAGGAGGTCTTAATATGACGCAGTTTTTTATATTATTTACCACATACTCTTCTGCTTCTATTTTATTGATGTAATAGGAGTAGTAGGGATCATTTTTATAGTTTTTTCTTATCTGCTCGGGAAATCTTGTTGCTGATGTTGAAATATAAATATATTTTTTGTGTCTTAAATAAGGGATAGTGTTAGTGAACTGTGTCTGTGTGTAGCAGGAAAAGTCTATAACTATATCATATTCACTATCAATTAGTTTGGAGCATGTTTCTTTATTATTTCTGTCTATATTTAGTTTGCATAAATTATTAAATAAGTTAGTATTAGAAATTCCCCTATTGGCTAAGGATAAAGAATAGTTCTCATTTATCATTAGGGTTTCCACTAAATCCCTACCTATGAATTGAGTTCCTCCTAAAACCAGTATTTTTATCATTTGTTTCTTATCCTAGAAGTATGTCCCTTAATTTACTTTCTCCAAAATACTTACTATATTCTGGATCATTTTCAATATTCCATTTACTACCAGAAGTTCCCCAACCCTCATGTGTTCTACCATCTATTTTATAATCTTTTTTTATTTGAAATAGATTCCTATGAATAAAATAAGCTGGACTACAATGATACCACTGGACTAAGGCAGACCTGTCAAAATTAGCTCCGATAAAAGCATGATAGCTATTTGGACATACTTCAAAAACCAATAGTCTGTTGTTAAGAGCTTTGACTTCTTTGATTAACTTGCCTTGATAACCATCATAAATTCCAGTAGAACCACCAACATAATCGTCTATCTTCCCTGGATTATTAGCATAGTATAACATGGCTATAGACCTAATTACTTTTATAGTATCTGGGTTTTTATCAGAATCATCTGTGTATACGCATCCTCCAGACATACTTATCTGTTTATCTGAGCTTAAAAAAGAACAAATGTTAGAGTCTCTATGTATATGGCCCGATTTGGAAGGAGCACCATGCCAATGCGCAGATGTGGCAACGTATTGATTGGTTTCCACTTCAAAGATGTTTGATAAAAAATTCTTTAGCTCTAAAGACAAGAAAGCTCCAATACCAAGGGTGTCTTTATAGTCTTCGCTTATTCCTTTTATATAACCAGCATAGTCGCTCGTAGCACCGGGAGTATCTTTATACGCCACTGTTTGAGATATTAATATCGGTATCTGTTCACAAATATTGGAATATACTTCCTTAGAAAACAAATTATCGATAATGAGATGACGATAAGGATTTTCATAATACTCAATATTTATATCTTTAGATACCCAAGAGTTTTTAATCAAACTAGCAAGTAGAGATGAGTCTTTATTCATTTTATAGTTCGTGTAGAGTATTTTGAGAAAGGACACTGTAATAATAGTATTTGCCAAGAAATAAAAATCAAGTTTATGTTAATTCTCCATACATAAAGACATATTTTCTAATCTATGTTACCGCAAGTTCTACCCTTTTGTGTTCTCAGTACAAAACCAGACCTTACTAAATATGGCTCGATACTATTTTCTATTGTCTCAACAGCAATTCCTGTTAATGTTGAGATACTTTTTAGTCCAAGATGAGTTCCCCTGTGTTTTTTTAATATGCCTATATACATTCTATCATAAATATCTAATCCCATACTGTCAATTCCTTGGCTATCAAATATTTCGTCAACCGTCATTTTTTTATCTTTGTGATAAGAGACGCAACTTTTGTACCACTGTAATCTAGCGTTAAGAATTCTAGGGGTTCCCTTGCTCCTTTTTGCTATTTCCAATAGTTCTTCATCGTCAAGGGCCATACCAAGCCTCTGACTATTCGATCCTGCTAGTTTAGCTAGCTCATCTGGGGTATAAAAAGAAAGATGCTCTTTCATTTGAAATCTATCATAAAAAGGTTGACTTAAACTTCCCCCACTAGTTGTTGCTCCTATAAGAGTAAATTGTGGAATATCGATCTTCTCTAAATTTCCATCGGTACTAATATTAACAATAAAATCTTCCATAACAGGATACAGAAACTCTTCGACTATTTTTGTTAGTCTATGAATTTCATCTATAAATAAAACTGTTTTAGAAGATATTCCCAATAGATAAGGAATTATATTTTTAATACTTCTTAGATTTGCTCCATTGGCAACAAGAATAGGAACTCCTAACTCATTAGCTATTGCACAGGCTAGGGTGGTCTTTCCTAACCCCGGTGGGCCGTCTATTAAAAGATGAGGCATGGATGATGACTCCCCACTTTTAAAACCATGAGTGCTGATTTTTAGACGATTAATAACATCTGATTGTCCTACAATATCCTCAAATTTAGTTGGTCTGAATGTCATCTTTATTTTCTCTTAATTAGTTCCAAGGTGTTTTTTATTAAACTAGAATAGTCATCTACTGGATTTTTCTCATAACTAGACTTTAACAGCAATATCGATTCTTTCTGTGTAAATCCATAAGTTATAAAAAGTTTACATGCTTTATTCAATAACTCTAATGGAATCTGGGGTGGGGCTACTACTGGAGGAGCTACTATTGTAGGAACTACTATTGGAGCTACTACTGGAGGAACTACTATTGGAGCTACTACCGGGGCAACTACTATTGGAGCTACTACTGTGGCAGCTACTATTGGAGGAGCGATCTCGTTCTTGGTCTTTTCTATTTCAAAAGATTTGTTTTCTAGCTGATACTTAATTTTAAAAGCAGAGATTCTTTTGACTTTAAAAACAGTATTGCAATCACAAACAACCTTGAAATTTTTTGTTTTAGCTTCTCTAAAAGCTAACCAATGATGTTGATCGCAGGTTGGACACTTATATTTTAAATGAATATCATGCTCAATCGGTTTCTGGCTCTGGACTTTCTTCTTCAACATGACTATTTCCTTTTTCACTTACCCAAAATACAAAATCATTTTTTTCACTATCAAAAGCAGTTTCTATTAGTCCTTCTGATGATAATTTCGCAAGTATGTTACTAACCATTCTAGCATTTAGCTCTTCCAACATTTTCTTAAATGCCTTATTCGTTACTGTAAATTCTACCTCTCCATCTTTTGATAATCGTTTTTTTATTCCAGCCGTGATTATTTGAATTGTCTCTTTAGCAGGAAGGAGCCTTTCCATTTCTTTTTTATCTTTGAGTTTTTGGTTTGACATTAATTCAGTAAAATCATCATTCGCTCTGTTATTACCGTCTCCAAATGTTTCAAAGACCATGAACCTAGTATGCTTTATGAAGGTTTTCAGATCATTAATTTTATACCATTCTGACTTCATCGCTGACTCCTTCGTGATATTTAGTCACTATTAATCTAACATCTGATTGAACCATATATTCAGTAATTAGATTGTGGGATTGTGAATAATACTCTTTTATATGTTTTGGAAATACTCCTTTGTCTACACTCTGTGAACAAAAAATACGAGTTTGTTCATAAGTATCAAATCTGTGGTAATTGTCAGTTAATACTATAAAATATGTTTTCATATGGGTCTTAATTAAGTATGTCAAACATTCCTTTATAGTAGCTGGGCTGGCTAACAAAGTATCCAGCATGTTTTTGTAGATGGTTAATATATTCATGTCTAAACGGCTCAAATATTGTTTTATAAATACCATCTCCATACTGATTGTTCCCCATATACAGGGGAGCTTTTACTTCCCCCGTATACGAGAACATATTAGTTATAGGAAAAGAAACACATTGTGATGAAGAACCAATTTCTTTCCAGAGAGATTTTAATGTTTTTGATAGATTTTTATACATATCTACATCAATTTTAAATGAATATTTATCTTCTGGTTTTTTATCTGGCTCTTGACTCATTGGTTATCTCACAGGTACTGGTTATTGTCGTAGTCTTCTACATCGTCATCATCTTCGTCCTCTTCGTCTTCTTCGTCTTTCCAACTCCAATCATACTCTGAAGTATCATAGTCATCTTCATCCTCGTCCTCAGAATCGTACTCTGAAGAATACAAAGGCTTCAATAGCTCTCCTTCATATTCACCAACAACTTCATAAGAGCAAGTACGAAGTTTTTGATGATTACTATCTGTGGGTACACTAACAGCATCCTTCGGATTGATCTTAACTATAACGATCTTGTCTCCAGCTTCTAAAGAACCATATCCACAAACATAATCTAAAGCCCCAACATGAAGACCAGCAGAACATCCTACAGAGCGATTGTCGTCTACTTTCGCTCTAATCATACTGACTACTGATCCCACCTTGTTATCAAATTTCCCACTATATTTATCCATATAGTCTTTTCTAACAGCCTTGTAAGCAAGAAAACAACCGTCTTCTGTAATAGGGAGGGATTTATGTTCCAAGAAATCATACAGTTCCTTCTGACTCTGCATACTTGGATTCTCCATAAGATTATCCAAGAACTTTACCAGAGGCTCAAAAGGTAGTCCCTTGCTCATAAACTCCAGAATCCTCTTACTGATAGCACCATGAACCTCTTCCCCAGAGTAAAACACTTTACCCTGCTTGATTTCAACAGCACCATCTGTATATACTTCCATGCACTTTTGAATATCCACAAGAGCCTCAAGGTCTTCTGCTGAACTATCCTTTAGATTCTCAAGAATAATCCTATAGTTGACATGATCAGGCAACACCTGATAAGTCTTATTATTTAAAATCAACGTAAGATTACCATCCACCCACAAAAAAGGAACGCTCATCTCATTCTCCTATGACTAAGAATTGATACCACGGGCAACTTGAACACGAAACTGACTATTGTTTTTGATCTTAGGAACTCTTTGTTTATAATAAAGATAACGATATTTGCTCACTGATCGAGCAGCCTGAAGAGATTCTATTGGATCATTTGATTTCTGCAATCCCGTCAGGTTGTGAGACACACTTGTCATACTACAAATATACTCGATCAGAGGGTTCTTGTCAAGCACAATATTAATATTTTTTGCTATTTCGTCAAAAGTGTCTAATATGCAGGTTGATTTAGCCTCAACAAAAGATTTGTGCGTCTCTTGTCTTGTTAGATCGTTGTACAAAGCTAAAATTTTAATGCTTAGTTGATAACAAGAAATTATTCTCTCTGGCAAATTATGAATAGTGGAAATATTATATTTTTTAAATAATCCCTCTATGTGAGTCATGTACTCTTCTCTTTTAAATCTGTCTGTTGTAATAGTATCGCTCACCACAACTGCTGCAAAAAAGTTTTTTATCAGGAATTGATCGATACTTCTTACTAGATTTTTATCAGAAATAAATTTACTATAATCTAGCCCAAAAATATTGAGCATGTGTACACAACATTCATATTGACTACTATCTTTCTTATTATAAGTCATAGAGACTTCTTTTGTTTCTTTTTCAACAATTGGCAGATAACTCATTTCTTCTTTATATTCTTTTTTCATATCAGACACTAGCTGATTAACATAATCGTTAAAGTCTACAAGTTTATATCCCTGCTTCCTGTATATATTTACTGAACTATTCTTGATGCAGAAAACATCTACCTTTAACGAAAGATGAGATATTGCTAATTTCACAAGAGAAATATCATTATATCCAAGTATCGAAGAATATCTATCAATTGGAATATAGATCATATCTTTATTTTTCTTCTTTATGTCAAATAGATAATCATCATCTATCTCACTCAAAGAATTGGAATTATTAAGTTTGGCCGATATTCCAGCCAATTCCTTATTCGGGTCAGAACAACACAGAATAAATATATCATCCTTGCTAATCTGCCCCTGTCCACTAGAACCACCTGATCTTGATCTTGATGAAGTATTCTTCATAAGATTTTTATAATCACTAACAGGAAGGATATTTTCCTTTCCAACATCTTCTACAAGAGTGTCAAATCCCTCAAGAGATTTGGCATGATCCCTATCTGATAGTAGGTATGCAAAACAGGTATTCTGATTACAATATCTTGTAACTATAGATTGAGCCTGATCCAAACTTTTAACATCACGATAAAAGAATACTACCTTAGATTTTGCTTTTGATGCGTAGTATCCTACTCCATTTATTGTCTCGACATGAATCCTATCTGTTGGACAAACTAATCTTTTACTTCTATATGATGGGGATTTATAATTAAACACAAGTAGATTCTTGTTAGGTTCTATCTTATAGACAATATCTTTGTCTTCTATTTTATGTGCAACCCCATGAGAATCAGTCCATGTGGCCCCAACATTCCAGCCTTTACCGATTTGTTCAAGACTATAGTATTTTCTCATAGCCTCGATTTTTGTTTTAGATTCTGAAATATCCTTAGTGGCCTGTTTTCTCATAGACAGATAGGCTTCTTCCACCTTGTCTTTGATAGTTTTGATAACAGCTTTAGTATACTGGAGGGATTCTCTAGAAACATCCATTTCTAGTTCGCCAATATTAAAATTTATTTCTAGACAGAAAGACCCCTTATCAATCTCGCTGAGAAAAGATGACCAGTTATGAATATTTTTCTTCTTCTGTGATCCCCAAGAATTAGTCCACTTGTCCGATACAGAATCTTCTTCTTTCACTGACCCAGTAATCATATTAATATTTACCGGATAAGCAACATCTCCCATAATAGCTACCAGACTACTGTCTACTCTATTATTTTGAGAAGGAAAATCATCGTTGGAATAGCTGGAGATTTTTAATACTTTCCAGTTGATCCCACTAGTGATTATCTCTTCTTTGCTATATTTGTGATTTTCAAATCCATTCAAGGGAGAACCACCAATTACCAATGGTTTATTCTTAAAATAATGATATACCCTCTTTGCTTTATTAGAAAAAGCATCGAAGTCTGCTGTTTTAACAGCAAAACTAATTTGTAGACCATTAGCTTCCGATGTATCTGCAACATTAAATAGATTTAATGATGGAATACCTGTTTCGTCTATGGACGCAACATAAGTATATTTTTTACCATTAAAATAAGATGTCGTAGTAAAACTATTACTATACGCAAAGGGAGACTTGCTGCCCAGACCAAGGCATCCCACATAATCATTACTATCATTCTTGCTAGAAGCACCATATGTTGTATACAACTCCTCCATATCTCTCTTACTTAGACCAGTGCCGTAGTCTCTTACAGAGAATTCGGGTTCTGTTACGTTCGGCAAATGAACAACAAAAGGTTTTTTGTTTCCACTCTCAATATGAGCATCCTGAGCATTAGTAGATATTTCTCTAATCACAGCCATGATCTTATCCGAATACAGAGAATCAGATAGGATTTTAAACATTTTACTAGTTTGGGCGATATTGAACCCAGAAGAGCTAGTAATGCCGGATGAGTGCGTTTCAACTGTACGATCTGCGAGTTTCATCTATTTCTCCAAAAAGGTTTCCTGTCCTATGATTCACCCATTCTACCATAGTCTTATCGACTTGTCAAGACCTTTTCTTTACTGCGAATATTCCTAACAAAATTGCAAGCAACGCTGGGAGTTTTACGATAAAAGGAATCGGCAGAATAAACCAATATGCCCCAATAGAGATAGAAATTAATCCCATGACCCATATAATTATATCTGGAATGATCTTAATATAAGACATAATTAAAGCTAGTGGGCCTACTAAAAGAACAATTAAGACTAAAATAGTGACTAGAATAACTAAGCTCTCCATATTTAAAATGCCTCATCTTCGTCTTCGTCTTCTTCTTCTCTATCGTATTCCTCATCGTTATAAGGAGTCCAATCTGGATTCTCTGATGATTCAGCATCGTCTTGAGCCATTTCTACAGCGTCTCTAAATTCGACCATGATCTCTAGAACAGCATCTATTTTATGTTCTAGTGTTTTGACATACTTTTTAAGATCAGATACATCTTTTTTCAAGATAGACATATCTTTAGATAAGGAAGTATCTATACTCTGTATATTATGAAGTTGTTTGTCTTGTTTAGCTATTTCTTGAATAACGTGATTAATATCTTTAGTCATAATATACTCCCTAATAGAGAAAGAATAATCTATTTATACACCTATTCTTTTTTCTAGTAGTTCTCTTTTATATCATTTCCAGTTATGGTTTCAACAATATTAATAGCTTGATATAAAAATTCAGTTTCCATAATATAAAGAGACGTAGTAGCAAAATTACTCTTAAAATGACCATAAATAATATAATAGGGACTACCAATCATTCCATCATCATCAAAATAATCTTCTGTATTCTTTACAGTCTCTACTATATGGCCCCCAGAATAATCATTTATATCTCTTACTGTCAAAATATAAAAATGGTCAAAATTAGAAGATTCATTTCCAGAATTTGAGCAAATGCCCTTGTAGAATCTATTTGTTGAGTTTATCATAGTGCCTTCGGTGGGACTCGAACCCACAAGCTCTTACGAGCAGCGGATTTTAAGTCCGCTATGGTTGCCAATTTCATCACAAAGGCCCGTATAGTTCCTCAAGACACAGCACAGATGAAGCCCATGCTGTGTTCTTGAGGTACTACTTTGTTATAAGTAAAAGCCCAAAAAGGTAGACCCTTACTAACAAAAGTACATCATCCGTTATGAGCTTCTCTAAGCCTGCGAACAATATCAGCCATGTTCTCATTCTTATTTACTGTCTTTACAGGCTTTGCTCGTTCCATCGCTGGCAAATCAATGCCCTGAGCAATCAAAGAAGCCTTAGTACGAGCATATCTAGCCATTGTGCTAGCAACCTTCTGCCCCGTCTTTACTGCAATTTCAGCATATGTTTTGCTAGAAAAAACAGCTTCCAGAAACTTCTCGTCCTCACAACGAATCCGAGTAGTCTTATCAACCGAAGTAACCTCTGACATATCTAGTCCTCCAAGAGTTCTACCAATCTTGCAAGCGGTTATCGAGAGATAACCATAATCTTGCTTCGTCCTATCATTCTATCAGGTATTATCGGCTTGTCAAGAGGGTTCCTTGAATTTTTTTTCACAATCTTTTGGATTATACCCATAGCTCAATAAAGAGTCGTGTAGTCCAATTGCTGGAATTAATTCTTCTATCATGGATGATTGTGAGGCATACTCGGCTTCAAGAGCATCATAGGCTTGTTGAAAACCACTGCGTTTCGATGCCCCTTCAAGAAAAGCCTTTTGATTGTGCGGAACAGGTTCATATTTAAGATCACTCATATTAATTTCCTTTTCTATTAAAATTATTCTCTAATCTAGTCCTATGTTTAGTTTCTGCGTCTACCAATAGTCTCATTTCTTGCTCAAGAGCTTGTTTATCAGAAATATTTAGTTTTTCATAATATTTATTAATGTGATTATGATCCATAAGTTCTGTGGTATTATTGTACAATTTTATTTGCTCTTTAATAACTTTTCTACCAACTGATGTTTCTGGAGAATCTATTTTGATGCAAGAGATACCAGTTACAACTATCAGTAATATTATAAGACAACACACTAGGATTGCTAGTCTTGTGCCATATAAAACATATTTTTTTGAAATCTTTTTTAAAGTTTGGCGTTTTTTCTTTTCTTCAATAATAAGATTGTTAATAGCTATCTTTAATTCTTTGACGGTTTTTTTATTATTCATACTTGAAGTGTCAAGAAATTATCAATCCCCATTTGTTCAATCAATTTCAAGAAGCCGGTATATAGCTCGATACCATCTTCGCTCCCTTGTAGGAGTTCAATAAACATATTAGCTGTTATTTCATCTCCTACCGCTCTAGCAGCAACAATAGTGGTTCTTTCTGCAACGGATGCTTCCATCACAGAAGCAAGATTATATTTGATCATAGCAACCATATCATGTCTAGCCCAAGCTGGAGGGGCAATAATTAGTGGTTGGTGATCTGCATCAAAAAATTCCAATCTTTTAATGTTAATGGCAGCGTGTGTTTGTTCTTGGATAGCATCTGCTTTAAATATAGCTGCTAGTTTCTTATATCCCCATCTCTGAAGATGTTCAGCTTGGGCAGTAAGAACTGTTGTTTGCTGCCAGTGTATATTTAGGGACTTTTTAATAAGTTCAACAACAAGAGGATTATTATATTCTATCCTTGTTTCTATGTTCGATGGCTCTTCAATTTCTGAAGGTTCGTCAATCTCTAATTTTATTTCTGGAGGATTTTGCTCTTTTAGAAAATCATCCAACGTACTACCGAGATGTTTCTCGTTTAGGGTTATATCATTTTCTTGTTCTGATAATAATTTTGAAATTGATTGTTCAAGGTCATATTTTAGAAGCATAATATTCTCCATGTTAATAATTACTTTGTTAGTTTTTTCCATTGTTCTGGGTCTGGCCTATCTTCATCTCCTCTTTTGGCAGGTTTGTATTTTTTACCCTCTTTTTGTTTTTTCTTTCTGATATTATCCCATAGTCCTTGCTTACCCGTCAGTGTTTCGCAAATGCTATTTAATATTTCTTGGTATCTACTCATTAAATATCTCCTATTTTTAATATTAGATTTTTAAAAACATAATTAGCACACAAGATAGAAGCCTCGCTATCTGATGGATAATGAGCACCCTGTATTACTCTTGCTCTAGCAGTATCATACACTATACTGTCCAATATTCTATTTTCGATCTTAGGATAGGTATGTTTCAATATATTAGCCACTAATCTAGAATAGAAAGTATGACCAGAAGGATAAGAAGGAGTATGCACAGTATTTGTAATAATTGGATTTATGGGAATATTCAATAATTTAGCCAATTGAAATGGTCTTGGTCTATTCCAATAGCTTTTAGTATTCATTAATACTGGCTTAACTATGTCATAGAAAACATTTATATATTCTTGGGGATATTCCAAATTATATTTAGAGAGCAAATTAATAAATGGGCCATCCAAATCTTGATCTATACTATACATTTTTTCAACTTCAGCATCAGACCTATTGAATGTTGCATCTGCTACTAATTTTAATTCTTTTAATGTTTTTGAATCAGTATTAGACGGCGGGCTTTTAAGAATAGTTTTATAATCAAAAGATATTATATCCGGCATGGGAATTTCTACCCAAGCATCATTATATGTTAATTTTTCTATCTTATCATATAAAAGAAGTAGAGAAAGATTCATATGTATTCCTACGTTAAGTCAGATACATTTGTGGTAGACCACATTTTACAACTCCAATAATTGGCCTTCCATTTGGGGCCGGGATTATCACAGTTATGTCTAGCTCTATATGATCTACGCCTAGCTGGATCGTCTCTTTTAATTTCCATGTTAGGATCACCAAAATTAACCTTAACAACATTTCCTTTGTCATTCTTTACATACACACTAAATTTTTTGGGGCCATCTGATGTTCTAAAGGGTTTATTTAAAGTTACTTTTTTACCATCTTTTTCTGAGGATATTAATTCATTATTTTCATTATAAAGAGCATAATAAGTATAGTCTACAATAGATTCATCCCAAATACTATTAGCTAATATATATGAGTCATTAATCTTTTCTAGTATACTATCAGATTTAGATTTATTCTGCCCATAACAAATAGCTGATCTTTGAGCAGAATCTGGATATTCTTTATTCATTACTTCGCTACTCATACAGCGAGACATAAATTTATCTTTATCTTCATTTTTTTCTCTATTTGGGATTGGCATAATAATACTCTAATCTGTTAGTGGGCCATTAACAACCCAAGCATCACAAGTTCTACTTCCTGCACATTTAAAATCAAATATTTCACAATACCCGAGGTCTGCCTGATCAACTATCTCTTTTGGATTTTCTGGGTCACCATACTCATCTGTTTCAGAAGCTAATCCTTTTTCTATACAATTTATCATTTTCTGTTTAATAATAAAAACAGCACAATTCCCACATAACATAGTTTTTGCAATAGGCACAGTAGTTTTAAACTGATCTGCTTTTTTTTGCCAATATGGTTCATCTGGTTCATTTGGATTAGCTGGCCCATAATTAGCAACATCTATTGCATTCTGTCTATTTTTTAAATTAATAGATACATCTTGAGTTGCTGGAGGACATTCTAGTTCACTTTTTATTGAATTTAATAACTCATTGGCTCTATTCATGTTAAACTCCAGTATTGTTTTTGTTTTTTTGTGGCAGTATAATAGCTAATAATAAATATATCCAAAAGACGAGACTTAAACTAAAGAAAACCCCAGCAACAGTTAATAGTCTAACTATTATGGAAGTAATCCCCAAGTAGTCTGCTAGTCCAGAACAAACCCCAAATATCATTTTATCATTAGAATTTTTATATAATCTATCCATATTTACACCTTTAGTATATTCTTAGCTTCTGTCTTAACAAAAGAGTGAGGTCTATTCTCAATACTGTACCAATCAGCAGTCTTATTTATTCCCAGATGATCAAACATTGTCCACTTCAAATCTTCTGGTTCAAAAGGATTCTGATCGGCTCTTTCAGCATTAGCATCTGATGTTCCAATAGTTCTGCCCATATTATATCCATCACAAGCAATAAACAGGGGGATTAAACTAGGCCAGTGATCTCGTCCACCGCCTTTATTAATCTTTGGAGTTCTTCCAAAGTCCCCACTCATAACCAACATATTTTTAGTATTCATTTGTCTCTTTTCCATAGAGGTTAAATACTTTGAAATATAATGATCTAGTGGGGGAACTCTACCTTTCATTCCTTCTGCTATATTGTCGTGCATATCCCACCCACCATAATTCAGAGTAACAAACTTAACTCCTCGTTCTACTAATCTTATTGCTGTTAAAAAGTCTTTGCCCAACTGGTCTTTTTTATAATCTTCAAACTCAGCATCTTTTTCTATTAAAAAGGCTTCACTAGCCTTACCCATTAATGCACCAACAGCCTGATCCCTAAGTTCCATCCAATTCTGTGATACTTTATTATCTGGGCTAATTCTTGAACCGCTCTCTATCATCTTTAGAATATCTAATTTTTTTTCAAACTTTTGTTTTTCCTTTAAGATTAAATCCTTAATACCTTCTCCAGCAGCAGTATATCCCATATACTTATTACCCATCCATGCTGCCCCATCATATTGAATATCGTTGAGCTTAATATATGTGGGCAACCCATCAGCAGTATTGGTTCCATATTGGCCCCCAATAACACTGCCATAACTGGGCCACTTTGGAGGTGAGTTAGGAACTGTTCTTTCTCCTGTCATCATCCAATGAGTTGCGCTTTCATGGTTAGCATCTCCATGACTGAAACTATTGACAATAGAAAACTTATTAGCTTTTTGTGCTAGTTCAGTCCATAATCCACCAATCCGTATTCCTGCAACATTTGTATTTAAATGACCAATAATAGATTTTCGTTCTGCTGTAGATTCTGGAATAGGGTTAAATGTTTCAATCTGTGTTGGCCCACCACTTAAAAAGATATATAGAACACTATTTTCATTAGGAGTAATATCTGGAGCATTGGTAGTATCAACACCAAAAGATATATTATTAGAGACTATACTCAAACCAGCAGCACCACTGGTCAATAAAAATTTGCGTCTATTATACATAATTATTCCTATTTATAGATTGAAAATATTTAAAAGATATATAAGCATACACTATATGCTCGATCTTCATGTGGTAGAATCGATCCTCAATGATTAGGAGAGACAAGAGAATGAATAAATAGTGCTTCTGTATGTACTGGAAGAACATTAACTATTTTATCGAATCCTTCTTTTTCTGTAGGTCTTTTATATAAATCTAACATTCTATCTATTACCCACAGAGGAACTATTCTATTACGAGATTTATTATTTTTTATTAAAACTTCCCTATCTCTTTCAAAGACCCAAGCTATAATTCTAGCCTTGTATTCTTTAGCAAGAGATATATATTGTTTACGCAGTCTTATATTAATATTGGTAGCGTCAACTATAAGGTAACCCTGCTTGCTTTCATCTTGAAGAAATTCCTCAACCTTGTCTAGTATATGAGAGAATACTTGTGGAGATACTGATTGGTCAGTTTCGTCTTTGCCAAATACTCCCCTTAACTCGTCACTGCTTAAATAAGAATTTTCTTGAGGAAATGCGTCAACATAACTTTTTACAAATGTAGACTTGCCACAAGCAGGAGGCCCAACAGTTAAGTAAAGGGTTTTCATATTGTATTACTGTTCTCTTATAATCTTAGACAAAACAACACTTCTTTTTAATTTCTTTTTATTTTCTTCTGAGATATTATTATTATTATGATCCAAAAGGAATGGGATATTTTGATAGCTTGGAGACTTTACCATAGATTCTAACATGCCCATACATATTTTTTTACTAATAAGTTCAAATGAAGGATTCCAATTTGTATAAGGGTTAGATATTTCTTTATGATAAGAATAAATTTTTGGAAACAAAGGTAAACACTTAATAGCTAAATCAAAGCACCCCCTTAATGCTTCTGTATGCTCTTTTGGGTTTTCATTATATGCTTTGTTGGGCCACTCTAATAAACTACCACTATCATATGGATTAAATCTTTCTACAACATCTCCAAACTCTAATAATATTTTTCTATTTTCATACTTAGAAGTTAAGAATCCTGTAAGATATATAAGATGGGGTTTAGTATTGCTCTTTTTAGAATGGTATCTAGTTATACTTCCTCCACTGCCATGTAGATCAACAACAATTTTTCCCTTTGTCATATCTTCTAAATATGTGTCGTATTCTTTGGTAGTATTTCTTAGTGAGATTCTAGATGAATGGCATCTAAAGTTTTTTGTTTTCTTTAGCTCCTCATGTATTCTTTGTAAATATGAACAATCTCTATAGGAAAAACACAAATTGTCTTTGGGTAATTCTGTTGAGAACAAAATTAGTAGAGGAATATTATACTGGGATTGATCATGCCACAAATAATGAGACACATTACTAGAATCATAAGGATTTTGTAATCTTATCATTCTCATTAACAACCCAAGATTTCCCCCAACCATTCGTTCTATTTCTGTGAGTTCCCCAATATTACAATATGATGTTGAGTATCCTAGTTTTTTTGGCAGATCAACATCTGATTCTTTATTATCCCCAACATGATATTCAAACTTAGGAAGAGTATTCCATATTTTACCAGATGCTTTTCCCCCATGAGAAACATATAGATTAATGTTTGCTCTAAGTCCACATACATCCAACATATGTCTTATTACTGGTCTTGGCAGATACATATCACTAACTACCATATCTCCATCTTTTACCTTTTGAAGATTGATATTAATAGGAAAACAATGAGATAATTCTGTATCGATCTCTATCTGTTTAATACTATTCGCTTTATCTAAACTAATATTAGTATCTTGAGATAGTTGAAAATAAATACTATCTAATGATTCTGGAGACTTTTGTTCTGCTTCTATTCTATTTTTAATGAAACTATTATCATCTATTGTTTCTGATATTGATTTAAATATTGAATAGGGAGTTTTAAATCTGCGAGCTATCAAAGTATCAAAACAATCCCAACTAATCATGGATTACTCTTTATCCTTTATGTCAGATATTTGATTATGGGTCATAATATCATAAAACTTTTTACAATTATCTCTGTCACTTTTTAATTTTACAATCTGAATATGTGCTTCGTCTAACATATTAGTTAGGTGAAATATTTTATTTGTTAGTTCTTGGGTATTTGCAAAAGCAACCATATATTTATTCCTTTCTTATATAAGAAGCTATAGTATATACACCTATCTGCTAAGTATTGCAGAAAATAAAAGAATTGTACGAGGCTGTTTCTCCATCAATTGGGTTGGGCCTCCAGACAGGAGAGGGTTCTTCATTAGTTAAAATAAGTTCTAATTTTTCTCTAGTTGCAAATTCATCTACTGCTCTAACTATACCGGGGAATAAACTACAATAATCATGGCCCATAATATATCCACCATTTTTTACTATTCTTTTAGATTCTATTAATTCTTTAGAAAGAGTCCTATAGTCATGTTGGCCGTCTAAATAAATCCAATCAAAATAGTCTGATCTTAATGAGTGTAGAATTTCTGGAGATCGACCCCTAATAGGCACCACTATATTTCTTTCAATCTCCTCTTTCATATTAATATTAAAAACAGACAGAGCATCTGAGGAAGAAGACCCTTCTGATTTCCATGTGTTTGTTTCTTTATTATGTACAAACCAGTCTATTCTGCCGCTATCCCACAAATCAACACATAGTATTTTCTTGGGGTTACAACCATCTAATAGTTCTCTTGTAAATGTACCAGTAAAAATACCAACCTCAATACCTATTGTATCTGGAGGGATTAATTTAGAGATTAAATCTTTCCTACTAATAATATTAGTCATCAATATCTGTCTCAATCATATTATTTTTAGTTATATAATAGTTCTGTTTAAGTTCATCAACCCAAACCTCATAAGTTCCAACATCCATTCTTCGGGTAATGTCCCCCACATATTCTTTATCTTCAATCTTAATTTTACATTTCATTCTAGTACAAAGCTCCAGTAACGACTATCTTCCTGTTTCTGTAATCCATCCCAATAGATTGATCTTGCAATATAACTAGGAACCCCCAGCTTACCACAATTAACAGACCAATGACGCTCCGTCTTTTTGTACTCTGATATGCCATGTTTAGATTTGGTATACTGCAACCCGTCCATATTATATAAACGAAGCATATGAATGTCTAAGCACAATGCTCTTGCCTCATTGGGATGAGTCATCTCAAGAGCAAAGCTAATTTTAGCTAGACCCAACCCCTTAATTTTATCCACAATACTATCTCTCTTTTTTACATGGTACTTCTTTGTTGTTAGATAAAAATCTTTTGGATTAGCAAAAAACTTATCCTTAAAAGACCAAATATATTCTGTTCTATTGTTATGTAATCCTACACCAGATTTGTGTAGTTTTTCTTTAAGGGTATCTTTGTTGTCTGTCCATTCATCAAAATTTTTAATAGCATTATATCCCCTAACATTACCCTCCCATGTGGTATGAACGCTGCAAAAGGCAAAAAGATACCTTCTAAATATGTCATCTGTGTTCTTGGGCTTTACTGTTTCCCAATATTCTTTATAGGACACAATCTTGTCTTTGGGAAAATTGTCAAAGAATTTTTGAGCTTTAGTCTTATCCATCACTACTGGCTTTTTTACAACTGGAGTAGCTGAAACTAGAGAATCAGAAGGAACTGCTGAATCAGATGGGGCTACGGAATCAAGCATTGAATCTCCAAATAAAAGGGGTCAACCAATAATATTGTCTTTTCGTATTCTACACTAGCTCTATCGGTTTGTCAAGCCCTCTAGCATGAGATATTCTCGCCCTTGTTAGCAAAAGTTTAGAATGGGGTGGTAAATTCTTTTGGAATGACCGGCTAAATTCTTAGACTCTTACTAACAAAAACGAAAATATTTTAACTCTATCAGAATTAGCTCTTAAATTCTTGTGGAATAACTTGGTAAATTCTGACAGAGGAAACATAATCTCAAAAATAATGACGGGTTAAATTCTTTTGGAATGACGTTTTAAATTATTTCAGAGATCAAATGTTGTTTGAAAAAATTGAGAAGTTCATACATTGATTTTCTGTATTGCGTTCTATACTTGATAAAAATAGCGTCCTCTTGGCTTGTAAAATTTCCTCTGTTAATTGTTGCTTCAAACTCTCCTCTTCTATCTGTTAGTGGGATTTTTCTTTTCAGGTTTATGCTCTCATCCTCTTTAGCCTTTTTAATAATCCAGTTTTTCATACCGTGATGAAGTAAATTACTTCGTGCAACCCCTCCTGCAAAATGATTTGGAGTCATACAAAGAACATATCTTTTAACAAAATTATTAGAGGGGAATTTACCCGTCTCTCTAAATAGTCTTAATCTAGCTTCGGTATCTCTTAATATTGCTAAGATAGAATATATTTGAACCATATTTATCTGTTTGATCTTAACAGTTCCTGCTGGTGCTATTTTGGATGTTTTCTTAGACACTTCAAGTCCAAAAACATCTCTAGCAACAGGAGACAAACTATTATAAATATGTTGTATATTTTCTCTAATATATATTGTGTTTTGATCGTCATCTGCCTCGTAATGATTTACTCTGGCTTGATTTAATATCTTATTAGTAATATCTTTCCACTCCCAACCATCTTGTAAAATATCGGAAACCTCAAATGATTTTTTGGGATTCATCATTGAAATCTCAGGAAATGCCTTTAGTAGAAAATATATTACTTTTGGATCATTTAAATCAGACTTTTTTGATTCAGAATAAGCTATTGCTCTTGGAGTTGACCCATGAGGAAATAGTTTTAATTTAATATCATTTGAGTCAAACCTTTTGTAAAGATCGAGCAACTCTTTTTCAGTAAAAGGTTGAGCTAAAGAATACTCTTGCCTTGGGCAACCAAGATGAGCGCGTTCCACAACCACAGTTGTACCAGACTCTAGTTCTTCTGGAAGTTTTAATATGTCTTCGTGACTAATTATTTTACAAGTATCTGTTTTGGGATCATACAGAGTAGCGGTATTTTTGCCACAATCAAGAACTATCGCATTTTCAAGTAACATATTGTGCTTGGCTTTTTTATCTTCTGTTAGCATTAACTTATTCATAACTTATATACTATCTCCTTTTAGAACTTTAAACGGAAAACTTAAACGCTGTTGAGCCATTGTATCTTTTCGTATTTTACATCAACCCTATAATCTTGTCAAGTGCCTTTCCAAAATATATTCTCGTCTTTGTTAGCAAAAGTTTAGAATGGGGCGGTAAATTCTTTTGGAATGACCGGCTAAATTCTTATACTCTTACTAACAAAAACGAAAATATTTTAACTCTATCAGAATGAAGTGATAAATTCTTGTGGAATGACTTCGTAAATTCTGATAGAGTAAATATAATCTCAAAAAATAATGACGGTTTAAATTCTTTTGGAATGACGTTTTAAATTATTTCAGAGATCAAATGTTGTTTGGAAAAATTGGCGGCTACTTATTATGTGTCTCTTTCTTCACCGTGCAAATATTTAAATGTTGGAAACCTCAAAGAAATTCCCCCATTTTGATTTTTAGTTTCTTCAAAATATTGGATAGTAGCAATCTTACCCAGAATCTTTTTTGGGTTTTTATAAAATTCTTGTCTTTGATCCACAGTAAACCCAGAACCTACCCCAACCGAATTCCCCTTGTGATGAATAATTATACTAGATAGCATAGTTTCTTCATATTCTTTACCCTCTTTAAGATACCTAAATTTACCCATCTCTGTATCCATAATCTGGTATTCATCATCAAAGAAAGATTTTTGCTTGAGTAAATCTTTGCTCCTTTTCCCCTTATATCCAGCATCTTTCCTTAGAATAAGACCCTCCCACTTATTTTCTACTGATTCTTGGATCAAATATTCAAAATGTTTTTGATCTTTAATCAGAGTTTGGGTCAGAATAGTTAGTGTTGGATTATCATTTTTAGATAAAATATCATTAAGATTGGATAGTCTTACACTTAAACTTCTTGAACCTACTCTATCATAGAACTCTTTGGAAGACAATAGATCAAATATTTTAAACACAGGATTTGAAATAGTAAAGTCTTTCTTTCTTATCAACTTCATTATTCCCTGAAAACTCTCTTTGCCCTGAAAATCTAGTAAACAAATTTCCCCATCAAATACAACATCTTTTAAACCTAGAGACTCAATAGCTTCTTGTACCAAGCCAAGAGTTTCAAAGATTTTGCCTTGTCTTGAAAAAGTAGTTGTTTTTCCTTTGTCGTCAACCACTACGATACATCTCGCCCCGTCCATTTTCTGAGATGAATACCACCTGTCGGCAAAATCCACCTTAGCATCTTCATAACTAGCAGCAAGAGCAACTTCAAAGATAGGAATAAGATCAGGAATAACCTTATTGATAATCTTATCTCCCGCTCTAGTCTTTAGGTCTTTGTCTATGATGCAGTGGATAAGGTCTGCGTATGATGGGAAATTAGAGACAAAAGTATTAATTGCTCCAATAGCATCGTGACCAGTAATCTTTCTTGTTCTGAGATCGTCCAACAAGTCAAATATGTCAACATAAGAGGAACCTGTTAGGTGGTTTTTCTTTACCAGATTATCACTGGTCACATAAAATTGATATGTGGGATGATAAATATATCTAACAAGTTTAATTAAATCTTGACTATGATAGTTAGTCACTAGGTGTTTTTTAAGAATAGCAATCTTATCATTGCTGCTGCTTGTGGATTGTAGTTCCACGCACAGATTATTCAAGTCTCTCAACAAGGCTTTTGTGTCCAAGGCTTTTGCATTGACCAAGATCATTATACTTCTCCAAATTTTTCTATGCTTCTATTCCTAGAACTCATTCTACCACAGATCAATCGTCTTGTCAAGTATCGGATTGATGGGTTTCTAAACTTTAGTTTTTTAGAATAATTCTTTTATAATTTTGCCAGAATTAGCAATCTTCATAGGTCTACCACTCTTAGAAGTAAAAGTAGTTTCAAGAGAAATTCCAAGAGATTTTATAACACTAGCCATTAAATCCTGTGAAGAATATGGCTCTGATATAACATCCTTGCCATCTTCGCTAGTTTCTCCAACCACTAGCCCACCCTTAAATCCTGCCCCACCAACAACAACACTCCAACTCTTTGCCCAGTGATCTCGTCCTCCGTTAGCATTGATATTGGGAGTTCTACCAAATTCCCCCATCCAAATAATGGCAGTATCTTCTAATAGACCCCTATCATTTAGATCACTTACTAAAGCACTCATAGCTTTGTCTAATTCTGGGAGTTTTTGATTTTCTAGTGTTTTAAAAATATCAGTATGATTATCCCATCCTCCTAAATCTACTTCGATGAAAGGAACTCCGATTTCAACGAGTCTCCTAGCCATCAAGCAACCTTTTCCAAAACCAGTATTACCATATTTTTCAAGCATCTCTTTTGGTTCTTTGCTTACTTTAAAAGCATCCATCTGTTTACTTGTCATTAGCTTTACTGTTCTATCAACAATTTTCAGATGATCAGAAGCTCCACCTCCCCTATTTTCAGCAATAAATTTATTCTCTATAGCAGATAGCATTTGTAGCCTCTGCATAACTCTTTCATTATCTATTCCCATATCTAAATCTCTAATGTTTCCATTAGAATCTACAACAAATGGAGAATAGCCCATGCCTAAAAAGCCGGGGCCGACACTGCCTCCACCAACACTAACGAATGAAGGGATTTCTAGTTCTGGAATAGATGCCATTAATTCGTGAGAAATAACGCTGCCATAACTAGGATGATCAATACTAGGAGTTGGAACATATCCTGTGTGCATATAATATCTTCCACGCATATGATCGGCTTCTCTAGTGCTCATGCTTCTCACGATGCTCATGTGGTGCATCTGCTTGGACATTAGAGGCAGGTGTTCACAGATAGATACTCCATCAGCACTGGTTGAGATGCTTTTAAATTGGCCTGCTGTAGGAGTACCAGATTTTAAATCCCATAGATCAATAGTGCTTGGCCCACCACCCATCCACAATAGAATAGCGGATTTGTGTCTTTTGCGAAGATCAGCAACATTTGCTAAAATAGAATTTGCAAAATTAGAGATTGGTGCTGCTACTGCTGCTGTTCCAGCAACATGGCTTAGAAAATGTCTACGATTCATGGTATGTCCTTTTAAAATAAGTAATCTTCTATATAAAAAAGAATACACTAAAACTATAAAATAGGGCGTGTACGAGTTGAACGTACCTATGATCACCTTATAAGAGTGACGGATGCAACCGGCTTACCTTACGCCCCATATGTATCTATTCTACCTGTTCGATCAGACCTTGTCAAGTCCTTTAATTATTTTTCTTCTTTTTTTTCTTTGGGCCAAAACATCATATTATTTGTACTTTCATCCCAGCCACATTCAATATGTCCACTAGCTGCTAGTTTAGACAGTGTCGCATTATAGAGTCCAGTATCAATCTGTGTCCAAGCATTATCCATACCTTTTAGATCAACAACAGGACAATCATCATCAGTAACTTCTAGAGCATTATTTCTAATAATGTCTTTAACTTGATGTATTGTCATATAACTATCAAGGTCTATTGTCGTGTTTTCACCATCTGGAAATTTACTGTGTACAAGAGCATCAGCAACTGCTTTTCTAATGTCTATTGCAAAGCTATCAAAGTGAGTAATTACATATGATTTTTTTGTCATTTTTCAACCCCAACAACTTTATACAAACTGCCACTGTTTTTGGTGGAAACTTCTCTGAGATCGTCCAAAGTATCTTGCATACAATAGTCTCCTCTAGGTAGCCACTTAGTATTTCTTGTTAATGCTGTGATTATTTGGGGAATCCAAATTGAGTATGCTCTTGTGTGTTGCTTTGGTGCTGAGTTCTTTAGAATATCTGTAATGCCTTTCATATGTGCTATGATAGCATCCCTGTGATCTTCCAATTTATCAATAACTTCTTTTCGATTCATACACCACCGTTTTCCTTTAGTTTAAACTTGATTATTTTATGGGCAGTCCTATTTACATTCGTCTCCTTATCTTTCATATCTTTACCCATCCAGATAAAAGCATATCCTGTATGCTTATCTATTCCATAAGCATGAATCCCATTGAACTCTACTTTTTCTACTCTAAACTTTCCTCTGTATCCCATAGGAATATAATCACCGTCTTTACCAATATAGTATGGCCCACCATTTACCTTTATTCTATCTCCACATACCAGAGTTTTCCAATCAATATTACGCAAAATCTTAGTAGTTTTTGTTTCTTTTGATTTTACCTTAAAAATAAAGGGAGTCTTGCAAGAAGGGCAACAAAATGCTCTTGGGCCAGTTAGCGTCAAACATTTATCGCACTGTTTTTGTCCTTTTCCCATGATCTATTCTCCAGAAGGTTTATGTCTCATCTCTCTTAGTATATCTTGAGCATCATCGCTTGTCAAGTGGTCTTATAAAATTTATCTGGCTCTTCTGTTCGCCCTATGTAAAATGCGGATAGTTTCTTTGGCATTGCTAGGAACCATCACTAATTGTGGGGCTGTTTTATGCCCATAGTCCATAAATCCCATAGCTTTTCCTTCTGTGGAACATCCTTTGCATACGATAGGTCTATTTTGCTCTGTCAAGAAATCATATCTTTCTGAATCAACATCGTCTCTACAGTATGAGCAGAATAATCTCATGTGTACCTCGCATAATCTTCTTTTGAGAGTTTGCTTTCAAAAAATAGAGTTGTAGTAGCACAACTCAAATCGTACCGAACATCTGGACTTAAAAAAGAAAGTTTTCCGCGATGATCGAACAACACCTCTGTGTTGTCCTTGTCTACGCAATCGCAATTTTCCAGAGCCAGAATCAATTCTGAAACCGTCATATTCTATCTCCTAGTTTCTGTCATTCCTCAATCAGTCTTAATCATACCTCTATATTCGGGTTTGTCAAGACCAAACTTGAGAAAGAATCCTTACTTCTTTGACAGAATACTCCATTTTCTCCACTCCAAATAATTTTTTTTAAATTAACCTTAGATAGAATTTTTTCACAATTATTGCAGGGTTTACTCATCATAAGTTTACCGGGGCGATTGATTCTCAATACCACAACTTTCCATGATGGATCAATATTCTCGTATTCATTCCATAAATTACATAATAGATTAACTTCAGCATGGAGAAAAGGAAACTCAATATATGTTTGTATATTAAATAAGTCCCCAATCATCTTAGCTTTAGCATTCATTTTAATAGGATTATTTTGTCCAATACCTATTGGTTTTTTCCCATCGAAAGCTATAGCGAAATGATACCTTCTCTGATAAGGATTAGGCTTGAATAATCCATAAGCTATTTTTAAAGACTTATCTATAATCTTCATGTTATGTAATAGTTTGTTTCAAATCCACAAGATCAATGCTAATGTTTGTAGTAATATCAATCTCTTTGATTTCAGATAGTTTTTCTTGTATAGCTCTTTTGATTTTGAAAATTTTACTATCTATAACCAAATCATTCAACGATTCGACTTTAACGTCAACAGCGATAACTCCTTTTAGAGTTAAGATCGAAACAGGCCCAACAGATGTTGTCTCTTTTGCTGCCTTTTCTGCTGCCTCTTCTGCTGCTGATCGAGGAAAAACAATTTTGATTGGGTCTTTCAGTTCTCTTTCATAATCTAATTTCCAAGAGTCATCAACAGCTTTTAATGGAATAGGTACTGGCTTAGTTCGTTTGGTTCCCTTAAAGAATAAATCATCAGGATCAGAATTGGAATATTGTCCATAGGCATCATATTCAATCTGTTTATTTTTTGGAATATTATCTAAAGTCTTGTCCCAAGGGTCATTCTTTTCCCATACATGAGGGTATCCAGAATAGCCTCTACCACAAGAACACCGTCCTTGACAACCACATTTATTCATTGTAATACTACTCCTGCTGGTAAAAATTCAAAACATTTATCTTTCATCTTTAATTCTAGATCAATATCAACATCCACCCCGTATGTGTCTGGTAAAGACGTTAGATAATCAGCATGTGCTCTAGGATTATCTCCAAGAATTCTACTCTCACTATAATGAAATAGTGGCTTGTATTGTCCCCAAGTATCTACACATATTTCAAATGCTTCTTGTTCCGTTAGTCCATCTGGATGACATTTATGGTGCAGGTAGTCGAATGTGATAGGTATATTATGAACAGGGGTCAAGTATTTGATTAGCCTATTAACGCTCCAACAATTCAACTTGTCATCATTCTCAATAACCAATCTATTCCTACAATTAGTATCTAATCTATTATAATTAATCATAAATCTCTCAATAACTTCTGATCTCTCACCCGCATTTGAATGGATATGAATATTCATAGGTGAGTTATAATCAGGTGAACAACCGATCTTGTCCATAAACCAACTATAATAATTTAATTCCTTAATAGTTTTCTCTACTGCAACACTATTAAAAGATGCCAATACATTAAATTCACTAGGATGACAACTTACCCTTGTTGGATTAGCTGTAACAAAATCTTTAATCTTACTCATAGCAGATAAAATCTCATCATATTGAGGAAGATCGCCCAACTCAATATTTGCTCTGTCATAAGTCATAATTGGAAATAGATCACTACTAATCCGATAGGTATAATTATTCTGAAAACAAAACTTAATGCACTCGAAAGTAACATTCATATTATTTAAAATTCTACCACCTAAAATATTAAGAGCCTCACTAATTTCTAATGAGGAAAATCTTTTATATGTCATGGTCTGAAATTTGACTGGCGGGTCTTGATCGGCTAAAGACAATACTATACAACAGATACCATAACTCATCGATTTATCCTTTTAAGAGGGAGAACAACTGCGGGAATAAGAGTCGAACTTATATCTTGCAAATTAACAGTTTGGTGCATTACCATTATGCTATCCCGCAAAAACACAATTGTACCATGAATATCGGCATTGTCAAGAGGCCACTTCAGGAATTTCTTCCACGCCCCCATAATTCATAATTTCTACACAATTATCTTCGCATCCTATTATTGTGGGCCAATGCCAAGAAGATGGAGGATTATTTTTGTCTTCATAACTAATTTTCAATATAACTATTTGTTGTTGTTTCATTTATTCTCCTAATGAGCTAAAAAATATAATCCAACATTGCTAAAACTATATCCTACATAAGCTAAACACATAGCATTGTTTCCATTGTACCATTGCTCCACAGCAACATAGAGATAAATTAATCCAGTTATAATAATCAGGGGCTTACTCATTATTATCTTTCTGTTTGATCGTTATCTTGTGTTATCCATATTGTACTAGGTTCATTTTCTCTAGATTCTGCTGTAGCAACATCTTCAGCATCCCATTCAGCAGGTTTTTTGGGTTTGGTTTTTATTTTAGTCTTTTTGCCAAATATCTGCTCATAATTAGTATCATAGAGTTTCTTATTTACTGGTCGCGGATTTGATCCTTTTCCTGACATTAGTATCCTCTTTCTTATAAGTTTGTAACCAATTTATAAAATTTGTTTTGTCCTTGTATCCCATTCCTCTAATAATAATCTTTTTGTTACCGTCCACCAACATATAAGCTGGTATAGAGGAAATCTTATAAAAACTATATAATTCTGGATTATCTGTTATGTCTATTTCTACAAAGAAGTATTTACTTATAATCTTTTGTACTTCTGGGGTTTTAAATATAGGCTTTAATTTATAACACCAAGAACAACTTTCATCAGTAAAATATAATAGTACGATCCCTTTGGTATTTTTAGCAGCGTCAAATACATCATCATATTCTGATGCTTTGTTATTTTCTAAAAAAGAGAAAAGACAAAACAATAAAACAAGGATTGCTATTACTCTCATTTATGCTACCTTTGCTAGTTTTTTATCATTCGTAATAAGATGAACAGAATAAACCCTAATAATTTCATGGGTTGATCCAAATAGTTTTTTAAAAGTAGCTTCTGCTTCCTCCATAGTATCTGCTATAATATCATCATACAGAAGTATTGTTTGTCCGTCTAAATCTTTATTATCCAAACCGGGATTGATTAGTTTTCCTTGTGCGGTTACTGAATATTTGTTTTTAGACATTTTTTCTCCTTTAATTTGGTGGGGATAATATGTTTCCGATTAATTTCATAAACAACATAGATCATTACACATAGCATAATAACCAATAGTAGCAAACCCATAGTCATATATATAGCAAATAATATTAATGTTATATTAATAAGAGTCATTGGGCCTCTCCAATAGATAAGAATGATTACACATAATTTAGATATGAACTTTCACAGAGGCTAAATAATATTTTGCTCCATTATCTAACTTTATATTATAACCCGAAGATAAGACAGATTCAACTTTACCACAATCTTTCCCAACCATCACCTTATCATTAATATTTAGAGTAAATAAACTCTCATACTCTACAGTAGCACAATTCTCAACAAGTAATGATGTATCTTCTTTAGCTAGTCTAAGCAACACTTGTTCAGCAGTCGCATATTTATCATACATCTTTCTGATTATATGAAGATTGTCGTCTACTTTACTTTCCCCAACACTATTTTCTAATGTTTCGCAGAATGATTTAAATGATGACATTATTGGTATCCTTGTAAAGATTTAAAATCGATCTCTTTTGTAATAGTCTTCAAATACTCGGCCTGATAATCAATCCATTTGTTGTTTGTTATATGATTAAAAATATCTCTAGCTAGTTTACTAACACTCTTAGATACCCCACTAGATTCTATATTATTATTTTTAGTCCAGTAATACCCATCCTCTTCTTTAATGGTGTTGTATCCTTGTTGCTTTGCCCACTTTTTTATTTCTTGAAAACTAAACATTTTTAATAGCTGGTAATCCTAGCAATTTATTTATTCCATAACTATTTAGATAATGAAACTTATACTTCCTGTGGAAATTCATTGCCGCAGCGTCTGGATTATCGTAATAAGCAAGCGAAGACGATCCATAGTAACAATGTTCAGGAAGATAGCAATATATCCCAACAGGATAGCAAACATTTGTATTATATTCTATACTAATTTGAGATAATATATGTTTGATAGTATTTCCAGAACAGATTAAATCATCCACAATAATAAATCTTCTTGGCTGTGGCCCCTCAATCATAAAGTCAGAATAACAATTTTCAGTTCCTTTACGAATTACAACTATATTCTTTCTTAGTCTTTCCGCTATTTGTGGCACAACCATTAGACCACTTGTTCCACAACAGACAATACTTTCAAACCTATGTACTATTGGAGCAAGTTCACAAACAGCCTTATCTATGATCTTATTTCTGCTACGATGATTAAGGATTGTTCCAGTATGATCGGTAGCAGCAATATACTCGCCGCTATCGGTCTTACGCCAATCTTCAATAGGTAGTAGTTTATTAGACATTTTATCAATCTATAAAGTCTATTGCCTGATCCTTGTAATAGTTAAGCCATTCTGAATAGTCCGATTCTTCTTCTTTAGAAAAAGAAAAACTAGAACCCTCATAAACAAACTCTTCCAAGCTATCTTCAAGGACTTCGCTGAACTCAAATGGCATTTTTATCTCCATGATAGTATTCTACCAGACCAAACAACGCTTGTCAATAGGTGAATATTTCAGAAAAATATTTTTAAGAATTAAGAATATCTCTTAATAAGAACGCTTATGATACCACAAACCAGAGCGATCAAGAGAAATATTTCAAATACCGTTCCATTCATTTATCGATTCCTTCTTAGATTCTGCCCTTGTGCGTTCTTTTTTAGGGATAGAATTGTGTTGTCCACTACCTGAGATATGTGGATTGTGTCCAGTTCGCTGTTCCCAGAACTTTTTGATCTTGATTTGGATATTGTCGTATTTGTGTTGGCTTGTCATACCATAATCCGTTATAATAGTAGTAGGTTTTGTTATTGTTTTTGTCGTAAGCGGCCCAATAGTATTCCCATGAAGGAATAAAATCTTTTTTTTCTATGTTTGCTGGTGGGGACTCGGCAGGTTTTATATTCTTGTGTAAAAAATCAGCATAATATAGACAACAGATACTTAACACCACATACAAAATCTGAGCGGTCATTTTCCAAAACTCCTTCATAATACACCCTATTGGTAGTTAGCATACACTTTTTTCCTATGGGGATTCCACATGAGAGGTGTTGCTTCATATACCACTATATCGACACGCTCTAGATCAGACTTGAGCAAAATCGCGTTGACAAAATCTAATGCTTTGTCTCTACTATTTTCATTGCCCAATATCTGATTGGTGTTAGCATTTACTATTAGAAATTCTTTCATTCGTCATCTGCTCCATAACCAATTAACTCTACTCTATCACCATCTTGAGAATAGATAGATCGATCCGAATACCCACCCTGATAGTGACAACCGATATGATCAGAGTCTAAACATCTTTGGGCCGTCTCTACAGTCTTGTGTTTATGTTCACAACTGCCCCGAACACCGCCATCTGTAAAATAAAACATCTCTTTTTCTCCTTGTTTACTGATTTTACCACAATGCCACAGCTTTGTCAATAGCATGATCACAAAAATCTTGTTTTTAAAGAAGACGTATGTTCTCTCAGCGATTCATTTTGCACTGCCATCAGTATTGAAATAAGTGGCTAGTCTCTCTAATGCGTCACTAGATGCTGCTAAAATATCAGTCCATTTGATGATCTCCGTCAACAAGTCAGAATGCTCACCTATTCCAGCGGCTTTATTAAAATAAACGTCTAACGTAGCAATAGCCTCTGATTGCTTCGCCTCGAAATGCAGTCTAGTAGCAGTATACAGCTTATCTCCCATTTTAAATCTCCTTATAAATAGTTACTAATATATATTCTACCCGAATATAAACTTTCTTTTTCGATCTTGATTTTTCCTCGGATCGTCTGTATGATTATACAGAAAATACAAATTCTGTCAATGTCTCTTTCTAATCCCTGATTGTTCTTATAAGCAGTTGCCAATAATATATCCCACAATAAAACATAGGATCACGATAATTATTCTTATTAAGATATTCCTATATTTCACAAAAATCCTATCGTTGTTTTATCCTGTCCAACAGCTTTTGTCAACTCAAATTCTTCAAACCATTTTGTTTCGTGATTCCGTCCATTCCACCACGAACACTCATAAGTAATATGATTGTTATATTTAATATTAATACTAATAATAACCCCCATAACATCACCAGTTAGATTAACCGATGATCCAACACTGATAATTCCCAGATCGTCATTCTTTTTCATTTTTAACCCTTATTTAAAATAATAGTATTTTGCCCCACAAATCAATTTAAAACCCCTAACAACAAGAAATTCACCCACCCAGAGTCAATGGATAGTATACTTCCTCCCACCAAGTCATAAAGTTCAAAGGATGATCAGTTGTATTATTGATAATATTATTATCTTCTAATCTATCCAGATAGTCCTTATAGTAAGAGAATAAATCTCCCACATTGTCACTATTCATGTTCATCATAAGTATCAGTTTCTCCTAATCTGTAAAAAGCATTTGTTATTATTCTTTTCTGTTTACTTTCAGATAATTGTCCATTACCAATTCTGTGAGCATAACTCCAGCTATCAATTTGTCCAATATAAATATTTATAAGATCATTATTACAACCTACAATAGCGAGATTAATAGCATGGAATAAGTCTTCGTACCTTTTTATCTTTTCTTTATTTGTTGGATGTTTCATAGATATGTTCCTTAATTATTGATAGACCATCATCATACCACATATCGACTGCTTGTCAACTAGAATTTAGGGAAATCCGACATTTTTTCTGATAATCCATTTCATTATGTATTTATAGATACCGACTGATAAACCTTAGCAGTAGAAGGTTTTGTTTTAAAGAAAAAGGTTTGATACAATCGTCCTTCTTCAAAAGTATTAGAAAATCCATCCGCTCCACTGTGCGGCCTGCTGCCTCTGCATAATATTAATCTATTAAATACAGCCCCTAAAGAATCTATGAGACTCCAGTTGTCTTCTGAGGTCATCCAATCATAATTTTTTTCTTGATTTATATTGTTCCAAAGAGACAGGCCAGAATAAATTGGAGCATCTGGATTTAAGTATATTAATCCCACCCATCCGTTTTCTTCAACGGAGTTCCAAGTGTCTGTTACATGGTTGTGGACTCCTTGGCCCAATTTTTGTCCCGTTAAAGGTTTAATATGAAAGGTGCAGTTCCATTTACAACTCTTATTATTATTTCTTATTGAGTCTTCCCTACTTCCATGAGCCGGATAGCCTTGTCGCCAAAAGTCTAAATCAATTTCTTCGTCAACTATATCGTTCAGTCTATTTATTAAGGATTCAGAAGATTTAAATGGACATTCGTTCCATTCTTTGAACTTAGAAGCATACCAACTAGGTGATCCATACGGTAAATAATTATTAGTTTTTAATTCATTTAGAGCGTAGTCTCTTATTTTATGAGGCTCATTATAAAAATTTTCTACAAGAATAATATCTTTTTTCATATATAGTTCGATTCTTTCGATAGTAATAGATTTATTATATCGGGAAATCCGACATTTTTTCTAATTTTTTCGCAGGAACCACAAAAGCCCCATGTAGAGATTCAATTGGCCCCTCATAAGTTTTTGCTGGCAAGTCCTCGTCTTTAATCCACCCAACCACATAACACCTTTTCATATCCTTCGGCACCAAGCATAATACATAAATCCAATTTTCATGTCGTTCTCTTGGCCTCACAAGAAGTCTATAACTTAATGGATCAGAAGAATATCTCATTAAACTCCCCTTAACATCCACATTAGACAATCCTATAATATCCACCCCATCATCTCCCTTATAAGGATTATTATTAGCTATTTCCCTAGCCTCTTTATATCCCCCTGAAGATTTTGTTAAAACCACCGATGCTGCATAATTGGCTATTTGCCCCACTAATTGATCTTCGTATAGATACTGTTTTCTATTTTCATTTCTTCTAATTTGAGACTTTCCCCCAATTGCTGCTTTTTTAGCATTAGTTTCTAGTAACTCAAAATCTATTTGTGGAACATCAAAGATTATTACTTCGTTGTTAGAAATTTCTGTAGCATTATTTATCATATTTTTCCCCTTTTTCTTTATTACTTTTTTCTAGGTGATCCGACGACATTAATGGCTGAGTATTAGTATAGTGAAATGCTTTGGTAAAGTTTTCTTCAATAGTAAAGTCAAAACTTCCTATTCGTATAATGTGGTCAAGTTGCCACGCATCAGGATTGTAAATCTGTCCATGATTGTACCAACTCATAGTGTCGGTAAACTGACTTTCAATATGTTTTTTGAACCCATCAACAGTAGTTCCAAAATATTTCAAACACTGACTATCATTCCTATCTGTAATATTACCATTTGTTATTATCTTGAGGAGTATGTATTTAAATATACTTTTTATATTATGTACTCTTTTATATATTGGATCGTTATCATGTTTATTTTTTCGCCATTTTCGGTTTGTAGCCCTTTTTTCTTCTTTATGTTCTGAATACCATTTTTTTTGATATGGTTTCCTCTCACCCTTATGTTCTAAACGATATTCTTTAGTGGTTGTGCTTATTCTGTCCTTATGTTGTAAATAATATTTTTTATTGTATTCTCTTCGTTCTTCTTTTTCTTCTATATGTTCTAAACGATATTTTTTATTGTATTTTTTTTTGTATTCTCTTCGTTCTTCTTTATCTTTATGAGGCATTTGATTCTTTATTATTATAGGTTGATTATGATTTGATTAGATTCTGATTAGGAGATAATGGGTGGTTTTTTGTAATCAATAACTCTATTTAAAGTGTTTGATAATATGGTCAAGTTGGTTAATTGTATACTTTTATTTGAACTATTTTGACTAATATATTGGTCTAAAATACCACTCAAAAGGTTGATTTCTTTAACGGTCAATAAGACATTTTTATACATATATTAAGCTATTTATTACTATTATTACCAATACCATACATAACACTAAAGATACCTATTGACCCATTTTTTCCTAGATACTATAAGACCATTATTATCACTATTATTTTGCCCCTAGTATTCCTCATTCTTCCCTATAATCTATCACGGGGTCTTAAAATAAGGAGAAATTAAGTTAATATAATCAATATTCAGGTTCATAAAGTATTATTATTCAGGGGAATCAGGATGATCTAGAATTGTAGTATGGGAAATAGTGGGGTTATATATAAAATTATTTAAGTTTGGAACTAATATTTCTATTAGAATCATAGAACCTATAGTGATTAGTACCACAAATATGAGACTATTGATAGTATTTTGTTCTTTTTGAGGATTATTTATAGTCATGGTTAATTTATACCCAATATCCAATTTTTCACTCTGGTAAAGAAATTAGTGGGGGATTTATTTTTATCACAAACTTTCTTACATGATTTTTTACAAACCTTTTTATCTGCACCACTCTTTTTATCTTTGTTACAAGGGATTTTCTTGTTGCAAGCCATAATTATAAGTCTTTCTATAAAATAAATATAGGATTAAATATTCCCAAATCTATACTGGTCAATATGGGTAGTCTATCTTATATATTATACAGTGGGGAAAGTAATAAGTCAAGGGGTTTTTTAATAATAATTATTATGGTCAATCATTAGTATCCCCAATTATTAAATCATTTTCATATAAACTCTGAATCAAGGCTCTACTATACCAATTCATACCAGTATCAAATAGAACAACAGTATATTTACTACTAATATATAATGTACCAAACCCCACCCATAATAAAAGGGTCAAAAATAAACAGTCGGTGAATTTAAGGTGATGATGATTATTCATAAATATAATATTAATTATTCCCCATGTTAATTTCTTACCTGCACCATATAATTATAATGATGTTTCTATAAAGGTTGATCCCACTAATCCTACACTATTATATTCTATAAATAAAACTAATATGATTCCCAGTATTAGAAAAACTAATAGTACCGTATGAACTTTCATGTGGCCTCCTTGCCTAATATAATACTAAATTAAACTTCAAATCTCGCTGACTATCACCACAGAAACCAATCTTGGTAGATAGGGCAAGACAGTCTCCCACCTTTTAAACGGGCCTACTAAACTCGCTGACTATCACCAAGACTACCAATCCCGGTGGATTAGCAAAAACAAAAGGGTCTACCAAACTCGCTGACTATCACCAAGACCGCCTATCTGGGCGCATTAGGAAAAACAAAAGGGTCTACTAAATTCTCTGACTAATTGTTGACCATTTGGTCGGTTGCAACTAAATGGTACAGTAGCCTCCCCAATCATATGAGAAAACAGACGAAATATAGATTAATTCTCATACAATCGGGGCTTAGGGTCGTCGATCATCTCTTACTCTCCCATCAGTGGATCGGGTTCGTTCATTTCGAGAGTTCGTTCAAGGAGTTGGTATACCGCTGGATCAGATCGTCAGCGATAACCTCCTTTTCATTAAAATTAGGCCGCTGTGCCGGGTAAAAATCATTTTTCGACGGATTGCGAGGCTCATATAGGTTGCAGACAGAATCATCTACACTAGCCCATAAAGTTTTATTAATATCTAAATTAGTCGGGTCATTAAGGAATACAAAACGTGAAGACATGGCAATATTATAAAGATCATTAAAATTCTTCTGATGACTTCTAATAGCCTTTTCCAACTCATGTATTCTAATATTTAATTCAGTAAAATGATCTAAATTATTTACCCAAGACCCAGATAATATTTCCCCATTCATAGACCCATCCTCCTTAGAGATTCTTGATCTTCTAACATAACTTGTTTGGCTACCTTCATTTGTTTCCCAAACTCAGGATCAACATCAACAGTTGGTTTAACCTCTATTACCAAAACATGTTGGGATATATCATTACCATCTTTATTATGCAGGTTAATAAGTTCTTGAATAGACTTTAATAAACTCTGACCATCCAAATTAGTAGACAGGGGAATTGTAATCATAAATTATAATCAGGATATATATGAATAAGAGTATCCTCCCCATTAGTTATTTTATAATCTTTTAATTGCCAGAAGGATTTATAATCCCCCATAATATTTTTTATATTGATACTAGAAGCTAATTCTTCCATATAGTCCCTTATATCTTCCTGACTACTATCTCCTGCATCAATAGATATTGTAATGGTTGTCATGTGTAAAAACAAGGGGGGACTTACGTCTTTTTATCATTTTTTATAGTTTTACATCCTATTTTATATTTAGGATTATAAGGACAATTCTCACACTGACCACCACAACACTCACCTAACTCCTTGAGATATTGAGAAGTAAATATAATATAATTATCATCCTTATTATAATCCCCCTTAAATTTATCCATATTGTGTCCAAAGTCGCTCTCTTACAACATCCTTGAACTTCTTCCCAGCGGGCGTTAGCGAAACCATCCCATCAACAAAGAAGACGCAGCCTTCGTGAGAGTCTACCTGATCATATCTATCTCCACCCTCTTCATCATAGAACCCCAGACTTAGGGTTAGGTTGGTATTTATTCCGAATTTCCCAACCAAATCTTCTACAGATTTTTTAATACTATCGGGTAATTCATCGAACTCAAATGCCCTAGATACCTCACCCCAATCCTCAAATTCCTCATCGCCTTCGACAAGGTCTACTTCTTTTGGACAAATCTTTTTAAGATCATTATAACCAATAACCCAACCAGAGCAAGGACTAGCACCCATTCCCATAATCATTCCCCTTTAATTTAATTATTAGACCAATTTATTATACAACTATCATTCCCCATCATATACAATCTCAATATATCTCCCACCATCTTTATCAATACACAAGAGTTCTGGGTCAACCTCATCCTGATCATAATCCCTTACAATAACTTCCATACCCTTAGGAATACTAACAACATCCAGAAGACCACCACTCAAAGTAAAAACAGCACTATTAGACATATCTAAACCTTTCCTTTGCATAATAAATTTTTATCCACAATCCCAATATACCATACTCATCGACACTTGTCAAGACCCACTTTAATTTATTTTGTGGGGCCAACTTGTAAGATTGAGTCACAAGTTCGATCTGAAGAGGGCCACGAATCTCGCTGACTATCATCAAGGCCAGCAATCTTGATAGATAAGGAAATACAATATGTCATGTTGGTAAGTCCTAAAGGTGGTTTTGTGTAGCAGGAAGATCACATTCAGGAACAGCCGAATGGACACGGCCTCCGACCATAATTAGGGATATAAATATGATCATCAATCCCAGCAGCTACCATTTTATCTACTAAACTAAATACCACCCGCCTATTGGCCTTTCCATACATATCACAGACCGTAGAACATTCTATTGCATTTAATAGAATCTCTTTACTCGATTCTGTTAGGTGCGGTGGGAGCCTTCTTGTATCTTTTATAAGATTATATAGACTCTCCGCCTCCTGATCGACATCCCTCTCTATCGACTCGCTGATATTTTCTCCCATCGAGAGTCGATCCAACAGTATGTCCATCTCTTTAGCTGACAGTCTCTTTCCAAGATCATTCATTTAATAATTCCTTAAAATAAAAGGGTCTACGAATCTCGCTGACTATCACCAAGCCCACCAATCCGGGGGGATTAGCAATAACAAAAGGGGCCTCTGAAAAATCCTGACTATGGTTAAAATTTGTGGCCGGGTAGAGTGGCCTGTTATGAGACTTGATCTCGATATGTTAAGATGGGTAAGATTAGATATTTAATTTTGTAAGATTTAGACTTACGACCGATCCCCTTTCCATAAGTCATTTTAGAAATCTTCCTAAACCCATACACACCAACAACTTCCATTACTAGTATATCGACACTTAGAGCAAATGTCAAGAGCCTAAGTCTGAAGAAATTGAGATAATTTTCATAAGTCCTTATCCCACAACAACTTACAAAAATTTTGCCCCCGCCCGAAAATCGTAAGTCCTTTGGTGGTAAGGGTTTACGACTCTCGGTTTTGTGAAATTAAGCGGGAGTGACGGGACTCGAACCCGCAACCTTCGGCGTGACAAGCCGACGCTCTAACCAGTTGAGCTACACCCCCTCGAATTAGCTAGCCAGTGCTAGTGCAGTATCAAAAGCTCTTTTGTTACTGTTAGCATTCAGCCCGAACCACAACGAGTCCAGTCTGTTATTAGCACTTCGACCCTTCTCATAATTGAGGTACTCATTAACCCCATTATAAGCGGCCCACCATGTACCATTAACACCCGCCATCGTTTGCTTTGGCCCCTCGACCCTTGATAGTATATCATTCATGATATTCTTTGTTCTGGTTTTAATCTCAGAACTCGGAGTAGACAATTCAATGTCCAGAATGATCTTAACATACTTAAGAAGGTCAGCACTATTGAACATCTTGCTTGCAAGATATTTGTACTGTTCCGCAGTTGCCTCGAACTCGGCGTTTATGTTATTCATAATGCCTCGTATATCTTCGAGCTTTTGAGCACTCGACTTTGTATGTCGAACACGCAACAGCTTAGATTCCTTGCAACTATGGGCCATCGCCATCGTGTTTGCACATACCACCCTGATCGGGGTATACCCGACCCTAATCGCGGTCGTACCATCGTGAGAATTTGACAAGAGTACAAACTTTGCAATCTCGTCACCCTTCACGATCTCGGACTTTTCACGATTTAACTCGGCCAACACCCATACCTTGCAACCCTCGTTCAAACTACCGGCAGTATGCAACGATACTTCGCCGGAGTCGATAAAAGGCTGAAACCAGTCAAATGCCGAAGCATTTTGGAGCGGGCTATACCGTGGGCCAACAACACCCAGAATAGACCCGTCCGTCTCACGATACGTCGCCTTTGCTGGAACTGGTTGACCTTCGGCGGTGAACAGGTCTTTCAACCCTACAGTCCAATCGAGACCAGCAGCGACAATCGCTTCCGACACAGTCGGTGCTTCCTCCAACTTTACCCCAAGCCCGTGCCAAGGGGTCTCTCGAACAAAAAACATCGTCTCTACTGCATGACTCATAGCATCATCCCTTTCAAAAAGTGTTTACCGTCATTCGTTCCCATAACATGATTCTACCATATCATCGACTTAATGCAAGCCCTAGTTTAGAAATTTTTCGGAATAATTTCCCGTGCCAAATAACAATAATTCTTTTAGAAAAAATAAAAATATTTTAAGAGTCGTAAGTCGTTGGTACTAAAGAACTTACAAATTTCGGGGCCCCGCCCGTTTGTCCTAAGTGTTTAAGCACAAAGGACTTAGGGCCACCACTATTTATTCATCTTCAAAATCATCATCATCATCATCACCCATAACTTCCATAAAATTTTCCAAGCTAAAATAATGTTGTGGTACAAAGAACATAACATTTTCCGATTTTTCTATATTATCATTTTCCCATAACCATTTTACTACATCAGACATTGGCGGAGCTTCGTTTCTAGCTACCTTTACTGGATCAAGATACCTAAAACCTCTTTCATCTACAACTATACCATCATCTAATTCGTCATTTTTATTTGCTTGGTCTAATGCAGTACAAACTGCATGTTGGGGATTATCTGCCTGAACTATAACTTCCAATGTTCCACAAGTAACATAGTATTTTCCCATTACAAAGTTCCTTTATTTAATAACTTCCTTCTGTCTACAATAATCTGACATAAAGCATCATTCAGCCGTTCAATATCTGTAATCTTCCCCTTGACAGAAAACCCCTCAATACAAGTAAGTATATCTTCCTGTATACTTTCAGACGTTTCAATACTATAATTCATAGACACTCTTTCTTTTAGTGGTTCAAAAATAAAACATTCGCCAAGCCCTTAACACACAAATTACATGGTATCGAATCTTTTGTCCCGGTGCAAGTTACCCCACCCTCCTCTCGACCCCGTCGCATTTCTGGGCAGGTAACATATTTGTCACCGTCAATTATGGCCAGCTTAGGAAGAGCTTTTTTCCATTCCACGGCTTTTTTGCCGCGAGGCTTTTTGGGACTATAAACTTTTAAGGTATCACACCATGCGAATAGAGTATACCCCGCTTTTATAGCTTGCTCTTTATGCTCTTTATTGTGGATACTAGCATACAGTACAATATACTTTCCTAGCATATCAACAACACGGCTATCATAAACATGAGAATACATCCACATATGAGGTAATGCGATACCGTCGGCTAGAATACTTTCACAAGCCTTTACAATATTGCCGATATATTCCAAGTCTAGTTGCCCGTTTTTCAGCAGGTCGCCACGTTCGTGCCAGCGTAATGATCTTTTTTCTTCGATAGTGGTAAGAATCAAACTTCGGATTTTGCCCGCTTCGGTGATCATATTTCGCAAGCCCACCGCTCGCGAAGCCTTAAAAATTCGCTCGGTACCCTCAGCATAACAATCTATGCCTAGAAAATCGCACGTTGGCGGGCAGCTATCACCAACCGCTCTGCTAACAACTCTACAACCCGTTCCGAGTTTATCATTTCCCTTACTTGACTGCATTAGATTTTCTCCCTTTGTGTCTGATTATTGTATACGATATAAATCGACTTGTCAAGAGGAAATCTTTAGGAAAAAATAATATGATGCAAAGTCTTACCCCATAAGAACTTGCAACTTCCGGGCGGGGGCCCGCTCGCCCTAAGTGCTTACGCACAGAGGGTTTGCGAGGCAGGGAGTATCAAGATACTTTGTGGAAAATTCCTCCGAACGGGACTTTTTTACAATCTACTGTTCGTTCCGCATAGAAATTTCTCAACGTACCGTCTTTCATAACACATTTGATAAGGTGCTCTGTTCTCTTGAAAGCAACATCCTTAGATCGATAATAACTTTTCTTATCAAGTCGAGCAATTTGTTCTTGCGTCAACTTACTTACTCCAACAACTTTAGCCAGATACCTTTCGGGTTGTCCAGCAGCAGGTTGGAGATAAACAAAATTCACAACATCACCGGGATGGGCTTCCTTCAGAGGAATATAAGTCCCATTCAGATACATAGCGACCAACCCACCAATAAGGCCAGAGGTCAAACTAAAAACACCAACAACATAAGCCAATTCCATACTACTCATAAAAACTCTCCCTTTGAACAATCGAACAACTTAGAACACTACGACATTTTACCACAAAAAAACACTTTGTCAATAACCCCGGCAAGACTTGAACTTGCAACCCACAACTTAGAAGGTTGTTGCTCTATCCATTTGAGCTACGGGATCATACATAGCTCTCTCTCATAAATAATTTATTACCATTTGATACTACTCTTTGTACTCTTAACATTTCATAATTATCGCTATCTCCCTCGATCTTCCAATACGGCGTTACCTTCGGATCATATGTGATCCTTGGCAATCCCTCCACTGTAATAGGCTCATATGCAAAAGTCATATCTTCGACTTTAACATTGTCACACTCGACCCAACCACACACGTCACGCACCTGTTCAGCATATACCTTGTATGCTTTCTTCTTATTGCTTTTTAGCACACAGTTAAACAAAAAGAGTTGAACCTCGATAGGCCAGTAATACGACACTCCGCATTCCGACCGAATCTGCCAATGCTTGTAATGTTTACCAGCACCGAGGTGAAATCTTACTTTATACATTTTGGGCCTTTACTTTCCTTCTGTGTAGTTCCGTCGAACAGTAACATATCTCATCTGAATAGTACCCACAATTGGGGTGGTCAACCCACACGGCCAATACCTCTTTACAATCTTTGATGGTATATTCCAATTCAGCCTGAGTCATTCGTTTGACCTTCTTCATGTAGGCCGAGTGATCCATAAATTTTGTTGGGAACATTCTTTCTCCTCTTTCTCTTTCCATCGTTATACCATACCTATTATCGGTTGTCAATAGGCTCTAGCATGAATTATTGTGAAAATCTTTTGTACAAAGTTTGGCACAGTATTTGCACAGCGAGTTCGCCCTAAGTCGTTGGTATCAAAGAACTTACAACTTCCGGGCGGGCGAAAGCTTTTCGTAAGTCCTTACGTGGTAAGGGTTTAAGATCTAGTATGTTCGGGGGGATTCTCGCTGACTATAACCAATTTAGCCAATCCCCGTGGATTTGGTGAGACTAAACGGCCCCGCATTCTCGCTGACTATAGCCAATTTAGCCAATCCCCGTGGATTTGGTGAGACTAAACGGCCCCGCATTCTCGCTGACTATAGCCAATTTAGCCAATCCCCGTGGATTTGGTGAGACTAAACGGTATCCGGCTGTTGTATTGTTACCAGCGAACCATTTACGATCCGGTTCTATAATCAGTATCTAGGGAAATTTCTCCCTGCTCGAAAGCATCAATACTGGAACTGCCCACGGCACTGGTCCTTAGAGATTTTTTAATCTCGTCGCCCTGCTTCCCTCTCGCAGTTACTGGCCTATGTATGTATTATATCGTCTCTTCTGTTCTTTTGCAATAGGGAAAAAGAAATTTATTAAAATATTTTTTTGGCACAGTATTTGCTCTGGGTGTTTGCTCTAAGTCGTTGCTATCAAAGGACTTACAACTTTCGGGCGGGCCCCCGCTCGCCCTAAGTTCTTACGATCAAAGGGTTTACGGAGAGAAGAAAGAGGAGCGTAGTTTCATTAGAACTTTTTTGTAAAATCTGAACTTATTCCCATTATCTTTTGAACATCACTATCGTTGAGAATTTCTTCGTCCAACATAAAATCCAGATCATCAAAAAACATTTCCAAATCTGGCTCTTCTCCATTTGTAATATCACTACAAAAATTATATAACATAAAATACGCTGTTGCTTGTACCCAAGATTCAACAATATCAGAATGAAGCTCAATAGTATCACGCTTGTTGTATACGTATTCAATCGCTGCGCACTTGGTGTTATCATCCATATCTCGCCATACTGGAATGTTGTCATTATAGTTATTTAATTCGTCGGTCAAATATTCCTTATCATGACTTTTCCAGTCTTTATAGGCTTCATACGTCGATTCAATCATGGCAACAGCAACTTTATGCTGAGTCGTATATACCATCGGTGGCTCACCAAGGAGTTGGATTGCTCTTGACATTTTCTTTCCACGTGTAATCCACCCCTTTTTCTCCAGAGCTTTTAGGTGGCATATCACTCCATTGAGTGAATGAATTTGGAAAGCATCACCGATTTCCCTGATGGTCGGACCATATCCGCGAGACTGAATCTTCTCTCGAATGAATTCGTAGATAGCAGTTTGTCGTTCGGTGAGCGGTTTCATTTTTTTTCCTTTTTTCTTTTCCTCTGTGTGCGGTGTCCGGCTGTTAATTCAGCGATCTTACCTGATTAGTGATAAGACACGGGTGTAGCGCCGTGGCGTTAATTCGCTCCACCACCCGTATTCGGGATGGTACCGGAATATATGTATTATATCATCTCTTCTGTTCTTTTGCAATTAGGTATCGGTATTCATACTTCCTCTTCCTCCTGCATTCCTACTAACATGGTTTCCCAAGTCTGAGCGTCGATTCCCGTCATCAGAATTTCACGCTCATCAGCATTGAGATAAGGGAAACAATTTTGAATGAACTCTCCGTTGACCCAACGCTGGGCATCCTCAAGTTTAGTGACTATTTTGAATTTACTACCGCTAGTGGACAGCCCACTAAACTCGATCATGTCCACTGCGGTAATCGTCCGAGTTGTACGATCCGACAAAGCATATGGCGTATTGAACACGTTTTTCTCTCCCTGTGGTGTGATTTCTTCTTCTCTACGTATTATATCGTCTCTTCTATTCTTTTGCAATAGCTAAAAAGAAATTTATTAAAATATTTTTTTGGCACACCATTTGCACTGGGTATTCGCTCTAAGTCGTTGGTATCAAACAACTTACAACTTCCGGGCGGGGGCCCGCTTGCCCTAAGTTCCTATGACCAAAGGAGTTAGGGGCGGGAGTATAAATGATGCACACTCTAAACTCTGAGGAGTCAAAGATAGCAATGCCCCCCCACGATCTACTACGATCCCCTCCTCAAAAGGGGTACCATCTTTCACAAACCATTCAAAGTCTTTTTGAAATATCGAACACAAGCTATAGTTATTGATTCTCTTTTTTGTAGTGCTGGTTTTATAACCTCCCGAAAATAATACCGAATGATCCGGGTGCATGATGACCACAAATGTATCATAGAGTTTTACTCCCACAGTTACCGTACCATCCACAGCCACAATTTTGTAGAGGGTAGTATTGGCCGACACTCTCTTGGATACTTTGTTTCGAGTTTTCTCAATCGCTGCTATTGCTGCTTCGTATGTTTCTAGTTTCATTTTCTTTTTCTCTTTTCTTTTTCTTTAATTACAACTCTTTAGACTCAGGACAATAAAGCAAGACCCGTTCCCTCATTGATTTTGCCCTCTCGGACAACCCCCGCACATTCGCAGGCCAATAGGTAGGCATTGTGTTCTCTTGCAACATCGTTCCTAGTTTCTATTACCTCTTGCTGCCAATCTTTAACGCTTTGAGACGTTACTATTGGGATTCCGACGCTTCGCACAAGAGCCGCAGCACTGGCAGCTTTGCGAGCCTCTACGAGATTCAGAACACTACTCGCCCATTTTTTCTCCGCCGCTATCCAATTTTTCTTCATGTCTTTTAGCACACTTTCCAACTGAGCCTCACAAATCTCGAATTCGTTTTGTGCATATTCTAGTGCTTTCATTGCTCTCTCTTTTTCTCTGACCGCTTTTTGTAGATCGTACATTTTCTTTTCCTTTTCCTTTTCTTGTTTTCTTCTTCTCCATGTATTATATCGACACTTCTAATCTTTTGCAATAGCTAAAAAAGAAATTTCTCGGAATAATTTCTCATGCCAAAACAAAATAAATCTTTTGTACAAAGTTTGGCACAGTATTTGCACGGGGCATTCGCTCTAAGTCGTTGCTGCCAAAGAACTTACAACTTCCGGGCGGGCCCCCGCTTGCCCTAAGTTCTTACGACCAAAGGGTTTACGGGTGGTAGTATAATAAATCAATACTTATAATGATAACTGTCTGTTTCTGAATTATAATCACACAAGTTATCACCTACCAGATATTCAGGACATTCCATTTCAACATTACGATAGAGACTATCTTCCATCTCATAAAGATTTTCAATATTATCAATATCCAATCTTATCCTCCTTATAAATAACATACAAGAGAGTACCAGTAACACCAATACCAAACGCCCCAATTAAAGACGTTACAAAAACAATACCTAGATATACTTCCATCATCATACTATTTCCCCTAAAATATGGTCGGAAAACTGGCCCAAAAAACTTCTATATCGTTGAAAGTCAACAGTTCCATATATTGACTATCATTATCATTCCACACCTTAACAGGCCCACTTAACTTTTCTTGATCAAGTTCTTGTAACCTATCGAGCAATTCTTTATAAGTCATTATGCCAATTCTCCTAGCATCTTATTGATCGCACCAACATCAATTCTACGGTCGATCCAAGAAACACCGTCAGGAGTTGTGTTCTTGATAAGCCCGTTCGGTAATCCGCAGTGCCATGAGGGCTGTAGATGATACTCCCTCTCAAGAGCATATAAAAAATATGTATAATCTCGTGTTTTTTTGGCAATGTTATAGTACCTCTCATCATTCACTATCCAGAGGGAAACATTCCAAGTCTCATAATTTTTCCAACCATTATAGCTCTCAACCTGTACTAGCTCATCTTTTGTCATCATAATTTCTCCTTGTTTCCGTTATACCTTAAATTATTTTCTTGTCAATACCCTATTCAGCAAACAACGACATATTTCCTTCAGGAATAATAGTCATGCCATATTCATCTTTCTCCTCAATAGCTTCGTATTGAAGCTTATATGATTCCATTCGTTCCTTGCTTCCGGGACGACCAGCTTTTACAAAGGCCAAGTCTGCTGCTGGGTTTACCAGTTGCTTTTTACTCGTCTTTTTGGTAGGTGGAGACAATAAAGAAATTCGGTTAAACTTCCAAACTTTTTCACACTCGACCCAACCACCATCGACTGATTTTTTAAGGGTGGGAATAGCGATCCCTAGAAAACATTTGCGAGCCAATCGTTTCGCTTTTCTTACCATCTTGTTCATCTTTTTTCTCTTTTCTTTTCTCTAAAGATTATATCGACCATCCTATGATTTTGCAATAGGAAAAAAAGAAATTCGGGAAATAATTTACCATGCCAAATAAAATAATTCTTTTGAGAAAGTTTGGCACAGTATTTGCACAGGACGCTTGCTCTAAGTCGTTGCTACCAAACAACTTACAACTTTCGGGCGGGCGAAAGCTTTTCGTAACTCCTTACGGGGTAAGGGTTTAAGATCTAGTATGTTGTGGGGGGGTGATTCTCGCTGACTATAGCCAATTTAGTCAATCTCCGTGGATTTGGTGAGACTATAAGCATACCTGGGTAATGGCATACCCTCATAGGGGGGTAGCGTTTGTACACTATCCCCCCACAGGTACTAGGCGAAATCCTCTTCGCCGCACAGACTCTCATGATCATCCCATTCGCCATCATCCCATCCGGGCATATAGTCAGACTCATCTTCGTCAACCTCGTCAGCATCATATGCTCCGTCATCATAGCCGGGCATATAGTCCGACTCATCAGAGATGGGGAAAGCAGGAGGACAAAAAGGATCGTCTGCACACTCATAATCGTCGTTTTCGTAATGTGACATGTTTTTCTCTCCGTTGTGGTGATTTCTTCTTCTCTAAGCATTATATCGACCATTCTATTCTTTTGCAATAGGAAAAAAGAAATTTATCGGAATAATTTCTCATGCCAAATAAAAATAATTCTTTTGTACAAAGTTTGGCACGGTATTTGCTCTGGGCGTTTGCTCTAAGTCGTTGGTATCAAACAACTTACAACTTTCGGGCGGGCCCCTGCTTGCTCTAAGTTCTTACGCTGTAAGGGTTTACTTCCCCCAATCAGCTTCGCAATTAAGAGGGTAGTCCTCCTCTTGTAGTCCGTCCATACAGATCGCTTCCATTTCGCTCAAATACATCACGTCCCAATCGACATAGAGATGGTCTTGAGGCAGACCGACCCAATGCCAGTATTCCAGAAGATTTTCCTTGCTTTGATCTCCCAGCATAATGCTGGTGAAGACCGGATGAAAAGGGCGACAGACAATGCTATCGACATCGACCATCTTGATTCCATCCCATTTTTGAGAACTCAGAAGCAACTGGCTTCCGAACGTGCCGTGGCACACAACCTGCTCTTTCTCGCCCTCAATCGTGACCATCATTCTTTCCAACATGTGGAAGAAACCCACATCACCGAACTTTTTTGCAAGACCGTCGTTGTTCTTTGTCATCTTTTTTCTCTTTTCTTATTTTCGTTTTCTTCTCTTGTTACTCTCTAAGCACTATATCGTCCATTCTCAGCTTTTGCAATAGCTAAAAAGAAATTTATCGGAATAATTTCTCATGCCAAAACAAAATAAATCTTTTGTACAAAGTTTGGCACACCATTTGCTCTGGACGCTTGCTCTAAGTCGTTGGTATCAAAGAACTTACAGCTTGCGGGGGCCCGCCCCAAAATCGTAAGTCCTTACGCTGTAAGGGTTTAAGATCTAGTGTCTCAGGGGGGTAGCGTTTGTACACTATCCCCCCACAAGAGTGTCCCCCTCATACAGGGGGTAGTGTTTGTGCTCAATCACGAAAAGCCTGATCAATCGCGTCGATATAGTTGTAATAGTCTTGATCCGACTCACCATCAACAATACTCTCAAAGCTAGGATGATAAGGCCGACATCTGATTTTATCAATATCAACCATTTTGATACCATACCAATCGGATGAACTTAACATTAGTTGATCGTTAAATGTACCATGACATACAACTTCTTGCACAACACCATCAACATTAACCATCATCTTTTCCATCATGTGGAAGAAACCCCGGTCACCCATCTTTTTTGCAATACCATCATTCATAATCATTCTCCTTATTTTGATAACCTGCGACATACCTGTTTGAATATTTGTTTTTCCTTACCGATAAACTCTACCACTTCTTCCAGAGTCTTAAAATCCCAATCCCAATCGATATGATTGGAAGTTACTCTCCACCTAAGATTCTCCGCTTTGAGGTGAGGATCATTTCCCGCAAGTCTGGGAACGAGAGAATACCCTCTGTATTTAAGTTCCATTTCGATGCTATCTTTATCCATATCCATTTTCTTTTCCTTTTTTCTTTTTCTTCTTTTCTTCTTCTCTAAGTATTATATCGACTATTCTAACCCTTTGCAATAGCTAAAAAAGAAATTTCTCGGAATAATTTCTCATGCCAAAACAAAATAAATCTTTTACACAAAGTTTGGCACGGTATTTGCACTGGTCATTCGCCCTAAGTCGTTGCTACCAAACAACTTACAACTTTCGGGCGGGCCCCCGCTTGTCGTAAGTCCTTACGCTGTAAGGGTTTAAGACCTAGTATCTCAGGGGGGTAGCATTTGTACACTATCCCCCCGTAGGTAGCATATCTAATCTTTTGCAAAACTAGAGATGTTACCATTGGTATCATGGTGAATATTAACACCATTAACCCACACGCTATCACTACTCATCGGTATCTTATTATTTTTCATACTAACAAAATACCATACGATAGCATAACACGGAAGGAAAACTATACAACCGAGCAACCAAACAATCGCCAGATACCCAACAACTTCAAACATATTCATATACATACCTTTTTTCTATTGATACTAAACTCAAGACTCTATTACAACTTTAACACTGTGGGGCTTGCTCCGAGCTTCGATACAAATGGGGCAGAGGCATTTTTGATAGGTTATCTTTTTGTTCATACCTATACGGGTGGCCTCTTCCATTAGGGCTTGGGCTTTCTCATAATTCGATACTTTTCTTCGATTTTTCATTTTATTCATTTCTTTTTAGAGTTGATACTTTTAACAATTGCAATGGTATACGGGAGGGACATTGTAAACTTTCTAGTAGTTGATGGAAAACATTCGGTCTATTTCTTGCTCGATCAGGCTGATCAAGGCTACGGTGGGCGGGTGGCCCCATCCGCCGATAAGAATAGGGAAAACTTTAAGAGTACCGTTATCATCAGTGACTGGCCCGTTCTCATCTACTACACAGTAGTAGGGAGCGATCTCGTAATACCTTTTCACGAGACCATCGTCATACGAAAATGACTCTTCATTGCTATCATGGGAGTCGTCATAGACTCCGAAAGATATAATCATTCCAACGACTCCGGTAAGACCCTGTTCGTCCTCAATAAACCCGGTCGTCATCTTATAGTGGTTCTGATTAAAATTTGATAGTGTCATGGTCATAGTCTTTCTCTTTCTTTTAGTTGTTTTCTTCTTCTCTATGTATTATATCGTCCGTTCTATGTTTTTGCAATAGGGAAAAAAGAAATTTCTCGGAATAATTTTTCATGCCAAAACAAAATAAATATTTTGTACAAAGTTTGGCACACCATTTGCACATGGCACTTGCCGTAAGTCGTTGGTATCAAACAACTTACAACTTTCGGGCGGGCCCCCGCTTGCCGTAAGTTCTTACGCTGTAAGGGTTTAAGTTCTAGTCCGTTGGGGGGGTAATGGTATACCCTCATAGGGGGGTAGCGTTTGTACACTATCCCCCCACAAGGAGTAGTTATCACGCCCGCTCATTAACATCTACGAATGTATCATATACTTCTTCGTCCTCATGTTCGGTGAGCGTATCCATATCAAAATTTTCAAAGGATGATAGGTTTTCTTTAATCTTTCTGCTGTTGATAATATCTTCAAGGGCGAGTAGAACATCTTCAAAATGATTCATATCCATTTTCTTTTTCTTTCTTTTTTTTTACTTTTTTCAAGAGGCGTGAATGAATACTTTTTCGCTTACCGCACCTGTCACTGTTACAATCCAATTCTTTCCGCTACCGTCTTCACGCATGATAGCGTTGATGATACCCATGTGAACACGGCCTCTTGTATCAATCACGCTATTATACTTACCGTTTCGCATAGCAGTGAAAATCTTATCAAGGTTATTTGTTACATTTTTCGAATTCGTCGCAAGCATTTTCTTTTTCTCTTTTCTTTAGTTATTAACTCGACGATAATCTCTTACAGCATCACAAGGCTCATCTTTTCCAGTATAGTGATCCGCACGTTCAATAACGCGGAATCCTTCAGCCTGATCAAGGTAGACGGACTTGTAAACAGACTTTTCGCAAATGGTTTCTGTACCTCTTAGGAAAGAGCCTTTCCATTCTGTTTGAATGAGCAATCGCGTACCGAGACTTTCGCCAATACGATGAAGATTGCGATCTACTCCAACTACAGCACCCTCGATCCTCTTACCTTTATAGTTCACAACTACTTCGCAATTTAGATAACTCTTTTTCTTCATCATCGTCTTTCTCATTTCTTTCTTTTCTTTTTCTTCTTTTCTTCTTCTCTGTGTATTATATCGTCATCTCTAGGCTTTTGCAATAGGGAAAAAGAAATTTCTCGGAATAATTTCTCATGCCAAAACAAAATAAATCTTTTACACAAAGTTTGGCACGGTATTTGCACAGGGCACTCGCTCTAAGTCGTTGGTATCAAAGGACTTACAACTTTCGGGCGGGCGAAAGCTTGTCGTAAGTTCTTACGCTGTAAGGGTTTAAGTTCTAGTACGTTGGGGGGGTAATGGTATACCCTCATAGGGGGGTAGCGTTTGTACACTATCCCCCAGAAGATACTATCTGACCCGCAGATCATGTAACAATCAATCTTCGCAAGAAGATATTGTCCACTCATCTCCGTTGGAATCTTTCCAGACTTCCGGCATCTTCGGTGCCTCTCCAATACAACCATGAAAAGTGTATCCACCTTTTTGGATCATATTGTCAAGACGGCCAAGCACTTGAATGACAAGGTAAAACAATACATTGCCGACACCGATTAAAACTAGTGCGGAGATCGCAATGTAACCAACTATCACAAAAATATTCATCTTAAAATCCTTCTTCTTTCTTTTCTTTTTCTTCTTTTCTTCTTCTCTACGTATTATATCGACACTTCTAGGCTTTTGCAATAGCTAAAAAGAAATTTCTCGGAATAATTTCTCATGCCAAAACAAAATAAATCTTTTGTACAAAGTTTGGCACAACATTTGCTCTGAGCACTTGCTCTAAGTCGTTGGTATCAAACAACTTACAACTTTCGGGCGGGCGAAAGCTTGTCGTAAGTTCTTACGCTGTAAGGGTTTAAGTTCTAGTCCGTTGGGGGGGTAATGGTATCCCCTCATAGGGGGGTAGCGTTTGTACACTATCCCCCCCCCGCAAGGAGTAGTTATCACGCCCGCTCATTAACGTCTACGAATGTATCATATACTTCTTCGTTATTATCCCATTCGCCATCATCATAGCCCGGTATATAGTCGGACTCGGACTCATCCTGATCTAATAGAAAAGCATCCATATCAAAATGTTCAAAGAATGATAGGTTTTCTTTTTCTTTTCTGTTGTCAATGATAGTTGTCAACGCTAGAGGAACATCGTCAAAGTTATTCATACTGTTTTCCTTTTTCCATGAAAGTCTAAAATCGTTTGATGAGCTAAACCTTTCACAACGCAATCTTCTTCGATAGTTCGCAACCCTCCGTTTTTCCAATGGGTTGAACTCACAATCAAGTAGGATCCGAAAGAGCCATGACAGAACACTGGCGTCTCGATTCCTTCCACTACCGCTACCATCTTTTCTTCCATATGAAAGAAACCTTTTCCTAGAAATACTTTTGATAGACCGTTGTTTTTTTTCATAATGCTTTTCTCTTTTCTTTCTTTACTAGACTCATCTTGTTTCATAATCGTATTGTTCCCAAGCCTCTGGAAGATAATATTCTTCAACGTGTTCTTCAAAGTATTCGCTGAGTTCGTAGGCTTCAATCGCTTCAGGCGAGTTGAACTCAAAACGATCATTGTTGAACTCGTCAACATGTTCAGCAAAGGTGAAGTCGTTCTTGTAGGCTTCAACCGCTTGATTCCATACTTGCTCACAAGTCTGGCAATCTGTTCCGTACGTCTTTTTGATCTTTTCGATATTCATTGTTTTTCTCTTTTCTTTCTTTTCTTTTTCTTCTTTTCTTCTTCTCTACGTATTATATCGACATCATTCGCTTTGTCCAATAGGAAATATAAAAATGTTTTTGCTTTGACGTAACCTGTTGGGTAGCAAGGCTTTACGTCTCAAAAAATCTTTTTTTTTGTGCTCAAAAATGTTGAGAAGTTGTCGATATATAGAATGCAATCGAGTTGCGTTTACGATACCCCACCTACGATATAGCTATCCCCCCAATAGAGGTCCCCCCCAATAAGGTATCAGTAGAATGCGAAATAAAATTTTTTTTTGTAGAAAGTTTGGCACGATATTTGCACAGGGCACTTGCTCTAAGTCGTTGGTACCAAAGAACTTACAACTTTCGGGCGGGCGAAAGCTTGTCGTAACTCCTTACAGCGTAAGAACTTATATTCGGGTCTCAACATACGGGTCGGGTCTACTATGGTATTGGCTATCCCTCCAATAGAAGGGGCTCCGCAAGAGGGGCTCCAATATAAGACCCCTCTATGGTATTGGCTACCCCCCCAATAGAAGGTCCCCCGCAAGAGAGGGGGTTTTTTTGTTTGCCAAAGGACTCCCGAGTTTTTGCGATAAAGTCGGGGGTGGTCCATAAACGATACGAACCCTAAAAAATAATTGGCCAGTTTAATATTTAATTAGCCACTTTAATAATTATTTCCATAAAAATATACAGGAACCCCAACTGGAACCCTCTGTCTATGAAAAAGCCCCACCCCCCTATAAGCTGGCACTATTCCAACCATTGGAACAACCTGAATCAATGGAGCAACAGGATAATAATAAGATATCGTATGATTAACCATCGGCACATAAACAATAGTTTGAGGAACCATAACTACCATATTAGTTTGAACAACATATCCCCTCTCAACCATTATAAAAGTTGGATCATTTGCCCCACAAACATTTAATCCCCCAACCATTACTAATATAAATACTAAAACCCCCACATATAATCTTCTTTTCTGCATAATAATCTCCTTTATATTACAAGTTTAAATATTCCGCTCAAGTGAAGTGTGATAAAAGATAGGGATATTATCTTTAGAAATAATAAAATCGGCAAAATTATCAATTATTTTAGAAAGATCAGAATAATCTGCTTGCTTCTCTATATTCTGTCCATTATAGACAGACATATTTATACCCAGAGAATCTATAGTCTTTTGTACAAGTCTCAATTTTTGATCAATAGTATATCCCATATTATGAATATCTTCATACATAAGAATCTCTCTCTTACTATTAGAGCTAGCTCTTTTCCACTCATTAATATATCCACATATGTCTTGATAAAACGCCCTATACTCTACCTCATTCCATGAAACCTTAGCTGGCGTAGATCCATCTTGTTGATCTCTTCTTAAACTTTTTTTAGTCCATTCACCAGTTTTGATTGCTAATTTCCAGCTTAAAAAAGTTTCTAGAATATTATCCCTATATGTTATAATAATATAGTCGCATAAATCTATAACATCTTCGACACGAATATTCTCTTGTAAATGATATGGGAAAATTTTAAAGCAAAGCATCTTATTTCTTTTATATGCCTCTTCTTGATACGTTTTCAGTAATTCGATAGAGTATGGATTGGAAGCCAGCATTTTTCGTTTAATTTTTCGATACGATAGCGGATCAACTCTCATATTTTCAGGATGAAATATTTTTTCAAATGCTTCTATTGCTACCTCTGGAATACAATCAGTGGTCTTCATTAGATTTAGAATATTCCAATAATATTGAGCTGGATTTCTAGAGAATATCTCATATAAGCAAAGGACCCCTTCCGTATGAAAGACATGAGTCAGCCATGTGGTTCCAGCTCGCTCATATGATAATATACCTATTGTTTTCATTTTACAACCCCTTAGATTAGATTATTGACACCATTATAAAAGTTGGATCATTTGTCCCACAAATATTTAATCTCCCACCCATAAAGCGCTTTAGCTATTACGGGAAACTCACAAGTAAAGATATTACGAATAAGTTCAGCAATATGCTTATGTTCTTTTTGTGTTCCGTGACCTGAGCGAAGCCCTATATAATGAATCCAAGACCTTACAGAACCCGTCATATAGAGTCTTGTAGGAGTAGCAAGAGGAAGAACAAATCTCGCACACTCTTTTGCTACCCCAGCATCTAAAAGTCTTTTGTACAAATCCTGACAAGCCTTAAAATGATTTTGCATCTCAGAATATAGTTGACCAGCAAGATCTGGATCAAGATCATCTGTAGAATTTTGCCTATTCTTTGTGTCTTGTCTACGAAGCTCTGGAAGAGGAATCTCACCCAAAAGAGAACTATCAGCATAACGCTGTGAGAACTCTTGAAATGTAAATGATCTATGTCTCAATATTTGAGCAGCAATCCCCCGACTAGTATTAATCTCAACAGTAAGAAAAGCCTGTTCAAAAATACTCCAATGTTGGTGATCAATACAATACTTTAGTAATCCAGAAAAATTATCATTCTCCTGATTATTAGGATTGCTAACCCGAGCACAATAAGCCATATGCTTTTCTGCATCAGGAGTAACACTAATAAGTTTTACTTCAGGTTTCATCATTATAGGAGACATATTATCACTACCATCACTCATGATAATCAATTCCTCTCTCTAAGAAGTGAGCCTCATGCTTCTTGAACCCAAAAGTTTTCTTAGCAAAATCTAATACAACCTCTGGTTTAAATTCAGCACACGAATAGACATCTAGACTAATAAAATGTTTTGCCTCTATAGCATGAATTTGAATTCCACTCTCTATTAATCCTACCCACCCACTAACCCCCCACTTATCTGCATAAATTTCCCTACCATGATCAGTTGGCCCATGAATAACAATAGGAGGAGTCATTCGAGTCATTCCAATCTCATCAACTAATCTTTCTAAAAATCTATAAACCAATTCCATATCATCTGCTGTAGTATCCTCACAATCATACATATCTAAAAAATAACTATAACCGAAAGGTCTCTTCTTAATATTTTCAACCATTATTTTCCCCTTTTAAAGTTTGTTCATACCATTCCACCGTCTCTTTTAAACCCTCATCAAAATTCACCAAGCTTTCCCACCCTAATAATTTTTTTGCCCTATCAATATTTAATAACCGTCTTGGTTGACCATCAGGCTTAGACTTATCCCACAAGATAGATCCCCCATATCCAACACTATCTTTAATTTTATAGGCCAAATCCCACATACTAATTTCAACTCCCCCACCCATATTAATAGGAACCGGCTCATCTATTAATTTTAACCCACTAACTATTCCCCTTGCACAATCCCCCACATATAAAAACTCCCTAGTAGCTTGTCCACTTCCCCAACAAGTTACAGATTCCTCATTATTTAATTTTGCCCCCACAAACTTTTTTATCAAACTTGGAATAACATGACTACTTTCATCTTTAAAGTTATCATTAGGCCCATACATATTAGTTGGCAAGATAACACAAGATTTTAACCCATACTGTTTATTATAAGACTGAAGCATTACCATAATACTTTTTTTAGCTATTCCATAAGGAGCATTAGTTTCTTCTGGATATCCGTCCCATATAGATTCTTCAAGGAAAGGAGCCTTACAAAATTTTGGATACGAACAAACTGTACCAACAAAAATAAATTTCTCCAGATTAAATATACGGGCGTTTTCGACCATATTAATTCCCATAGACATATTAGCATAGAAAAATCTTCCGGGATTGGCCATATTTGCCCCTATCCCACCAACCTCTGCTGCTAAATGAATAACAGCATTAGGTTGATAGGTAGAGTATAATCTTTTAACATCATCATTATTAGTAAGGTCAAAATCCTTTTTTCTACATATAAAAACATCATCATATTTAAAACAACTATTATATAATGCCCCTATAACAGATTTCCCCAAAAACCCAGATCCCCCAGTTACTAATATTTTCATCTATTAGGCCCTTATTCCTTTTCTTTCTGTACAGCCCCCAAAACTACCTGCTTAGTCTTGCGAGGCCTACCCCGTGGCTTACTTAGCCTTAACTTTCGTCTTTGTCGCCTAATCATAGCTGTTGTAACAGACTGAGAAGACAACTGACTTAGCTTTTGAGCAAGATCCTCGTCAGCAACTGTGTTGTGGTGTTGCTTAATATAATCAATTTCCACATCTGTCCACTTTTTATAATTTCCCATTTATAAAGCCCCTTTGGTGTTATTAGTATTGACAAACTATTGGTTACGTCATACTATACTATTACTTGGCGAGTTTACAGCAAGGAGAAAAAATGTCACCAGATAACTTTGATAACAATCTTATAGATTCAGTATTATCGGTCCGAGCATCTGAAATACTAGATTCAGAAGTTTTAAAAGACCTTGATCTTCCAACAGGACAAAGCATTTCATGCCTATTAAATGAACAAAAAACCCAGCAAGACACCAAAGAAGAAAACCCCCAAATTAAAGATTCTTAAAAAACCCAAGGAAAAACTCAAAACAAAACCCAAAGCAAAACCCAAAATAAAACCCAAAGAAAACCAATTGCCAAAAGGGGTTGATGAAAAAGATTTTTTAAGAGTACTAGATAATATAAGCAAAAGATTAGCATACAAGTTTAGATTTGCATATCACAATTTTGATGATATGAAACAACAAGCTGCTATTTTTGCAATAGAGGGACTTGAAAAATACGACAACAGCAGACCGCTGGAAAATTTCTTATGGACTCATGTTAGGAATAGGCTATTTAATTATAAAAGAAATAATTTTCAAAGACCAGACAAGCCATGTCTTACTTGTCCCCTATTTGACAAAGCTTATAAAAATTCCTCCAATCAATGTAGCAAGTTTTTAAACAAAGATGACTGTCAACCATATGCTTCTTGGAGCAAAAGAAATGATGCTAAGAAGAATATTATCCAACCCTCTAATATTATTGATGATGGATTTCATGCTGACAAAACTAAGGATACTGTAAAAACAACTGAAAATAAAGAAATCATAGATTTTTTGGATCAATATATTCAACAAGAATACAGAGAATCTTATCTTAAATTAAAACACGGGACAAAAATACAAAAACAAGAACTATCTCGTCTTCAAGCTCATATCTCAAAAATAATGGAGGAACAAAAATGGACAAAACAACTCCCCCCAAAAAAAGAGGACAGCTAAGTTTAGAAGAAGAAAAATTTATAGGGGAAAAAGTAACAACTTTATCAGTAGTGGAAATAGCTAATTATCTTAATAGGGGAACTGCTCCTATAGAAAGATATATTAAAGAAAATAATTTAGTATCTTCCAAAGAAGATGTTACTAGTGACGATTTTTTAAAACATAAATTATATGGAAAAACATTTTGGGGAGAAATTGAAAGACAGTTTGATGATGAGTCAGGAGAACTTACTTATTTTATAAATACTTGGATAGGATTAATTAAGCAGTTTAGAGAAGATGTTTTACCAGCAGAAGAACTTCAAATAAAACAATTTATAACTATAGATATTCTTATAAATAGAAGCATGAAAGAAAGAAAACGGCACCTATCAGAAACAGAAAAACTTCAAAAAGCAGTTGACAAAGAGTCTAATAAATCAGATGATACAAAAGACTATAGCAAACTGATGCAACTAGAAACACAATTGGGATTTGCTAGAAATAGTATAGCTAGTTATACAAATGAATATACGAAGCTTTTAAATGAACAGCAAAAAATAAGCAAGGATCTAAAAGCAACAAGAGAACAAAGAATTAAAAGGATCGAGGATGGTAAGAGCAGTTGGGTCGGATTAATAAGAATGTTGGAAGATGAAGAAACAAGAGAACGAGAAGGTAGAGAGATGGAAATTATAAATATGGCAACAAAAAAAAGTTTAGATAAACTTAGTGAGTATCATACTTATCAAGATAATACTTTAGATCGCCCATTTTTAACACCAGACACAGTAGTTCAAAATACGGAAGAAAAATTATGAAAACAGCAGTCATAACAGGGGTCTCTGGCCAAGACGGGTCATATCTCGCAGAGTTTTTATTAGATCATGATTATAGGGTCTTTGGGCTTTATAGACGAACGAGTAATTATAATTTATCTAGAATTAATCATCTTTTAAATAACGCCCAGTTCAAATTGCTTGAATTTGACTTAACAGATCCTAGTTCCATTAATAATATAATTAAAGATACTAAGCCAGATGAATTTTATAATCTTGCTGCTCAGAGTCATGTTGCAACTTCATTTAATCAACCGATTACTACTGTACATGTTAATACTATCGGGGTCATTAATATTTTAGAGGGCATCAGAGTATTTTCTCCTGCAACAAGATTTTACCAAGCTAGTACAAGCGAGATGTTTGGGTATAACTACGATGTGGATTCTGCTGACGGTTCTAAATATCAAGATGAGAATACTCAGTTTTCACCACAAAGCCCCTATGGAATATCAAAATTAGCATCTCACGATATGACAAGAATCTATAGAGACGGATATGGTATCTTTGGTTCTTGCGGCATATTGTTTAATCATGAGTCTCCCAGAAGAGGTGAAAATTTTGTCACCAGAAAAATAACAAAATGGATCGGAGAATACCTATCATGGTGCGAGAAACATGCGATCCGTACAGATAAAACAGTATCGTCAGAAGATAACCTATATTTAGTAGATGTTTGGTCGACAGATGAAGAAAATAAATTCCCCAAGCTTAAACTAGGCAATATCTCTGCACAAAGAGACTGGGGACATGCTAAAGATTATATAAAGGCTATGTGGATGATATTACAACAGGACACTCCAGAAGACTATGTAATTTCTACAGGAGTAACAAAATCGGTTCAGGATTTTTTAACAACCTCTTTTAATCATGTCCAGTTAGATTATAAACAATATATGATTATAGACCCCCTATTATTCAGACCCGCAGAGGTTGAATATTTAAGGGGAGATTCGAGCAAAGCCAGATCAAAGATGAATTGGACCCCGGATATTTCATTTGATCAACTAGTAATAGAAATGGTGGACTCTGATAATAGGTGTCTTTATGTCTAGAGACTTTAATGATCCACAATACAAAAAGTGGCGAAAACTGGTGTATAAAAGAGATAACCATACTTGCCAATGGTTGGGATGTAATGTTAAAAAGAAACTAAATGCTCATCACATAAGAACATGGGCGGATTTTCCGGGATTAAGATTTGAAGTTAATAATGGTATTACTTTATGCAAAAATCATCATAAGATGATATCAGGAATAGAGAATATTTATGAGGCCGTTTTTATAAAAATACTCCAAAATAAAGCATTTCCACCATGACAAAAGAATACGATGATTTTACTATTATAGTAGATACTAGAGAACAACAGCCTTGGACTTTTGATAACTATACAACATCGCACCATAAATTAGATGCTGGTGACTATAGTATTGAGGGACTAGAGACTATTTTGGCGATAGAAAGAAAAAAGAGTGTTACTGAAATAGCTAATAATATTATTGAACCAAGATTTAAAGATGCGATATCAAGATTAGCTCAACATAAACATGCTTTTTTGCTTTTAGAGTTTAGTATAAAAGATATTTTGAGTTATCCTATTGGGTCAGACCTGCCAAAAAGATTGTGGGACAAAGTAAAAATAAGTCCTGCTTTTATAATGAAGCATGTTTTAGATTGGGAACTTGAACATAATATAAAAGTTATGTTTTGTGGTAGTCCTAGCGATGCGGAAAAAGTTGCGGAAATTATTTTAAAGAAAATTTATCATTTAACAAAAGAAGCTAAATAGGGAGATATTACATATGTTTATTCAAGGAAAAGTATCTGTTACGCCACCTCCATACACTGATCACAATGATAAGATAGTACAGCCAGAGACAATTGTTTTTGACGGAGTACTAGATCCAACATACAGTGATAGTCCATTACGTCAAACAGTATCTGTTAATATACAAGGCATTCCTCATGGTATGACTATTATAGGTTCAGATGAGTATGTTGGTATTGGAGATTATACTCAAGAATATATTGAGGGAAGACTTAGATCATATCTAGGAGAAGATATTGGTAAAACATTAAGGGCTTTATATCCTAAAACTCTTGAGGAAGATCCAACAGGCCCAGGAACTATTTTAACTAATATGATTAGTACTCTTGGGATTAAGAGTAGTTCAACATGTAGCTGTCGAAGACATGCTCTACAGATGAATGAGCAAGGACCAGAATGGTGCAAGAATAATATGAGCACTATCTTGGAATGGTTGAAAGATGAAAGCTCCAAGAGAAATCTTCCGTTTATTGAAACAGTAGCAAAGATGATGGTTAATAGGGCCATATCTCAATCTGTTAAAAAGACAGAAGCACTGATGAATGTCTCGTAACAATGAGTTTGATAGTGCTTGGTTAGATCTTGGAGATACATCGTTAATTCAGATTGATCGAAACATAATGATCAATCGAATAGAAAAAGACATAGAAAATCCAGATCTACATCTTCTTAGAATATTAAGAGATCCTAAATACGTAGGGTCAACTTGCAAACTGCTATTTGACATAGAGTTACATCCTATGCAAGTAGCAATATTGCAAGAGTTTTGGATAAGACCATTCCCTATGTATATAGCAAGCAGAGGTTGGGGAAAGAGTTTTCTTTTAGCTCTGTATTCTGTGTTAAAGTGTTTATTTAGCCCGGGCACTAAAATAGTTATCGTTGGATCAGGTTTTAGACAGAGTAAAATTATTTTTGAATACATGGAAACTATTTGGAGAAATAGCTCTATTCTCAGAAGTATATTTACTGGAAATAGTGATGGACCAAGAAGAGATGTTGATAGATGTACGATGAGATTGGGCGATAGTTGGGCTATAGCTATTCCTCTTGGTGATGGTAGTAAGATCAGAGGACTTCGAGCGCACATTATTATAGCGGATGAATTTGCATCCATTAGCTCAGATATATATGAAACTGTTGTATCTGGATTTGCTGCTGTTAGTGCGAGTCCAATTCAGAACGTAAAAGAACAAGCTAAGAAAAAGGCCATGAGAGACAAAGGCTTGTGGAACGATGAATTAGAAGCTCTTAATACTAGAATGGGTAATCAAGCTATTATCTCAGGAACAGCAGATTATGGGTTTAAGCATTTTGCAGCCTATTGGAAAAGATATAAAGCTATAATAGAGAGTCAGGGTAATGTTAGGATATTAGAAGATATATTTCAGGGCGAAGTTCCTCCAAACTTTAATTGGCAAGATTATTCTATAATAAGAATCCCCTATGAATTAATACCAAAGGGATTTATGGATGATAGACAAGTATCTAGGGCGAAGGTTACTATTCATACTGCTATTTATAATATGGAGTATGCTGCATGTTTTATTAATGATAGTGCTGGATTCTTTAAAAGATCTTTAATAGAGAGTTGTGTTACGAATGATTCAACTCCAATATCTGTAGGTGGGAAAGAAATTAGTTTTGATGCTGTTACTCAGGGTAATTTAAGTTGTAAATATATTTATGGGATAGATCCAGCTTCAGAACAAGATAATTTTAGTATAGTCATTTTAGAAATTCATGATAACCATCACAGGTTAGTATATTGCTGGACAACAAATAGGAATAATTTTAAAGATAGACAAAAGATAGGCCTGGTTAATGAGCATGATTTTTATGGATTCTGTGCTAGAAAAATAAGAAATTTAATGAAGGTATTTCCTCCAGCAAGATTAGGAATGGATGCTCAGGGTGGAGGAGTAGCTATTGAAGAGGCTCTACATGATCCATCAAGATTAGAAAATGGGGAAAATCTTATATGGCCGATCATAGAGGAAAATAAGAGAAAAGAAACTGATGACCAAGCTGGTTTACATATATTGGAGCTTGTACAGTTTGCTAAAGCAGAATGGACGGCCCAAGCTAATCACGGACTAAGAAAAGATCTAGAGGATAAAATTTTATTGTTTCCAAGATTCGATAATCTCACTCTGGGTCTAGCTTTGGATAGAGAAGGTAAAGATATCATGTCCACTGATTTAAATCGAGTCTACGACAGTCTTAGCGAATGTGTTCTAGAGATAGAAGAGCTAAAAAATGAATTAACAACTATTGTAATGAGTCAAACTAGTTCATCCGCAAATTCAAGAGATAGGTGGGATACTCCAGAGATAAAGATGCCAAATGGGAAAAAGGGTAGACTTAGAAAAGATAGATATAGTTCTTTAATAATAGCTAATATGATAGCTAGACAAATGCAGAGAATTTTTCAACCCCTAACATATGATGTGGTAGGAGGAAATGCCAGAAATATGACCAAGAATTCAGGAGATATGTATCGTGGGCCAGAATGGTTCACTTCTGGAGCAAACGATGATATTTACAAGGGAATATATCGATAGATAGTGTATAGTTACATATTGATTGCATTCCTATTGTAATTGGAATACCTATGACTAAAAAATATCCAAAAAGCGAAGCAAACCAAGATTCTACCATAATCGGCCAAGAAGCCTATGTTACATGGGGCGAAGACTTGGAAAGCAAGAAGATTGCCCTTCATACTTCCTCAGAGTCTTTGGAGGAGTATGTTGGCATACAAAAATCAACAGGTTCAGCAGCAAGACGACACGGTTTTGATTACTCTAATCTTGACGGCACTGGAACTTCGGGAAGACCAGGATTAACAAGGGACGATTACGATTTTTTCAGACCAGACGAAGCTGTTCCTAGAGGAAATATTAAGGCTATCCTGCGCAGAGCAGAAGATATTTATCAGAGAATCGGCTTGGTTAAAAATGTTATTGATCTTATGGGAGATTTTGCTGCTCAGGGTGTCAGGATTGTTCATAAGAATAAAAGGATAGAGAGATTTTATAGACAGTGGTTCAAGAAGATTGGGGGGAAAGATAGGAGTGAGAGATTTTTAAATAATTTATATAAGGTGGGAAATGTTGTAATTAACAAACAAACTGGGAAAATTAGTGTAAAGGTTGCTGAAAAACTATATAGATCTGCTTCTGCTCCTAATTTTGATATTGCTGATTTAAATAGTATTAAGTTGGAAAAAAGAGAAATACCTTGGCGATATACTTTTATGGATCCTGTATTTGTTGAAGTTGCTGGAGGACCATTATCTTCATTTGTAGAAAAAAAGCAGTATCAACTTATTCTACCAGCTAGTCTTAGAAGAATCATAAATGCTCCAAAGAATGAGGCAGAAGCCTTGGTAGTTAGTGGTCTGCCAGCAGAAATTGTCGAAGCGGCCCAAAAGAAGAAATCCTATCCTTTGGATCCTGAAAAGACAATGGTTTTTCATTATAAGAAAGATGATTGGCAGGCTTGGGCATTTCCTATGATGTATGCTATCATGGATGATATCAATGTTATAGAAAAGCTGAAACTCGCGGATATGGCAGCTTTAGATGGAGCTATATCAAATATTAGAATATTTAAACTAGGGAGCCTAGAACACAAAATAGCCCCTACAAAAGCAGCAACGGCGAAGTTAGCTCAAATACTTGGAAATAATGTTGGGGGAGGAACAATGGATCTTGTGTGGGGTCCAGATATAGAGCTTCTTGAATCAAAAACTAATGTTCATCAATTCTTGGGCGAAGGAAAATACATTCCCCACTTGAACGCTATTTATGCTGGTCTAGGTATTCCACCAACCTTAACAGGTACTTTCGGAGCTAGTGGAACAACAAACAATTTTATAAGCCTTAAAACACTGACCCAAAGACTTCAGTACGGCAGAGACATACTAGTTAGTTTCTGGGAAAAGGAACTAGAATTAGTCCAACAAGCTATGGGATTTCAATATCCTGGAAAAATTGAGTTTGACAGAATGGATTTATCCAATGAAGACACAGAAAAGGCTTTACTCATTCAGCTAGCTGATAGAAACTTAGTATCTGATGAGCTAATACAAACAAGATTTGGATTTGATCCAGATATGGAGAAATACAGACTGAACAGAGAATTCCGAGACAGAAAAACAAGTAGAATGGTAGATAAAGCTGGGCCTTGGTTTGATCCTCAGTTTGAGAACTCTTTGAAAAAAATATCTCTGCAATTGGGGATAGTGGCTCCTAGTCAAGTAGGACTTGATCTTCCCAAAAAGAAACCCGGAGAAAAAACATCCCTTGAGATGAAAGCAGCAACAGCACCACAACCAACGAAGTTGGCAAACGATCCGTCATCGGATTCGTTGCCGAAAGAATCTGGCGACGGAAGGCCTAAACTATCAAAAGATAAGAAAAAGCGAGCGCCCAAGACCTTTATACCCAGAACAGGGGCCAAGATGTTAATGTGGGCGACATCAGCTCAGAATAAAATAGGGGAAATTATGAACCCACTAATGTTAGAATTCTATAATAAGAAAAATTTAAGAAGTTTAACTAGTGCAGAGTCCCAAGAGCTAGAACAGGTTAAAACCAATATTCTTCTTAATCTTATCCCTTACTGCACCATTGGGAGTTCTCAAGTAGTGGAATCTTTTCACAACATGGAGACTAATAGCAAGATAGTCTCTAAATTTTATATTTGGCTAAAAGCTATTCAGGGAGATCTGGGTAGACAACTATCCGTTAGTGAGAATGAGCAAGCAAAAGCTTCTTTCTATTGTCTGGTGTATGATGAGGCAGGTAATTAAACATAAGGGTTAATCATTATGCATATATTTGACCAAGAAAAAATAGATGGGTTAGAGGCCCAGTTATCCTCTTCTGCCTCAATATCTTATGCTTGTATAGCAGAGCCAATAGAGCATAAATCTGAAGATATTAAAAAAAATATTCATAGTCTAGCATCTTTCAGTGATGATGATCTGTATTATGTGCAGTCTATACTTGTTAGTTCTAGTTGGAATAAAAATGACGATATCTTTGATAAAAAAGAAGTCTGGATAGCAAAAAATACTCCAGAAGACAAACCCACTAATTTAGAACATGATGAGAATATAATAATAGGACACATCACATCAAATTGGCCTATTACAGAGGAAGGTATTCTTATAGATGAAAATACCGAAGTGGAAGATCTACCAGAAAAATATCATATATTAACAGGATCAGTAATATATAAATCTTTTACTAATCCAGAACTTAAAGACAGATCCGAAAAACTAATAGCTGAAATACAAGACGGTACTAAGTATGTTAGTATGGAATGTTTCTTTAAGGGGTTTGATTATGGTCTAATAGAAAAAAATACTGGAACATATAAAATATTATCTCGAAATAATGAGACTGCGTATTTAAGCAAATATTTGCGGTCTTATGGGGGTCTTGGTGAACATGAAAATTATAAAATTGGAAGAGTCTTGCGAAATATAACGTTTTCTGGCAAGGGTTTTGTTGACAGACCAGCTAATCAGGATAGTATAATATTTACTAAGAACTTATTATCTGAGACCGATAACAAAAAATCCAATAGTTGTACTTTGGAAAAAAAAGAAGAAATTATAAAATCAGGTGTATTTATTACTCAGGCCAACACTAATTCGGAGAATACTATTATGAGTTCAAAAGAGAAGGTAACCGTCGCTGAAGAAATAGAGCTAACAGTGAGTGATGATGTTGTCTATACCAAAGAAGCATCTGACAGCATTCAAGCCAAAATTGCTGGTCTCGCATCGGCCAATCTTGAAATGGAAGACGAAATGGCTCAGGCTGCAAAAAAGACCAAAGAGCAGATCAAAAAGATGCAAGAAGAAATGGATAAAATGGAAGACGATTCTGAAGCTGCTATACAGGCTATAAGATTAGAACTAGATACTGCCAATAGTATCATTGAGACATATCGAGCTGCTGAAGCCGCTATGATGAAGAAAGAAAAGAACATGCTTAGAAAAGCATCATTAGTAGACAAAGGTCTAGATGCTGAAATTGTTGCTAGCATATTGGAAAAATTTGATGCTATGGAAGATGAAGCTTTTGATGCTATGACTTTTCTTTTTGCTGCTGGTCTGCCTCCTTGGCTAGAAAAGTACAAGAAAGAAAAAGATGGCACCAAGAAGGAAGATCCTAAGAAGGAAGATCCTAAGAAGAAAGCTTCTGAAGACAATAGCGATATATCTGTCCTTGAAGACGTTGAAGTAGAAGACTCTGTAAGCTTAAGCGTTAGTGAAGAATCAGCTGAGTCTTCATTAAATTCCACAAGAGCAGCTTTGGTAGAATTCGTGTACAGCAAACTAGGTAACAAGAAAAATAAATAGTCCCTAAATATTTACTGGAGAAATTACAATGGCCTTAAAATCTGATCGTATTGAACTATTGACTGATGTTTCTTTTTTCATGAATACAACTGCAACACGCGGTGGTGTGGTTAGTGTTAATGTCGCTACTTCCGGGTTGGGAGTATCTATGGATGATGCCAATGCTGTTGTTGCTTATGCTTCAGTAGCATCTGGTTCATTACCCGTAGGAATTCTGCTAAATGATGTTGTAAATATTGACCTAACAAAACAACATATCAATTGGCACAAAGATGAGGTCCAGGTAGGAGGAAAGGTAACAATACTCAGAAATGGGCAGGTTACAACTAATTTCCTTGCTGGCACTCCAAGTGCAGGAGCCAAGGCTTATGTTGGTGCAAACGGCAATATAGGTACTAGTAGTACTAATGCTGTTCAAATTGGTCAATTCTTAAGTGCTACAGACGCAGACGGTTATGCAAAAGTATCAGTTAATCTATAAGTTTTTTTTTAAATCACAGGGAGAGATAAAACATGTCAGCTAAAACAGAGAGATTTCAGCCAACACCAGAATTAACAGATCTTTTGATGCGTTCTGGTTCGCCAAATAGAGAAGTAGCATTAGCCGCTAATGCAGAATTTGCAAAAGCACTAGAATTGCCTCTTCGTCAGGGTTTACTAAGTGGAGATATTTTAGACGGCATATTTGAGCCTATCAAGCTTGCTCAAAGTGCTACTCCAGAATTTCCATTAGATTTTCTTGCACCAGGTACCGAAAAAGACTTTGTTGCATATACTTTGCCTAATCACGGATATATTCCAGAGCGTCATGTTGAAGGTGACTATGTTATGGTTCCAACCTACGACATTGGTTCATCTATCGACTACTTGCTAAAGTATGCTAGAGATGCTAGGTGGGATGTTGTTGGCAGAGCAATGGAAGCTTTAGAGGGCTCCTTTGTTAAGAAGATGAATGATGACGGCTGGCATACTTTGTTAGCTGCTGGTGTTGATCGAAATATCGTTGTTTATGATTCTGATGCTTCTGCTAGTCAATTTACCAAGAGATTGGTAAGTTTGATGAAAACAGTCATGAGACGAAACGGCGGCGGTAATAGTACCAGTGCTAATCGTGGAATGCTAACTGATCTTTTTGTATCTCCAGAAGCGATGGAAGATATTCGAAACTGGGGTATTGATCAAATTGACGAAATTACTCGTCGAGAGATTTATACAGCAGCAGACGGTAGTCTAAATCGTGTATTCGGAGTCAATCTTCATGATCTAGATGAACTTGGTGTTGGTCAAGAATACCAAGCATTCTTCACTACCTCCTTGGCTGCAAGTATGCCCGGTGGAGATACTGAAGTTGTGGTAGGTCTAGATATGCGCAAGAGAGATAGTTTCATCATGCCAATTCGCCAAGAAGTTCAGATTTTTGAAGATGATACTCTTCATCGTCAGAAGAGAGCTGGATTCTACGGATGGGCAGAACTGGGCTTCGCCGTACTAGATAATCGTAGAGTTATCATAGGTTCACTCTAATACCTTTTATTTATTATTAACGAAAACTGGACTAGTAGAAATACTGGTCCTTTTTTCTAGTCATACATAGACTCTATGCCTTGACAAACAAAGCATTTGCTGTATTATAAGTCAAAAGAGGAAATTTTCTATGATACAAAATGATATAACATACAGTGAATATAAATACTATCCACAAGACCTTAGCAAGTGTTCTAACAAGAGCATTATAGTTGATTGTGATTACTGCCATAAGCATATTATTAAAAGTAATAAGGCTAGATATATTCAGAACAAGGTACTAGATAAAGATTGTTGTGAACAATGTAGATTTAAAAAAAGAGAAGAAATAAGTCTATTGTTGCACGGAGTGAAGAATTCATCTCAAAGATTAGATAATCCTAAAAGTCTTAAAATAAATAGTAATAAGGACGATATTATTCTTATGATCTCAGAGGGGTGGTCTATATCTAATATATCTAATAAACTGGGTATTCCAAGATCATCTCTGAATAGAACCATAAAGAGCTGGGGTCTAGATACTAAGGGTAAACTACAGGATAAAAAAGATAAAACCCTAATAGAAAAGTATGGACCATCATATAAGATAAAAATATCAGAAAATAGAAATAGAACTAATCTAGAGAGATTTGGTACAGATAATGTGTTTCAGAATGAAGATATTAAACAAAAAATTAAAGATACTAATCTTAGGGTTCGGGGAGTTAGTCATCATGCAAAAGATCCTAATAATGAGATATTGAAACAAAATACTAATCTAATTAAGTACGGGGTCAAAAATGTAGCTCAGGTAGAAATATTTAAAGAGGCCACTAAAGAAACTAATTTAAAAAGATATGGATATACTAGTGCTACTAAGAATATAGAGGTTAAAAAGAAGATTGTTAATACTATGATTTCTAATGGTAATGCTAGATTTTATGAAAATAAAAATAGTAAAGAGTGGGCAGAAGAAACAGGATATTGTCTCAGTAGATTTAATCAGTTGGTATCTCAATATGGTTTTGAAGTTGCTACCACTATGGAAAAGGGTAATAGATATAGTTCTCTAGAGCAAATTTTAAAAAACTGGTTAGATGAAGAAAATATTAGTTATTCTCAACAACATAGGGTTTCTCATGATAATGGGGTTTATATATCAGACTTTAAAATAGATAATTTATTAATAGAAATAGATGGACTATACTGGCATAGTGATGCTACTAAATTAGATAAAAACTATCATATCATGAAGAGGCTAGTATATTCTAGTAATAATTTTAGATCATTATTTTTTAGGGAAGATGAATTGAACGATAAGTTTGATATTATTAAATCTATCATACTAAATCGACTGGGCAAATCTAATAGGATTTTTGCTAGAAAGTGCTCTATAGGAGTATTGTCCAATAAGGAGGCTGATCAGTTTTATGAGATTAATCATCTTATGGGAAAAGGTAGGGGACAAACCTATTGTTTATTATATGATAATGAGATTGTAAGCTGTTTAAGGCTTAAAAGATTAAAAGATAAAGACTATGAAGTATCAAGATTCTGCTGCTCAAAAGGAACTGGAGTTGTTGGGGGATTTTCAAAACTATTAAATTATGCTATAGAACAAATTAATCCATCTTCTATTATGACATTTATAGATCTAAGATATGGGGATGGGTCTTATTTGTCTGATTTAGGATTTAAATATAATCATACATATCCTAGCTTTAAATGGACAGATGGCCAAATTACATTGAATAGATTAAGGTTTCCGGGAAATTCTGGATATGATCATGGATTATTCAAAATATGGGATTGTGGACAAGCTAAGTGGATTTATTCTTGCTTATAGGTGTATTATTTTATATAAACTTATTATCACTAAATATATAGGCCACCCATTCCATGAAGGTCAAATAATATGGCAGCTGGCAAATATGACTTCACAATAGAACAAGGATCTTCCTTTAAGCTATCCTTAATATATAAAGATAGTAGTGAGATACCCATTAATATTACCGGTTGGTGTGCCAGATTGATATGGACAACCAGCAAGGGAATTGTACAGGTATTTAGTACCACTAATCTTGATTATACTCTTTATAAATTTACAATTACTGGAGCAGAAGGCAAACTATTATTGCAATTTCCTGCTAGTGTTACGAACAACTTCTTATTTGATAGCGCAAAGTATGATCTTGAGCTAGAAAGTCCTTCTGCTATGTATACTGGGGGAGGCAAAGAAATAATAAGGTTGATTTTTGGCGGTGTAAAAATAATTCGTAGAAATAGCGACACCCTATTAAGTTGTCAACCATGAGCGAATTTATTGTAGTTATTGAAAATATTGAGCCGAATATCATAAGTCTGGAAACTAGCTATATTGATAATATTGGGGTTGTAGAAATTGAGAAATTTGGATATAATAGTGTAAATATAATTAGTGATAGAGATATTATATCTGTTAGTGACCTTCCAGATATTCCTATGAGTAAGATTACTGGTAATTTGAGTGTTGCTAGAATAGATGGATTAAATACTTATCTAGATGATTATGATTTTGATTGTGGTTCCCCTTAAACTAATTTTTAAAAGAAAGATATTACTATGGCAGTTAAAACATTAATTCAGATTCGTCGTGGAACAACTGTTGAGTGGGCTGCTGGTACTATTGTTTTGTCTGCTGGAGAGTGGGGATATGATACAACAACTGGTAGGTATAAGATTGGAGACGGAACAACTGCTTGGAATAGTTTAACATATGCTGCTACCCTACCTACTGATTTTACGGGTGTTAGTGGTATTGGACTGTCTAAGGGGACTAATGGATCCACGATAGCTATTAGTGTTACTGGAATTCCATCCAGTCGTATTACTGATTTTAATACTGCTGTTGATGCTAGAGTAACTGCTGGAACAGTTAGCTCTGATCAAGTTATGGATATTGTGGGGAGTGGACTCATAGAGGGGTCTAATATTGATTTGACTTATAGTGGTCATCAGTTGACTATTGCTGTTAGTGGCATTGGAACTAACATTCAAGCTTATGATGCTGGGTTACAGAGCATCGCTGGATTAACAACAGGGTCGGACAATTATCTTTATGCTACAGCTAGCGATGTTTATACAACGGGGGTTATAACAGCTTTTGGACGAAGTTTAGTTGACGATGCTAATGCTAGTGCGGGTCGAACAACTCTCGGCTTGGGGACCTTAGCTACTCAAGATGGAACTTTTTCTGGAACGTCTAGCGGAACAAATACTGGAGATCAGACTCTACCAACTGCTGCTTCTCTTAATTTAACTGTTGGAACGTATACTCAGGCTTATGATGCTGGTTTAACTAGCATTGCTGGATTAACAACGGCTTCTGGTAGCTATCTATATGCTACGGCTAATGATACTTATACAACAGGAGTTATAACAGCTTTTGGGCGAAGTTTAGTTGACGATACTGATGCTAGTGCAGGTCGAACAACTCTTGGGTTAGTTATAGGAACAGATGTTCAGGCTTATGATGCTCAGTTAGCTGACGTTGCTGGATTAAGTCCAACAGACAACGGAGTAATTATCGGCAATGGAACTAACTTTGTTGTTGAAAGTGCAGCAACATTAAAAACTTCGTTAGGATTAACTATTGGTACTGATGTTCAGGCTTATGACGCTGAACTTGCTGCAATTGCGGGTTTAACGTCTGCTGCTAATAAAGGCATCCAATTTACAGGAGCAGGCACAGCTGCTGTATTTGATTTAACAACTGCGGGCAAAGCCCTATTAGACGATGCTGACGCATCCGCACAAAGAACAACATTAGGGTTGGCTATAGGAACAGATGTTCAGGCTTATGATGCTCAGTTAGCTGACGTTGCTGGATTAAGTCCAACAGACAACGGAGTAATTATCGGCAATGGAACTAACTTTGTTGTTGAAAGTGCAGCAACATTAAAAACTTCGTTAGGATTAACTATTGGTACTGATGTTCAGGCCTATGATGCTGAACTTGCTGCTATCGCTGGCTTAACGTCTGCTGCTAATAAGGGTATTCAATTTACAGGAGCGGGCACAGCTGCTGTGTTTGATTTAACAACTGCGGGCAAAGCCCTATTAGACGATGCTGACGCATCCGCACAAAGGACAACACTTGGATTGGTTATAGGAACAGATGTTGCTCCTATTGCTAGTCCAACTTTTACAGGAACAGTAAATGCTTCGGGGCTTATTCTAAGCGGAGATTTAACAGTTAATGGTACCACAACAACAGTAAATAGTAATACTGTTAATATTGGGGATTCTATTATTACTCTTAATAGCGATGAAACATATTCAGCTACGCAAGATGCTGGTATTGAGATTGAAAGAGGTACAGATGCCAATGTTTCATTGATATGGGATGAAACTAATAATAGGTGGACTGTTGGAAGTGAAACTTTTGTTGCTGGTACTTTTATTGGAGCCCTAACTGGAAATGCTAGTACTGTTACTACTAATGCTAATCTTACTGGGGATGTAACTAGTGTGGGTAATGCTACTAGTATTGCTAATGATGTTATTGTAAATGCTGATATTAATAGTAGTGCTGCTATAGCTTTTAGTAAGTTGGCATCTTTAACTAGTGCTAATATATTAGTGGGAAATGCTTCAAACGTAGCAACATCTGTTGGTGTTACTGGAGATGTTACTATTACTAATGCTGGAGTTACTGCTATTGGAAGTGGTAAAGTTACTAGCACCATGATATTAGATGGTACTATATTAAATGCTGATGTTAATAGTACTGCTGGAATAACAGTTGGTAAAATAGCATTAGCCTCCAATGCTCTGATGGTTGGAGCTAGTAGTGTGGGTTCTGAATTAGCTGCTGGATCTAATGGATATATATTACAAGTTGTTGCTGGAGTTCCAACATGGGGAACTCTAGATGGTGGGTCTCCTTGATTTTAGATATTTATCTATTATTATAATAATAAGATAGACTATAAGGGAGAAATATGGCCAGGACCAATCAAATACAAGTTAGAAGAGGAACGGCGACTCAGTGGTCTAATACTAATCCGGTATTAGCTAGTGGAGAACCGGGTTTTGATACTACCAATAGTCTGTTAAAAGTTGGAGATGGAACTTCAGCGTGGAGTAGCTTGAGTAGTAATGTGGGGGTTGGAGATGCTGGTTTACTTAGTATTGCTGGATTAACAACAGTTTCTGGTAGTTATCTTTATGCTACAGCTAATGATGTTTATACAACGGGGGTTATAACAGCTTTTGGTCGCAGCTTAGTTGATGATGCTGATGCTAGTACAGCACGAACAACATTAGGATTGGGAACTTTAGCAACTCAAAGTGGAACTTTTTCTGGAACGTCTAGTGGAACAAATACTGGAGATCAGACCTCAGTTTCTCTTGGTATTCAACCTTATGATGCTGGGCTAACTAGTATTGCTGGATTAACAACAGCAGCAGACAGATACATCTATACAACATCTAATGATGTTTATACAACAGGAGCTATAACAACTTTTGGACGAAGCTTAGTTGATGATGCTGATGCTAGTACAGCACGAACAACTCTTGGATTGGGAACTTTAGCAACTCAAAGTGGAACTTTTTCTGGAACTTCTAGCGGAACAAATACTGGAGATCAGACTGCCGCTTCTCTTAGTTTAACTATTGGAACGTATACTCAAGCTTACGATGCTGGATTAACTAGTATTGCTGGATTAACAACAGCAGCAGATAGATATATTTATACTACAGCTAATGATGTTTATACAACAGGAGCTATAACAACTTTTGGACGAAGCTTAGTTGACGATGCTGATGCTAGTACATCTCGAACAACACTTGGATTAGCTATTGGAACAGATGTTCAAGCTTATGATGCTGGATTACTTAGTATTGCTGGATTAACAACAGCAGCAGATAGATATATTTATACTACAGCTAATGATGTTTATACAACAGGAGCTATAACAACTTTTGGACGAAGCTTAGTTGACGATGCTGATGCTAGTACAGCACGAACAACATTAGGATTGGGTACTTTAGCAACTCAAAGTGGAACTTTTTCTGGAACTTCTAGCGGAACAAATACTGGAGATCAGACTGCTGCTTCTCTTAGTTTAACTATTGGAACGTATACTCAAGCTTACGATGCTGGATTAACTAGTATTGCTGCATTAACAACAGCTTCTGGTAGTTATCTTTATGCTACAGCTAATGATGTTTATACAACAGGTACCTCTACGGCGTATGGTAGGTCTTTATTAGCATCATCCGGGGTTGAGTCGCTTATCACCACTACTCTTACTGCTGGAACAGGTATCGTTCTTTCGTATGATAGTGTTACTGATACAGCAACAATTAATACTAGTGGATTAGTAATAGGAACCAATATTCAAGCATATGATGCGGGTTTACAGAGTATTGCTGGACTAACAACAGGGTCGGGTAATTATATTTATGCTACAGCTAGTGATGTTTATACAACCGGAGTTATAACAGCTTTTGGACGAAGCTTAGTTGACGATGCTGATTCTAGTACATCTCGAACAACATTAGGATTAGTAATAGGAACTGATGTTCTAGCATATAACTCTGTGCTTGCTAGTGCATTTGCTGGAGGTAGACTAACTCTTGAAAGTGGCGTCCCAATAAGCACCACCGATCAATCCGCTAAAACAACTATTTATTATACTCCATATGTAAATTCTTCAATAGGACTGTATGATACTACAAATTTAGTGTGGGTTCCATACAGCTTTACTCAAAGATCGTTAGCTCTTGGAACATTAAGCAGTGGATATAATTATGACGTTTTTATGTATAGCAATACTGGAACCCTAACATTAGCATCTAGTATTTGGACAAGTGATACTGCACGAGCAACAGCAATATCATTACAAGATGGAGTTTATGTTAAAACTAGTGATAAATCATATCGTTATTTAGGAACTTTTAGAACAGTAACAACAACCACAACAGTAGATACTGCTGCTCAAAGATTGTTATGGAACTATAATAACAGAAGATATAAAAAAGTTTATTGCTATCTATCTAGTGTTCATGTTTATTCTACAGCTACTTGGAGATCATGGAATAATAATACAACTCTTGGTAGTACCAGAATAGAATTTGTTTCTGGCTTCAATGAAGACTCTATATCTCTTATGTACTATGGTCAGATAGTATATGGAAATGTCGGATTAGGATTAGACACAACAAGTACAGCCTCTAATAGTTCTATATTAGTCGAAGCCTCAACCACCTATAGTAGCGCAGCTAGTGCTGTTGGAGCTTTTACTCAACAGATAGGATATCATTTTGTACAAGGGGTGGAATATGGAACTACTGCTAGTTCATCGTTTACCTCATTTGCTATAGAAAGCTCTCTATTATGTTAATATTTAATATGGAATTATAATGGCTAGAACCAATCAAATACAAGTTAGAAGAGGGTCAGCAACTCAGTGGTCTAATACTAATCCAGTATTAGCTAGTGGCGAACCGGGTTTTGATACTACTAATAATCTGCTAAAAATTGGAGATGGAACTTCAACTTGGACTAGTTTGAGTAGTAATGTGGGGGTTGGAGATGCTGGTTTACTTAGTATTGCTTCATTAACAACAGCTTCTGGTAGTTATCTTTATGCTACAGCTAATGATGTTTACACAACAGGAACTATTACAACTTTTGGAAGAAGTTTAGTTGATGATGCTGATGCTAGTACAGCACGAACAACATTAGGGTTGGGGACCTTAGCTACTCAAAGTGGAACTTTTTCTGGAACGTCTAGTGGAACAAATACTGGAGATCAGACTGCTGCTTCTCTTGGTTTAACCATCGGGACTAATGCTCAAGCTAATGATGCTGGGTTAACAAGTATTGCTGGATTAACAACAGAGTCGGGTAATTATATTTATGCTACAGCTAATGATGTTTATACAACAGGAGTCATTACTTCTTTTGGACGAAGCTTAGTTGATGATGCTGATGCTAGTACATCTCGAACAACATTAGGGTTGGGGACCTTAGCTACTCAAAGTGGAACTTTTTCTGGAACGTCTAGTGGAACAAATACTGGAGATCAGACTGCTGCTTCTCTTGGTTTAACCATCGGGACTAATGCTCAAGCTAATGATGCTGGGTTAACAAGTATTGCTGGATTAACAACAGAGTCGGGTAATTATATTTATGCTACAGCTAATGATGTTTATACAACAGGAGTCATTACTTCTTTTGGACGAAGCTTAGTTGATGATGCTGATGCTAGTACATCTCGAACAACATTAGGATTAGCTATTGGAACAGATGTTCAAGCATATGATGCTGGATTACTTAGTATTGCTGCATTAACAACAGCAGCAGATAGGTATATTTATACAACAGCTAATGATGTTTATACAACAGGAGTCATTACTTCTTTTGGACGAAGCTTAGTTGACGATGCTGATGCTAGTACATGTCGAACAACATTAGGATTGGGAACTTTAGCAACTCAAAGTGGAACTTTTTCTGGAACGTCTAGCGGAACAAATACTGGAGATCAAACTGCTGCTTCTCTTAGCTTAACTATTGGAACTAATGTTCAAGCTTATGATGCTGGGTTAACTAGTATTGCTGCATTAACAACAGTTTCTGGCAGTTATCTCTATACAACAGCTAATGATGTTTATACAACTGGTATCTATACTGAGTACGGCAGGTCTTTATTAGCATCGTCTGGAGGAGTTGAGTCATTTGTTACTGCTGCTCTTACTGCTGGAACAGGTATTGTTCTTTCATATAATAGTGGTACTGACACAGCAACAATTAATACTAGTGGATTAGTCATAGGAACTAATGTTCAAGCATATGATGCTGGATTACTCAGTATTGCTGGATTAACAACAGCTTCTGGTAGTTATCTTTATGCTACAGCTAATGATGTTTATACAACAGGAGCTATAACAACTTTTGCACGAAGCTTAGTTGACGATGCTGATGCTAGTACATCTCGAACAACTCTTGGATTAGCTATAGGAACTAATGTTCAAGCTTATGATTCTTTATTTGCTAGTAGACTAGCTGGAGGGAGAATTTCTGTTCAAGCTAGTAGTCTAGGAGGAGGAATAATTCCAGATGCTGATCGTACAGGGAATATTATTATTAGATATTACCATTTTACACATGGTTATATTGGTTTGTATGATACAACTAATTCTGTTTGGGTTCCATATTCAATCTCCAATTCTGCTGGAGGTCTTAATGTTTCTACCGTTCGTCTTGATACTCCTGCTGTTACTGCTGATGCTAATTATGATTTATTTATAAATTATATTGGTACTCCTAATGAGATGGCTTTAAGTATTAATATTTGGGCTAGTGATACTACACGAGCAACAGCAATATCTTTACAAGATGGAGTTTATGTTAAAACTAGTGATAAATCATATAGATATGTAGGAACATTAAGAACAACATCATCAACAACAACCGAAGATAGTAAAAAAAGGAGATTTGTATGGAATTATAATAATAGGGTGCCTCATGCTATCTATGCTGGGCAATATTCAATTCATTCATATGCTACTGCTACTTGGAGAGCTTTTAACTCTAATACCACACCTGGAGAAGGAAGGTTTGAGTTTGTTACGGGACTCGCAGAAGATGCTATTAGTGTAAATCTTAATAGTTCTTTTACATGTGGAAATATAGCCCTAGCTCTTGATAGTATTACTACTCCCACAAATCTAATTTTAACAAAAACAAGCACTACAGATTATAGAACTTTTAGCACATCAGCTACTTTTGATCCTCAAATTGGATATCACTATATACAATCTTTAGAAAAAGGAATATCTGCTAATACTAGTTTTACAAACGTCAACATGGAACAAGGATTATTCTTATGTTAATAAATATACTCCATACAAAAATTAATAATATTATACCAATACATGGCATAGCTGATCTTGAAAATAATGAATTTAGAATAGATTATAAAGATGACCAACCAACTCCAGACCAACAGGTTCAGATAGACTCTTTGATTTTAAACTGGCCTATCGAAAAGCTTTGGGTAGCAGTTCGAGCAGAAAGAGATCTTTTATTATCTAAATGCGACTGGAGAGTTTTACCAGATGTTGGAAATAATAAAGAAGATTGGATAATTTATAGACAAAATCTTAGAGATCTTCCTAATCTGCAAAATGATCCATCTAATATAGAATGGCCTATTGAACCATGACAACATTTAAAATAGGTCGTACTACAGGAGGATTATTAAAAATAGGGAGTGGAACATCATCAACTCTTAAAATATGGACTCATGCATCTTTGGCAACAGGAGGAACCATAACTTATGATGGATTATATACGGTTCATACATTTTTATCATCTGGTAGTAATTTTATTGCTTTGCAATCTTTATCAGTTGAATATTTAGTTATAGGAGGAGGAGGCTCAGGAGGAGGAACTTATCATGGTGGTGGTGGAGGAGCAGGAGGATTTCAAACAGGAACTGGATTTGCTGTTACTAATGGAACATATCCCGTTACTGTGGGATTAGGAGGAATAGCTACTACTGCTCAGGGAAATAATGGAGCTAGTTCTATATTTAGCAGTATTACTAGTTTAGGAGGCCAAGGAGGTGCTAGTTGGTACAACTATCCAACAACTCCTCCTACTCAAGCGTCTTTAGGTACAAAAGCTTCTGGAGGAGGAGCCTGTTATGGCTCTAATGTTGGCGGAGTTGGCACTGTTGGACAAGGAAAAAATGGAGGAACAGCAGGTACATCTGGAAATTATGGTTCTGGTGGAGGAGGAGGATCTACTAGTGCGGGAGGAAACGGAACAACCACTACTGGTGGAGCTGGTGGAACTGGAACAGCTAGCAGCATTAGTGGAATATCAACAACTTATTGTGGAGGAGGAGGAGGATCTACATATGCAGGAGGAACACCTGGAGCTGGAGGATCTGGAGGAGGAACTGCTGGGGTTGGATCTGGTAGTGCATTAGCAGCAGCAGCAAATACTGGAGGTGGTGGTGGTGGAGGAGAAAGAACTAATGGAACTGGTGGTGCTGGAGGATCTGGAATTGTTATTATTAGATATCTTACTCCTGTGTCATTTACCCCACAAGCGGTTTTATTAACTTCTGGCACAAGCTACTCTATTCCTGCTGGGGCCACCACTATGAAAGCTTGGGTCGTTGGAGGTGGAGGATGTAGTCCTGGAAGCTTAAGTTATGGTGGAGGTTGTGCGTATAAAACATGGTCTGTATCTGGTGCATCTATCTCTTATGCTCTAGGAGTAGGAGCAATAAACACTAGTACCCTTTCAACAAAATCAACAGCAACATATAGCTCAGTAACTATCACAGGAGGAAACGGCAATAATTCCGTCTACCCCTTAGCAGATGCAGGAGGCTATAGTGGAGGAGATGGTGGAGCAAACGGAGGATCTGGAGCTTATGGTGGTCCGGGAGGAGCTGTTGGTGGAGATTCTGCTACGACTACTGCTTGTGGAAGAAAACCAGCTACAGATATTAGTGGATTATTCGCAGCCCTAACTTTAGCTGGAGTAAGCACAACAGAAACTTGCGGAGCAACAGCAGCTTTTGGATCAGCAGGATATGTTAATAAATATAATAGCGCCTTAACTAAAACTGCTGGATATGGCGGCAGAGGAGCTTATGATACTTTTACAACTCCCGGAGGCAATGGGGCATTAGTCCTATATTTCACATGATAACAGTACTATATCAAGCTCCAAATAATAATAAATTAGCTATGGTAACTCGTAGTGGTAGTCACTCAATAGCCCATTGTTTACTTAGGGATTTTTATCCAGATAAATTTATTGAATATCAACAAGACACTAGTGGTCGCCACCCAACAACATTTTTATCTGTTACAACTCTAGACCAAGAATATAATGTTGGAGTAATGGTAAGAAACCCCATAGAAAGATTACGGTCTTTATGTTCAAAAAAGAATCTATCTGTTTCTATGCTAATAGACTCTTTGCAAAATGGATCATATGAGACTCTTTATGGTATGAATCTAATTAATAATAGGTGTGTGCATTTTAAGTTTGAGAATGGATTTCAATCAATGTTTGAATTTCTTGGTATTTATGGTAATGTAGAACATATCTCTCCATCAAATCCTGAAAATAAGCCAGAATTATCTGGGGCAGAATTAGAAATTATTAGGGGTCTTTTAAAAGAAGACATAGAATTGTGGGAATCTTTATGATTAATAGAAGAAAATTTATAGTTGGATCAGGATCATTATTAGGACTACCATTATTAGAGTCTTTGGGAGATATTATTGAAAATAAAAAAAGATTAGTATTTGTATTTAGTCCTAATGGTATGAATATGAATAGTTGGACCCCTAAAGATGTTGGGGTTTTAAATGAGTTACCACCAACTCTACAACCCTTTAATAATTATAAAGATAAGATTTTAATTCTTTCTGGCCTTGCTCAAACAAAAGCAAGAGCTAATGGTGATGGGGGTGGAGATCACGCAAGATCTATGAGTACTTATTTAACTGGTGTTCAGATTAAAAAAACTGATGGTAAAAATATTAGTGGGGGAATTTCTGCTGATCAAATAGCAGCTAAACATTATAGGTCTATAACAAGATTTGGATCTTTAGAATTAGGGTGTGAGTCTGGTAAACAGTCTGGTAATTGTGATAGTGGTTATAGTTGTGCTTATTCATCCACAATATCTTGGAATAGTGCAACCTCCCCGTTGCCCAAAGATAACAATCCACGAAGTATATTTGAAAGAATTTATGGTGGAAATACTCCACAAAGTAAAGAGCGAATTCTTTATAAAAAGAGTATTTTAGATGGGGTTAGTCGGGAGGTGGATCTTTTAAATAAAGACCTCTCAGGCTCAGATAAACGTAAGCTAGAAGAGTATATCAATAGTGTTAGAGATATTGAAAGACGTATTGAAATGGAAGAGTCTAAGCCCAAAGAATTATCTGGCCAAAGAGAATTATATTCTGATATTCCTGAATTTTTTGATGACCACTGTAAGATTTTGATTGATCTTATAGGATTGGCCCTTTTAACAGATTCTACCAGAGTGGTTTCGCTGGTACTAGCTGATGAAGGAAGCAATAGACCCTATCCTAAAATAGAAGTTAAAGAGGGCCACCATGAATTAAGCCACCACGGCAATGATATTATTAAGCAGGAAAGTATTGCTAAAATTAATAAACATCATTCTGAACAAGTAGCTTACTTATTTGATAAATTAAACTCATTACAACACAATGGGTCGTCTATTCTTGA